>Ga0334722_10003430_pt1 | contig 17077 bp, 23 predicted proteins | sample C3_bottom_MG_FD_207210 | JGI IMG/M metagenome (GOLD analysis project Ga0334722, IMG submission 207210) | Sediment microbial communities from Yellowstone Lake, YNP, Wyoming, USA - C3_bottom | ecosystem: Environmental > Aquatic > Freshwater > Lake > Sediment | place: USA: Wyoming | collected...
CAAGTTGATGTAATTGCTTATTGACGAGCTGCCAGTCGAACGTCGGCTCATTGGTCAGCACGCCGTTGGGATTGTCATAGACTCTTTGCTTGCCGTCCACGAATTCTATCACTGCATTGTTTCCCGCGGCGTCGTGCACCGCGATGTGCAACGTCGGTATTCCGTGAATCTGCTGCACAGGCTTGCCCCAGACCAGGACATCCTTCATCGCGGCCTTGACTTCGGCGACCGAAGCAAAGCTGCCGAGCATCCATTCGCCCGTATCGAGAATGTCAATCGCGCGGTTTTCCTGGCCCGCGGACACGTTCTGGTACTGCGTGCTGTCCGGCAGCCACAAGAACTCGACCGATAATCCGCGCTCATTCAGCCCGTCGATAATCGCGTCAAGGCCGATGACGTTCGCGCCGACAAAGCCGTACTTCGACGTCCAGCGGACGCCGGGCTTGCCGTTGGGCGCAGCCGAGCTTCGCGCTTCGCCGCGCGGATGCACGACCAATCTCGACTGCAGGTCGATTTCGAACTCCATCGAACGGCCGATGATGACCGCGCCGTCATTCGCCTTGACCTGGAAGTCCGTGCATGCGGCAACGGAGGCGATTGCGGACAAGAATAGCATAATTGCCAGAAGCACACGCGCCGTTTTCATGACCCACATCTGCCCGACCGACTTTAAAAATGTATATGATTGAAGAAAGCCCCCGGAGGGCAGCGCCGACTGCGGTCGGCTGGTCCTCCGTGTGCTGAAGCCCCCGGAGGGAGTTGCACCCTCGACCACCTGTTTACAAAACAGGTGCTCTGCTACTGAGCTACGGAGGCGATGTGAATATTAACGACGAGCAGCGTATTTAAAGATTATTACTTCTTGCGCACGTCTCTGTCCGGAGGACCGCATGCCCGAGAATACGAAGATGACGAACGCAATCTACTTGAACCGCTCGATGTTCAGGTAGGCCTTGACCTGCTCGCGCAGGTCGTTGGTGTCGTCGCGCACGCCCTTGATGAAGCCGCTCATGAACGGCGTGTAGACGTACTTCTCGAACAGCGAGCGCAGGACGTAGAACACGGGCTGGATCTCCCAGCGGTGCTCGTAGTCGGTCTCCAGCCAGGAGTCGATCTGGACGTGCACCTTGCCCTTCTGCATCTTGCGCTTGCGGCCGTCCACGTCGGTCTCGACGTCGGTGACTTCGCGCGCGGTGAAATGGATGCGGATGACGCTCTTTGCGTAGTCCGTGTACTTCTTGAACGGCTCGAACTCGACCTCGATGTGCTTGCCGCTCTTGGCCACGCTCTCGTGCACGCGCTTCTCCACGGGAACGTAGCCCTTGTCGCTCATCCAGCCCTGCAGCAGCTGGTACAATTCCTTGAGATTGAAGATGCCCTCGTAGGAGACGCTCTCCTGCTCGATGACCGGGCGCTTCTCGACCATCAGGCGGTCTCCGAGCCGAGCATGTGCTTGATGGCGCCGGTCAATTGGTTGATTTTGAAGAACAGGTCGTCTTCCCACACGTCGGTGATGGTCTGCTTGATGATGTACTCCTGGTAGAATCCGTGCAGCCACTGCATGAACTTGCTTCCGCCGAAGCGCTTGTTGTAGTCGTAATCGAGCTGCCCGGTGATGTCCATCTGGATGTAGCCGTCCTGCATTTTCTTCTTCTCTCCGTCCTTCACGACCTCGACGTCGACGATATCGCGGGCCCAGATGTGAATGCTGATCTTGTAGCGGACGTACTCGGTGACGTCGCGCTCGCCGTCCATCTCGTATTCGGCCTCATTGGCCTTGAGCTTGTACTTGCTCGCGTGGAACTTGTAGTTGTTCTCGGTGAACCACTGCTGGATGCCCTTGACCAGCTGGGCGTGGTTGAACAGCCCGCGGTGCTTGAGGTAAATGATGGGCATCTCACCCTTGGACTTGGGAGGCATGCCCTGTTTCCTCGTCTGTGGCTATATAAACTTTATCACTCGGGGACGCGCTTGGGCCAGAACTCAGGCCATTCCTTCGTCGGCAGGTAGGTCTCGATCGTGAGGAACGTGTTGATGGCGTCGCGGAACGCGAGCGACTCGCGGTAGAGCTCGTCCTCGAGCATCTTTGCCTGCTGCTTCCACATGCGCGTGTACAGCATCTTCTTGAAGTCCTTGAACACGCTTTTCTGGAGCTGTCCGGTAGGGTCCTCGATGAGGTTGGCGGCGACCGCGATCTCGACTTCGCCCGACTGCGCCTTGAACTTCTTGCCGTTGATGACCGCCTCGGCGTCCTTCAGCATCAGCACGTGCACGTCGATGTCCAGGTCGAAGCGCCAGCGCTGGTTGTTGTGCATCGGCGACCGCGTGGGGCGCCAGCGCCACCAGATTTCCTTGCCGCCGGGGCCGTCTTTGTGCAAATAGTATTTTTCGGGAAACGCGAAGTCGTCGCGCGTGACATAATTGTGCTCGACCAGCCACTCGTGCATCAGCAGGTAGAGGTTGTCCAGCTGCAGAAGGTCCTTGCGGTTGATGGTATACTTGGTCACCAGCTTGGCTGCGACGTCAGTATACCTGTGCTTGAGGAGCGGCATGCCTGTCTCGGTGCCTTTCGGGTTTAAAAGGCTTTCTCCGAAGAAATCGTCCGTCGTCCTGATGCAGCACAGAATGCTACGGGCCTTGATTGCCCAACTGAACGCTCAGGAGAAACTGAGGGCCGGTCTGCGGGTTATACCTGACTTGGCAGTTCCTGGTGAAAAATCCTGAAACGGCGAGGATGCGCTGGATGCGCTCGCAGGGCGTCTTCGGCGGGGGCAAGTATGACCCTCCTGTGGAAGATGATCCGTCAGACCTGTAATTCTCATTGCAATCGACAGGCATCGCGGCGACATTGACACACTGACCATGGTCGCAGAAGCCAAAGCTGCAGGGAGTGCAGTGCAGCACCGGATGGGCACACTTGCCTGCCGAACACGCGTCCTTCGTACAGTCGTTGCCGTCATCGCACTGCACGTTGTTCGTACAGGCAGGAGTCGTCGTTGTCGTCGTGCTTGTACGCGTGGTTGTCGTGACCGTACTCGACGTTGTCGTAGTGGTCGTCGTAACAGTATCCTGCGGAGGATACGTCGAGCTCGTTGTGACGGTGACCGTGGTTGCCGTGACCGTACTCGGCGTAGAATAGTATGATTGCGGCGGCGGGGAACTAAGCCTATTCACCACTGCGTTGCCCGTGACTGCGCCGTTGGAAATGACGGCCCAGACTCCGACTGCCGCGACAAGAAGCACAGTAATCAAAACAAATGACGCGTTCGCCCGTTTATGCATGCGCGGATTCTGCGCGAACACGTATATAAATGTTGAGGTGCAAAAGTTTATAAGACGCCCGCTGCCACGACGGCATATGCAAGTCGGTGTTGTCGGAAAGGCAAACGTCGGAAAGAGCACGTTCTTCAAGGCACTGACCCTGATGGACGTTCTTATCGCCAATTACCCGTTCGCCACGATCCAGCCGAACAAAGGATTCGCGTTCGTGCGCGTGCAGTGCGTGGACAAGGAATTCAACGCGCAATGCAACCCGCGGTTCGGGTATTGCGTGAACGGCACGCGCTTTGTCCCCGTGGAAGTGCTCGACGTCGCAGGCCTCGTGCCCGGCGCGCACCTCGGCAAGGGCATGGGCAACCAGTTCCTCGATGATTTACGGCAGGCGCACGCATTGCTGCACGTCGTGGACATGGCAGGCAGCACCAACGAAAAAGGCGAGCCCGCCGAAATCGGCACGTATGACCCCGCGTTCGACGTCAAGTTCCTCGAAGTTGAATTGGACATGTGGTACCTCTCGATTTTCAAGAAAGGCTGGGACAAGCTCGCGCGCAACCTCCAGCACGAACACAAGCAGATCACGGCCGCGCTCGGCGTGCAATTGTCCGGCCTCGGCGTCACGGAAGACATGGTCTCGGACGCCATGAAGCAGCTCAAGCTCGGCCCCAACCCGATCGAATGGAGCGAGGAGCAGATGCTGCAAGTCGCGACCATCCTGCGCAAGCGCACCAAGCCCATGCTCATCGTCGCGAACAAGATGGACATGCCCTCCGCTCCCGCGAACCTGGAGCGCTGCAAGAAGATGTTCCCTGAATATCTCTTTGTCCCCTGCTCGGCGGAAAGCGAGCTCGCGCTGAAAGAAGCCGCGAAGAAAGGCTTGATCGAGTACGTTCCCGGCGCCAAAGACTTCAAGCCCATCGGAAAACTCCTGCCTGCCCAGGAAAAAGCGCTCAACTTCATCAAGGCAAACGTGCTGGACAAGTACGGCTCCACCGGCGTCCAGCAGGCAATCGACACCGCCGTGTTCGACCTGCTCAAGCACATCGCGATCTTCCCCGGCGGCGTGAACAAGCTCGCCGACCAGCACGGAAACGTGCTTCCGGACTGCTTCCTGCTGCCGCCGGAAAGCACGGCGCTTGATTTTGCGGCGAAAATTCACACAGACCTGGCAAGAAACTTTGTCGCGGCAATCGACGTCAAGACCAAACGCAAGGTCGGCAGAGACCACGTGCTCAAGAACCGCGACGTCGTTGAGATTCTGACGAGCAAATAATCAGCGCTTGCCCAATCCGCCTGCCTGCTGGACGTCGATCACGCCCAGCGCGCGGTCGAGAATAAGAAAATTTCTTGTCCTGTTCTTTCCCTCGCGCTTTGCCGCGTACAATGCCTTGTCAGCCTCGCTCAACAACGTCTCGGGCGAGACCGACGCATTCAAACACGTGCACACGCCGACCGAAATCGTCGCGGCGCACGCAGTCTCCACGGCCTTGCGCAAGCGCTCGCCCACGGCGAACGCGACCTCGTGGCCGGTCTCGGGCAGGATAATCGTGAATTCCTCTCCGCCATAGCGCGCGGCAATATCCAACACGCGCGCATTCGCGCGGATAAGCTCGCCCAGCTGCTTCAGCAGCTTGTCGCCCTCCGGGTGCCCGTGGCCGTCGTTGTACTCCTTGAAGTTGTCAAAGTCAAACAGGATGAGCGAGATGGGCTTTTGCGAGCGCTGGGAGCGCGCCATCTCGTTCTTCAGCGCCTCCAGGAAGTATGCCTTGTTGTACAGCTGCGTCAAGCCGTCCGTCATCGCGGAATGCTGCGCGCTCTGATAACGCTGCGCGCGGCCGAGCGCGACCGCGAGCTTTTCCAGCAATGCCGAGATGATTTCGCTGTGCTGCGCCAACGGCATCGTTGAGCCGAGCACGAGCGTGGCGGTATGCTTGCCGCCCACGCGCACCGGAAACGCCGCAAGCTGGGCCTTGACGTCCTGCGCCTCAGGAACACTGGCGGTGAGCACGTCCTGCGCAGGATTGTGCACGAGCACGAACGAGTTGTTTGCCGCAGTATGCTGGTGCAGGCGCTGGCTTACGGCAAGAAACGGCCTGCTCGCGGGAACAAGCGAGGCGTTCGCGCCGTTCACCCAGAGCGCGCAATGGTCGGGCTTGAACGCGCGGCTCATGAATTCCGCAGTCTGCTGCAGCAGCTGCTCAACGGTCGTGCCGGCGTTCAGCACGTCCAGAAACTGCACCACGAGGTCGCGGGAATCCATTCTTCGCGAAAGAAGCCGGAGCTATTTATAGATTATGAGAATAAAAAAAAGGAAAGAAGAAAAATCAGCCGCGGACTGCGGTAATGCAGCACACTTGCGTGTTATACCTGTTGACGCCCACGTCGTACTGCTCCTTGTTCTCGGGATTGAATCCGATCGGGATGCAGTGGTCCATCTGCGCGTACTGCAGCGTGGTCGGCGAGCTGTACGGCGGGAACGGGCACGGGTTGTTCAGGATCGGCGGCGTGCGCTTGTAGTCCGTGTCGTATTCGCCATACGGCGCAGCATTCGTGCCGGTGTCCTGATTGCGATCGCGGAAGTCCTCGTCGCCGTACATGTAGCCATAGAGCGGGCCGGACGTCAGGCGGTTGGTGCTGTAGCGCACGAATCCGTCCTCGTACATCGGGCCGCGGGTCAAGTCGCCGCCATAGAGCTTGTCGCCCAAGGCAGGATTGACTGACTTGCCGGTTGCCCCGCTGAAAAGCATGACAAGACCGACCACTGCGATGAGCGCGACAATACCAAGAATGGCCATTGCGACTCCTTTCTGTTCAGCCATTGAATCACCTCTTTGTGTTGTTCTTTTGCTCGTGAGTATTTAAAGTTTTGCTCAGCGTATCGACGATGCGTTGCTTGAGCTTGGGCAGGTCTTTGCTGTTGCAGTGCGCGCCTGCCGCGGGAATGTGGCCGCCGCCCGCGCCGTCCTTCAAACCGGCCGTGGCGTTCTTCAGCAGGTCGTTCATCGCGACTCTTCTGCTTTGGCACCTGCCGGAAATGCTCGCGACGCCCTTGTTCTGCTCGACAATGAGCACAACCCATTCGTTATATTCGGGCCTGAGGCTCAGAATCGTCGAAATCGGGGAGTTGATGTGGTATTTCGGCGTGACCTCATACCAGATGAGCTTGAGCTTCTCGTTCCGTTCCATCCGCTTCGGCGCGTTCGTGATCCAGACGTTGATTTCCTTGTCCAACATCCTGCGGATGGACGCGAGCTTCTTGTCCTTGAACACGTCCTTGGGCTGCTTGGCCTTCATCAGGACGTCGAAGCAGTAGCCGACGTTCTTCTCGTCGATGGTCATCGCGGAAAAGAACAATCCGGAAACCGAGCCGAGGTCGCTCTTGAACCAGTCCTTGGGATTGGGCTTGAGATTGTGGCGCTCGAAAACGCTTTGCAGGAAATCCGGCCAGGCGCTGCTTGCCATGTCCGCGATCACGCCCGTGGCGGCGACCCAGTCCAGGTCGTCCATTCCCGCGTGGCGGTTCGCCAAGTCATACGCGATCTTGCTGGACGCGTAGCGCGCGGGCTCGATGTCGTCCGCGAGCAATTGCGGCATCGCGAGCACGACGCGATCATCGGTGACGTCCTGGAAAAACGTGTGGTGGTCGATAATCAGCGCTTCGCACTGCTTGCCGAGCTTTTTGACCGCCGCGACATCCTCGTGCACGGCAAGGTCGGTAAAGATGACTTTGGTGATCTTGTTCTTCTTCAGCTTCGCGAAAATCTCCGGAGCGACCGTGTTCTTGATGCCGCGCGGCGGCGTGAAGTGCAAATCCGCGGGCTTGCCGCGCAGGCGCGCGATGAGCTTGGTCATGATGACCGCGGAGCACAAGCCGTCAGGGTCGTAGTCGTGCACGATGGCGATTTTTTCCTTAGGCGAGAACGACATGAGGAAGCGGTCGATCCGCTCCCACTGCGCAGGATTTTTCGGAATCATCAGGCATCACAGCCCGAGCATCGGAAGGAACAAAATGGCGCGTGCCAAAGAAAAGAGTTTTGGCGATGACACGCGCGTGGTGAGGGAGGGGGAATATGAGGCACGTACCGAAGAAAATAGTTTTGGCGATGATACGTGCCCGGTGAGAGAGTGTGAAAATGAGGCACGTACCAAAGAAAATAGTTTTGGCGATGATACGTGCCCGGTGAGAGCGGGGGTTGAGCGCGAGTTCATGCTGCAACCTCCGCGGGTTGATAGTGAGCAGAAGCAGGAACGGCTTCCTGAACCGTCCTGCGGTGAATGGTGGTGCAGTTTCGCCCGTTGGCCTTCGCGGCGTAGAGGGCCTCGTCCGCACCCTTGTATAGCTGTTCTCTTGTCGTCGCTGTTTCGGTCGTCGCTATGCCAATGCTCATCGTGAGCTGGATGCGCTTGCCGTCCGCGGTTTCGTACGGCTTTGCGCGGAGCGCGCGGTGCATGCGCTCGGCAACATCATATGCATGGGCCGCATCGACGCCGTACACAGCGACGCCGAATTCGTCGCCGCTTCCTACCCGGCCGATCTCCACTGTGTCTTCAATTGTCGCCACTCGTCCGACCAAATCGGTCGCCCCATCGAGTGACCCACGTCGTTGTTCGAAATTGGGATTGGAATAGTTGGTGCGCACGCTCGCGCCGAGGACATTCGCCACGTGCGTGATGACCTTGTCGCCGATTGCGTGGTCGTACGTATCGTTGATTTTCTTGAAGCCGTCGCCGTCTACCATGAGGTAGGCGACTGAGGAGCGCTGCTCGCGCGCCAACGCGAGCATCTCGTCAAGCTTGCCATCGAAAACGTCCTTGCGGTAAAATCCGGTCATGCCGTCGCGCTCGAGCTTCTGGATGACCGCGAGCGCGTCGTCTAACGATTTGATCCTATACCTGGTTTCAACGTCGTTTCCGAATGTGTTCACCTCGGTTTTCATGGTCGTGTGGCAATGAACAACGCTGAATGGGAATGTTGCCCGGGCCTTAGCGGTTGTGTGTTGGTACTCAGCAGCCGGGCGTCCTTCATCACACGCGAAAGGTTGTGTACCGTGCGTCGTTCGCGCGTGCCCAATGGTTGTTATTCATTGATGATTCTTCTGTGGCGATACATTAATATATACATATCGTACACACAATACGTCTAGTATATACTCAAAGGGTGAATGAGATGCACATTCGGCGCTTAGTGAAGGCAGGACTGATCAGCCACACCGTATCGCTTCCTAAAGAGTGGCTGGACAAGAACAAGCTCGGCAAGGGCTCAACCGTCTATGTCCACGAAAAGTCTGACCACGAGCTATTAATTACGCCCCACCTGCCCGGCGAGGCGATCACGGGCGGACACAAGTCTATTACTATCTCTGTTGATGGAAAGTCCCTGGACACGGTCCAGCGCGAAATCACGGCCGCGTACGTGAACAACTGCAAAACGATTGACTTGGTGGGCGAAAGCATCGCAACGCACGCCAAGGACATCCGAAAAATACTGCACGACTTTGTCGCGCTCGAAGTCGCGGAACAGAGCGCGACCAAGATTTCTGCAAAGGACTTGCTTGATTTGCAGGAGATTTCCGTCGACAAGAGCATCAAGCGCATGGACATCATCGTCCGCACGATGCTCAAGGACTGCCAGACCACTGCCGCGGGAAAAGATTTGAGCGAGAGCGTCGCGGTGCGCGATTACGACGTGAACCGGCTGTATTTTCTGCTGACGCGCTTATTGAAGAGCTCGCTCGGCAATCCCGCGCTCGCGGCGCAGTTCGAGCTCTCGCCGTCGAGCGTGCTCGGCAGCTGGATGCTCGTGCACCATCTGGAAAATCTCGCCGACGCGGTCAAGTCATTGTGCAAAGACTGCGCAACGCTCGACCAGAAACAGCGCAAGAGCGTGGTTTCTTTACTCGTCGCGCTCGACCAGGACTATCTCGACACGATGAAGGCGTCGCACGAAAAAGACAAGAACCTCGCCGACAACGTCGCGCGGCGCCATGTCCAAAGACAGGACGCGAGCTCGGCATTGGGCGACTTCTCGCCCCGCATCGCGTATGGCTGCAGCACGATCTCTTCATTGCTTTCTGACATTGCGCGATTAGTTATCGACGCAGAGAATTAATTGTGCCGCGCGAAGTTCGGGTTGTTCGGGTAGTTCGGCACGACCGACGAAGTGTACGCGTTGTACGCGGGAACATCTGACGAAAGCGTGTTGCAGATCGGGACATTCGAGACGATGACACGGGCCGTGCCGTCGTTGCAGCGGGTGTAGCGCACTTCGCCCTGACCGCTCGCGTCGCCGGCGATCCTGCCGCGCAAATCATTGCCCGGGAAAATCGTGCGCGTGTAGTCGGTCATCGGCATCGAGACGATATATTCCTGCTGCTGCGCTGCCACGGTCGCGCCGCTGCACGGGTCAATCGCGGAAATCGTCTGCTTCTCGGTGCCGCTGACGTCCATCGTCTGTGAGATAACGCTATCGTAATTCTCGGCAAGCGCCGCGCACTGCAGCGGGTCTGCCGTGACCTGACCGGTCAAGAACTGCGGCGGCTGAAGAACGGTCTGCACGGGAGACGCGCGGCACTCAACTGCCGCACGGACCAATGCGTCATTATAGCAATAGCCTTTCCTTGCCTGCCTGCCCGGATTGAGCAGGGGGCACTGCTTCGCAAGCACCCAGTTCTCGAACATCTGCGGCTGCTCGCGGTACATCCTGCAGACGCCGTCGTCAAACGTGATGTACTGCGTGTGCGGGTCGGGATTGTCGCCGACGCCGCCATACTGCCCGCCGATGTTCGGATAGACCGCGTATTCGCCGGTCGCTGAGGATTTGAAGAACACGACCACGCCTGCGGCCGCAATCACGAGGACTGCGCTGAGAATCGCGGTTGCGACATGCTTGTCGTTCATAGTTGCTCCTGTGGACTACGCATATATAAACGTTTTCATTCGGACTTTCGACTAGGATAAATGAAAAAATAAAGAAAGTGAAAAAGAAAAATCAGTTCTCAACGACGTACGGTCCAACCGGGACGCCGACATCGCGCGTGCGGTGCGCGATTTCCGAGTCCATGTTGAACGGCGGGCCCTTGACGAGCGATTCGTCGCCGTGCAGGACGCTCTTGTCGTTCACGGTCGGGCAGCAGCAGTACAGGTTGTCGTTACCGTTGACCAAGACGCCCGGATAGCGGGGGTCTTCGTAGCCTGTCTTGAAGCACTTCTTGCCGAACGCTTCCTCAAAGTCGACCTTCTGCGAGAGCATGTCGACTTCGGTCGGGCCCATCAGCACCGGAGTGCAGGGGCTGTCACACATCGGCTTGCCGTTCAAAGCGGGAACATTCAGGATGTTTCCCGTCTTGCTTGCCTTTCCTCCGGAGAGGAGCAGGACAAGTCCGACTACAGCAATGATAGCTACAATACCGAGAATCACGAGACTCAGGTTTCTGCCTTCTTCAGCCATTAATAATCACCTCTTATGATATGGATACGTTCACGTTTTACTTACTGGTATATAAACTTTTCCGTGACTCCGACGAGAGTTATGGACGGGTGCAGCACGGCGTGAGGCCGTCGGGACCAAAGGTGCAATAGCCGCCCTTTGCCTCGTACAGCTCGACTTCCTGCAGCCAGCGGCCCGAGCCTTCCACGAGCACGGGCTTGAAGCCGTCCGGGCAGACATACGTGGTCGCGGCGACCGCGCCCGTGGCGTGGCGGCCGGCGATCGAGAAAAGAATGACCAATGCGGCGATCGCGGCTACCGCGACGATTCCGACACAGGCAATGCGGATTTGGTGAGTGGCGTTCATTTGTCCTTGCGCAATCTACGGAAGGTTTCGGCGATGTCAATAATATACTTTCCGTCCGCGAGCTTGAAAATGAGCGGCTCGCCCTTGAACAGGTGAACCAGATCGATTTCGTACTTGCCCGGCTTGAGGACGCGGACGCTTTCAAGATCAAGCACGACCGGCTCCTCAGGCTCCGTGACGCCGAGCACGTCCAACACGTCGTGCTCGATCTGCTTGCGCTCCTCGACGCTCGGCAATGGAGCCTCCTCCGAGGCCTTCTTCAATTTCTCGAGCTTTTCTTTCCTGATGAAGAAAAATAATTTTGCGCCGCACGAGCATCCCTTCAGGATTGCCTCGTTGCCGTCGTCATAGAACGCGTTGCACCGGACGCACTGGTGTGGCATCAGCTCACCGCGCGCGACTCCTGCGCTCGGACGTCAGAAGCTCGATCTTGTTCGGGTCCTTCTTGATCGCCTTCACCACGCTCGCGGGCCCGATGATGGTCAATCCCTGCCGGTCGCCGAGAATGCCGCTGAGCAGGTCGTTCTTCAATTTCTGGAAGCCGGAGAGCGAGCTGAGCGCGGGATGGATGACCGCGAGCTCGATGCCCTTGAACTCCTTGTTGATCTCCTCCATCGTGGTCTTGATGAGCTCGGTCTCTTCCTCTTTTTTGAGGCGACCCTGCAGCAGAACGATCTTGTTCTCCTTCGCCACCGTGAGGAGTTTCCTGATTCTGCCGACGGAGCTCAACGATTCGATTTCCGTGTAGGGCATGAAATGGAGCGTGACCATTTATCTCGTCAACCTCCTAGATTGAACTATGATTGAGGAGGTTGACGACGATGCTGAAAATGTGCACATTTTCATCATTTCACCAGCTTGAAGACCTTGTCGTACAGTTCCTTGACGTTCTTGCCGTACTTTGCCGAGATGCCGATGACCTCGTACTGCGGGAACGCGGCCTGGACTTTTTTCATGTTCGCGCGCTTCAGGTCGACCTTGTTCGCGACGATGAGCACGGGAATGTTTCTTGCCTGGAGATTTCCGATGATGGTGACGTTCACTTGGGAATACGGGTCCTGCGTGGCGTCGAGCACGACGAGCACGGCGTCCATCTCGTCCAGCCACTTGATTGCGTCGATGACTCCCTTGGTGGCCTCGCGGGCGCGCTTCTTCGCCTTGTTTTCGGACATGCCTGCCTTGAGGAATTCCTCGTAGTCGATCTTGGTGGCGATGCCGGGAGTGTCAACGAGGTTGAACAGCAGTTCCCTGCCGTCCTTGTTCTTGAGCGAGATCTGCTCCTTGATCTGGATTTCGCGCGTCTCGTGCGCGAGCGCGGAGACGGAACCGAGCTCCTTTGCGTCAAAGCCCGAGTCGATGCAGATTTTGTTGGCGAGCGTGGTCTTGCCCGAGTTCGGCGGTCCGTAGAGGCCGAGCTTCAGGTCCTTGCGGCTCGCGAACATGTCTTTGAAGAATTGGTCGAAAATCCGTTTGACAAAATTGAGCGCCACAACCTTCCCTCTCTTTCACTGTCTTTGTATCGCTGTCGAGTTGCCGTCTATTTATACTTTTCTAAAAAAACAAGAAGAATAAAAAAAAGAAAAGGGTACGAAAGAATTATCTTCCGCCGCGTGCCATCTTGGCGCGCGAGACGTCGCCGTGCTTGTCGACAAAGTACAAGTAGCCCTTCTGCTTCTTGACGCCGACCTTGGCAACCTTCTCAGGCTTTCCGCCCGTTCCCTTCTTGCGACCGCGTGCCATCTTGGCGCGCGAGACGTCTCCTGCCTTGTCAACAAAGTAGAGATATCCTGCGGCCTTCTTGACGCCTGCCTTTGCAACTTTTTCTGCCATGGTAGATTCCTCCTTTTATTGTGGAATCTCTGGATAATGACCAGATGACCCCCCACAAACGACGACGTTGTCGTCGATACTTTCTTTGAAATCACTCCACCTTTATAAACTTTTCGTCGAGAAACGGCGTTTTACCGACGGGTAACAACACCGGAAATCACTTTTTGGCGGGCTTCTTCCGTCTATTCGCGAGCAGCGGCGCGTGCTTTTTCTCGCGCAGCAGGGCATCGTGAAGCTTTTCCCGGCGCTCGGCGCGCGCGTCAATGCCGGCTTTGCCGGGCTTGTCCGTGTCATCCACAAACCACACCGGCTTCAGAAGCCGTTGCAGGCGCTTCGCCTCTTCCAAACCTTCCTTGTAGTACTTGACAATCTCCTCGCGCGACGGCATCGGGATTTTTTCCAGTTCTTTCGCCGCGGCGAGCGCTTTCTTGGAGATGTCTTTGGAAGCGGCTCGCTTCTGGCCGCTCTTTTTTGTCTTCGGCATGCACGGGTGGGAGAAGAACGGGTATAAATAGTATTCCACTGGACGCGGTTGCACAATCTTTATATGGAGCGCTCCGGTGGAGTTTTTCGTGACCAAGGGGCTCATCGTTTCGGGGGAGTTCGGCAATATTCTCGTGCGCGAAAAGCAGGGCAAGACGCTCGAGCTCGGCGAATTGTTGATCGCGGACACGCCTCAGGGAAAAATTCTTTTGCAGGTCTTCGATTTGGTGTACGGCTCCCAGCTCGCGCAGCAGCAGCTCGAATTATTGTCCGGACTGAAGCTGGAAGAGAACGTCGGACTGCAATTCTTCGACGAAGCCATGCGCAATTATATTTTAGCGCGCGTCAAGAATCTTGTCACGATCAACGACGGCAAGAGCCGCGTCGCGAAAACGCTGCCGCAGTGCTTCGCAGAAATCCGCGACGTCGCCGCGAGCGACGTGCAGTTCCTCAGCGAGAAAAAATCAGCGCCTTTGTTTGTCGGCAACCTGCGCTCGGGCAGCAAAGTCATCGACGTTCCCATTTATCTCGACGGCAGGCTCGCGCTGTCGCACCACCTGCTCATCGTCGGAACAACCGGCCGCGGCAAGAGCGTGCTGATGCACACCCTGCTGTGGCACACGCTCGCGGAAGACTACTGCGGGCTGCTCGTGCTCGACCCGCACGACGAATATTATGGTCGCACGGGAAACGGATTGAAAGACCACCCCGCCGCGCGCGAACGCGTCGCGTACTACACGCCGAAACAACCACCCGCGGGAGCGCACACGCTCAAAATCAACATCGAACAGCTGATGCCCGGACATTTCCTCGGCGTCGTGGACTGGAGCCCGCCGCAACGACAAGCATTGCACGCGTACCACCAGCGCTACGAAGCGCGCTGGATTGACGCCGCGCTGCGCGGCGAGCCCATCGACGGCGGATTCAAGGAAGACACGCTCGGCGTCGTGAAACGGCAGCTCATGCACACGCTCAGCGTGAGCGTGGACAACGCAGGACTGCACTGCCACGGCATCTTTGACACGCAAGCCGGGCAAAGCACCATCGAAGACATGCTGCGCGCGCTCGAATCCGCGAAGACGGTGATTATCGATACTTCCGAGTTCTCCGGCGCGCAAGAAATCCTGATGGGAAGCATCATCGCGACAGAAATCCTGGAACGCCGCAAGCGCGGACACACCGACGTCAAGCAGGCGCCGGTCGTGTCCATCGTGCTCGAGGAAGCGCCGCGCGTGCTCGGCAAGGAAATATTGGAGCGCGGGCCGAACATCTTCGCGACCATCGCGCGCGAAGGAAGAAAATTCAAGGTCGGCCTGACCGCGATTACGCAATTACCTTCGCTGATTCCTCGAGATATTTTGGCGAACATGAACACCAAAATCATTCTCGGCGTCGAGCTGAAGCCCGAACGCCAGGCGATCATCGAGAGCGCCGCGCAGGACCTGAGCGCGGACGAACGCACGATTTCCGCGCTGGACAAAGGCGAGGCGATTATCACGTCAAACTTTTTACCGTTCGCGACACCGGTCAAGATTCCCGCGTTCGAGGAAACGGTGAAAGCGTTTACGAAACCGGCGCGAAGCTTTGCCGGAATCTCTCCATGAAATTCGCGCACCTTGCGGACGTGCACCTCGGCGGCTGGAGAGAGCCCAAACTGCGCGAGCTGAACACGCGCAGCTTCTGCGCCGCGATCGAGCGCTGCATTTCTGAAAGTGTTGACTTTGTATTGATTGCCGGCGACCTGTTCAACACTTCTTCACCGTCCTTTGACGCGCTGAAGACAGGATTTCAGAAATTGCGCGAGCTGCGCGACGCGCACATTCCCGTTTACCTCATTCCGGGCTCGCACGACTTCTCGCCGTCAGGAAAAACCATGATCGACATCCTCGAAGAAGCGGGGCTCGCGGTCAATGTCGCGAAAGGCGACGTCGTTGACGGAAAACTCAAGCTCCGCTTTACCGTTGACGCCAAAACCGGCTGCAAAATCACCGGAATGTTCGGCAGAAAAGGCGGATTGGAGAAACACTACTATTACGAGCTCATCAAAGACCACCTCGAAGCCGAGCCGGGAACAAAAATCTTCATGTTCCACTCGCCCATCGCCGAATTGAAACCCGCAGAGCTCGCAGGAATGGACGCAATGCCGATTTCGTTGTTGCCGCAGGGCTTTGACTACTACGCCGGCGGCCACGTCCACGTCGTCCAGCACGAACAATTGAAAGAATATCCGAACGTCGTCTATCCCGGTCCGCTGTTTCCCAATAATTTCTCCGAGCTCGAGAAGCTCGAGTGCGGAAGTTTTGTTCTGTGGGACAACGGCAAGATCACGCACGAACGCGTCAGGCTCGCGCCGATTGTGAAAGTGCACGTCGCTGCCCAGAACAAGAGCGCCGCGGACGTCAATGCCGCGCTGGACAAGCACGCCGGCAGCAACGGCGTGCAGAACGCGATTGTGTTGTTACGCGTCGAAGGATTATTGTCGCAAGGCAAGCCGAGCGACATCAACTTTACCGCGTTCGCCGAGACATGCACGTCGCGCGGCGCGCATCTCGTGCTGAGAAACACGAACAAGCTCGAGAGCAAAGAGCTCGAGGAAATCAAGGTCAACACGGCGAGCGTCGAAGACATCGAAGAGACGCTCATCAAAGAGCACGCAGGACAATTGAAGATTCTTCCCGCAGAGCAGGAAATCGCGCTCGCAAAAGAACTGATGCGCGTGCTCTCCGCGGAGAAAGACGAAGGCGAACGCGTCGCGGACTTCGAAAAACGCATCTCGCAGGACGTCAATAAGCTGCTTGGGCTTTAGAACTTCTTCACGTAGACTTCGAACAGCGGCTTGCCCTTCTTCTTGCGGAAGAATCCGAAGAGCCACGCGACCAGCGCGATAAGAATAATTATAGGAATCAGCAGGATGACGATGTGCAGCACGAGGATGAGGACGACGAGCGCGAAAATAACGATGACGAAGAACGCGAGCAGCGCGGAAAGCCCGCGGAATTCAGCCATGGCGTCCGCCCCAGACGCTGTGGACATAACAGCGCACGTCCTTGCGGAAAACGCACAGTAGGATCGCGCCGGCAACCGCGGCGATGAGCAGAATCATGATGATGATGCCGTCGATGGAGTGCACGAGCGCGATGCCCTTCTCGACATGATTGCTGAGTTTGCGGCCGATCCAGATGATGATGGGCACGTGGATGATCGCGCCGAGCAGGTTCGCGACGAAGAATTTGCGCTGCTTCATTCCCGACGTGCTCGCGACCCACGGCATCAGGATGCGCATGCCCGGAACAAAACGCGCGATAAAGACCGCGATGGCGCCGCGATGATCCACGGCGCGCTGCACGCGCTCAAGCAGACCGCCCTTGACGCAGCGCTTGAGCATCTTGTGGCCGTGGCTGCCTAGATAAAAGTGGAAGTTCTCGACCGCGACCACGCCGATGATGGAGACGAGGACCGCAATCCAGAAATGGAACACGTGCACGGCAGTCAGGTAGCCGACCGCAAGCAGAATCAGTTCCTCCATGATGGGCAGAATGCCGAAGCTGCCGAGCAGCATCACGAGCGGGATTGCCAAGTAGGAGAGTTCACTCAGATATGGAATTGTTAATTCGGCCCCCATGGTATTCACTTACGGCGTCTTCCGTAGCATCGTGCGCGGGAACGGAATCGCATCCTTGATATTCTCCAGCTTG
>Ga0334722_10003431_pt1 | contig 17075 bp, 22 predicted proteins | sample C3_bottom_MG_FD_207210 | JGI IMG/M metagenome (GOLD analysis project Ga0334722, IMG submission 207210) | Sediment microbial communities from Yellowstone Lake, YNP, Wyoming, USA - C3_bottom | ecosystem: Environmental > Aquatic > Freshwater > Lake > Sediment | place: USA: Wyoming | collected...
ACGATCGAAACGACTCTGCCTGTGTAGACTTTGCCAATTTCGACCTCTGCGGTGAGGTTGTGGATGATCTCCTTGGCGCGCTCCATCGCTTGGCTGTTTGTGGAGGCGATGCTGATCCTGCCTGTGTCATCGATGTCAATTTGTGCGCCTGTCTCTTCGATGATGGCACGGATCTGTTTGCCGCCAGGGCCAATGACAATCCCGATCTTGCTGGGTTTGATTTTGACAGTTTCGATGCGCGGGGCGTAAGTGGAGAGGTGCTCCTTTGCCTTGGGACAGATCTGGATCATCTTGTTTAAGATGTGCAGGCGCCCCTGTTTAGCTTGAGCAAGTGCTGCTTGCATGATATGTCTGTTGATCCCTTCCACCTTGATGTCGAGCTGAAATGCAGTGATCCCGTTAGCATCGCCGGCAAGTTTGAAGTCCATATCGCCCAGGGCATCTTCCACTCCAAGGATGTCGGAGAGGATGGCGTACTTCTCCTCTTCGAGGATCAGCCCCATCGCAATGCCCGCAATGGGGCGCTTGATTGGGACGCCAGCATCCATCATCGCCAGGCATCCGCCACAGACAGAAGCCATGGAGGAGGAGCCGTTGGACTCCGTGATATTGGACTCGAGGCGGATGACGTAGGGGAAGTTCTCCATGGTGGGGAGGATCGTAGCCAGCGAGCGCTCTGCGAGTTTTCCGTGGCCGATCTCTCTGCGCCCAACAGAGCCCATGCGTCCCACTTCGCCCACTGAGAAGGGGGGGAAGGCGTACTGCAAGTAAAAACGGTTGTTTAGCTCTCCATCTAGATTTTCGCCGCGCTGGGCCATCGTCTCGCCGCCGAGGGTGCATACAGCCAGGGACTGCGTCTCGCCGCGGGTAAATAGCGCACTTCCGTGTGTGCGCGGCAGGGGTGAGAGTTCGATGTCGATCCCACGCACTTGATCACAGGTGCGCCCATCGCTGCGCTTATTTTCGCTCAGGATCATCTTGCGCATGAGGTCAGCTTGCACCTTTTTAAAGGCAGCTTTCACATCATTCTTTTTATACTTAAAGACAGTTTCCCCTTCTGGGAAATAGGAAGCGTGAAGCTCTGTGGAGATCCCTTTGATCTCCTCTTCTCGCAGCTTCTTTTCCTTAATGCGGAGCGCTTTTTCAATGCGCTCTGCGGCAAAGGTGTGCACTCCCTTTGAGAGCTCCTCTGGGATCAAACGCAGGTCGCTGAGGTTTTTAGGTTTTCCGATCTCTTTTTGCCAGTCAGCCAGCGCTTGGCAGATCTTGCGGATGGCCAGGTGCCCCTCATCGACCGCCTCAAGAATCTGCTCCTCAGTAAGGAAGTCGGCATACCCTTCGATCATTAAAATGGCGTCCTCTGTTCCTGCCAGCAGCAGGTCAAGGCGCGAGCGCTTTTGTTCTTCCACAGTGGGGTTAACAACAAAGTTGTTGTCGATGAGTCCAACGCGCACACCGCCGATTGGCTTGAGTAAAGGGATGTCGGAGATGACAAGTGCAGCAGAAGCAGCGCAAATGGCAAGAGGATCGGGGGAGTGGACGCCATCGTAGGAGTAGACGTACGCCAGTAGCTGAACTTCATTGTAAAACCCTTCAGGAAACATGGGGCGGATGGGGCGATCGATCAGACGTGAGGTAAGAACCTCTTTTTCTGTGGGTCTACCCTCGCGCTTGATAAAGCCTCCCAAGGTCTTTCCGGCTGAGGAGAACTTCTCTTGATAATCGACCCTAAGTGGGAGGAAGTCTGTATCTGCGGCAGGAGGGGGGGCTGAGCAGGCGGTTGCCAGCAAAATAGTCTCACCTGCACGTACGAGAACAGATCCCCCTGCCTGGCGGGCGATTTTACCGGTTTCAAATGTGATGTCGCGGCCTCCAACAGAAACCGTGATACTCTTTTGATTAAATTCCATGGTCAAGTCACTCCAGAAGTAGAGGTTAGGGGTATTCTCAGCTTCGACTGGAACAGATTCCCTTTTGGGATAAGTTTAGTCGAAGAGCAATAAAACAGGCCAATATAGCAGGCCAGCCAATATATCCCCAAATAACTTCTAAACTTTGGGTGGGAAAAGCCCCCTGTAAGGGGGGGGCACCTCCTGGGATGAAAAGGGCTTGAGTGCGTAGTTAATTGGATATTATTATGTTATAATACACTCTAAAAAAGTATAAATTATTGTTGATTTTTTAACTAAAAATAACTAAAATTATTCTTATTAATACAGGAGTTAAACAATGGCGATACAGTCATGTAAAAGGGGTGCATCCGAGGACGAGCTGCCAGAGGGCAAGCGCTGCAAGCCAGCTGCTGCTGCCCATCAGAGCGCACTGCGTGTGCATCGTGCGGTTGCAGAGCGCGGCCTGCTGTCAGTGTCATGGGTAGAACTTCCTAAGGATTGGGGCGTTGTGGCTAAGCTAGCGTACGGATGGAGTGGCGAAGCTTATGATTTGAAAAAGAATGCTTGCGATCCTTTTGAGGAAGAGCTGTTTGATGCCAGCTTTGGGATCAATTTAAACATATCCAATGAGGGGAAAAAGATATTCGAAGATCCATTAGCATATCGAGTGGGCGTGTGTATGGGAGGTGGACAGAAGCAGGGAATCATGGTCGCAAAGGTAAACAGACCTCAAGAGAAAAGAGGGCGCAGGAGGCCTCCGAATGTAAAAATTGAATTCCTTGCGACACGTCCGGGCAATCTTTGCCGTGACGTGGAAGAGCGTTTTTCAGGAGTTGGACGCTCCCTTGTCGAACACGCCAAATCACTTGCTAGAGAGCAGAGGATTTCATACGTAGTGCTTATGGCTACAAGTCAAGCGCGAGGTTTTTATGAGCGCTGTGGTTTTGTGCCTATATCCCATGTTTGGGAGAAGTATGATGTTTACGATCTGGGCGGAGGTGACATGGCGACGTTTGTTGAACCTCTTACGGGGATTTAACCATGGCAATACATTCTCCCAGCGGCAAGAGAAGTGCATCCTGCGAAGTGGACGAGCTGCCAGAGAGCAAACGCAAGCCCACTGCACCCTGTGCGGTCGCAGTGCGCGTTCATCATGCGGTTGCAAAGCGTGCACCGCTCTTAGTGTCATGGGTAAACCTTCCTGAGGGTTGGGAGGATGTGGCTCGTCTGGCGTACAGATGGAGTGGCGAAGCTTGTGATTTGAAAAAGAATGGGTGTACTCCTCTGGAGAAAGAGAGACTTGTCGATAGCTTTGAGATTACCCTCGATATATGTAATGCGCGCTCAGAGATATTCGAACATTTATCAGACTATCGAGTGGGCGTATGTATGGGGGGTGGGAAGGAGCAGGGAGTGATGGTCGCAAAGATAAACAGACCCCAGAATAAGAAGGGGTGCGATCTTCCAAGTGTAAAGATTGAATTCCTTGCAACACGTCCAGGTAATCTTTGTGCTAGCGGCGTGGAAGCGCGTTTTTCAGGAGTTGGACGCTCTCTTATTGAGCATGCTGAGTCGCTTGCTAGGGAAGAGGGGATTTCATGCCTAGTGGTTCAGTCTATAGGGGGAGCGGTAGATTTTTATGAGCGCTGCGGTTTCATGCCTATTTCCCATGTTTGGAAGAAGTATGATGCTTATGGCTTGAGTGGAGGTAATATGGCGACGTTTGTTGAACCTCTTACGGGGATTTAACAATGGCAATACATTCTCTCAGCGGCAAGAGAAGTGCATCCTACTACGCAGAGGACGGGCTGCCAGAGAGCAAGCGCAAGCCAGCTGCTGCCCATCAGAGCGCACTGCGTGTGCATCGTGCGGTTGTAGAGCGCGGCCTGCTACCGGTGTGGCGGGTAAGGCTCCCTGAGGAGTGGGAACCTGTGGCTGCAGTGGCGCGCAGCTGGATAGACGAGGCGCTTGACTTGCGACGTCTTGCTGAAAAGCAATGTCTTGCTAAAGAGCAAATAGAGGTGTTTTGGAATAGTTATGCGGTTAATCTAGGCATATTCAACCAAGGGCCAAAGATGCAGCCAGATCCGTCAGCATATCGCGTGGGCGTATGTATGGGGGATGGACGGGAGCAGGGAATCATGGTTGCAATGATTCACAGGTTACAAAGTAGAACGGGGCGCGATCTTTCGACTTTAGAGATTGATTGGCTTGCCACACGTCCAGGCAATCTTTGCCCTAATGCAACAGGGCGTCTTACGGGAGTTGGACGCTCTCTTGTTGAGCATGCCAGATCACTTGCTAGAGAAGAGGGGATTTCATACCTAGTGGTTTCCTCTTTTGAAGAAGCGCAAGGTTTTTATGAGCGCTGCGGCTTTATGGGGGCGGACGATTTTGAGAAGCGGTATAATATCCGCGGTTTGCAAAAAGTGGGCATGACGGCCTTTGTTGATACCGAAACAAGCATAACTCATTCTTAATCAACGCATTGTAATTATTTCATTTCATACACTTAAGTAATATTAAAAAATTGACATCAACAGCAATTTACTATATAATAACGTTATATAAAAGCGGTTAACTCTGCTTATTTGTAATAAATAAAAACACGAGTGTTCACTATGACAATTATGCATTTTCATGCTTCTTTAACAGGTTCAGGGTCTTATTCCGATTCGGAGTCTTCAGGTTCTGAGTCTTCCGATTTTTTAGAAGGCAGCGGTACTCCAAGGTCAGAAGCCACCCCGTCACCCCGCCAGAGTGGTAGTCCACAGGGTGTTACAGATAGTACTGCTGAAATGCGTGCGCGCTCGATGCGCGTCGATGCTTTTGTGCGCCCCCGGTTACAGGCTATACCAATAGTAGGTAGGGATGCTCTAAAACGTGTGCAGTTTGTGGTGGAAAGGTGGACTTACCTTGCAGAGGTAGAAGGGAATGCGGCAGAAGATGAGCAAGAGAGGCTAGCGCTTGCGGCTAATCGTAAAATCAATGCAAGTATAAATTTCATGTTGCGTGACATGCTGGGAGGTAGCAGGGTCGTTAACTGTGATGTGTATGCATGTGTAGAGCCAGAGTCTGTTGATCAAAAGATACAGGGACTGATGCTTGTAGCACAGCGTTCTCCAGATAATCCTTCATGCTTCTTCATCGAATATCTTGTCACACATCCATACAACCTCTGCGCCAATAGTGTGGGTGCTCCGCGTGTTAAGGGGGCTGGAAGATGTCTCATAGAACATGCTAAGGATCTAGCAAGAGAAGGGGGGTATGAATCTCTTTTCCTGGAGTTTACAAGAGTTGCGGAAGGATTTTATAAAACTTGTGGTTTTACAATCCTAAGTGGCCGTCGCGCAATTATGAATTTATAGAATGCTTCATATAAAAACAGTTAATTCTGCTTATTTCTAATTAAACATGAGGATTCAAGATGTCTGTGAAAGGCTCTACGGAATGTGGTGTTGAGGAAATGCCTGAGATGTCTTCAGGTGACTCTCCTTTCGATCCTTTAGAAGGGGGGGGTGCTTAGAGTTGAAAGCCGCCTTGCCACCCCTCACTCGAGTGGCATTCCACAAGCTGCTGCGCGCGTCGATGCCTTTGTGCGCCCCCGGTTACAGGCTACACCAATAGTAGGTAGGGATGCTCTAACAGAGGCGAAGGCTGTGGCTAAAGAGTGGTCCGCTATTGCAAAGAGAGAGAGGCGGATAATGCGGAGGGGGCCAGAGAGAAAGGCGCTCAAGGTTAACCGTGGGGTCAATGCATGTATCAAGGAGCGGTTGGAAGATATGCTGACAATGCTTGGCATGGATGCCGATTATGAGGTGTATGCCTGTGTCAAGTCAGACTCGGATGACAAAAAGATGCAGGGGCTGATGGTTGTGGAAAGAAGTCCCTCCTGTCTATTTGTCGAATACCTTGTAACAAACCCCTATAACCTCTGCGCCAATAGTGTGGGTGCTCCGCGTGTCAAGGGAGTTGGAACATGCCTCATAGAGCATGCCAAGGAGCTGGCACAGGCAGAAGGGTGTGGATCGATTCAACTGCAGTTTGCAAAAGTTGCGAAAGGCTTTTATGAGCGTTGTGGCTTTACGATCCTGGAACAAGGGCGTACAGCAGTGTTGAAAATAGCTTAAAATTAAAGTGCATTATTAATAACAAAACAATACGGATTTAACGGTGGCAATACAATTATTAGGTAAAAGGGGTACCTCCCACGCAGAGGACGAGCTGCCTGCGCGCAAGAAGCACGGAGCAGCAGATCCTACCCAGCAGAGCGCACTGCGTGTGCATCATACGGTTGTAGAGAGCGCCCTGTTATCGGTATGGGTGAGACTGCCCGAGGAGTGGGAACCTGTGGCTGCAGTGGCGCACGACTGGACTAATGAGGCACTTAACTTGCGCTATAGTGTTCCAGGGCAAGAAAAGGTGTTATGGGATGTTTATATGGTGAGTTTAAGCATAGCCAAAACAGCGCCAGATCCGTCAGCATATCGCGTGGGTGTATGCATGGGGGATGGAAGGGAGCAGGGCATCATGATCGCAATCATAAACAGGTGCCAGAATAGGGCGGGATACGATTTTTCAACGGTGGAGATTAAATGGCTGACAACGCGCTCACACAACCTGTGTCCTGATATAGAAGGGCGTTTTACGGGAGTTGGGCGCTCCCTTGTTGAGCATGCCAGATCGCTTGCGAAAGAGGAGGGGATTGCATACCTAGTGGTTTCGCCTCTAGGTAGAGCGCGGGGTTTTTACGAGCGCTGCGGCTTTATGGATATAGGCGATTTTGGGGCGCGGTACAACCTCCACGATCTGCGAGGAGGCTCCATGGCGGCTTTTGCTGAGCCAAGCACGCCTGAAATGAGTATAACTCATTCTTAATCAGCATCTTACAGTTAATTCATTTCAAGTTCATAAGCAATATTAAAAGTTGACATTAACAGTAATTTATTATAAAATTACGTTATGTAAAAACTGTTAATTATGCTTATTAATAATAAAAAGTGAGGGTTTAAAATGGCCGTGAAAAGTGGTTTTGAGGAAATGCTTGGTAGCCCTCCCTTCGATCCTTTAGAAGGGGAGGGGTGCTTAGAGTTACAGGCCGCCCTGTTATCCTGCCAGCGCAGTCATGTAGCCGCTGCTGACATGCATGCGTGCTCGGTGCGCGTCGATGCCTTTGTGCGCCCCCGGTTGCATGCCATACAAATTGAAACTAGGGAGGCCTTAGAAGGGGTGCGGAAGATGGCTGAAGAGTGGTCTTTAATTGCACTGCAAGAGAGGGAGGTGCTCCAGAGTAGCATCCAAGCGAAAGGGGTGCTTCTGGATAGTAATGAAATCAATGATAGCATAGCTTTTGCGTTGGAGCGCATGTTGGAGCCAACATGTGGCAGGGAGGAGGACACCCAGTATGATGTGTATGCATGTGTGGAGTCAGAGTCTGTGGATCAGAAGATACAGGGGCTGATGCTTGTAGAAAAGGGTGTTCCTTATGTATCCATCAAATATCTTGTGGCAAATCCGTACAGTCTCTGCTTTAATAGTGCGGGTATTGCGCGCGTTAAAGGGGCTGGAAGATGTCTTGTAGAACATGCTAAGGAGCTAGCAAGGGCAAAGGAAGAGAGGTATAGGTTCATTAGCCTTGAGTTTGCAAAATTTGCAGAGGGCTTTTATCTCCGTTGTGGTTTTACTCTCCAAGGTAGTGTGGCAAAGCTGGCCGTGTAGTGGGGCATTTCCATATAAAAAATAAATAAAGGGTTGGATTCGTTATGTCACTGCAAGTTTCTCCTCAGTCTGATCTTGACTTGTGGCTAGGTGTTCATTTGGAAGAAACGGATTCTGACTCTTCAGAAGGTGGAGCCGCTGCTGAAATGCATGCGTGCTCGGTGCGCGTCGATGCTGTGGTGTCTTCTCGGTTACAGGTTATACCCGTAGCAAGGAGGGATTGCCTCAAACGTGTGCGAAAGATAGCTGACGGGTGGTCTGTCATTGCCCTGCAAGAGGGAAGGATAACCCAGAATGAGAGAGAGAAAGAGGCGCTTCTTGGTAGTCATGAGGTCAATGCTGGCATAGCTTTTGCGTTGCGACAGATGTTGAAGCTGACGCGCAGTGGGGAGAGGGATGGCAAGTACGATGTGTATGCCTGTGTGGAGGAGTCAGAGTCTGGTGACCAGAAGAAGAGGGTGCAGGGAGTGATGCTCATAGAAAAGAACTTCCCCTATGTGTTCATCGCCCATCTTGCAGCCAATCCATACAATCTCTGCGCTAATAGTATGGGTGTTCCGCGCGTGAGAGGAGCTGGAACATCTCTCATAGAACATGCTAAGGATCTAGCGCGGGTGAGAGAAGAGGGGCATAGGTTCGTTCAGCTTGAGGTGGTTACAAAGGGTGCAAAGGGCTTCTATGACCGCTGTGGTTTTACTTTCCAGGGCGGCACAGCAATGCTGGCAGTATAAAAAAAACGCCAAGTGAAATTTTCACTTGGCGTTTTAGGTTTTCTCTAGTAGAGAGAGGTTATTTGCGGAGGTTTAAGCGCGTAATTAAATTGAGATAGCGCTTTGTATCCGTTGAGTTGAGGTAGTCCAGTAGCTTGCGGCGTTGACCGACCAGTTTTAGAAGGGCTAGCCGTGAGCTGTGGTCTTTCGGGGCAAGCTTGAGATGTTCTGTGAGCTCTGCAACTCTTTCTGTGAGGATTGCAATTTGAACATCGGCCGACCCGGTATCCTTCTCATGAAGTTGAAACTTCTTGGTAATTTCTTCCTTAGTACCTTTATCCAAAGACATTAAAATATCTCCCGTAGATTGAGAGTTTAAAACAAGATAGACAAACTTTAAAGTTGTAAAACATTGACTTTATTGTACCTTAAGCGACCCAATACGATCAATCAGAAAAGTGCTTCCCCTATGATTCTTGTGAAAAATCCCTGGTAATTCAAGGAAAGATTCAGGGGTTAAAAAAAAGTTTTCCCTCTCTCTTGTCAGATGGTGGCCATTGACATTTAGGGCATTTGCGCATAAATTGCACCTTTTGCAAACAAGGAAAAAATCATGAAAGAAGACTCCTACAAACTGAAGTTCGAAAAGTTGCAGCCGTGGACAAACCTCATCTTCCAGGCAGTCAAGAAGGATCTGAAGAATGATCACCTCTTGAAAACTCCCACTTTCGTAAAAAAGCATTTCCCGAGGCGCGCGCTCGATAAGCTCACGACAGAGGAATTTGCCGCTGCATACATGCAGGAGATTGCAGAGGGCAATGAGGAGCTGGGCGGCAATGTGGTTGCGCGCTGGGTGATGAAGCATGCAGAGCTGTACCAGTTTTTTGCAGAGGAGCTTTCCAAGGTTAATCCCCAGTTTGATGCGATTGAATCCCTTCCTCCAGAGGTGGCCTCCTTCCTTCTCAATACATCTGTCGGAAGATTTGGTGCGACTGCGACCTTCCTCTTCTGCGTGATGAATGCGGTGGTGTTAACTGAGGAGCAGCTGGGCAAATTGAGGGAGATGGCGCTGGCTGAGAAAGCACGCTCTGAGGTGCAAGAGGAGAGACCTACTGCACTCTCTTCAGATGCGCTGAAGGAGCATTATGAGAAAGAGATGCGCAAACTGACTGAAAAGTATGAGAAAAGAGTGCAGGGGATTGAGCGCAAATATTTGCAGGATGTGAGTGGCCTCAAGAAGCAAATTGCGCAATTGCACAGAAAGTTGGGAGAGACGTGTGCTCTGCACGGATGAAGAGTTCATGCGTGAGGCGCTAGCAGAGGCGGAAGCAGCCTTTGCTAAAGGGGAGGTGCCTGTGGGGGCTGTCCTTGTCTATCGAGGGGAAGTGATCGCAAGAGCGCACAACCTTGTCGAATCTAGGTTAGATGCGACAGCTCATGCGGAGATGTTGTGCCTTAAAAAGGGTGCTGAGGTGCTGGGCAATTGGCGCCTGACGGGTGCCACGCTCTACTGCACTCTGGAGCCTTGCCCGATGTGTGCGGGTGCGATGATCCATTCTAGGCTGGAGCGCCTTGTCTGGGGAGCGCCCGATAAGCGGTGTGGGGCGCACGGCAGTTGGGTCAACTTGCTAGATATCGGCCACCCCATCCATCAGCTGAGCGTCACATCGGGTGTATTGGGCGAGCAAGGTGCAGACCTGATGGTGCAGTTTTTTAAGAAGAGGCGGAGTTCTGAAATTGGAAAAATTATTTGACACTCTTGTTCTGGAGCAGCAAAAAAAACTTCTCCGCTTTGCGCGGCAGATTGTTCCCCATGCAACCCCCGATGACCTGTTGCAGCCAAACGATTTCCCCGAGCTCGAGCAAAACCCCCTTTTTCGTTACGAGGAGGGGATCCTGGAGGGGCTCCTCACCGCCCGGATGGCCTACCTGGCCTGGCAGAAGGATAGAGGATAAGGGTTGTTTTTTAATTGGGGTTACTGTTTAATCGACGTTTTCACCCAATTTTAAAGGAGCCCGATATGAAAAAACAAGGACATCCTCCGTACCAAGATGTTTTATTTGTTGACTCTTCCACCGACTTTCGTTTCGTCTGCGGCAGCACATTGCAGCCTAAGGAGAAGGAGATGTTTGAGGGGAAGGAGTACCCTGTCTATAAAGTTCCCGTCTCTTCAGCTTCCCACCCTTTCTTTACTGGCAGCAAACAGTTTGTCGATGCGGAAGGGCGCATGGATAAATTCGTCAAGCGCTACGCAAAAAAGGCAGAGCAGCACAAAGAGGAGCAAGATAGCGCAAAAGAGGAAGCTGCTAAGAAATCAGCTGCCAAGAAATCGAAGAAAAAATCTTCCTAATGCTGTGTGTCTAGTATGTCCATGAGTGAGCAGATTCGCAAGCTCTTCAAGCGGCTTGAGAAGGTAGAGGAGCTGCTTGGAGCTGCGGATGTGTTTGCCGATCAAAAGCAGTACCGCGAGCTTGCTCAAGAGCATTCTTATTTGAGGCAGGTGAAGGAGCATTGGCAGCGCTGTGAACATCTGGAAAAGCAGATTGGTGAAAACGAGCAGTTGAAGCAATCTGAAAAAGATCCTGAATTTCTCGAAGTGGTGCGCCAGGAGCTCTCTGTGTTGCAGGCGGACCTGCTTGCAGCGCAGCTGCGCTTGGACTCTCTACTTGTCCCTCCCGATCCGCGCGATCATCGCACTATCATCTTAGAAATTCGTGCCGGCACTGGCGGGGATGAAGCGGCGATTTTTGTCGGCGACTGTGTGCGCATGTATAAACAGTATGCAGACAAGAAGGGGTGGAAATATGAGCTCCTCTCTTGCACCGAGTCGGAGAAGGGGGGCTTTAAAGAATATGTTATGGTACTCTCTGGAGCCAATGTCCACCGCCTCATGCAGTATGAAGGTGGGGTGCATCGCGTGCAGCGCGTCCCCGAGACAGAGGCGCAAGGGCGCGTGCACACCTCTGCTGTCACAGTCGCAGTTCTGCTTGAGCCCGACGAGCAGGAGAAGATCCACTTAGATGAGCGAGAGCTCAAGATTGATACCTACCGCGCATCTGGCGCCGGCGGGCAGCACGTCAACACGACAGATTCTGCAGTGCGCATCACCCACCTTCCGACAGGGACTGTCGTCTATTGCCAGGAGGAGCGCAGCCAGCATAAAAATAAAGAAAAGGCGATGCGCCTGTTGAGTGCCAAGCTTGCAGATAGCGCGCGGATCAAGGCAGAAAAAGAGATGGCTTCCCTGCGCTCCTCTCAGGTGGGGTCGGGAGATCGCTCCGAGAGGATCCGCACCTACAACTTTTCGCAGAATAGGGTCTCCGATCACAGGATCGATTTGACGCTATATAAGCTGAACCTCGTCATGGATGGCGCCCTGGATGAACTCACAGAGGCGCTCGTCGCCTTTTTTCACGAGCAAAAGCGCAACGGACCCTAGGTTGCGCAAGAGGTCCAATGAAACTATTAGGTGAAATTTTAACCCTTTCGGTCCAGTTCCTCAAAGAGAGGAATTGCACAAGGCCTCGCCGCGTTGCAGAAGAGCTGATGAGCCACGCGCTGAAATTGCAGCGCCTCGAGCTCTACATGCAGTTTGACCGCCCTATGATCGAGGAGGAGTGTGAACTCTTGCGCGCGCAGCTCAAGCGGGCAGTGAGAGGAGAGCCTGTCGAGTACATCACGGGGCAGGTGGGGTTCTATCATTGCACGTTTGCGGTGACGCCCGATGTCTTGATCCCTCGCCCTGAGACGGAAATTTTAGTGGACCTGGCCTGTAAACAGCTCAAGACCTCCCCCATGGAAGGGAAGGTAGCGTGGGACCTCTGCACCGGGTCGGGGTGCATTGGCATTGCTGTAAAGAAGGCGCTTCCAGAGCTTGCGATGGTGCTTTCCGACATTTCAGAAAAGGCCTTGTTAGTGGCTGGCGAAAATGCCAAAAAAAATGGGGTGCAGGTGGAGCTTGTGCGGGGCGATTTACTCGCTCCCTTGAAGGGCAAGGCGGATGTGGTCTTCTGCAACCCTCCCTACGTCACCTCTAAGGAGTATCTCGACCTGGACCCCTCTGTGAAGGGTTTTGAGCCAGAAATTGCTTTGAGGGGAGGGGAGGATGGTCTCCTCTTTTACCGCAGGTTAAAAGAGGGGCTTCCCGCTCTACTTAACCCCAATGCGAAAGTTTATTTTGAAATAGGCACTGGCCAAGGAAAGGCGCTTTTGGAGCTATTTTCAGGGGCTGGATGGAAAAACGCTCGGTGCGAAAAGGACTGGGCGGGGCATGATCGCTTCTTTTTCCTTGAATGGGAATGAAATCCTCTCTATGATAGAGGGTCATTATTGCAAATATTGACTATATGTTTGGTTTAACAGAAAAATTTCAGCAGATGTTCTCTGGTTTGGTGGGAAAAAAGGTCCTCACCGAGGACAATATTTCTGACGCTGCCAGGCAGGTGCGTTTGGCTCTGCTCGATGCAGACGTGAACTATTCTGTTGCCAGCAATTTTGTTAAGCGGGTCAAAGAGAAGGGAGTGGGCGATGCTGTGATCAAGTCTGTCTCACCTGGACAGCAGTTCACAAAGCTCATTCATGAAGAACTGGTCTCTTTGATGGGGACAAAAGAGTCGCCGCTTGAGATCCAAGCAGTTCCCACTGTTATCCTTCTCTGCGGGTTGCAAGGCTCTGGAAAGACGACGCAGTGTGCAAAATTGGCTGCCTATTTTAAGAAAAAATATTCAGGGAAACGGACCCTTCTTGCCGCCTGCGACCTTCAAAGACCAGCTGCTGTGGAGCAGCTCAAAACATTGGCCTCTCAGATCGCTGTGCCAGTGCATACAGGGATGGAGGGGGAGAAAGACCCAGTTCGTGTCGCAAAAGAGGCCTTGCACAAGGCGCGCTGCGAGGGATTTGATATCTTGATTGTGGACACTGCTGGGCGCCTGCATGTCGATGCTGAGTTGATGCAGCAGCTGGTGGAGATCAAGGCGGCAATTAACCCGCATGAGGTTCTCTTTGTTGCCAGCGCAGCCACAGGGCAAGATGCCGTCAAAACGGCTGTTGCGTTCGACAAGGATGTCCAAATTACGGGGACGATCCTGACGATGCTCGACGGGAGCGCGCGAGCGGGCGCTGCCATTTCGATTCTCGAGGTCACAGGCAAGCCCCTCAAGTTTGAAGGGGTCGGGGAGAAGATGGATGACTTGCAGTTATTCAATCCCCACTCGATGGCTGACCGGATCTTGGGGATGGGCGATGTCATCAATCTTGTTCGCAAGGCAACAGAGAATATCGATGAAGAGGAGAGTCGCGCTCTTGAGAAAAAAATTCTCAAAGCCACATTCACTTACGACGATTATTTGAAGCAGATGGCCATGGTCAAGAGGATGGGCTCTTTAAAGAGCCTCTTGAAAATGATCCCCGGCATGTCTGATTTTGGCGCCATCGACTTCGACGAGAAGCAGTTCAATAAAATTGAAGCGATGATCACCTCCATGACGATGCAGGAGCGGATGGAAAAGGTGGAATTGGTTCCTAGCCGCCGCCACCGCATTGCAGCAGGGAGTGGGACACATGTTGACGATGTGAACCGCATGGTCAAAAAATTTAAAGAGTTAAAGCGACTTTGCAAAGAGTTGCCCGCATTAAAAAATCAAATGAAAAAAGGCAATATGCCTTGGAATCCTTAATTATTTACACTGAGTGGGAGAGATAGATTTATGGTTTTAAAAATTCGCCTGCGCCAGCAGGGACGCACCAACCGCCAAACTTACCGTCTGGTTGTCACTGACATCCGCAATCCGCGCGATGGGAAGTACCTCGAGATGATTGGTTGGTACAACCCCTTTAGCAGCACGAATGATTCTGCGGTCGATGTCGAGCGCATTAACTTCTGGGTAGGGCAGGGCGCACAACTCACTTCAAGTGCAGCTGCTTTGATCGCCAGAATTGCCCCTGACATCATGAAAGGGATCACTGCAAAAGAGCATGCACAGCGCGTCAAGCAGGTAGCAAAGCGCAGAGCTGGCAAGAAAGCTGCCAAAGTAAGCAGCAAAACAGCATAAGCGGATGCAAATCGACATCCTCTCCCTTTTTCCTGAGTATTTTGAGGGCCCCTTTCAAGTGAGTATGCTTAAAAGGGCGATTGAGAGGGGATTGATCGCGATCCGGCTGACCAACATCCGAGATTTCGGCGTTGGGAAACACCGCAAGGTGGATGATAGGCCCTACGGTGGAGGAGCTGGCATGGTGCTCATGCCAGGACCCACGAGCGAGGCGATACGCAGTGTCAGAAGGGAGGATTCCCATGTTGTGTACCTCTCTCCTCAAGGCAGGAAGCTGAGTGCTGCCACCTGTGAGAGGTTGGCCAAGCTGCCCCACCTGATTCTTGTCTGCGGCCATTATGAAGGGCTAGATGAGAGGGTGATTGAGAAAGAGGTCGATGAGGAGATCAGCATTGGAGATTATGTCCTGACAAACGGGTGTTTGGCCTCCATTGTCCTTGTCGATGCGACCGTTAGGTTTATTCCCGGAGTGCTGGGGCATGAAGAGGCAACCGTATGTGAGTCGTTTCAGCAAGGATCATTGGAAGGACCTACCTACACCCGCCCCGACGTATTCGAGGGATTGCCGGTGCCAGATGTGCTGAAGAATGGGCATCATGCAGAAATTGAGAAGTGGCGCAAACAGAAAGGGCTAGAGAAAACAGAGCGTGTGAGGCCCGATCTCGTGCAAGAGATAACAAATTGTTAAAAGTAAGGATTGAAAATTATGCATCAGTGTCAAGTGATTCAAGAAATTGAAGCCGTTCAACTTAAAACCAACGTTACAGAATTTAACGTAGGGGATACCATCTGTGTTCACCAGCGCATCATCGAAGGGGACAAAGAGCGTGTGCAGCAGTTTACAGGAACAGTCATTGCCCGTCGCGGGGGTGGCCTCTCTGAAACATTTGCTCTCTACCGCTTCTCTTACGGTGCGGGGATTGAGAGGGTCTTTTTGCTGCATAGCCCAAAAATTGCAAAAATTGAAGTGATCAGATCAGGTAAAGTGCGCAAAGCTAAGCTGCACTACCTGCGTGGCACTTCAGGAAAAGCCTCTAAAGTTGAAGAGCACATTGGCCCTAGTAAGGCAGCTGCAAATTTGGATAAAGGCTCCTCTGCAGAAGCCCAGCCGGCGACCTAAAAAACACCTATTTTGAAGGTCACGCACATGGTTAAGAGCATGACTGCTTATAGCAGGGCAAGCGTTCATTCGCCCCTCGGGCGTCTTGTTGTGGAGATCCACAGCGTCAATCGCAAGATGCTCGATCTATCGCTCTCTTTACCCAAAGAGCTCTTGCGCTTTGATATCCCCGTGCGCAAGCAGCTTGGTGCAGTGTTAGAGCGTGGGCAAGTCACCTTGCGACTCACGCTCCAAAATGAAGAGGGGGTGTCGCCCCTTCCACTTGCTCATCTAAAGTCCCTTAAGTTGAAGTGGGAAGAGGTGTGCAAAGAGCTGAATTACGACCCACAAAAGGTGCTCGATCTCCCCTTTTTAGTGGGCCAGCTGCACTCTGTTTCTCCGGTAGAGTCCAAAGAAGAGGAAGAGGCGACTGCATCAGCCATCAATCAAGTGGTAGAGGGTGCGCTGCAGGACCTGATGCAAATGAAGAGAAGAGAGGGGCAGCTGCTGCTCTCTGATATCAGGCAGCGGCTAGAGAGCATCGAGGCGCATCTTGCGGCAGTGGAACTTAAGAAGGACGCCCCCCTTGTGCACTACCAAAAAAAATTGGTGGATAGGCTCAAGGATGTGGGACCTTTGCAGGGAGAGGCGGAAGAGAGGGTGATTCGTGAGGTGGCCCTGCTCGCTGAGAAGATGGATGTGACGGAGGAGCTCGTGCGTCTCAAGGCGCATATTGCGCAGTTTCGCCACCACTTCTCTTTACCAGACAAAGCCGTTGGCAGAACGCTTGACTTTCTGACTCAAGAGATGCATCGTGAAATGAATACATTGGGATCTAAATCGTGCGACAGTGAGGTCTCTCTGTCTGTTGTACAGATGAAAGGTGAGCTGGATAAGATTCGGGAACAAGTGCAGAACATTGAGTAGGCATGTCTTTAAAGTTGCTCGGTAATCTACAAAATGGATCCGTGTTTGTGTTGAGCGCCCCCGCGGGGACGGGAAAAACAACTTTAGTGAGGATGTTGTCGGAGGAGTTTTCGTGCGTTGTTGAGAGCATCTCCTGCACAACGCGCCCTCCTCGTCCGGGAGAGGTCAATGGGAAGGACTACCACTTCCTCTCTAAGATGCAGTTTGAAGAGAAGATCCGTCAGGGAGATTTCCTTGAATATGCTGAGGTGTTTGGACATTATTATGGCACCTCCCAGTCTTACGTCTTAATGCAGCAGGCTATGGGCAAGCATGTCTTTCTTGTGATCGACACACAAGGAGCAATGCAGTTAAAGCAAAGGCAGTTTCCAGCTGCCTACATCTTTCTCAGCCCCCCTTCCCTTGTAGAGCTGAAAGATAGGCTCATCAAGCGCAAGACAGAGAGTGTGGAAGTGATTGAGAAAAGGCTCTCCTGGGCCAAGGCAGAGATGCAGAAGATTGCCCATTACGATTACCATATCGTGAATGACAGTTTGGACCTTGCTTATGCGATTTTGCGCAGCATTGTTGTTGCAGAAGAGCACCGTGTACTAAAACAATAAAAGGAGATCCTAGTGAAAGAATTTAATTCAAGAGAGCAGCTGACCAATCAAAGCTTGCGCGGGCTGTTCAAGAGTA
>Ga0334722_10003432_pt1 | contig 17074 bp, 31 predicted proteins | sample C3_bottom_MG_FD_207210 | JGI IMG/M metagenome (GOLD analysis project Ga0334722, IMG submission 207210) | Sediment microbial communities from Yellowstone Lake, YNP, Wyoming, USA - C3_bottom | ecosystem: Environmental > Aquatic > Freshwater > Lake > Sediment | place: USA: Wyoming | collected...
TTCGTACCGCTATCAAAAGTATCCCATGCGGTTACCAAAAACATTTTCATTTTTGTATATTCTGGAACATTTTTTAGAAAACGAGACCAAGTTATGGTCTGCATTACTCTTTCAGCTAAGGTAGTTTTGGCGGATATTATTGCAACTGGATAGTTTTCTTTATCAGTCCGGACTAATACAATATCTATATCTGGCCTATAGTCAAGGATGCCTTGATTTTCTTTGGTTTGAATAACTAAACTTTTACCAATTTTAATTTTGATAGGACCACTTGTCAAAGCTTCTAGGGGTAATTTTTGCTGTTTAAAATAAGAGTTCAAAATTGAGGCAACCCATAAACTGAAATTATTCCCTGCTAAAGGCCGCATTGTATTCGCAATGCTTTTGCCGATCGTACGTAATTCACTCAACATAACGGGGTTCTTAATAATTTCGAGCCATTTTGAAATTGTTTGTGGGCTTGCCCACTTTTTTACAGCTCTAGGGGTAATAATTTTTACGACTTCGGAATCTCCACTTTTTAGAATATTAGCTAATTCATCCCCAACTAATAAAGGATTGTTTGACTTTTCTAAATAATGATTTATCCTAAAATCAAAAAAGTTTTTTATTTCTTTTTTAAAAATCTTCTCTTGCTCATTATCCCAATCTAGATTGTTGTTATTCTGTCCCATATTTTTTGATACATTACTCTAGAACAATTCTACCCCTAGGCCCTAAAGAAAACAAGAGAATGAATCAGTGCATAACTTTTTGTCTTTGTTCGGTTGCTACATTTTACGAAAGCTGTTTGTAGACGTGGCAGTCGGCAAGCCAAATGATTGGAAGCGCCACTAAAATTCCAACACCCAATGCCATTCCTCCGAGTATCATAATTCCCAAAAATGCTAAATCTAAAAGAAGTAATTGCCATTTTAGGCCCTTAGTCATCTCACCGCTGGCATGTAGGGCCTCGGTTATGCTCATATTTTTATCGACAATAAAGAAACCGGCAAATTGGTATTTGATTGCCCAATAGATTCCCGGGACTACTAAAAGTATTAATCCGCCGATTACAATCAGGCTAATGAGAACTTGGGCGCCTAACATATTGGCGAAGTATTTGATTTGAGTAAATAAGGTTTCAAAAGGCAGAGTTTTCTTCGAATAATAGCTAAGTGTAATTGTAACCAAACCGGCTGTAAGCCACGCGCCTAAAATAGTGCCAACGGGAAAAGAAGGAGAGGCAAGAGCTGTAAAAACAACTGCTATTCCTACAAAATACCAAAAGTCTTTACTGATTCCCTTCCAACCAAAATTAATCGCTTTGCCAATTTCAATTTGTTTTATTGACATCTTAACGTCCTAATCTAGCTGCATAATTAAATGAGTAGAAATAATTATTAAAATTATTTTTTGAAGATAAATATTCGTTATCAAAAACAAAATAATCAGCCAATGTTTCACGCAACCTTAGCAATTCTTTCAATCGCTTGATATTTTTAGGATCGGCGATTGTTAAATCGAGAAGTTCCAATCCCCTACTAAATGCCATCTGGGAATCATTCGGGCTTTTTTCTTTCCAATTTAAAGCTCTGCCCACCTCGCTTCCGATATTTGCCATTTGTTCAAATATTGTAAATTTTTGCCATCGGCCGGAAGCCATTTGTTTATGAATCATTTTACCACCAGCTTCTTAACTATTTGGCGAATTTTTTTCTGGATTTTTGGATCTTCAACTCTGCGGCTTCGATTATTTTGAGAAGGTCGGAGGTTTATCATCGAATCGAACTCGATAAAATCATCGTTGCCATTTTCAGGATGAAAATTTATCCCCCAAAGATTAGATTGTTTTGAGCCATTTTCCAATAAATATGCTTCTTCGTCAGCATGCATTTCAGCATCAACTACCATAATTTCTTTTTTAATATCGACAACAGCCTTAACCAAATTACCGAACATATTTTTTGCCATCTCTTCGAGTTCAGAGACTTTTATTTTGTCTTTAACTATTCTCATATTTTAATTATATCTCTAAACAACAGAGAAATTCAAGAGAACGAAAAGACTTGCCGCAGGATTGCTCCTGCGGCGGAGAGTCGTTAGGCATAATCTTCTATTGTGTCCGAAAGAAGGAGAAGAATTTGCCAGGGAATCACGCATAGATCTTTGATGAAATTGGTTCTTTCGGCCCATTCCTCTTTAGAAAGGCAGCTCCAGCAACCATAGTAATCCAGTCTTGGACGAAAGGGAAATGGAGCAGGAAGAATCTTTTCGTTTACGACAACCTTGTTTGGACATTTTGCTCTAACTTCTTTGAAAGCAGCTTCGGCAATTTCTCTTCTTGCAATTACTTCGCTGATGATACGTTCCAGGATAAAGACTGCTATCGCTCCATTGTTCCACGCTTGTTTATCGAGCACTCCATGCTCCCCTTTTTGGGCATTTTTATTAGCATAATAATTTAAGAATCCCGTGTCAAGTCCCCTTGTCTGTGGATAACTTCGTTTTTTGTTCGGCAACTGAATAATAAGCTAAAAGAAAGAAAAGTCAATGACTACTTTGGTTGCATTTAGCGTTTGGTATTGATTCTTTAAAACTTCCGAGTATAATATTGTTCAAAGCGTGAACGTTTACAAATAAGTGAGGTCCGAGATGGAAAAGAGAGATTTTGTGACTGGTTTGCTGTATCCGACGATAATCGACCCGGAGTACGAAACGGCTTCGGTAATCAGAAGTCTAGCCAATAATTTCCAGGATTTTGCTCGCAATATTCAGCAAAAACCTGGCTATGGAGAAATTACTCAGTATGCTGATACTTTCATCAATGAAAATCTTCTGAGTATCGCCGATGGCCTTTCAGACATTTCTGCGGGAATAGATTATCTCTCTGAGCAAGTTGAAAGCTTGGCGTCTCTAATTGAATGGGAAGCGGAGCTCCTTCACGAGGATCTTAGCGAGATAAAGCATATCCTGAAAGAGATTAGTATTAAGCTTTCTAGACCAATGGAAATGCGGGCTCAAGAGTCCTTTATCAAAGGAATAGAGCTTAAGAATGAGTGGGCAAGAAGAAAGAAGACAACTGTGCTTTCAAAGAGCGATTTGGAAGTTTTGTACAAAAAAGCCCACGAGCATTTGAGGCACGCTCTTTCTTTCAACCCGTCTCAGGAGTTGACCTACTTTATTATGATAGCTCAAGCGAAGCTCTATATCTTAGCCAAAGATTTCGATGCGGCGGAAAAAAAACTTAAAGAGGGCCTTCCATTTGCTTTTCAGAGAAAGGGCTTTGACTATATCTGCTATTCAAAGCGCCTGCTGGCAAGAATTCGATTCACTCTTGGCGATGACAAAGGAGCAAGGAATTACATTCATGAAGCAGTTTCTCTGCCTGACGAGTATGTCGATGGTTGGTACGATTATGCGCAATATCTCGCATACCAGACTCCTCTAAAAAAGGAAAAAATCCTTGAGATTCTGATTTATGTGATGCAAAAATCGCCATTTTATTGGTATCTTGCAGATAAAGAGGTGAATTTCGCCAGAGTCCGAGACATAGTCTTGGAGGCGAAAAGAGACGTTTTAGAGCAAACAAAGAGCCGGCTTTTAAGTTGGTATCTTCAACCGCTCCAGAAATTAATAGCCGAAATTGAACCTTTAGAATATCTTTTGTCCCACTATTCATCAATCAGGTGCCCAAGATTTTATACGAATTCGAAAGATTTAGCCCGGGACATTCAGCAAGCAAGGGCTTTAGTTGAAATCCTTTCCCGTCACTATCAATCGGACGACCTTTTTACGGTATTCAAGCTCGGCGTTAATAGATACGAAAGTCTTCAATTTGCCGGTTATTTTTTCCCTCTCAATGTTCTAATAGATAAGCTGACAGAATTGAGAGACGGTCTAAAAGCTACTGAGCCAGAATTTAATAAATGGCAAAAGGCTCTGAAAGAGTCACAAGCAAGACATATTGAAGAACAAAAAAAGGCTGAAGCTGATGATAGAGAAAAAGAACTCGCAGCAAAAATTATGCCTTTGCAAAAACAGCTCAACCTTTTGCGAATTTGCCTAAAAAGTTTGGAAAATCCTGGAATCATTGATTGGATAAGCTTTGTCGTTGAAAAGCCGTTCTTTCACCGAGGTATGACGTTAGATGAAATAATTGAAGCCAAAAGAGCTAAATATTCAGCAAAAATTAGCGAACACGAAGCAAAAATAGCTGAAATAAAAAAGCTGAACTAAAATCACATCATAAACCGCAAGATGAATGCTGTCTTGCGGTTTTGTTTTTATTTAAATAAAATTGAGTGCAGTTTTGACCAATTTGAGATTACGAATACTATTAAGACGATATTGATAACTGGAAAAATGACAAGGTTTTCAAACCATTTGCCGGTGGCAACACGAAATCCTTCAAAAGGTTTGAGCGGTAACCCGAAAAATCTGTGCCATGGAAAAAACAGTGGCACGCCTTCGTTGGTAAACATATCGGCAAAAATATGGGATAAGTATGATGCCAAGGCGCAAATTGTGACCATGTGAGTATCGATTCCCCAATAAGACGGAGATAATCTAAATAACAGAATCATTCCGGTGCAAACGATGGCGGCACCCAAAAATGAATGGGTGATATTTCTATGCTCTAAAAATGGATTGGAAACTTTTCCCAAAGTATGGCCAAAAGGAAGAAAATGCCAGAATTTTCCCGCCGGCTGATCGATGTCGGGAAGTAAAGCCGCGAGATACGAAAAAACCAAAACAGCGCCAAAAGTCGCCGGTTCATATGTCGGCGCTTTCGACGCCAAAAAATAGCTTGTGCCAATTGTGATCCCCAAAACTTGATGAGTTTTTCCGGTCATATTGGACAGCCATGATTTGGGTGTTTTAGGAAATATTTTTGATGATATTCTTCAGCAGGCCAAAATTTGTCGAGGGGCTTAATTTCAGTAACAATTTCTTTACCAAGATTTTTTAAATGTTTTACTTTAGTTTCTTCCGCGAGTTTTTTCTGGTTTTCATCTAAATAGAAGATCGCCGAGCGATAGTTCGTGCCAACATCCGGCCCTTGGCGGTTGAGAGTTGTGGGATCGTGCATTTGGAAAAATATATCTAAAAGTTCCTCATAAGATATCACTTTAGGATCAAAGGTGACTTCTACCGATTCAGTATGGCCGGTTTTCCCCGAACTCACCTCTTCATAAGTCGGATTTTTCTTAGTGCCTCCGGCATAGCCAACTTTGGTATCGATAACCCCTTTTGTATGAAAGAAATTCTCTTCTACTCCCCAGAAACATCCGGTGGCGAAAACTGCTTTTTGTATATTGTTCTTCATATATTCCTTTGCCTATATTATACCAGATTTGACACTAAACCAGTTAAATGATAGCTTTTGCTTATGGACCTCGTATAAAGGGAGGAAAACAGCATGACAATGACTTGGTGGTTAATTATCGGGGCTGGTGTTGCGCTGTTAGTCTTTGCGGCTATCTATTGGGGTGGCAAGCTAAATAAGCGTTTTTATGTTGAAGACAACAAGTGCGTCGCTTCACCTGAGGAGCAAAAAGAATGCCGACACTATGTACCGGGATCACGATGTCTCAGAAGGCATAAGGGCGAATGCCAAAGAAAAACAGGTAAATGGGGTTAGTCTTACTCGACTATCGAGTAAGACACAGAGGGGTTTGGTTTACAAACCCCTTTTCAATTTGCCGCAAAAAGGATAAAGAGAACTAAAAATACCAGAGAAAGAGCGAAATTGATAAGTACTCCGGAAAGTGTGCCTAAAATGGTCCCAGAAGCCGATCTTAGAGCATGTTTTAGCTTTTTATAGTCTAGGAGCTCCGAGACTAAAACCCCCAAGAATAGACCAATTATGCTGCCAAAAGGCGGATAGACGATTAAACCGAGAATTAAGCCGATTAAGCCTATAAAGAGGGCTTTTTTTGATGCGCCGGCGATTTGCGCTCCCAAAAACCCCGCAAGATAATCGACTACCAGCATTAAGACGCACATAACTCCTAAAATAACCAGTTCCCAAGACCGTAAATGCTGAAATTTATCAATAAAGCCATAGGTTAAAACTACGGCAAATAAATAGACGTAAAAGGGGAATATCACCAGAAAAACAGTGCCTATTCCAAGCATGATAAGAACGGAAAATGAAATTATATAGACGGTGTTTAACATCTTTCCCTATTATACCCTACCCTTGACTTTTATTATATTTTATGGTATACTCCCCTGTTTGGAGAATTATATGGAAAAAACATTTTGGAACCCGTTATCTTTTATAACTTTAATGTCTACCCTGATTTACTTGGGGTGGTATTTTAATAAATACTCAAAAAATGATACTTCCAACAATTATTGGCTTAAAACCTTGAGCTCATCTGCTTCAATATCATTTGCTATTGTCGGTGTCTTAGGATTCTCTATAATTTTGTTCTACTATTTAACTCTTCTTTAATTTAGAAAAATCAGCAGGCTCACCGCCATTTACTTTATGCCATTTCTTGTCTTCTTCTTCGGTAATACCCAGTTTAACCATCACTTCGGCATGAGTTTCCGACGTTTTTTCGGCCAAAAGCTTCCCCCATTTTGCCTTGTCAATTTTTTTATCTATAATTTTCCTTTGCTTATTTAGAAACTTGAAAACCTATTTTCTTAGGGCCGCTAGCTTCTTCTCGCATTCTCTTCGTTAAAGTAATCTCGCCAAATTGAGCTTCATACTTTTCAAGGTTATCTTTCAAGGCTTCAACAAAAGCTTTGGTGTGTTCCGGGCTCATAGCAATACGGGAAAGGATTTTCAGCGTGTTCATCTGAGGAATTTGCTGGGCAAAATCAAAAGTAAAACCAAAAGGATTGTGGGAAATCATTGCCTGATCGCAATATTTCGCGGAAACTTCAGTTGGATCAATGTTAACCTGTGGTTGATTGTTGTTCATTAGGTCTCCTCTATAAATAAGTTTCTTTTAAATTATTAAAAATGCGATGTAGTTCTTCAAATTTCGCCTCACCAATTTTATTTTGCGCGATATCTTCAAACCCATTTTCTAAAATTTCCATCTGGCTTTCCGAAAGGGAACGTCTGGCTGCCGGAAAAAGAATATTATTTTCTTTGTTTATATGTTGATCTAAAAGAACAATATATTTTTTTGCATGATTTTCAAAATCATTTGGCATATTTTTAATTATGCCGCGAGCCGCTTTATGTTCGTTTAGCAAAGTGTCAATCTGTTGAAGTTCATCTGGTATTTTATTTTGGATCATCATCTTAAATAAATAGTCTTCTTCTTTTCCGTGGTGAAGCTTATCGGCGTACTCCTTAAGAAATATAATAGTGTTTTTTTGATCTTCAATATTGTCATTTATTTTATTTAACACAAGGAGCATTTGTTTTATATATCCGTGTTCGATCCGTAAACTATCGATAGGATTCATCTTATTTTCTTCTACAAGATAGTGAGAACCGTCACAGAACGGTTTATTTTTTGACCTTCCGCATTGGCAAAGAGTAACCCGATTTCTAATCTCGTAAGTCTTTCCGTCTGCCGATTCGATCGGAATTCCGCCTTTTATCCACAAAGGGCCGGGTGTTCCCTCTTTGTCGGAGGTGACAGAAATTGACTGATCTAATTCCGGCTCAATTGGTTTTTGAGTTTTCCTATCAGAAGCAACTAAACGTCCCGAAGGGCAATTACAGGCTTCCTCGATTGCTGTTTCTCTTGAAACTTTATCATCAGATTTCCTTGTTAAATCCCAAATTCCGCCGGCTCGATCGCAAAAGCGAGCATGAACGCAAAGCGGTGGAGAATCTTTTAAAATTAAATCGGGCCCGTCAATTACTTCCGCTTGTTTATCAAATAAAGCATTACTGGCGGTTTCCTTACCATTAAAACCGATTTCTTTATGGCTCTGATCACAATAGGGAGGAGTTTTTGTATGGCCGCAGCGACAGAGCAAATATTGCTGCTTCAACGGATATTCTTTTATTTTTTCCCATTTAAAAGGCAACCCGTCAGAATCTAAAACAATTTTTTCTTTTCTAAGCGGGATATTTCCAGAAACCGCATAAGGCCCGTCTTTAGTTATTTTAATTTTTTTAGTCATTTTGTTTTAGTATACCGGTGTTTCTACTTTATTTCAAAAACTTTATTTTTGCTCGAGTAACCAGAGGAAATTGTGATTGAGGTTTTTGAGATATTAAAATGATTCGCCAGAAGCCCGATAATCGCCAAATTTGCCCGGCCTTTAATAGGCAGTTCGGTGGTTGATATCATAAAATGGTTTTTCTCTAACTCTTCAACAAAATCTTTACGGGCATTGGCCTTGGCAGTCACAAATATCTTCAATTGATTGCTTTCTTTAATTCGGTAACCTTGTTGGTTTTTTCCCAAGGTAAATCTAACTCCGGCCTGCCAAAATGTCCGTAAGCTGCGACTTGGCGATAAAGCGGCCTTCGTAAATCAAGATCTCTTATGATGATTCCGGGGCGAAGATCAAAAACTTTTAATATCGCATCCGATATTTCTTTTTCAGAATATCTTCCCGTGCCGAATGTATCAACACGGACAGACATCGGCTCGGGCCTGCCAATTGCATAGGCGATTTGAATTTCGACTTTGTCGGCAAATCCAGCTTTTACGACATTTTTGGCGACCCATCTGGCCGCATAAGAACCGGATCTGTCTACTTTTGTCGGATCTTTGCCGGAAAAACAGCCACCTCCGTGACGAGCATAGCCGCCATAAGTGTCAACAATAATCTTACGTCCTGTTAAACCGGTATCGCCCTGTGGCCCGCCAATAACGAATCTTCCGGTTGTATTTACAAAATATTTGGTATTTTTATCTAAATATTTTTCGGGGATGACTTTTTTTATCACCTTTTCAATAATATCTCTTTTAAGTTTTAAAAGACTTACATTTGGCTCGTGCTGAGCGGCAATCAAAACATTTTCAACCCTCACGGGGTCATTTCCTTCGTACTCAACCGTTACTTGCGATTTACCATCCGGACGAAGATATTTTATTTGCTTACTTTTTCTAACTAAGGTTAACTTCTGACAAAGCTTGTGCGCTAAAATAATAGGTAAAGGCATTAATTCCGGAGTTTCTTTGCAGGCATAGCCAAACATTAAACCCTGATCGCCGGCACCTAAATTTTCCAAATCTTCTTTAACGATTTTTGATGTTTTAGAATTTTCCTCGTAAGAATCAACACCGCGGGCAATATCGCTCGATTGCTCTTTGATGGCGACAGCCACTCCGGAAGTCTCCCACGCAAAACCACAGTCGGCTTTATCGTAACCGATATCTCGAATCACTTCCCGGGCAACTTTAGGAATGTCAACATAAGTCGAAGTGGTAATTTCCCCCGCCACAAAACAAATACCATTAGTTAATAAGGTCTCGCAAGCAACGCGTCCTTTAGGGTCTTCTTTAAGAATTGCATCTAAAATGGCATCGGAAATTTGATCCGCCATTTTATCCGGATGTCCTTCAGTTACAGATTCAGATGTGAAAAGTTTGCGACACGAAAGTTCTTCTTCCATAAAAAAACTCCTCTAGCGCGAAATGAGGAGATTTTGCATATTGTTCCTCGCTTTCGCGGGCTGGCTTTGGCACCTTCGATTTAATCGCGGTTGCCGGCAGATTAGCGGGCCAGAACCCTACCTGCACTCTTAATACTTAGTTGTCTAATTTAAAAATAGCAAATGCTTATGGAAATGTAAAGAGCTGTTTATCTTGTAGTTTTTTTGACAGCGGTCTTTTTCTTAACTTGCTCTTTCGGTTTTGATTTAAGCTGACGTGATTCTTCTAACAGACTTTTAGTGAGTTTGACATCACGGAATTTCAAATTTTTCGTAAGCTTTCCCGGACCTAAAATTTTAATGCCAAATGGTGCTTCAGACAGCAAACCTTTTTCTTTTAAAGTCTTAAACGATACCGTTTCACCATCCTTATAATTTTTCTCAATTCTTGCGATATTCAAAATAGCAGGCTTATTATTTCTTGATGTAAAACCTTTGGCTTTCGGCAAACGTGCAATCAGCGGAGTTTGACCACCTTCAAATCGGCGGGGAATATTATAGCCGGAACGGGACTTTTGCCCCTTTGTTCCGCGGCCAGCAGTGCTTCCTTTACCGGAACCGGTACCGCGGCCAAGCCTTTTTGATGGTTTATGGGTTTTCAGTGAAACTAATTTATGCAGCATTTTCTTCCTTCTCACGGTAATTTTTAGCTAACTTTTCCAGCGCCATGAAAGTTGTCTGGGCATTATTGATTTTGTTTGCCGTTCCCAAAATCTTAGCAACAAGGTTGCGGATGCCGGCCAAATTACAAATGACGCGAATCGTACCGCCAGCGATAACTGAAGTACCCGGTTTCGCCGGTCTTAAAATAATATGGGCAGCGCCGTTTTCCATTTCAATCGGCGCAGTGATAGTACCATTAACAATCGGAATTTCTATCGTATGCTTTTTGGCAATTGCGGAAGCTTTTTGAACGGCTTGCTGAACCTCGGCACCTTTACCAACTCCCATTCCGATTTTGCCGGCCTTGTTGCCAATAATTATTAAAGCCCGAAAACGAACGCGCTTGCCACCTTTTACGGTTCTGGAAACACGGTCAACTTGCAAAACATGTTCTTCAAACTCTGAGCGTTCTCTTTCAAAGCCTTCGCCCTTACGGCCGACTGTAATTTCTTTTCCTTTAATATTGCTGTTCATCATATTTTTAGTCCTCCGGCGCGCGCAGCATCTGCCAACGCTTTAATATTACCATGATATTTTCTTGACCTTCTGTCAAAAACGGCAGATTTAATCTTCTTTTCAAGTGCTTTCTTCGCTATTTCTTTTCCGACTTCGGTAGGATCTTCACCTTTTGCAGAAGCCAGTGTTACACCGTTTTCATCATCAATCAACTGACAGGATATATATTTTAAAGATTTAAAAACTGCCAAGCGCGGACGGATTGCGCTGCCGGAAATTTTACTTCTTACTCTTTTAATTTTTCTAATTTTTGAATTTTGCATATTATGCTCCAGTGGCAGTCGCGGCTTTCGCGGCTTTACCAAGTTTCTTTCTTGGAATTTCTTCTAGATATTTAATACCTTTTTGTTTGTATGGTTCAACCGGACGAACTTTTTTAATGTTGGCGGCGACTTGTCCGACAACTTGTTTATCAATTCCGGAAACCGTAATAACATTTTTTGTTACGTTAAAGGAGATTCCCTGAGGAGCAGAGATTTCGACCGGATGAGAAAAACCAACGTTTAAAACGAGTTTGTCGCCTTGAACTTCGACACGGAAACCAACGCCTTTAAAATCGAGCTTTCTTTCCCAGCCTTCTGACACGCCTTTAATGCAATTGAAAATTAAAACCCGATAAAGACCGTGAAGAGACTTAACGTGTTTGATATCATTTGAACGTTTCACAATTATTTCCTGATCATTTATTTCAATCTTAATTTCTCTTGGCAAGGTTAAATTAAGCTCGCCTTTTGGGCCAGTAAATTTCAAATCTTGACCATTTTCTTCGATTTTTACGCCCTCGATAGTTTTTACGGGGCGATTACCAATTCTGCTCATTTAAACAACCTCTCCGATCAGTTCCCCGCCTAAACCTTTTTTCTTAGCATTACTTCCGCTCATCAAACCTTGGGAAGTAGAAAGAATGATTTCGCTTTTTCCTCTCAAAGCTTGAGAAATTTTACCGGCTCTGAGATAGACGCGTTTTCCCGGGGTACTGATTTTCTTTAAGTTTTGGAAAACAACTTCGTCTTTATTTTTGAATTTTAATTTGACAGTAATGCCAGTTGGATATTTTTTATTTGTATCTTTGACTTCTACGAAACTGCCAATAAAATTTTCTTGTTTTAAGATTTCCAAAACCGCCAGATTCAATTTCGAATAGGAAATTGTGGTTTCTTTCTTGCCGACATTTGCGGCGTTTTTAATTTTACTAAACATTTGTGCTACGTGGTCCATCAATACTCCTTTACCATGACGATTTGGTTACACCCGGAATTTCTCCGCGGGTTGCCATTTCTCTAAAGCAGATTCGACACAAACCAAATTTTCGCAAGAATCCTCTGCGTCTGCCGCATTTACTGCAACGATGGATTACTCTTGTAGAAAATTTTGGTTTTCTCTTGGCGCGTTCAATTTGTGAAACTTTAGCCATATTATTTATTCTCCTTAAATGGAAATCCTAAACCTTTAAGTAATTTTGTACCATCTTCTTGGGTTTTAGCAGTAGTGTTGATGGTAATTTCCAACCCGTGAATATTTTCAGTAGCCTGGGTTACTTCCGGAAAAATATTATGCTCTTTTACTCCTAAGGTAAAATTATTTTCTTTATCAAAACTTTTTGGATCTAAACCGCGAAAATCGCGCAGTCGTGGCAAAGCAGCATTTGCTAATTTATCTAAAAAGTCACACATGCGGTTTCCGCGTAAAGTTACAACTAAGCCAACTTTATCGCCTTCTCTAACTTTAAAACCGGAAATGGCTTTTTTAGCTTTTCGAATAGTCGGTTTCTGACCGGAAATTTTTGTTAGATTATCGGTAACGTCTTGGACAAATTTTTCATTGCCCCGATTTTTACCAATACCAACATTAATAATTACTTTTGTAACTTTTGGAACAGCCATAACATTGACTTTGGAAGCGGTATAATCTTTAACCACTTTTTCCTGATAAATACCTTTTAATCTATTTTGTGGCATTCTTCTCCTTTACCTCAGCTTTGACATCTAAATTTCCTTGGCATTTGCGGCAAATTCTTTCTTTGGTTTTTTCGGTTACTTTATGCCCTACACGCGTGGGCTTACCACAATGGGGACATAAAACCAAGACATTGCTTGACTGAACCGGCGCCGGCATATCCAAAATCCCGCCATGAGGATTTTTTCTTGATGGTTTAAGATGATGTTTGGCAATATTAATACCGGTGACTAAAACTTTGTCTTCTTTGACTAAAACTCTTGATACGATACCAGTCTTACCTCGGTCTTTGCCTGAAATCACGAATATGTTGTCACCTTTCTTTATCTTCACATTACCTCCGATGCCAACGAAATAATTTTCATATAACCTCGATCGCGAAGCTCTCTGGCAACCGGGCCGAAAATTCGGCTCCCGCGAGGAGTTTTATCAGGGTTTATCAAAACCACAGCGTTATCATCGAAACGAATTGTAGTACCATCAGGACGGCTAAAAGGAAATTTCTGGCGGATTAAAACAGCGCGGACAACTTCTTTCTTTTTTACCTGACCGTGAGGAACAGCAGATTTCACCGAACCAACAATAACATCACCTAAAAAGCCGGCGTTTCTCTTGGCACGTAAAACGCTAATCACAGAAACTTCTTTCGCACCAGTGTTATCGGCAACTTTTAATCTTGCGTAAATTCCAATCATTTTGCTTCCGTTATTTTCTTTGCTATTTTCCAAGCTTTATTTTTCGATAAAGGTCTGGTTGGCACAATTTCAACAATATCGCCAATTTCAGAATTATTTTCTTCATCGTGAGCAAGAATTTTTCTGGTAACTTTGAAGCCTTTCTGATAAATCGGATGACGATGAAGTTTGGTAATTTCGACCAAACAGCTTTTATCCATCTTGTTGGAAACAACCTTTCCCGTTAATTTCATTTCTGCTCCTCTAATTGACTTTCTGCTTTTTCACTTAGAATGGACCAAATTCTTGCAATTCTTTTTCGTGTCGCAGTGATTTCATGAAAATTTTTAAGTTTTCTAAATGAAGCATTGAATTTTAAATCAATCATTTTTTTATTTAAATCCGTAAGCTCTTTATACAAGGCTTTTTCATCTTTGTCTCTCAATTCTTTCAATTCGGCTACTTTTTTCATTATTTTTCTTTTTCAATAAATTTGGTTTCAATTCTTAATTTATGCGAAGCAAGTCTTAAAGCTTCTTTAGCGATGTCTTGTGTAACACCGGCCATTTCAAAAACAACACGGCCGGGTCTTACAACAGCGACAAAATGGTCGAGGGTGCCCTTTCCTCCACCCATACCAACCTCAGCGGCCTTCTGTGTGACTGGTTTATCAGGAAAGATTCTTACCCAGACAGCTCCGCCACGCTTAATGTAGCGGGTCATGGCGCGACGGGCAGCTTCAATTTCTCTGGCTGTTACCCAACCGCAGGATGTGGCTTTCAAGGCGTAGATACCAAAAGAAATTTCAGTCCCACGAGTAGCAACGCCGGTACGTTTACCGCGACTTTGCTTTCTATGTTTTAATTTCTTAGGCATTAACATTTACTTTTCCTTTTTAACTTCTATTACTTCGCCTTTATAAATCCAAACTTTAATTCCAATTGTTCCATAGGTAGTTAAAGCCATTGCATATCCATAATCGATATCGGCGCGTAATCTTCCCAAAGGAACGGAACTCTCGCCGTATTTTTCAGAACGGGCAATTTCTGCGCCGTTAAGTCTTCCGGAAACTTGAATTTTTACGCCTTTGGCTCTTGCTTCCATCGCTTTGGAAATCGCCATTTTTACAGCGCGTTTATAGGCAATTCTTTTTTCCAGCTGTAAAGCAATATTTTCAGCAACTAACTGCGCATGAGTTTCAGGATTTTTAATTTCAACAATTTCTATTTTTATTTTTGGCAATTCATTCGATGAACGGGTTCTAAAGGTTTGAGCATTTTTAATTACAGAAATTCTTAAATCATTAATTCCTTGTCCGCTTCGGCCGATAATTATACCCGGCCTTGAAGTGTGGATATTAATAGTAATTGAATCCCGGTCTCTTAATATTTCCACTCTGCCAATTCCGGCAGTTTTACCGAATTTTTTCGTAATTGCCCCGCGAATTTCATTATCCTCAGCAATATTGGCAGCAAAATCGTGCTTTCCAAACCATTTTGATTGCCATTCTTTATTTAAAGGCAGACGAAAACTTTGAGGATTAACTTTTTGACCCATTTTTTTCCTTTGAAATTTTCATATCTTTATTATTTTTACCATCGTCCAGCATTATTTTTATATGCGACATGCGTTTTAAAATTGTTGTTGAGCGCCCTTGGTGTAAAATTCTTCGTCTTTTTAATTTCGGCCCTTCATTAACTTGGATCGATTTTATAAGAAAACCATCAATTTCCAAGTCTTTATCTTTGATTTGCGCTTTGGCTTGTTTTAAAACTAAAATTAAGGGTTTTCGCGCTTCACGATTTGAAAAGGTAAGCTGCGCAATGGCGCTTTCAATTGATTTATTTTTCAATAAACCAGACAAATTTCTTATTTTATCAGGCGCAGTGCGCACAAATCTAGAAGATGAGGTGATTATCATTACTTACCGCCCTTTGGCTTTTCGGAAGCTTCCGGCGTTTCCTGAGCTGTTTTGACTGCTTGCGCGTCTTTGGCAACAGCAGCTGCTTCTTCTTCGCGAGCCATGCGACCACCATGCCTAAGAAATTTCCTGGTAGGTGCAAATTCGCCCAACTTATGGCCAACCATTTCTTCAGTCGTCAAAACTTCAATATGTTTTCTTCCATCATGAACACCAAAACGAAAACCAACCATTTCCGGAGTAATTGAAGCTCCGCGATCCCATGTTTTAATAACGGTTTTATCGCCAGCTCTTAAATTCTGCAATTTGGCGATCAATTTCTCATTAATATACGGGCCTTTTTTTAGCGATCTACTCATTTCGTTTTTCTCCTCTTTACGATAAATTTATCGGAATATTTATTTTTCTTTCTTGTTTTTCCACCAATGGCGATTTTACCCCAAGGAGTTTTTGGATATTTTAAACCGATTGGATTTTGGCCCTCACCACCACCATGTGGATGAGAGTTGGGATTCATGGCTTTCCCACGAACTGAAGGACGGATCCCCATATTTCGTTTGCGGCCAGCTTTGCCAATTCGAACAGCTGAATGACTAATGTTGCTTACTTGACCAATTGAAGCAAAGCATTTTTCATTTACTTTTCGAATCTCACCAGACGGCATTTTGACTTGAACTAAAGGCGAATCTTTAGCTAAAATAACAGTTGAATTGCCAGCAGATCTAACTAACTTTCCACCCTGTGATGGTTGCATTTCAACATCGAATATTTGAACTCCTGTAGGAATATTTTTCAATCGCATTCTGTTTCCGAGTTTCATTTCAGTTTTCTCCGAAGCTTGAATTTCATCGCCGACCTTGATATCTTCCCAAGCGATAATGTAAGCTTTAACTCCGTCTTTGTATTGGATTAAAGCAATAAAAGCGCTGCGATTTGGATCGTATTCTACTGATGTAACTTTTGCTGGAGTATCCAGTCTTTCTGAAAGTGATGAAATAATACGATATTTTCTCTTTGAACCGCCACCTTGGTGACGAACGGAAATCCGACCCTTATCATCGCGGCCTGCATGTTTTTTAAGAACTCTTAGTAATGACTTATCCGGACTTTTCTTCGACAAAATAGAGTAATCTGTAACAGACATTTTTCTACGTGATTGGGTTGTAGGTTTGTATAATTTTAATGCCATATTATTCTTTCACTTCGAAACCCTCAATCTTTTGGCCTTTTTTAATGGTAACAATCGCTTTCTTCCACAACTTGGTTGTTGCCTTAAAACGGCCTTTGATTAGTTTATTTTCTGGTTTGCTAATAGAAATATTTACTTTTGTGACTTCGACTTTAAAAGCTTTTTCGATTGCTTTGGCAATTTCGGGCTTATTGGCTTCAGCTACTTCAAAAGTATATTTTCCCTGCGTCGCATAATTCATTGTTTTTTCGGTAATTACCGGTCTTAAGATTCTCATTTGGCCTTTTCTTTCTTTTCACTGAATATTTTTTCTATGTCTTTTAAGCCGTCTAAAGTCGTCACTAAATAATCAAACTTTCCTAAGTCAAAAGCGTTTAAATTGACGGTTTTGGAAAGTTTTACATAAGGAATATTTGCCATTGAAAGCTCGGTAGTTGCTTCCAACTTTGGTAAAACAACTAGAATTTTTCCTTCTTCAATAGGAAGTTTTTCAAATATTTGTCTTACTTTTTTTGTGGAAATTTCCTTCAATTCAAAATTTTCCAAAACAATTAATTTTTTATCGCTAACTTTTTGAATAAGGAAAT
>Ga0334722_10003433_pt1 | contig 17073 bp, 16 predicted proteins | sample C3_bottom_MG_FD_207210 | JGI IMG/M metagenome (GOLD analysis project Ga0334722, IMG submission 207210) | Sediment microbial communities from Yellowstone Lake, YNP, Wyoming, USA - C3_bottom | ecosystem: Environmental > Aquatic > Freshwater > Lake > Sediment | place: USA: Wyoming | collected...
GCGACTCGTGCGGCACGCCGGTGAAACCCTCCTGCGCGTCGTCAGCGGCCCGGTTCGCACCCTCCACGACCTCGCTAGGCTCGCCATACACGTCAAACGCCAACCGCTACTCGGAGTTTGAGAGGGCTTGCCGCGCGCCCCGCCGCTGTGCTACCTGTGTTCCATGAGAACCGCGTTGCGTGGCACCACCAACGAGCTGCTGGAGGCGTTTGGCATCCTGCGGCTGCCGGCCTTCGCGGTCGATGCGGCGGGCCGCATCGTCGCCGGCAACGAGAGCGTCGCCGCAGAGCTGGGTTTCGGGGCAGCGGCGGTAGTCGGCAGGGGGATCGGCGAGTTTCTCGCGCCCGATCCGGCGGGGCGGCCGGCGGGACTGGCCGGCGCCAGCTGCGCGCGCGCCGACGGGAGCGTATTTCCCACGACCGTGGCGGTCATGTTCCCGGCGGCGGACGCCGCCGTGCGGCTGGTCGTGGTGCGCGAGGTGCCGCCGCCGCGCCGGGCGCCCGCCGCCGAGCCAGGGAGCGAAGACGTTGGCCAGCTGGCGCACCTGGAGATCATCAACGAGCTCTCCGGCATCATCAACTCCAGCCTGAGCATCGGCACCATCTTCCGGATGGTGGTCAAGGAGCTGCGCAAGCTGATCGACTACAGCCGCGCCAGCCTGCTGCTCTACCGCGTGAAACAGGACGACCTGCTGATCTTCGCGCTGGATACCGAGATGCGCACCGTGATGACCAAGGGCGTACGGGCCCCGATGGACGGCACGAGCGCCGGCTGGGTCGTGCGCAACAACAAGCCCTGGATCAGCCGCGACCTGGAGCAGACGCCCTTCGCGCTGGACCGCAAGCTGCTGCGCGAGGGGATCCGCTCGACGATCAGCATCCCGCTCTCGCACGACCGCATGCTCGGGGTCTTCAACTTCGACAGCACCCTCCCGGATTGTTACAGCGAGCGGGACCTGGCGCTGCTGCTCCCGGTGGCCAAGCACATCGCCATCGCGCTGGAGAACGCGATGCTCTTCGAGGAGATCTCGCGCGAGAAGAAGGAGTGGGAACGCACGTTCGACGCGATCACCGACATGGTCTGGATCGAGGACGGCAAACGACGGGTCGTCCGGGCCAACCGCACGCTGCTGCAAAAGACCGGGTTCACCGTCGCGGACATCGCGAATCACTCCTGCGGCGAGCTGCTCGAGCGCCTCGGGATTTCGGTCACCCGTTGCCTCTGCGAGGAGACGCGGGAGGCGCGGCGCCCCACCTCGCAGGAGTTCAAGACGGCCGGCGGCAGCATCTTCCAGTTCTTCGCCTACCCGCTGATCGACGAGGAGGCGAAGCTCTACGCGATCGTGCACTACCTCAAGGACGTGACCGGCCAGAAGCGCATGGAGCAGCAGCTGATCCGCTCGGACCGGCTCGCGTCGCTCGGGACGCTGGTGGCGGGCATCGCCCACGAGATCAACAACCCCCTCGGGATCATCGCCGGCTATGCCGAGGCGCTGCTCGATCGCGCGGGCGACCCCGGTCTGCTGGCCGTCGGCGAATTCGAGGATTTCCCGGAGTACCTGCGGACGATTCACCACGAGATCTTCCGCTGCAAGAGCATTCTGCAGAGCCTGCTCGAGTTCGCGCGCCCTTCGGGCGGGACGTTCCGCGAGATCGACATCAACGAGCTGATCAAGGAGGTGCTCCTGCTGCTGCAGCACCGGACCGCGCGGCTGCAGCACCGGATCGATCTGCGGTTGACCCGCGAGCTGCCAAAGATCAGCGCCGATGCCGGGAGCTTGCGGCAGGTGCTGATGAACCTGCTGCTCAACGCCATCTACTTCACGCCCGAGGGCGGGAGCATCACGATCACCACGACGGCCGAAAACCCGGTCCGCCCGGGGTTGGCAGCGGAGGGGCGGCGGATCCGGTTGACCGTGCGGGACACCGGCGCCGGCATTCCGCCCGAGGTCGCCGGGAAGATCTTCGACCCGTTCTTCACGACCAAGCCGGTCGGGGAGGGGACGGGGCTCGGCCTGACGATCAGCCACCGCATCGTCGAGGAGCACGGCGGCTCGATCGACGTGGAGAGTGCCCCGGGCGAGGGGACCGCCTTCGTGATCACGCTGCCGTCGGTGGGCGCGCCGTGATCAAGGTTCTGGTCGTCGACGACGAGGAGCCGTTCCGCCGGCTGCTCAAGCGCGAACTCGGCCGCAAGGGCTTTGCCGTCGAGGTCGCCTCGGACGGCCGCGAGGCGCTCGGCCTGCTGCGCGAGCGCGCCTTCGACGTCATCCTGCTGGACGTGGTCATGCCGGGCATGGACGGCCTCACGACCATGAAGAAACTCCGGGAGGACTCCGCGGCGCCCGCGATCATCGTGCTCACCGGCAAGGCCACCGTGGAGACGGCCGTGGAGGCGATGAAGAACGGCGCCTTCGACTACCTGACCAAGCCCTACAAGCTCGACGAGCTGGTGATTCTCGTCAACCGCGCACACGAGTACGGGCGGCTGGCCGTCAAGAACCGGCTGCTCGAGCAGGAGCTGGTGCGCCAGGAGTTCCCGGTCGAGTTCGTCGGCAAGAGCCGGCAGCTGCGGGAGATCATGGCGCTGATCCGCAAGGTGGCGCCGACGGACTCGCCGGTGCTGATCCAGGGTGAGAGCGGTACCGGGAAGGAGCTGGTCGCCAACACGCTCTGGCAGCACAGCCGCCGCTGCGCCTCGCCGTTCATCCCGCTCAACTGCGCCACCTTCTCGGAGAACCTGATCGAGTCAGAGCTCTTCGGCCACGAGAAGGGCGCCTTCACCGGCGCGAGCTTTGCCAAGCACGGTCTGGTGGAGGTCGCGGACAAAGGCACGCTCTTTCTCGACGAGATCGGCGAGCTGCCCCTGGCGCTGCAGCCGAAGCTGCTGCGCTTTCTCGACGCGGGGGAGTATCGGCGCGTGGGCGGGACCCGGGCGCTGAACGTGGACGTGCGGGTGGTCGCGGCGACCAACCGCGACCTGCGCGGGATGATCGCGGCCGGCAGGTTCCGCGAGGATCTCTCGTACCGCCTCAACGTCATCACCATCACGATCCCGCCGCTGCGCGAGCGGGCGGAGGACATCCCGGAACTGGCGCGCCACTTCCTCGCGAAGTTCAGCCGCAAAATGCTCAAGCCGGTGCGCGCGTTCACGCCCGAGGCGGTGACGGCGCTCGCGCTCTACGCCTGGCCGGGGAATGTCCGGGAGCTCGAGAATGTCGTCGAGCGGGCGGTGATCCTCTGCGACGGCGAGGCGATCGGGCGCGAGGATCTCGCCGTCCCCGCTGCGGGCGCCGTGCCGACAGCCGGCACCGGCGATGCGCCCGTCTGCGGTTCGCTCGAGGAGATCGAGCGCGACTACATCCTGCGCGTGCTGCGGGAGTCCGGAGGCAACCAGTCGCGCGCGAGCCAGCTGCTCGGCATCGACCGCAAGACGCTCTACCTCAAGCTGCGCAAGTACGGTCTGCCGGAGGCACCCGGGTAATCGGCTCTGGTGTGTGCGCCCGTCAGCCCCGGCTGTCGAGCACCTCGCGGACCCTGCGCAGTAGTGCGTCGGGGATGATCGGTTTCGAGAGCAGCGGCAGCGCCTCGGGCAGCATACCCTTGCTCTGGATGATGTCGGCGGTGTAGCCGCTCATGAACAACACCTTCACTCCCGGACGCAGGGCCAGGATCCTGGCGTAGGCGTCCTTGCCGTTTTTCTTCGGCATGATGACGTCAAAGAGCAGCAGCGCGATTCTGCCGGCGTTCTCGCAGAAGGCGCGCACGGCGGCGTCGCCGTCGATCGCCTCGATGACCGTGTAGCCGGCATTGCGCAGGATGATCGAGATCAGGGCCCGGACCTCGCGCTCGTCCTCGGCGAGCAGGATGGTCTCCTTGCCGCCGGTGGGTACGGGATCGGGCGCTGCGGGCACCGCGGGCGCCGCGGGAAGGACCAGCGGCAGAAACATCTTGAAGGTGCTCCCTTGCCCCGGCTCGCTGTACACGGTGATGGCCCCGCCGTGCTGCTTGACGATCCCGTAGACGATGGAGAGCCCGAGCCCGGTCCCTTTCCCCACCTCTTTGGTGGTAAAGAAGGGTTCGAAGATCTGCCGCCGCGTCTGCTCGTCCATACCGACGCCCGAGTCGGACACGCACAGGAGGGCGTACCGTCCCGCGCGCTCCAGTCCGCTGCGCCCGCGGGCCGCCTCGTCGACTTCAGCCAGTTCGGTCTCGATCGTCAGCGAGCCGCCCTGCGGCAGCGCGTCCCGCGCGTTGGTGCACAGGTTCAGCAGGACCTGCTCGATCTGGCCGCCGTCCGCCATCACCGTCAAGGGCTGCGCCGCCAGGACGGTGCGCAAAACGATATCCTCCCCGATCAGCCGCGTGGCGATACCGGCAATTCCCCGCACGATCTCGTTGAGGTCGGTCGCCTTCGGCTCGAGCACCTGTTTGCGGCTGAATGCCAGGAGGCTGCGGGTCAACCCCGCGGCCCGGTCCGCGGCGACCAGGACCTGCTCGACGCAGGAGGTCAGCTCCGGGTCGGCGCCCACTTTCGCCTGGAGGATGCTGCCGTAGCCGATGATCGCGGTCAGGATGTTATTGAAGTCGTGCGCCACGCCGCCGGCGAGGTGGCCGACGGCTTCCATCTTTTGGGACTGAATCAGCTGCGCCTGGAGCGCCTGCTGCTGTCGCTCCGCGAGCTTGCGCTGGTAGATGTTGAAGCCCAGGATCACGATGCCGCACGCCAGGAGGGCAATGATCGCCACGGTCGTGACGACCAGCGCCGGGTGGCTGGCGACGAACGAGACCGGCTGGTTGACGACGATGGTACCCGGGGGCAGGGCGCGCGCCGGGATGGAGAAGCGCGTCATTTGGTTGTAGTCGAACATCATGCGCGCGGGGCTCTGGCCGCGGACCGCCGGCAGCGGCCTGCCGGCGAGCACGTCGAGGGCGAGCTCCGCCGCCCGCTGGCCCTGGAGCTTCCCGCCGAGCAGGCTCCCGCCGACGATCCCGTAGCCGAGTCGCTCCTCGTGCAGGCCGTACACGGGCACCGGCGCGCTGTCGCTCAAGAGCCGGGAGATGTTTTCGTGGTTGATGACCTGCCCGTCTTTGTCCAGGCTGTACGAGAGCGCGAGCACGAGGCTGTCGGCGGGAAGAAGCCGCAGCGCGTCCATCAGCGCGCGGGTCGACAGGTTCGGCAGGTATTCGATCCGGACCCGGCCCGCGAACTGCCGCAGCTGCTCCTCGGTCTCCCGCCGGGTCGCGAGCCCGGTCATGGTGTAGTCGTGGACCACGACCACCGTGCGCGTCGCCGGATGAAGCTGCAGGGCCAGGGCCAGCGTGGTCCGGGCGTCCAGGATCTCCGCAACGCCCGTCACCCGATCAAAGCCTTCGATCAGCGCCGGGAGATACCCGTTGATGCCGCAGAACACGATCGTCGCGCGGGGGAACAGCTGCGGGCGGTACTTCAGCGCGAAGGCGAGCGCGGGATTGTCGGCGACGATGACGAGCGGGAAATCCTTGCCGTGGTACTTCTGCTGGAACAGGTCCCGCAGCTGGTCGAAATGATCCATCTTCGGGAAGTGCTTGCAGTCGAGGTATTCGACGAGCGGCTGGATCCGGTGATCCGCATTGAGGAGCGTCTCCGCGACCCCGGCCATCTCGTTGTCGGACCAGGTGTAGCCGTTGTGGTAGGAGTTGAGGACGAGCACGTCGCGCAGGTCCTGCGCGGGGGGCGTGCCCAGACCCGGGATCGGCTGTACGCTTTGCCCGACGGGCCGGGCGATGGTTTCGGTCTGGTGCAGCAGTTGCCAGAGCAGGAGCAGGAGGCCCAGCACGGCCGACACGAAGAGCGCCGCGAGGCCGATGAGCCGCAGGGCCCGGCGTCCGGGCGGATCTTTACTCACTGTGCTCATCGCATTGCTCATGCCCTTGTCCGGCATCTGCAGCGGCCGCGTGTCACGTTGGACTGCGCTGTCCGCCCCCTGCCCGCCGTGAGGGGCGGGTAGAGGCGGCGCTGAATCACGAATCCGTTGCTGGCGAGGATAGCAGAAATGTCGTGACGTAGGGCAACCGCGCGCGGGTTCGCCGTTGAGGCGCCGGCAGAGGGAAGCGCTCCCTCACGTTTCCGGCGTGTGATCTGCCGGCGGCTTGCTGCTGCGGTTCTCGGTCGCACCGCCAGGGCTCACGTCGGCGGGCGGCGCACTAGCGGACGTGTTGCTCAGATCGTCGTCGTCGAGCATGCGGTGCTTCGGCCCCTCGACGTCGTCGTACTGACCGCTTTTCACCGACCAGACGAAGAAGAGCCACGCGCCGATCCCGAGGGTCAGGGAGATCACGATCAGGAACGTCAGCGACCCCATGGCGCTAGCGTGCCGCCTGCGCCAGTGCGGTTGCATCGCCCTGCCCGGGGGGCGCGCCGGCGAGACGCCGGATCCTGAGCGAGTTGCCGACGACAAAGAGCGAGCTGGCCGCCATGGCGGCGGCGGCGACGATCGGGTGCAGCAGCCCGGCCATCGCGAGCGGGACGGCGAGCAGATTGTAGAAGAACGCCCAGAAAACGTTCTGGCGGATCACGCGCAGCGTCGCCCGCGAGAGCCGCACCAGCCAGGGCACGAGCCGCAGGTCGGGGCGCACGAGCACGGCACCCGCGCTCTCCATCGCGATGTCGGTGCCCCGCCCCATCGCGACCCCGAGCGCAGCCTCCGCAAGCGCCGGCGCGTCGTTGATCCCGTCGCCGACCATCAGGACCCGCTCCCCGGCGGCCTGCATCTGCCGCACCAGCTCGCGCTTGCGCACGGGCAGAGCGCCGGCCTCGAACCGATCGATCCCGGCGCCCCGGGCGGCGGTCTGTGTCGCCGCGGGCTCGTCGCCGCTGACGAGGGTGACGGCGAGCCCGGCGGCCCGCAAGGCGGTCACCGTCGCCGCAGCCTCGGGGCGTAGTCCGTCGGCCAGGAGCACGAGCAGCGCGAGTTCGCCGTCGATCGCGGCGTAGACCGGCGTCAGACTCTCAGCCGCCGGGGCGGTTCGGGACGCCGAGATGCGGTCGGCGTCGGCGAGATTCACGCCATCGCCTGCGAGGAACGTCCGGTTGCCGACGAGCACCCGGCGCCCGTCGGCTACGCCGCGCACCCCCTGGCCGGGAACGGCTTCGAAGGCGGTGAGCTGCGCGAGGGTCCGGCCGCGCGCGGCCTCGACCAGCGCCGCGCCGATCACGTGCTCGGAGCGCGACTCCACTGACGCTGCGAGCCGCAGCGCTTCGGCGGGTTGCGCCCCAGGGGCAGGGAGGATTTCACGTACGACGAGCGCGCCGACGGTGAGGGTGCCGGTCTTGTCGAAGACGGCGCGCCGCGCCCGCGCGGCCTGCTCGATGACCTCGCCGCCCTTGGTGAGCACGCCGGCCGCGGAGGCGAGGCTCGAGTGCACGAGAACCGCCAGCGGCGTGGCGAGCCCGAGGCTGCACGGGCAGGCGATGACCAGCACTGCGACCCCCGCCAGAAAGGCCCGCTCCGCCGGTTCCCCCGCGCGCAGGTGCCACGCCACGGTTAGCGCGGCCAGCACGAGGATCGCGGGCACGAACACCCCGACGACGCGGTCTGCAAGGACTTGTACCGGCGGCCGGCAGGCCTGGGCGTCCTCGACCGCGTCGAGGATCTTCGCGAGCACGGTGTCGCGCCCCGTGCGCTCCACCCGAAAGACCAGCGTGCCGAAGCGGTTGACGCTTCCGCCGATCACCGGCGCGCCCGGGCGCTTGCGCACCGGCCTCGCCTCGCCGGTGAGCAGCGACTCGTCAGCGGTGCTCTCGCCGGCGAGCACCGCGCCGTCGGCGGCGAATTTCTCCCCGGGGCGCACCTCGATCGCGTCGCCGACCCGCAGCGTCTCAACCGGCACCGTGTCGCGGCGGAGCACCGCGCCGTCGGCGCCGAGGGTCACCCGCGCGGCGGTGCGCGGCCGCAGTTCGGCGAGCCGCTCGAGCGCCTCCGAGGCGGCGCCCTTGGCCCGCAGTTCGAGGTAGCGCCCGAGCAGCACGAGCGTGACGATCATCGCTGCGGTGTCGAAGTAGACCTGGCCGCCGCGGAGCATGCCGTGCACGCTCGCGGCGAAGGCCGACCAGGCGCCGAGCACGACGAGCGCGTCCATCGAAAAGCGGGCGCGGCGCAATCCGGCGGCGGTCGCCCGCAGCAGCGGCAGTCCCGCGTAGAGCAGCACCGGCACGGTGAGCGCCAGCGCGATCCACTCCATCGCGCGGCGCGTTCCCGGGTCCATCCCCTGGAAGTAGCCGGCGTAGAGCGCCGCGCTGTAGATCATCAGCTGCGAGGAGAGGAAACCGGCGGTCCCGAAACGCACGAGCAGGTCGCGCTCCTCGGCGCGGCGCGCCACGTGGCGCTCGCTCTCGGAGAAGGGCTTGGGGGCGTGGCCGGTGGCGCGCACGCGCGGCAGGATGGCGCGCAGCGAGGTTGTCGCGGGGTCGAAGCGCACGCGCGCCCGGTGGGTGGCGTAGCTCACGCGGGCGAAGGTGACCCCCGGGGTGCGCGCAAGGACGCGCTCGATCAGCCAGACGCACGAGGCGCAGCGGATCCCGTCGACGGTGAAGTCGATCTGTGCGGCGCCCTCGGGCAGCGTGCGAACCAGCGGCTCGAACGGCGCCGGGTCGACCTCGTCGAGGGTGGCCGGCACGCCGGCGGCCGGCTCCCACTGCCGGCGCCGGTAGTAGGCGTCGAGCCCCTCCCCGCGGATGAAGGCGTAGACCGCGCGGCACCCCTCGCAGCAGAAAGGAAGACCGGCCGCGTCGCGGAGGATCTCCGGCTCGGGCGTCTCGCGCAGGCAGTGCTCACATTGCGGCATGGCCGAGGATACCCCGCCGGATGAAGAGCAGGCCCGCGGCCGCGACCGTCACGCCGCCGCAGCGGTAGAGCAGTCCGCGGGCGCGGGCGCCCAGGACGCCGACGAGCGCCCCGAAAGCCAGCAGCGCGGGGGTCGTCGCCAGGCCGAACACGAGCGCGAAGAGGAAGCCGCGCGCCGGGTTGCCCGTCGCGGCCGCCCCCATGAAGGCGGTGAGCGAGAGCCCGCAGGGGAGGAACCCGAAGAGGAGTCCGAGCGGGAAGAAGCGCAGCGGCGAGGCGCCCTCGAGGATCACCCCGGCGGCGCGGCCGAGGCCCTGGCCGGGGCGCGCGAGTGCCCTGGGCAACGGCAGCACCCCGGCAATGCCAAGGCCGAGCAGCACCATCAGCGCACCGGCGAGCACCGAGATCGCGCTCTGGACGCCGGCCAGGCGTCCGGCGACATCGAGGAAAGAGCCGGCCAGGCCCATCAGCGCGCCGATGCAGGCGTACGCGAGCACCCGGCCGGCGTGGTAGAGCGCCTGCGCAGTCAGCGCGCGCGGGCCGCGGTCGTGCAGCGCGAAGCTCGCGACGAGCGGGCCGCACATCCCGATGCAGTGCCCGAAGCCGCCGAGCAGCCCCGTGACCAGGGCGATCGACCACTCCGGCGTCACGGGCGATCGGTCTCGAAGGTGAAGGCGGCGGCGCCGAACGGGGGCGCCTGCACGGTCGCCTGCCAGGAGCCGCGACCGCTCGGGCACCTCACGATCACCCCGCGGCCGCGATAGAGCCCGTCGCCGGCGGGCGCGAGCCGGACCGGGTTCTCCCCCATGTACATCCCCGGCATCGTCAGTGCGAGATCGACCTCCCGCGGTGGGCACGGCGGCGCGGCGCAGGCGATCCGGACCTCGAAGGTCAGCTCCTGCATGGTCTTGACCGGCCGCGGGGAGATCTGGAGGGTCATGCTCCCGGCGCCACCCGGGAGCGTCGCGGTGCAGGGGCCGCGGTTGAGATCGCAGGCGGCCGCTGCGGCATCCGGCGGCACGGCTCCCGGCGCAACGCCCGCGGCGACGGCGACCTCCGCCGGGAACTCGATGCTCCCTTCGGGGCGCTCGATCACGACGATCAGCTCCCAGCGCCCCTCCAGCGGCAGGCGCACCGGCGCGGACCAGGAGCCGTCGGATTCGCGCCGGGCGGGGAACTCGCCGTCGTACGCCGCGGAAGAGGGCCGGCGCACGCGGACGGTGACGTGGCGGTCGTCGATCGCGGCCGCTGCGGCCCCGGTGATGGCGAACGACGCCCTGGCCGGGCCCCGGGCGAACGCGGTCCGCGTCAGCCGGACCGCGAGGCCCGCGTCGCGCTTGCGCTCGCGGTCCCGATCCCAGGCGAGGCCGTGCTCGTAGGGGTGTTCGACGACCGTGCCGTCGAAGGTGCGCGTGCCGATGACGATGGCGCCGACGACGGCGCCGAGCCCGCAGAGGCAGACGAGGGCGATGACAATTTTCATTTCGCCGCCGGCGGTGCGTAGGGCGGCCGGGCGAGCACCGTACCCGTCGCGCCGCCATCCAGCGTGAGCTCGAGGCCGGCGCCGGGGGGAGCGACGATGTAGATGGCGACGCGACGGTGCGCCCCCGGGTCGATCTCCACGGCGGTCGGAGTGACGCGCGCCGGCCCGGCCGGGTGGCGCGCCGCCAGCGTCAGCGCGGCAGGGCGCGGCCCGCGGTTGGCGATGGCGAGGACGTAGGCGGCGACCACGCGTCCCTCACGGTCCAGGCGCGCGGGAAGCGACGGGTTCGGCAGGACCGTCACGTCGATCGCCTCGCGGCGCAGCGCGACCGTCAGTGTCAGCGCCAGGAAGAGCAGCGCGGCCGCCCCCAGGACGAGCGAGGCCGGGCGCAGCAGGCGACCGCGGCTTCCGGGATCGCCGAAGCAATACCCGTGCAGCGCAGGGCGGCCTTTGCGTCCGAGGACGCGCGCGCAGGCGTCGATGCACGCTGCGCAGCTGACACAGGCGACCTGCAGGCCCGCACGGATGTCGATCCCCACGGGGCAGGCCTTCACGCACGCATCACAGGCGATGCACTCGGCCGCGCGCCGCCGGTCGTAGGCGATCACGAGCGTGGTGCGGTCGAAGAGCACTCCCTGGATCTTCGCGTAGGGGCAAGCCGCCTTGCAGAAGCGCTCGCGGACCAGCCAGAGATTAAGCCACGTCAGCAGCGCGAGCGCGGCGCAGGCGCCGGCTGCAACCGGGTGGAGCGTGCCGGCGGCGAGGTCGCGCAGGAACACCGGCGGCGGCACGAAGTACCAGACGGACGCCGCGCCGACGAGCGTGCTGAGCCCCGCTGCAAGCAGGTGGGTCCCCAGGCCGGGGCCCGCCGGAAAGCCGGCGCGGTCGTGCCGGGTCGTCAGGTCGGTCAGCAGCGTCTGGGGGCAGAGCCACCCGCACCAGATCCGCCCATAGACGACCGTGACCCAGAGCAGCAGGAAGGCCAGGAAGAGTACGGCGCCGAGCACGAGGAAGAACTCGTCGATGAAGAGCGAGGCGCCGAAGACGTGCAGGCGCAGCGTCGGCAGGTCAAAGCGCAGCGCGCTCTCGTGGCCGACGCGTGCAAACGGCAACCCGACGAAGAGGGCGAGCAGCAGCGCGTGGACGACGCGACGGGACCGCTGAATGCTCACCCGGACCCAGATGGAGGCCTGAAGCGCAGGGTGCTCAGGAAGGTCCAGGCGCAACGCGGCGGATGGACCTTTTTCAGCGGCCTGCTAGTGATCATCGTCGAGCATCCGGTACTTGGCCTGCTCGCCCTGCTCGTGTCGGCGCTTCGCGTAGTAGTGAACGATGATCCAGCCGAGCAGCAGCGTCAGGGAGAGCCCGAACAGGAAATAGGCGAGGGAGGATCCGGCCATGGCCGCGCCCCGCGTCAGGGTTTATTCCGGCGGGAGGTCGCAAGGATGACCAAAATCCCGACGGTCGCGGCCACCGTGAACCCGACAGTGGCGAAGATCGAAACGTCCATGGTGTCGCACTCCTTTCGCGACGGGGCGGGCCGGCCCGCCCCGATCACAGCCGTTTACTTGCGGATCGAGCTTTCGTACTCCGCCTGCTGGCTCCAGCCGCTGAAGACCGGCGTGTACGCCGCGATGTAGTAGACCCCGAAGGCGATCAGCCCCCAGAAGAGCAGGTGAAAGACCGCGGGGAGGCTCCGCGGCTCGCTGGCACTCTCGAACTCCTCGGTGCGGTCCAGTTCCTCGCTCACTTGCGCACCCCCTTCTCTTCGGCCTTGCCGCCCTGTGGCGCCGCGGCGGGCTTGAGGCTTCGCACGTAGGACACGATCGACCAGATCTGCTTGCGATCCAGCTGGCCGGCAAAGCCGGGCATTTCCCCTTCGTAGCCCTTGGCGATGATCGTGTAGAGGTCCGGGTCGTCCGCCGCCTCGTCCTCGAGTCCCGGGCCGATGCCGTCCTTGCCGCCGTTCGGGTGGCACGAGGCGCAGTGCGCATCGTAGAGCGCGCGGCCGTCGGCCACGGCGGTCGCGGCCGCCGCGAGCGGGTTCTTCGTCTCCGGGGGGGGGAGCGCCGCGGAAGCGGTCGCCGTCCCCTTGACCGCCGCGCCGATCGCCTGCATGTAAGCCACCAGAGCGTCGAGCTCGCTCTTGCCGGCGAGGGCCGCGAGCTCCGGCTCGGTGCACGGGAAGTCGTTCACCCGCATCCGCGAGCGCATCGCCGCCGGGTCGAGCTTGCGCGCGGCGAGCCAGCCGTACGCCGGCATGTTCGACTGCGCGAAGAACGCCCGCGGGTCGGCAAAGTGTTTCAGGTGCCAGGCGTCGGGGTACTTGCCGCCGATCCGCGCCAGGTCGGGCCCGGTGCGTTTGGATCCCCAGAGGAAGGGGCGGTCGTAGATGAACTCGCCGGCTTTGGAGTACTCCCCGTAGCGCATGACCTCGGTGCGCAGCGGCCGCACCGTCTGGGTGTGGCAGTTGTTGCACCCCTCCTGCTGGTAAACGTCCTTGCCGGCCAGCTGGATCGCGGTGTACGGCTTGAGGGCCGCGAGGCGCGGGTGCATCCCCTCGGTGAACATCGGGATGAACATCGTCGCGAGCGTGCCCGCGAGGATCACGACCGTGGCGACGATCGAGAAGAAGATCGGCTTGCGGTAAATGGCGCCTGACATGGCCGCTTACCCCCTTACGCCTTCGCCGGGGCGAGGGTGCCCTGGCGCATCGTCATCGCGACGTTGTAGATGAAAAAGAGCATCCCGGCCGTGAAGACGACACCGGCCGCGGAGCGCATCTGCCAGTAGGGGTAGTTCTTGGCGAGTCCTTCCATGAAGCTGTACGAGAGCGTCCCCTCGGGGGACACGGCCTTCCACATGGCGCCCTGCTGGATCCCGGTGATCCACATCGTCACCGAGAAGACGAGCTGGCCGACCAGGACGAGCCAGAAGTGCGTGTTGGCGATCTTCTCGCTGTAGATCGTGGTGCCGTAAATCTTCGGGATCGCGTAGTAGACCGAAGCGCACACCACCATCGTCACCCAGCCCATCGTGCCCATGTGCACGTGGCCGGGGACCCAGTCGGTGAAGTGGATCAACGAGCTGACCACGCGCACGGCCTGCGTTGGCCCCTGCACCGTCTGGAGCCCGTAGAAGGTGATCCCGAGGATGAAGAACTTCGTCAGGTAGTGCGTGCGCATCTTGTCCCACGACCCGCCGACGGTGTAGTAGCCGTTGACCACCGAGCCCCACGAGGGAGCGATCAGGAAGAGCGAGAACGCGATGGCCACGGTCTGGATCCAGTCCGGCAGCGGCGTATAGACCAGGTGGTGCGCCCCCGTCCAGAGGTAGGCGAAGACCAGCGCCCAGAAGGCGACGATCGAGAGGCGGTGGCTGTAGATCGGCAGTCCGGTGGACTTGGGGAGGAAGTAGTAGAACATCGCCAGGATCGGCGTCGTGAAGACAAAGCCGACGGCGTTGTGCCCGTACCACCACTGGACGTTCGCGCTGTTGGCGCCGGCGAAGAGGCTGTAGGACTTGGTGAGGCCGGCGGGCACCGCGAGGTTGTTCACGATGTAGAGCACCGCGACGGCGATCACCGTCGCCAGGATGTACCAGAGCGAGACGTACATCTGCTCCTCGCGGCGCTTGATGATCGTCGCGAAGATGTTGATCGCGAAGACGACCCACATGCCGACGACCACGACGTCGAGCGGCCACTCCAGTTCGGCGTACTCGAGGGACTGGTTCATGCCCGCGAAGAGGCTCAGGGCCGCCAGCGCGATCGCGACGTTGAAGAGGTAGAGGTGAAAGCGCGCGAGCTTCGGCAGCACCAGCGGCCGGCGCGCCAGGCGCATCACGATGTAGTAGAAGAGCCCGAAGATCGCGCCGAGCCCGAGGCCGAACGCAAGCGCGTTCGTGTGGACCGGGCGCAGCCGGCCGTAGGTGAAGTACGGCGGGATGTTCCACGACGGCGCCCAGAGCTGGACCGAGATCCAGAGGCCGACCAGGATGCCGACCACTCCCCAGCCGATCGCGGAGACGATGAAGCCGGTTACTGTTTTCTCGTCGTAGGCGTACTCGGACATGTCCGCCCCCCCTTTCGCATGATCCCCCTCCTTTTCTCCTGGAGCAGCAGTTTGCGGAACGACTGTTTCGCCAGATCACGGGCGAGTCGCGTGCTGAGCGCCGCCCAGACCGGGTGCACCACGCAGGTGCTCGAGAGAGAGCAACGCCCTGCGGGCGCGGTACAACGGTTGAGGGACACGGGGCCCTGCACGGCTGCCACGGCGTCGAGCAGGCTGATCCCGGCAGGATCGCGCGTCAGCTGGAACCCGCCCTGCACGCCGCGCTGGGAGAGAACGATTCCGGCGCGGGCGAGCTTCTGGAGGATCTTCGCGAGGAAGACCCGCGGGACGTGCGTAGCGGCGGCGATCTGCGCGGAGGTCGCCTTGCGCTTGGGCTGGCGCGCGAGGTGCAAAACGCAACGGACGGCGTAGTCTGTCTCGAGTGTGATCTGCATAATCGGGATAAATATTATCCTTTATTCGGCCGTTGTCAACGGGGGCGCCCCCTGCGATCGCGGACCTGGTCGGTGCCGTGCGGCGCACGGCGGCAGTGCTGGCAATACGCTCGCAACGACCACCTGGTCACGCGCGGTCAAGCCGGACCACAGGCATTTCAGATGCGATGCCTGACATCCGAACGGATGCAACCATGGTAAACCGAAATGAGCCGCAGTCAAGAGCAACACAACCGGGTCGCACAGCGCAGGCCTGAGCGGGGAGGCGGCTGCCCTCGGAACGCGGCAGCGGAGCTAAAGCTAGAGCGCGAGTGTTCGGTGCAGCGCGTCCCCCTCGAGGTTCCGGCCGATGACCACGATGCGGCTGCTGGAGATCACGGCGGGAAAGGGTTCCGACGCAAGATTGCCAAAGGCCAGGTCGAAGCGCCAGGCGCCGCGGTCGGTGGCAACCAGCGCCTTGGCCCGGACAGCGCTGCCGTAGGCTCCGGCCGCCAGATCGTTCATCAGCCGTTCGATAGCCGCGTGCGGAACCCCGCCCGGAATGTTGGCCGACACCGTCTCGAAGTGGAAATGCGCGTGGCCGGCGTCGACGACCCTCCGTCCGGCGGGCGCCGCCGGCAGCGTCCTCTCGAGCCGCGAGTGCACGGTGGGCGAGACGATTGCCGCGGGGTTGAGCGCCTCGATCGCCGCTATCGTCCGCCGAGTCAGCTCCTCCCCGGCGAGGTCGCTCTTGTTCACCAGGATCGCGTCGGCGTTGACGATCTGGTCGAGGAAGAACGTGCCGAACAACTCCGCCTCGTGCAGTTCGAGGAACTCGGTCGCATCGACGACCCCGACCACCGACACGCTGCTGATCCCGGCGCCCGCGAGCGCCTCCAGTACGCCGGAGGGGGAGGCCACCCCGCTTGGCTCGATCACCAGATGCTCGGGGGCGAAGCTCGCGCGCATGCGCTCGATGGTCGTGATCAGGTCGAACTTCAGCGTGCAGCAGACACAGCCGCTCGGCAGTTCAACCGCTTCGATCCCGGCGGCGGAGAAGACCGCGCCGTCGATGCCGAGCGAACCGAAGTCGTTGACGAGCACCACGGTGCGCTCGCGCGGCTCGCGCAGCAGGTGGCGGATGAAGGTGGTCTTGCCCGAGCCGAGCATCCCGGAAACAACGGTTGTTCTCATCAACCTCCTCACGCAGTCAGATCCTTTCATAGCTGAGTGCAAGTACCGCGCCCCCGAGAAGACGTGATGTTTCCCGGGAGCTGGCGATCTCGTCGGAATGAGGAGAGAGAATGTGTGAGGCGAAATGCCCCAACGAGTGGGGCAATTTATCCCTTGGCCCAGCGAGCACCCCCCGGCAGAGAGGATGGAGTCGCGGTAAACGGCACGTTTACCGCAGGGAGGCCATCGTCGACGCCGTGAGATGAGGCTGGCACTGAATATGCAAGATCTGCGGATGCTATGAAGAAGATGATCCTCTGCTCGTCGAATCCCCTGCTGATCAAAAATCTCTACGGCATGCTCCGCGATGCCGGTCACGCCGTCGAGGCCGTCGAGCATCCGGCCCTGGCCGTGAAGAGAGTCCTCTGCGGGGGATACGATTGCGTCGTGGTCGACGCGGAGCCGTTCGGCCTCTCCGCTGAAGACGCGGCACGGATCATCAGGACCATTGCGCCCGAGATGCCCATTTTCAGCTTCGGCGGGGAGGAACTCGGCAACCCGCCGACGATCAAGCTTCTTGCCGACTGGGAAGCGATCAAAGAGATGCTCCACCACAGTGCGGCCTGACGGCCGATTACAGCCGACGCTAAAGGGGGACCAGCATGACGATGACGCCGAAGGAAGTGATACTCAAGGCTTTCGCGTGCGAGAAGCCGGACCGCATTCCCGTGACCCTCTTCGGGGCCGGGATGTGGTCGATCAAGGATTTCGGCACGAGCTTCGAAGCGCTGGCGCACGATCCGCAGAAGATGGCGGAGATGTGCATCGCCGAGTCGTCGCGGATCCGCAGCGACGTCATCTACGTCGGCTCGGGGTACAACAACTTCCACGCCTCCTCGCTCGGCAAGGCGTTCGGGGTCGGCATCAAGTACCGCGAGATGGGCGCCCCGGACATGACCTCGCACTTCATCACCTCCGAGGAAGATCTGGCGAAGCTCGACATCGCCGACGTGCACCGCGACCCCGTGGTGCAGACAGTGATCGAGGCGGCCAAGCTGGTGAAGGCGGCCATCGGCGAGACCTACCTGGTCACCATGACCTGCTGGG
>Ga0334722_10003435_pt1 | contig 17064 bp, 14 predicted proteins | sample C3_bottom_MG_FD_207210 | JGI IMG/M metagenome (GOLD analysis project Ga0334722, IMG submission 207210) | Sediment microbial communities from Yellowstone Lake, YNP, Wyoming, USA - C3_bottom | ecosystem: Environmental > Aquatic > Freshwater > Lake > Sediment | place: USA: Wyoming | collected...
CGGAGCCGTCGTAGACGTACTCCGTCGTCACCGACGCCGGGCTGAGCCCCGACGAGCGCGTCTTCAGGCGGTTCTCGGCGTCGAAGGCGAAGCCGTCCTGCTGGGCGCCGCCGGCCGTCGCGCTGGCTGCGGCGAGGCTGCCGTTGGCGTTGTAGCTGAGCGACTTGTAGGTGTTCGTCGTGCCCGTGAATTTCAGCTTCGTCACGGCGTGCGGGTGCGGCTGCGGCTGGCCGGTCTGGTCGTAGTCCAGCGTCAGGTCGAGCTGGCCCTCCTTCTTGCGCGTCAGGTTGCCGACGGCATCATAGGCGTAGGCGGCGACCTGCGTCGACCCGACGGACATGCCGGTGAGGCGATTGAGGTAGTCGTAGCTATAGGCCGAGGTCTCCGCGCCGCAGGCGCCGTTGTCGACGAGCTGCGTCAGGTTCCCCGTCGCGTCGTAGCTCAGGCGACCTTCTCCGCGGAGGCCGCGCCGGGCCCTGACCACCACCCTTGCACGCGTACCGCTCGCGCGCGAGGCGCTGACCGGGATCGCCTTAAGCAACGCCTCCCTCGGCATTGCCATTTTCCGGTCTCGCGCCGGCGGCCCGACGCATATCCGGTAGCCACTCCAATAGTAGCTCTACGAGATCTTGTTCGGAGTTCTTACCCTCTAGGGCTCTCCTCGATCGGCCCCAGACTGTCCCAAAGAATTCATATAGTTCGTCCTCGCTCGGGACGTCAGCGGGGTATAACTCGAGGTAGTAACTGCTCAACACGGACACGTCGTCAAACAATTCGAGCGTACTCAGGGCGCCCGAGAGATAAGACTCGATCTCAGCTACGGCCCAGGCGAATGTCGGCGGAATCGGAGGTCGAGCCATCAAGGACTTGTCGCGCGCCCAGGCTTCCACTCGGTCACACCAATGACTTTACCGTCCTTGACGACCACGCCGCGGTGGCGCTGTCGTCGAGGGTCTTGCTGCTCATATTGCTCTCCCTGGTGAGCTTGGCGTGCTCCTTGTTGGTTTGTGTTCTTCTCCAGGTACGTACCATCAGGCAATTTGATGATCCCCCGACGGCCCTTTGTCGCGCCAGCGATGCCCACCTCTCCAGTCGCCTGCTTCTTGCCATAGAAAGTGTTCCAGCCTTTCGCCGAGACGGTCGCTGCTCCGTGGAGCACCGGCTCGCACGTGAGCTTGCAGGCAACGTATCCGACTGTCGCGCCGGCGATCGCCGGTATAGCCAGCGTGCATGCTCCCTCGGTCGCCGCTTCGCACTCTAGACTGGCCCCGGCGGCGAAGCCAACCGCGTAGCTCGTCGATGGTAACCCATTCTCGGACCCGCAGGCGCACGGGAACTCGGGTGCGCACCCCGTCACCGGGGAACAGCCGGGGTCTTCGACACAGAGCGCGGGGTTGTCATGACAGGTTTGGGCATCGCCTAACGCCAGACATGCCACAATATCAGCCGCGCATCGGCAGAGATCGTTGCAGGTGGGCGGCCCTCCCGACCCGGTTCCAGTCTCCGGGTCCACCACGAGTTCGTCGGGAGCCCCGGTGCATACAATGAAGCACTGCGGAACGAGTCCAGACGGATCGCCGAACGCGAGAGGATTGTCGTTTGCGTATGTGTACCCGTTGAGGGTCGCGGTGCTGCCGATGTGGGCGCCCCAAGGATCGACGCTGAGGAAACGCCCCGTAATCGTGCTGTAGAAGCGGGCGTTGTAGTTGTAGAGCCCGAGCCCGTCGCACTCCTCATCCCGCTGGCCGGTGTACCAATGGCTCGTGACGCGCGCGTCACCAGAGAGCGCCCGCTCGCCGCCGTACGGCCAGTACCTGCGGCTCGCCAGCACCGTGTCCGTCGCCGGGTCGACGATCGCGCCGGTACTGCCGAGGTGGTCGGTCAGCATGTAGAGCAGCTGGCCGCCCGTGCCCTTGCGCATCGCCACGGAGTGGCCGTTGGCGGCGTAGTACTTCGTGACGGCGCCCGTCGTCACGTTCTTCTCGTAGCCGTCCGAGAGGTAGACGACCTTCTCGGCGGAGGCGGCGCCGGCGTCGTCTTCTTCACCAGCGCGCCGGAGCCGTCGTAGACGTACTCCGTCGTCACCGACGCCGGGCCGAGCCCCGACGAGCGCGTCTTCAGGCGGTTCTCGGCGTCGAAGGCGAAGCCGTCCTGCTGGGCGCCGCCGACGCTCGCGCTGGCGGCGGCGAGGCTGCCGTTGGCGTCGTAGCTGAGCGCCTTGTAGGTGTTCGCCGTGCCGGTGAACTTCAGCTTCGTCACGGCGTGCGGGTGGGGCTGCGGCTGGCCCGTCTGGTCGTAGTCCAGCGTCAGGTCGAGCTGGCCCTCCTTCTTGCGCACGAGGTTGCCGACGGCGTCGTAGGCGTAGGCGGCGACCTGCATCGACCCGACCGACATGCCGGTGAGGCGGTTGAGGTAGTCGTAGCTGTAGGTCGACGTCTCGCCACCGCTGGCGCCGTTGTCGACGAGCTGCATGAGGTTTCCAGTGGGATCGTAGGTCAACGCGAGGTCCTGCACGTGCGTATTTGGCGTAACCGACTGGATCGTCTGGATGGAAGAGACGCGCATGCGGGAGTCGTAGCCGTAGGTCGTGGTGAGGGCGAGCTGGTTGCCATAGACGAGCGACGCCGGCGCCCCCAGCGGTGACTTCGTGGCGTTGTAGACGATCGTCTGTGACGCCTGCCCCTGAGGCGTGGAGGTGACGCCCGTGACGTCGCTCTGGAAGTTTGTCGCGTAGGCCACGACCTCGCCGTCGGGGGACCTCTCTTGGCGGAGCTGGTCGAAGTCACCGCCGGGGTGCCGTGTCGCGCCAGGTCAAGCGCGGCGCCGATGATGTCGCCGGCGGAGCGTTCCGGCGAAAGGTTACGGCCAGCAGCAGATCCATTCGATCGATCTCAGCCATCACGGAGTCGTGCGTTTTCGCGAGCCCGCACAATGTAGTGTCCGAAATCGTTAATTTCTCCTCGCAATATGCGCTCGGCAACAGATGGAACTTCGACGCCCGCTGCATCGACGATGGCAAGACGCGCGGCACTGACCGCGCCAGGTTCGGCGCTCGAATCGTTGGCGATCGCGATCAAACGTTCCAACAGAGAGGTGGCCTTACCACGGCGAAGCAAACTCCCGGCGTAAACCATGGTCGCGCTCCGCACCTCGCCCCTCTTGTCCCAAGCCAAGCCGTCGATGAATGGAGCCGCCGCCCGCGCGAAAGTCTCATCTGACCACCGCGCTAGGAGGCCGAGCGCTACCTTCACCGCCGATTCGTCCCGACTGTCATTCAGGAAGGACAGGATCGCCGATTCAGACTTCGGATCATGGCCTGTCAAGCTAAGCACTGCTAGATAAGCTCGCTTGTCAATGGGAGAGTCACTTAACAATCCGTCGTAGACACTCTGCAAGTCATCTTCGGTTATGTTATTCCGCTCCGCCCGACGCCGGATCTCACGCAGGCGTCGCACCTCAGACTGCGTCCCGTTGGAGAAGTGCTTATTGGCTGCCCAAATCGCCTCTTGAATCTCTAAAGGATGTACGCCAATCCGCCTCAACTCGGAGCCGAGATCTTCGGCGCTCATGGGACGCTCGCTCCGCCATTCCTGGTCAGCATCGGGCGGGGAGGCGAACCCCACGTAAGCGTCGCCGCCGACGAGCTCTAGTTCGACCACCACCGCTCTGTTTCCTCCCTTGATCCTAAGGATAATCGTACGGATTTAGCCTAACTCGACCCCAGTAGCCTCCTACTAACGCGCTCTCCCTTTCGTAAAAGATCCCACGATCCGTTCGGCCAGGTTCTTGTTGTATGTCGAAGATAACGCGATTTTCTGCCATAGCCGTCCGAATCCAACGTTCATTGAGTCGCCAGGCGAGCTCACCCTCCACATTTGGTCCGGGGTGCTTCGGCAAATCGTCAGGATTGACAGGATAGAACTCGGCACCTAACCGTGCCGCCGCCCTCTTGACGCGAGGGGCGGTTTCACCGATCACGATCGGACGTTGGTGAGTCGGCGCGTCCGAAATGAAAGCCGTCGCCGCGATCATACCGACAAGGGTCGCTCTCGGCGCGACTTCGAGGCCGAGTCGCAGTAGAGCGAGACCGGCCGCCCCCCATTCGACCGAACCAGCGGCGCCCGCACCAGCTGCTGGAATAGGAAATGCGCTCTCACCCAACGCGAGGACGGCTGAGCAAGCCTGAGGGGATGGACAGCTCAAGCTGCTGTAGGTGCTGAGCGCTGGCGTAGCGGGCGCCGCAGACGCCCATGCGGCCGCCAGTTCGTTCTCCCGTTGGATGTACAGAAGAGCGCCCATGAGCTGCCACGCTTGCCACTGACCGAGACTCCACCCCACGCCGGCCAGCGCCTGCAGCTGCTGACATTCATAGCTGCATCCCGTGTCGCGCTCTTTCCCGATGCTGCCCGATCCCGCCCAGTCCGACGCAGCATCGAGTCCGGTCGGATCCGTGAACCGAAGCGGATTCCCGCGCACGTACGAGTACGGGTTCCAGGACTGCGGGTCGCCGCTACCGGCCACCGGATCGACGCTGAGGAACCGACCGGCGATCGTGCTGTAGAACCGCGCGTTGTAGTTGTAGAGCCCGAGGCCGTCGAAGTCCTCGTCGCGCTGGCCCGTGTACCAGTGGCTCGTGACCCGCGCGTCGCCGCTGATCGCCCGCTCGCCGCCGTACGGCCAGTACTTGCGGCTCGCCAGCACGGTGTCGGTCGCCGGGTCGACGATGGCCCCCGTGCTGCCGAGGTGGTCGGCGAGGATGTAGAGCACCTGGCCGCCCGTGCCCTTGCGCATCGCGACGGCGTGGCCGCTGGCGGCGTAGTACTTCGTCACGACGCCCGTCGTCACGTTCTTCTCGAAGCCGTCCGAGAGGTAGACCACCTTCTCCGCGGAGGCCGCGCCGGGCGCCGGCGTCGTCGTCTTCTTCACCAGCGCGCCGGAGCCGTCGTAGACGTACTCCGTCGTCACCGACGCCGGGCTGAGCCCCGACGAGCGCGTCTTCAGGCGGTTCTCGGCGTCGAAGGCGAAGCCGTCCTGCTGGGCGCCGCCGGCCGTCGCGCTGGCGGCGGCAAGGCTGCCGTTGGTGTCGTAGCTGAGTGCCTTGTAGGTGTTCGCCGTGCCCGTAAACTTCAGCTTCGTCACGGCGTGCGGGTGGGGCTGGGGCTGGCCGGTCTGGTCGTAGTCCAGCGTCAGGTCGAGCTGGCCCTCCTTCTTGCGGGTCAGGTTGCCGACGGCGTCGTAGGCGTAGGCGGCGACCTGCGTCGACCCGCCGGACATGCCGGTGAGGCGATTGAGGTAGTCGTAACGAACGGCGGTCGACTAAGCGACGTTAGCGGTGCGCGGTGTCGCCGCGGAGGAGCTGGGCGGCGTGGGGGAGGACCGGGAGGATCGAGGCGAGCGACTCGCGGACGCCCTTCTCGCTGCCCGGGAGGTTGACGATGAGTGTGCTGCCGCGCACGACGGCGGCGGCGCGGCTGAGCATGGCGTTCGGCGTGTGGCGCAGGCCCTCGGCGCGCATGGCTTCGGCGATGCCGGGCGCGAGGCGGTCGGCGACGTCCAGCGTAGCCTCCGGCGTGACGTCGCGCGCGGCGAGGCCGGTGCCGCCCGTGGTGATTACGACGTCGACGTCGCCGGCGTCGCACCAGGCACGGAGCGTCGTGGCGATGCGGCCGCGGTCGTCGGCGACGATCTCGTAGCGGAGGACCTCGGCGCCGGCGGCGGCCAGCAGCTCGCGGATGGCGGCGCCGCTGGTGTCCTCGCGCTCGCCGCGGCTGCCCTTGTCGGAGACGGTGAGGATGCCGGCGCGGAAGGTCATCTCGGGCATGGTAGGGGCGAGGCGGGGGTGGAGGTAGGAGGCAGGAGGCAGGGCATGAAGGCAGCCCATGGGTCAATGTGTTGCGGCGTGGGAAATTTTTGTGTATGCACTTGACATCCGGGACTTCAGTGGTAATGTATGGGAGTTCGTGGGAAATCTGGCAGCGGATGGACCCGATGAGCACCCGGCAGGACACGCGATCCCGTGTATTTCCTCGGAACCTTCGACTATGCGATGGACGAGAGGGGGCGAGTGCCGCTCCCTCCCCGGTATCGCGACGCGTTTCGGGACGGGATCGTGCTCAGCCAGGGTTCCCCGGACAGATGCCTGCGGCTGTTCACGCCGGCGGCGTTCGAGCGGCAGGCGACGGAGTTCACGGCGGAGTCGCCGATGCGGCGGAAGGGCCGCGACCTGCGGCGGGTGCTGTTCTCGCGGACGTTGGAGGCGGAGCTGGACAAGCAGAACCGGGTGCTGATCCCCGGCGGGCTGCGCGAGTACGCGGGGCTTTCGGGCAAGGTGCTGGTGGTGGGCGCGGGGGATTGGCTGGAAGTCTGGGCGCCGGACGCCTACGCCGCGGAGATGGAGCGGGTCGACAGCCAGCTCGAGATCACGCTCGAGTCCGTCGATACGGGGCGGGGATGACGATGGCGGCGAGCGCGCATGTACCGGTGATGGTAGACGAAGTGCTCGAAGCGCTGAACGTGCGCGCGGGCGGACGTTACGTCGACTGCACGCTCGGTGGCGGCGGCCACGCCGAGGCGATCCTGGAGCGGTCGCAGCCGGGCGGCACGCTGCTGGGGCTCGACGCGGACGCCGGCGCGCTGGAGCGCGCCGCGGAGCGGCTGGCGCGCTTCGAAGGGGCGTTCCGGCTGGTCAACGCGAACTTTCGCGACGTCGGCGAGGTGGCGCGGCAGATGGAGTTCGCGCCGGTGAACGGCGTGCTGATGGACCTGGGGCTCTCTTCGGACCAGCTCGCGGGTGAGGCCGGGTTCAGCTTCCAGCGGGAGACGGCGTTGGACATGCGTTTCGGCGCGGGCGCGGTAACGGCCGAAGACATCGTGAACACCTACAGCGAGGCCGACCTGGCCGACCTGATCTTCAAGTATGGAGAAGAGCCGGCGAGCAGAAGGATCGCCCGGAGGATCATCGCGGCGCGTCCGTTGCGGACGACCGCGCAACTAGCCAAAGCCGTCGAGCAGGCCGTGGGTAGGAGAGCCAACGTGAAAACCCACCCCGCCACCAGGACATTCCAGGCTCTCCGCATCGCGGTCAACCAAGAGCTAGACGTTCTAGCCGCCGCGCTTCCTCAGGCCCACGGCCTGCTCGGCTTTGGAGCACGTCTCGCCGTGCTCAGTTATCACTCCCTGGAAGACCGTATCGTCAAGGAGTACATCCGGCGGGAGTCGCGGGACTGCGTCTGCCCGCCGGAGGTGCCGGAGTGCGGGTGCGGGCACCGGGCGACGCTGCGGCCGGTGACGCGCGGGGCGAGGAAGCCAACGGCAGCGGAGATCGCGCGCAACCCGCGTGCGCGGAGCGCCCGGCTGCGAGCGGCGGAGCACATCGACACGAGCGCGGCGGCGTAGGAGTCGTCGATGGCGTTACTGCGGCGGCCCGCGCTTTCGATCCCGGCAGCCGCGGCGGGTCGGTTGCGCTCAGGGCGGCTGGCGCTCTTCGCGGTGGCGGTGCTGGTGACGGGCGTGGCGCTGCTGCAGGTGCACCAGTTCAGCCAGGTCACGAGCACGGGGTACCAGGTCGACGGGCTGACGCAGGTGCGTGCCGAGAAGCAGGCACGGAACCACGAGCTGGAGGCGGAGGTGGCGGCGCTGTCGTCGCTGGGGCGGGTGGACTGGGAGGCGCGAACGCGCCTGCACATGGAGCCGCCCAAGCAGAGGCTGTACATCGACGTGAACCAGCCGGCGCCGCAGCGCGAGACCCTGCCGACGCGATTCCTGCCGGCGGGCGGGCCGCAGGCGGCGGCGGCGCAGCCGGGCGCGACGCCTTCGCAGCCGTTCTGGCGGCGCGTGCTGAAGCTGTTGCCGCTCTTCTAGCGGAAGCGCGCCGCCAGGGCGCGATGACGGGACGCGAGGGGGCGCCATGTTGAGGCAGCGGGGGCGGATGTACGCGCGGCTGCTGATCGTGGCGGCGTTGTTCGCGGCGGCCGGCGGGGCGATCACGGCGCGGGTGGTATACGTCCAGCTGGTGAACAGCGCGCACTACAAGGCGGCGGCGCAGAACGAGCACTTTGGCCAGCAGGAGATCCGGGCGCCGCGCGGGGCGATCCTCGACCGGAACGGGTACCCGCTGGCGACGACGGTCGACGCGTACGACGTCTACATCAACCGGCCTGACTGGCAGAACGTGGCGGATGCGGAGCGGGCGGCGGCCGTCATCGCGCCGGTGATCGGGCAGCCCGCGGTCGGATTGGTGCGCGAGGCGCGCAAGGAGGCGAAGGGGCTGTACCTGGCGTACGCCGGGCTGGACTTCGACAAGGGCGCGGCGCTGCGCAACGCCGACGCGCCGGGGCTGCGGCTGGTACAAACGACGAAGCGCTTTTATCCGGAGGGAGACCTCGCGTCAACGCTGCTGGGGTTCGTCGGCAGGGACCACGCGGGGCTGACGGGGATCGAGGCCGACTACGACCGCGAGCTGGGCGGCGTCCCAGGGACGATCTACTTCGAGCGCGACAGCATCGGCAACCAGATCGCGATCGGGAGCGAGCGGATCGGGCAGAAGCCGAAGCAGGGCGGCGACATCCGGCTGACGATCGACCGGTACATCCAGCGGCTGGTGGAGGGGGAGCTGGAGGCGCAGATCGCGAAGACGGGGGCGCTGGGCGGGACGATCATTGTGATCGAGCCGAAGACGGGGGCGGTGCTGGCGATGGCGAGCCGGCCGGGCTTCAAGCTGTCGCAGCTGAACCTGAACGACGCCAACGTCGCGCTGTTCCGCAACCGGGCGGTGACGGACGTGTACGAGCCGGGCTCGGTCTTCAAGACGCTGACGGCCGGGATGGCGATCGACCTGGGGCTGGTGACGCCGGGGACGACGTACAACGACACGGGGGCGGCCTACATCGGCAACGCGACGATCCGGAACTGGGACTACAGCGTGAACGGCACGACGACGGTCACGCAGGTGTTGCAGCGAAGCCTGAACACGGGAGCCGTGTGGATGAGCGGGCTGGTCGGGCCGGAAAAGTTCTATCAGTACGTGCGGGCGTTCGGCATCGGCACGACGACCGCGTCGGGCCTGGGGGGCGAGGCGGACGGGCTGGTGCGCAGCAAGAACGACCCCAACTGGACGCCGGTGGACCTGGCGACGAACAGCTTCGGGCAGGGGATCGCGGCGACGCCGCTGCAGGTGATCGCCGCAATCTCGGCGTTCGCGAACGAAGGCAAGCTGATGCGGCCGTACATCGTGCAGGAGGTGGACGCGCCGGCGGCGAAGCGGAGCTTCAGTCCGGTGGTCGTGCGGCAGGTGGTGAAAGAGGAAACGGCGCATGCGGTGGCCGATATGATGAACCAGGTGGTGGAGGGCATCCCGGGGCACCTGGCGGCGGTGCCGGGGTACCACGTCGCGGGGAAGACGGGCACGACGACGGGGGCGACGCTGGCGGACGGGACGGTGCACGACGGGAATGTGGCGTCGTTCGTCGGGTTTGCGCCGGCTGGTGACCCGCAGATGATGATGCTGGTGAAGCTGGACTTCCGCGAAGACCGGTTGGGCGGCCAGGTGTCAGCGCCGGTGTTTCACGACCTGGCGCCAAGCATCCTGGCGTATCTGGGAGTGCGGCCCAACGGCCCGCAACTGGTGACCACAGGGAACTGAGCCGCCGCCGCCGCGCCAACGGGGGTGCGGCACGGAGATGCGGCGCCGCCGGCAGGACGCGAATGATTACTGCGAAAGAGATCGCTTCAGCGCTGCGGCCGGCGCTGATCAAGGCGCCGGCCGTAGGGCCGATGCGGTTCCGCCACGCAGTCGTGGACTCGCGGAGAGCCGGGCGGGGGGACATCTTCATCGCGCTCAGGGGCGAGCATGCGGACGGTCACGAATATGTGGCGCACGCGGCGAGCAAGGGGGCGACAGGGGCGATCGTCGAGCGGCCGGTGGAGGCCGACATCGCGCAGTACGTGGTGCCGAGCGCGCTTGGCGCGCTGCAGGGCCTGGCGCGGGAGCGGCGCGCGGCACGGCCGCGGCTCAAGGTGGTGGGGATCACGGGAAGCGTGGGGAAGACGACGACGAAGGAATTGACGGCGGCGGTGCTCGGGACGCGTTACGCCGTGCTCAAGAGCGAGGGCAACCGCAACAGCGAGATCGGGCTGCCGCTGGTGCTGCTGGAGCTGACGCAGCGGCACCGCAGGGCGGTGCTGGAGATGGGCATGTGGGCGCCGGGAGAGATCGCTTTGCTGTGCGACATCGCGGCGCCCGACGTGGGCATCGTGACGAACGTGGGGCCATCGCACATGGAACGGCTGGGGAGCATCCAGGCGATCGCGGACGCGAAAGCGGAGCTGGTGGCGGCGTTGCCGGAGGACGGCGTGGCGATCCTCAACGCTGATGATGAGCGGGTAGCGGCGCTGAGCGAGCGCACGGCAGCGAACGTGCTGACCTACGGCGTCGGGATGAAGTCCGACGTCAGGGCCGAAGACGTGCGGAGCCAGGGCCTGGCGGGCGTGCGCTTCACGCTGTCGCACGGAAGCGACCGGGCACCGGTGTACTCGCGGCTGCCGGGACGGGCGATGGTGCACAACGCGCTGGCCGCTGCCGCCGCGGGGATCGTCGACGGCCTGAGCGTGGCGGAGTGCGCAGAGGCGCTGAGCGACGCGCAGGTGCCGGCGCGGCTGACGGCGCACTCCGGGGTCAACGGCTCGACGCTGATCGACGACACGTACAACGCCAGCCCGGCGTCGATGCGGGCGGCGCTCGACCTGCTGGGAGAGGTGGCCGGCCGCAAGGTCGCGGTGCTGGGCGACATGCGGGAGCTGGGTGGCGCGGAGGCGGAGGGCCACAGGGAGGTCGGCCGCCTGGCCGCGGAGGTGGCGGACGTGATCTACGCCGTGGGCGAGCTGGGGCGCTGGATCGGCGACGCGGCGATCCAGGCGGGGCACGGCGACGTGCACATCAGCGTGGACAAGGACGCGGTGGCGGACGAACTGGCGCGCTCGCTGCAGCCCGGGGATGTTGTGCTGCTAAAGGGGTCACGCGCGCTGGAGCTGGAGACGCTGCTGGAGCAGCTGAAGGAGGGCGCGTGACGTATGCGCTGATCGCGGGCGCGATTGCGGCGCTGGCGGCGGTGGCGGCGGGCTACCCCCTGGTGGCGGCGCTACGGGGCCGGGACCTGGGCAAGGCGATCAGCAGCGAGGGGCCGGAATCACACCTGTCGAAGGCGGGGACGCCGACGATGGGCGGGCTGCTGATCGTGGCCGTCGGGATCGCCGCGGGCCTGGCGTTCGGCGTGCCCAAGGACCGCAGCGTGCTGCTGCCGATCGCCGTAGCGGCGGTGATGGCAGGCATCGGCTGGTACGACGACCTGGGGACGCTGATCAACCGCGCGCAGCGCCAGGCGCACGACCGCACGGGGATGATCCTGAAGTTGATCGGCTTCACGGCGGTGGCGATCGTCGCTGCTTATGTCCTGTATGACCGCATCGATGCGCCGCGCTTGCTCGTCCCACATTATGGCGAGTACGACATCGGGCCTGTCTACCTCGCGATCGCGGTAGCGGCGATCGTGCTGACGACGAGCGCGGTCGGCGTGGCGGACGGCCTCGACATGCTGGCGGGCGGGTGCGCGGCGATCGCGTTCAGCGCGTACGGGGCGATGGCGCTGCTGCAGGACGCGACGGGCCTCGCGGCGTTCTGCTTCGGGATGGCCGGGGCGCTGCTGGGGTTCCTGTGGTTCAACGCCTACCCGGCGCGGGTCATCATGGGCGACACCGGATCGTTGGCCCTCGGCGCCTCGCTGGCCGTGGCGGCACTGATGACCGGCTGGTGGCTGCTGCTGCCGCTGGTGGCGGTGGCGTTCGCGGCGGACCTGATCTCGGACGTGATCCAGATCGGCTATTTCAGGCTGACGGGAGGGAAGCGCGTGTTCCGGATGGCTCCGGTCCACCATCACTTCGAGAAGCTGGGGATGCACGAGACGCAGGTGTCGGTGCGGTTCGTGCTGGTGACGGCGGCGGCGTCGCTGGTGGCGGTGGGGCTGGCGGCGTGGGGATAGGGCTTGACAAGGAATTGCTTAGGTGATATGACAGGTGAGCGAGACTTCCTGGTGGGGAAACGGGTGACCGTTATCGGTCTCGGCATTGAGGGCGTGGACGTGGCGCGATATGCGGCGACGCATGGTGCGCGGGTCACGGTCTGCGATGCACAACCCGCCGTGGCCCTCGCAGCGCGCATGCAGCAGCTCGAGGGTCTTTCTATTACGTATGCACTCGGCACCGGGGAGTGCGAGGCGGTCGCGGCCAGCGACGTGGTCTTCGCCTCCCAGAGCGTGCCGCTGACGGCGGCGGCGCTGGTCGAAGCGCGGCGCCGGGGCATCCCCATCGACTCGATGACGCGATACTTCTTGGCGCACTGCCCGGGCCGGACCGTCGGGATCACCGGGAGCAGCGGCAAGACGACGGTGACGAGCCTGGTGGCAGCGATCATGGCCGCCGACGGACGCTCCTACCGCGTGGGCGGCAACATCGGGACGGGACTGCTGGGGCTGCTCGACGGAATGGACGCGGAGACGTGGGCGGTGGTGGAGATCAGCCACACGCAGCTGCAGCTGACGGACCGCAGCCCGCAGATCGCCGCGGTGCTGAACGTGACGCCGAACCACCTGGACCGCTTCTCCTGGGCTGAGTACGTCGGGCTCAAGCAGAACCTGGTGCGCTTCCAACTGCCGGAGGACCACGTCGTGCTCAACCTCGACGACGATCTGTCGGCGGCGATGGGCGAGATCACGCCGGCGCATCGCTGGTGGTTCACGCTGGGAGCGCCGGACGAAGGCAACGGCGCGTTCGTGCGCGACGAGGCGATCTTCCTGCGGCTGAACGAGATCGAAGAGATGGTGCTGCCGGTCGAGGCGATCCCGCTGCGTGGGCGGCACAACGTGGCGAACGTGCTGGCGGCGACGGCGATCGCGGGGGCCGTGGGCGTGGGCGTGGACGCGATCGCGCAGGCGGTGCGCGGCTTCGTGCCGGTGCCGCACCGGCTGGAAGTCGTCGGCGAGGTCGCGGGCGTCCTGTATGTCAATGACAGCATCGCGACGACGCCGGAGCGGGCGCTGGCGGGCATCCGGGCGTTCGAAGAGCCGCTGGTGCTGCTGCTCGGCGGCAAGGACAAGGATCTTCCAAAAGACGAACTGGCGACGGAGGCGCTGCGCCGCTGCGCGGGGATCGTGTTCTTCGGCGCGGACGGCGCGCTGCTGGAGGCAGCGGTGGAGGCGAACGCGGCCTCGGTGGCGTACGAGGACCGGCCGGCGACGGTGCGGGTGGCGACCCTCGCGGAGGCGGTTCGCGAGGCGCGGAGGATGGCAGAGGCGGGGGACGTGGTCCTGCTGTCGCCGGCGTGCACCAGCTTCGACGCGTATCGCAACTTCGAGGAGCGCGGCGACGAATTCCGGCGGTTGGTGGCCGAGCTCGCTGACGGAGACGGGCAGCGATGAGCGTGACGGCGCACCCGGCGCGGCTCCGCGTGGGCAGCCCGGACTACCTGATCGCGGGGACGGTGGCGGTGCTCGTGGTGCTGGGCGTGCTTGCCGTATACAGCTCGAGCTTCGCGCTGGGCCTGCTGGAGTTCGGGGACGCCAACTACTTCGTGGTACGACAGGTGGTATTCGCGGCGCTCGGCGGCATCGCGATGTACGTGCTGATGCGGTGCGACTACCGGAACCTGCGGGTGATCAGCCCGCTGCTGATGCTGGCGGCGATCTTCGGACTCTTCGCGGTACTGGTGCCAGGGATCGGGCTGGAGCGCAATGGCGCGACTCGGTGGATCGCGATCGGCGGGCCGATCCCGCCGCTGCAGCCGAGCGAGTTTGCCAAGCTGGCGCTGATCATCTACGTGGCGGCGTGGCTGGCGGGGCGAGGCGACCAGATGAAGACGTTCTGGCTCGGCTTTTTCCCGTGCGTGCTGCTCGTGGGTTTCGTGGCGGGACTGGTGATGCTGGAGCCGGACCTGGGCACGGCGATCGTGCTGGTGCTGACGACAATGACGCTGGTGTTCGTGGCGGGGGCATCGCTGACGCACGTGGCGGCGTTCGCCGGGGTCGGCGGCGTGGTGGCGTCGATGCTGATCATGGCGGGCGAGTACCGGACGGACCGTATCTTCGCCTTCATCAGCGCGGAGGACGACCCGAGCGGACGGGGATTCCAGACGCTGCAGCTGCTGATCGCGCTGGGAAGCGGCGGCGTGCACGGCCTGGGGTTGGGGGCGAGCAGGCAAAAGTTCTTCTACGTGCCAGGGGCGCACACGGACGGCATCTTCGCGATCATCGGCGAGGAATTGGGGTTCATCGGCGCGGCGGTGGTGATCCTGCTGTTCGCGTTCCTGATGATCCGCGGCTTCCGGGTGGTGCTGCGGGCGCGCGACGACTTCGGATCGCTGCTGGCGGTGGGGATCGTTTCGTGGGTGGGCTACCAGGCGCTGATCAACATCGGCGGCATCACGCGCGCGGTGCCGTTGACGGGGATCCCGCTGCCGTTCCTGAGCTACGGCGGCTCGGCGTTGATGGCGATGCTTGCCGGCATCGGCATCCTGCTAAGCGTGTCGCGGTACGGCGTCGACCCGGGGAGGGTCGTGGCGAGGCCGAAGCCGAGCGACGGTTCGGAGAAGATCGTGCGTCCGGCACGCAAGACGAGTACAACCGCGCGAGGCGGTGACGCTGCCGGGAATGCGCGGCGCTGGCCGGAGCGCGGGCGGACGGGCGCCGACAGCAAGGGAGCGCGGTGAACGTGGTGCTCGCAGGCGGCGGCACGGGCGGACACGTATATCCCGGACTGGCGGTCGCGGGCGCGCTGGAGACGGAGATGCGCGCGCGAGCAGAGGCGCTGGAGATGCTCTACATCGGGGTGCGGGGACGGGTGGACGAGGCGATCGTGCCGGCGTCGGGCATCCGGTTCCGGGCGATCGACGCGGGGCAGCTGCGGGTCGGGTCGCCGGTGACGTTCGTGCGGAACCTGGCGCGGCTGGCGCGGGGCATCGTGCAGTCGATCTTCCTTCTGCGTGGCTTTCGGGCGGATGTGGTGTTCGCGACGGGGGGCTACGCGAGCGTACCGGTGGGCGTCGCGGCAAGGATGCTGCGGCGCCCGCTGGTGGTCTACCTGCCGGATGTGACGCCGGGGTGGGCCGTGCGGCTGCTGTCGCGGCTGGCGACGCGGATGGCAACAACCTCGGAGGCGGCGCTCGCCTACCTGCCGCGCAGGAAGACGGGGGTCGTCGGGTACCCGGTACGAGACGAATTCTGGCAGACCGACCGGACGGCGGCGCGGGCAGCGCTGGGGCTGCCGGAATCGGCGAAGGTGCTGCTGGTGACGGCGGGCAGCCTGGGCGCGCAGGCGATCAACGAGACGGTGTTCGCGGCGCTGCCGGAGCTGCTCGCGGCGTGCGAGATCGTGCACGTGACGGGAGCGGCGGGCGAAGCGCGGGCGGCGGAGCGTCGCGCGCAGCTTGGAGCGGAGGCGCAGCGCCGATACCACGTGCGCGGGTACCTGGCGGAGATGCCGGCGGCGATGGTCGCCGCGGACCTGGTGGTGAGCCGGGCGGGCGCATCGGTGCTGGGAGAGCTGCCGGCGGCGGGCGCGCCGGCCGTGCTGGTGCCGGGCGAGTACGAGGGCTGGTCGCAGACGCCGAACGCGGCGTACCTGCGGTCGCAGGGCGCGGCGGTGATGCTGCGCAACAGCGAGCTGGCGCAGCTGGCGCCGGCCGTGCTGGCGCTCCTGGCGGACGACGCGCGGCTGGCAGAGATGCGCGAGGCGATGCGAGGGCTGGCGCGTCCGGGCGCGGCACGCGACCTGGCGCGCGTGGTGCTGGAGGCGGCCGCGTGAAGGCAGCGAACGTGCCGGAGCGCGTGCACCTGATCGGCGTCGGCGGCGCGCACATGTCGGCGATCGCGCAGATCCTGCACGCGTGGGGGCACGCGGTCACCGGCTCCGACCAGCGGTCGAGCGCGATGACCGCGAAGCTGGCGGCGCTGGGCGTGCGCGTCACGATCGGGCACGCGGCCGAGAACGTCGGCGACGCGCAGCTGGTGGTGATGACGTCGGCGGCGCACGGGGACAACCCCGAGATCGTGGAGGCACGCCGGCGCGGCGTACCGGTGATCAAGCGCGCGGAGATGGTGGCGCGCCTGATGGAGGGCCGCTACAGCATCGCCGTGGCCGGGACGCACGGAAAGACGACGACAAGCGGGCTGATCGCGCACATGCTGGTAGAGGCGAAGCTCGACCCGACGTACCTGATCGGCGGAGAGGTGCGCAGCCTGGGGACGAACGCCGCGCCCGGCGAGGGGCGGTACATCGTCGTGGAGGCGGATGAGTACGACCGCGCGTTCCTGAACTACACGCCCGACGTGGCGGTGGTACTGAACATCGAGCCGGACCACCTGGACATCTACGGGACGGTGGGCGCGCTACAGGATGCGTTCGCGCAATTCATGGCGAGCGCGCCGATCGACGGGCACGTGATCGGCTGCGCGGACAGCGCGCGGGTGCGGGAGACGATCGCGGCGGGGGGCGTACGGGCGCGCGATGTGCGGACGTACGGGCTGGAGGAGCCGGCCGACTGGCGGGCGACCGCCCTCGCGGAGTCGGACGGGCGCCAGACGTTCGACGTGGAGACGGCGGGGCGGCCGTTCGGCAGCTTCGCGATCGCGCTCGCAGGGCGGCACAACGTGTCGAACGCGCTGGCGGGGATCGTCGCCGGCAACACGATCGGGATCGAAACGGCGGTGATGCGGCGCGCGCTGGCGTCGTACCGCGGGGCGGAGCGGCGGTTCGAGCCGGTCGGCGAGGCGGCGGGAGTGACGGTGATGGACGACTACGCGCACCACCCGACGGAGGTGCGCGAGGGGACGATCGCCGCGGCGCGGCAGCGCTTCCCGGGGCGGCGGCTCGTGCTGCTGTTCCAGCCGCACACGTACACGCGCACAGCGTACCTGCTGGAGGAGTGGAAGACGTGCTTCGCGGGCGCCGACGCGCTGTACGTCACGCACACGTACGCGGCGCGGGAACAGCCATCGCAGGGGTTGGGCGGACGCGACCTGG
>Ga0334722_10003436_pt1 | contig 17063 bp, 18 predicted proteins | sample C3_bottom_MG_FD_207210 | JGI IMG/M metagenome (GOLD analysis project Ga0334722, IMG submission 207210) | Sediment microbial communities from Yellowstone Lake, YNP, Wyoming, USA - C3_bottom | ecosystem: Environmental > Aquatic > Freshwater > Lake > Sediment | place: USA: Wyoming | collected...
GGCCGAGGGACGGCAACCAGACGAGGCGCGCGCGCGCGGCGATCATCAGAATCACCGCGAGCAGCGCAAGCTTTGTATTGAGAAACCAGCCGTAGTTCGTCGCGACCAATGAGGCGTAACTCGTGTCCACCATGCGATCCGCGACAATGATGCCGGTGGCAACGACAGCGATCATCACGGGCAGCGCCATGGCCGAGAAATGCTTCAGGGTCTGGATACCGGACCGATCCGCTTCCTCGTGTGATCGTTTCCCTGTGGCGGCGAATAAGGCTGTGAGAAAGGCCGGCAGCCCTCCGAACCAGACGCTCGCCAGAATGATATGCAGCGTGTAAGGCAGTACTGATGTCACGGACAGTTCGTCAGCTGCGGAATGGCTTGCGAGCGATCCTGCAGCCAACGTGAGCGCGGCGGTGGTCGCGCACAACACGTACTGCCAACGAGCTCTGGATGAAAACCGGACGTAGAGAGCCACTCCGAACACGAGAAGCGCAAGGGCAGCGCGCACTGTCCAGATGAGTCCTATGCGGGTTTTTTGTAAGAGTTCGAGCCAGGCTCCCGGGCGCCAAGCATTTTCGGCCATGCCCGTGGCCTGTGCTGTAGTCGTGGCCAGCAAGCCAAGCAATCCGAGCAGAAGCGTGACCGAAAGCCACGGTAACGCCCGCTCCAGGCGGGCTAGCCATGGGGCGTCGAATGCAGTTTTCGCGCGCACGGCAATCGCAAGAAAGACGCAGCCGCCGATCAGGATCATGTTGGACACAAGCTGCAGCCAGCGGAACAGCGCGCCGATGACCTCGACCATTTCTATTGCACTTTGCCCTTTACTGTGAAGTCGAAAGACGAATCCACCACGTGACCGTCTACCGACAGCACTCGAAACTTCACTGAATACTTCCCGGGTGTCAATTCCGGCAACGGCAGGACGATGGATTTCGGGTCATCCGGAGCAAGTTGAGGCTTGACCTCGCTTACGGGATGCTTCTCGGCGTCGAGCACGACCAGCGATGCATAGTCGCCTTCAATTTCCTCGTTGAACCAGAGTCTTACTTGTGTTGGCGCCGTGGCGAGGACAGCCCGGCGCGGCGGCTCTGCCTTGACCAGCATTGAATGCGCCAGCGCCGGGGCGGCGTGCACGCACATTGCCATTGCTATTGCCGCGCCCACCACGACGCGCTTGAGTGAGTGAGCCGCCCATGATTCCATCGGATCTCCTCCTCGTCCTTGCTGCTGCGCTGGGGCGCAGCAGTCGGCCATTTGGCCGTCTTGTTTCGGCGCATCGCTCTCCAGCGACCGGATGGCCAGCTGCCTACGAAACGGTGCTAAGCGAGGATTTTCGACGACCGCGCAGGAAAAAGTAGATCGCCGCTCCACCGGCAATCGCTACGAGCGGGACTATGACCATAATATAGTGCATAAAGTGCGAAACCATTCCCGATTCTCCTATCGAGATCGGGAATCGCGCTACATGCTCCTGTGTACCGCCCACGGTTATCAGACCGATGAAATTGCCTGGCCGGTCGAACCTGTATTCGAAATTGATGAAGCCGCCTGGGTAAACCTTGGCCGGTAGGTGCAGGACCGTGATGGCCTGAAGATCCTGCTCCGAACCCGTATCCTTGATGACCCGGACCTCGACGGGCAACGAGCGGAGTTCCCCTTCAATATAATCGAGCACCAACACCGTGCGGCCGGTCGACGGAAGATCCCCGCAGAGTTCCTGCTGGGCTGAGCTGTCCGGCTGATACTCGGTAAGGTGCATGCCGTAGGGTCCGAGCTTGAGTATGCAGAAGTTTTTGTCCAATTCATGAAAGTGCTGGGCCTGCGCGGAGAGAGGAACTCCGATCGCCAACATCAAGAAGCACAGGCCTGCAGGTTTTAGAAATTGCAAAGACATCGTCAGTATCCTTATCATCTTAATTAGGCGCTCTCAATCTCCTCGTTGAACCAGAGTCGCACTTGCGCCGGCGCCTTGGACCGGATGGCCGGCCGCCTACGAAACGGTGCTTTCCGAAGTTTTGCCACGACCGCGCAGGGCAAAGAAGATCACCACTACAACAACGGCAGCCCCTGCGAACGCGATCATGAAGTAGCCGGGGGGCAACGGTAGTTTCGTTTCCCCTACCGAGAACGGGAATCGCGAGACAAGCTCTTTCTTGTCGCCCACCGTGACCAGACCGATGAATTTGCCTGGCTTGTCGAAGTTGTATTCGAAATTGACCGAGCCGGCGGGGTAGACCTTGGCCGGTAGGTGCAGGACCGTGATGGCCTGAAGATCCTGCTCCGAGCCCGTATCCCTGATGACCCGAACCTCGGTGGTCAACGGGCGGAGTGCATCTTCCATATAATCGAGCACCACGACCGTGCGGCCGGTCGCCGGAATGTCCTCGCAAAATTCTTTATTGCGTGTGTTGTCAGGCTGATAGCCGGTGAAGTGCATGTTGTAAGGGCCGATCGTAAGTCTGCACATGTCATCGGCCAATGCCAGTCCTCCGTGAGCCTGGGCCTGTGTGGAGAATAGTACACCGATCGCCAGCATCACGAAGCACAAGCCGGCAGGTTTCAGAAATTGCAAAGACATTATCAGGGTCCTCCCTCTGGAATTGTGAACCATGTGATTGTCATGACTGCCCATGCCTGAACGTCTAGTTTCCTACGAATGGCGGACCGCCCACCAATTCCGCAGCCATTTCGACCGTACGAGCTTGTAGACGAGCCAGGCAAGTAGCAGCACTCCGATCAGGGGTACCGCCACGGTACGCACAAGCTTCTGATAATCGATCATGTGTACCCGCAAGAGATACTGCGGGTGCCGCATCAAATTCTGCTTCTCCGCCGCAATGGTGACCGTATACAGGCCCTCGTCCAGCCGGACTTCGCCCCTGAGCACTCCGTCCGGGTGGGTGCTCGGACGAAAATCTGCCACAATCTGACTTTCTGACTCATTGCTACCGTTACCCTTCACGACCCGCATACCGACCGGCTCGTGGCGCAGCGCCGGGTCCACGAGGTCCACGACCAGGAAGGTGTCGCCTTCCTTGGGAATGTCCGTGCAGTATTGACCTTTCAGCTCGTATTGCGGCTGATAGGCGCTGAAATGCACCACGCGCTCACCTACCCGGCGCAAGCACGGGTCGTCTTCTCCGCTCGCGTCTCCATGTGCAGCGGCTACGCCTGGGTGGTATAGTGCGGCAACAAGAATGAGCAACATAGACCCTGCCCCTGCCACTTGCCTCATCATAATAATATGCCGGACCCTCCTGTTTTGGACCCTGCGATGATCCACTGCTCCCTGTGGCTCAGCATCCCACTGCGTAATTGCATAAATAGCGATATGTCATATCAGGTGGCATCACCATGATGCCACTAAAACAGGGCAAGATTCTACCCCCTGCGCAAGGCAAGCGAAAAACCTGAATATGTTTTTCGGCTGGATTCGGCCGAGGTTCCGGCTGTCCCGTATGGACCATGCATGACCCGCGTCATGGTGGCACAGGGACGGGCGTTGCGCGCCGAGTCCTATCCCGAATTATTCAGTGCGCCGTGACTTCTACTGTAACCGCCGATATCTGACTCAAGCGAGACGGGCGAGACTGGCGGGAAAAGCGCGACAGGTAAGACGGTTGACGGTTCGAGGTCCGAAGTTCGAGGTTGTCGGAACCTCGAACCCAGAACTTCGAACTTCGAATCGCGCTTGTCGCGCGCCACTCAGCGATTTCACGACGAAACGTCATGAATAATCCGGGCTAAGGGTTCGAACATAGGGTTGAACAAGAGGCTTGGAGATGCGTTCATACCGTACAGCGCCCAACCATCTCCTGTCAAGCCATCTGAAAACCTTACCGAAGCTCTTTGACTTGCCGGTGCCGGATGGGCGACAATTGTGCAAGTGACGTGTGCCCCCTTTCAGGAGGCTCCCAATTGCCATCATATACATATAGTGACATCGACCGTGCGAATAGAGTACCGCTTCAGCGACAGTTGTATCGTATGAGGCGTCAGGCGGTGTCAAAAAAACGCTCACGAACAGCTCGACCCAACAAAATTCGACGCCGTGGCAATTCTTTTTCTTCGGTCTGGGCGGAATTTCTCCGAACATGTTCCAAACCGTCGCACTGAGTGGCAGTCGCGGGGAACGACGGCTGTTCTCCGACGTCAGCGTGACGGTCGCGCCAGGAACACTGCTGGCTGTGGTGGGTGCGAATGGCAGTGGGAAAACCAGCTTCCTCCGCATTTTGTGCGGCCTGTTATTGCCCGATGGGGGCGCGATCCTTTGGCAGGGGAAAGATATCCGCCAACTCAAGGAACTCTATACTGCCCAGCTCACCTATATAGGGCATCTCAACGGAATCAAGGATGAGCTAACTCCGGTCGAAAACCTCAAGGTCTCCGCCTGCCTGGCTGGCGATGAGAGTTCCGGCGCAATCGTGCAAAAGGCGTTGGAGGCCGTTGGTCTCGAGCAATCGGTTCATCGTCTGCCGACGAGAGTACTATCACAAGGACAAAAGCGCCGTGTGGCGCTGGCGCGTCTCTGGCTTTCGACACGTCCGTTATGGCTCTTGGATGAGCCGTTCGCTTCACTCGATGTTGTAGCCACTAGTTACTTGACCCAACGCCTGCAGTCGCATCTGAGTAATGGCGGCATGGTGGTTGTCGCCACGCACCAGGAGATTGCTCTCCCAACCGATTCTGTCCAGCATCTGAGGCTGGCTAGATGAGCCAGCCCAGCATGAGTGAAGCGTTGCGCGGGGTTGTCCGGCGAGACCTTTTGCTGGCCATGCGGCACCGTTCGGATGTGGCGATGTCGGTCTTCTTCGTCGTCATCGTCGCGAGCCTCTTTCCGTTGGGGGTCGGGCCGGAGCCGGCGGTTCTTAGGATGATCGCCTCCGGTGTGCTCTGGGTCACGGCCTTGCTTGCTTGCCTGTTGTCACTGGGGCGTCTGTTTACGGCTGATTATCTCGATGGCGTGTTGGAACAGACGCTCTTGATACCTCAGCCTCTGGCGGTGCTGGTCGTCGGCAAGGTGTTCGCACACTGGGTGATCTCCGGCTTGCCAGTGGTCCTGCTCTCGCCTCTCCTCGGCTTGCAATTCGGCCTTAGTGGGGACTCGCTGGGGGTGTTGACGTTATCGCTCTTGCTTGGTACGCCGACGTTGAGTATGATTGGAGCCATCGGTGCCGCGCTGACTCTTGGGTTGCGCGGGAGCGGCTTGCTGGTTGCCCTCCTGGTGCTCCCCCTCTTTGTTCCGGTGCTGATCTTTGGGGCCGGCGCCGTCACGAGCAGCTTGGCCGGAATCGGCAGCGAAGCGAATCTGTCGTTACTCGGAGCCTGTTTTCTGCTCTCATTCACGTTTGCGCCATGGGCCACGGCTGTTGCATTACGCATCGCGTTGGAATAATACCTTCTTCTTCATGAGCTTCATGGGCATTAACTGGTTCAAGTATTCGTCGCCGCAGGCTTTCCACCCGCTGGCTGGGAGGATGATTCCGTGGTTTGCCGCCGCCGCGCTCATGTTGATCGGTGTCGGCCTGTACATTGGATTCTTCGTCGCGCCGACCGATTTTCAACAAGGCGACGCCTATCGCATTATCTTCGTCCATGTGCCGGCCGCCTGGATGTCTATGTTTCTGTACGTCATCATGGCCGCATGGGCCGGCCTCGGGTTGGGGTTGAATGCGCGCCCCTCGTTCATGATGGCGCAGGCCATCGCCCCCACCGGGGCGATGTTTACGTTTCTGGCGTTGCTCACCGGTGCGATGTGGGGCAAACCGACTTGGGGCGCTTGGTGGGTGTGGGATGCCCGGCTGACGTCGGAACTGATTCTGCTGTTTCAGTATATCGGGATCATCTTGTTGCGCGCGTCGATTGACGACCTGCGCCGCGCCGATCGCGCGAGTGCCGTCTTGGCGCTGGTCGGGGTGGTCAATGTCCCGATTATCTATTTTTCCGTGCGCTGGTGGAACACGTTGCACCAAGGGGCCTCTGTCAGCATGACGGCGTCACCGAAAATGGCGGCGACGATGGTGACCGCGATGCTGGTGATGACGCTTGGCTTCTGGATGTATAGTTTCGCGGTGACGCTGGCCCGCATGCGTTGCGTGATTACAGAACGTGAGCGGCAACCGTCGTGGGGCAAGAATGCCTCGATTCAGGAAGTGGCGGAGGCGCGCTGATGCAGTGGGGGAGTCTGACTGAGTTTTGGGCGATGGGCGGGTACGGCCTCTATGTGTGGACCTCATTCGGCGCCACGGCCCTGTGCATGGTGTGGGAAGTACTCGCAGTATGGCGTCGACATGCCATGGCAGCCGCAGAGAGCCGTGACGTGGCGTAGGAGGAGACTGATACGATGAAACCTCGACACAAACGGTTTGTCCTCATCGGCCTGGGTTTGGTCGCGCTGGCGGTGGCTTCGATGTTGGTGCTGAATGCGTTTCAGAGCAACCTCGTGTTCTTTTTTACGCCGACTCAGGTGGCCAACGCCGAAGTGCCGAAAGGGCGCGGCTTCCGTATCGGCGGGATGGTCGAAAACGGCAGCCTCACACGCGAGGGCGATGGGTTGACCGTGCATTTCGTCGTGACCGACTTGGCAAAACGCGTTCCCGTGACGTTCAAAGGGATCCTTCCGGACCTCTTCAAGGAAGGGAAGGGAGTAGTGGCCCAGGGTCACCTCGGGGCCGATGGGACATTCCTTGCGAGCGAAGTGCTGGCGAAGCACGATGAAAACTATATGCCGCCGGAAGCAGCGGACGCGCTCGCCAAGGCAAAGGCAGCAGGGGCGCAGAGCAGCAACACACTCGTCGTCAATCCACGCTAGGAGCCAAGATGATTCCAGAAATCGGCCATTACGCCTTAATTCTTGCGCTCTGCGTGGCGGTGGTGCAGGGGAGCCTTCCCATCTATGGTGCCGCGGTCGGGAACTCTATGCTGATGTCCGTGGCGAAGCCGGCGGCGCGAGGGCAGTTTCTCCTGGTCCTGCTGGCCTTTTGTTGTTTGGGTTATGCCTTTGCAGACAAAGACTTCTCGGTGCTCTACGTGGCGTCTACGTCGAATTCCCAGCTTCCCCTTCATTATCGCCTCGCGGCCATCTGGGGCGCGCACGAGGGATCGCTGCTCCTCTGGATGTTTATCCTCAGCATCTGGATGGTCGCCGTCTCGTTCTTTTCCACCCATTTGCCGGAGGCGATGCGTGCACGCATTCTCGGCGTGATGGGATTAGTCAGCGTGGGATTTCTCTTGTTCATGTTGACAGTCTCCAATCCGTTCGAGCGGTTGATTCCAGCCGCAATCGATGGGCGCGATCTGAATCCTCTGCTGCAGGACCCCGGAATGGTGATTCACCCGCCCATGCTCTATATGGGTTACGTGGGATTCTCCGTCGCCTTTTCCTTTGCGATCGCCGCGCTCTTGGGGGGCACGCTGGATGCGGCCTGGGCGCGTTGGTCACGGCCTTGGACCACAGTCGCCTGGTGTTTTATGACCGTTGGTGTTGCGATGGGGAGCGGCTGGGCCTATTACGAACTGGGCTGGGGTGGATGGTGGTTCTGGGATCCGGTCGAAAACGCCTCCTTCATGCCATGGTTGGCGGGAACTGCGTTGATGCACTCACTGGCGGTCACAGATAAACGGGGCGGCTTCAAAGCCTGGAGCGTGTTGCTCGCCATTATGGCGTTCTCGCTCAGTCTGCTCGGGACCTTCTTGGTCCGATCCGGCGTCTTGACCTCCGTGCATGCATTCGCCACCGACCCGAAGCGTGGCTTATTCATCCTCGTGTTCCTGGCCGTGGTGATCGGCGGCTCGCTGATCTTGTACGCGTGGCGGGCGCCCCGCGTGGGCTTGGGCGGGGGCTTCGCTATTATCTCGCGCGAGGGGATGTTGCTGGCGAACAATGTGCTGCTGGTTGCGGCCTTGGGCTCGGTGCTCTTGGGCACGTTGTATCCCTTGTTCCTCGATGCGCTGGACCTCGGGAAAATCTCTGTCGGCCCACCTTATTTTGATACCGTCTTTCTCCCCCTGATGACGCCCGCGATCTTTCTCATGGGGATCGGGCCGTTGGCGCAGTGGAAGAAGGCAAGTCTGCCGGCATTGGCCCTGCGTCTACGCTGGGCCTTCGCCGTCAGTATGGCGACTGCCATGACGCTGCCGTTTGCCCTGGGCCAATGGACGCCCCTCATCAGTCTGGGGCTCTTGCTGGCCATCTGGATCCTGACGACGATCCTGGTGGACCTACGGGAACGGTTGGTCCAGGCCGAGGGCAGCAGCCTCGGTGGCCGACTGGCCGCGATGCCCCGCGCCTATTGGGGCATGGTCCTGGCCCACTGCGGCGTCGCTCTATTCATCGTCGGCGTGACCATGGTGAAGGGCTTCGAAGTGGAGCAAGACTTACGGATGAACGTCGGCGAGACAGCCACGATCGGCGGCTACACGTTCCGCTTTGACGGCATCCAGGAAGTCAAAGGGCCCAACTATGTGGCGGCACAGGGGACATTTCATGTGAGTCAGGATGGCCGTGACGTGACCGTAATGTATCCCGAAAAACGCCGTTACTTCGTCCAGAACCAGACGATGACCGAAGCTGCGATCGCGCCGGGGTTGCTGCGTGATCTGTATGTGTCATTGGGCGAGCAGCTCGAGGGCGGCGCCTGGAGTGTGCGGCTCTATCACAAGCCCTTTATTGATTGGATCTGGGGGGGCTGTTTGGTCATGGCGCTGGGCGGTGTCCTGGCCGTCAGTGATCGGCGCTATCGGCTCGCGTGGCGCCGCAAAGAGGCCGCTGTGCCGGCGGCGACACAGATGGCACGCCAGACAGTCTCATGAACCGATTTCTCATCCCGTTCGGGCTCTTCGTCGTCGTGGTCGGTTTTCTTGCTGTCGGGCTGACGCTCAACCCGCGTGAATTGCCGTCTCCCTTAGTCGGGAAGGCGGCGCCTGATTTCTCGCTTCCGCAGCTCCATGATCCCGGGAAAGTGATTTCGTCTAACGACCTGAAGGGCAAGGTCTGGCTGCTCAACTTCTGGGCTTCTTGGTGCGGCGGCTGCAAGGAAGAGCATCCTGTCCTCATCCACCTTGCACAATCCGGGGCGGTGCCCATCTACGGCATGGACTATAAGGATCAAAGGGAAGAGGCACTGACGTGGTTGAGAGAGTGGGGCAATCCCTATCCGGTCGTTGCCGTGGATGAGGCGGGGCGTGTCGGGATTAATTACGGGGTCTACGGGGTGCCGGAAACCTACGTGATCGATAAAGCGGGGGTCATCCGCTACAAGCAGATCGGCCCGCTACGCGAGGACATCTTGGAAAAAAAGATTTTACCTCTGGTCAGGGAGTTGCAAAACCAGTGAGATGGCTGTGGGTGCTCATGCTGCTAGTCCCAAGTCTTGCTACGGCGTACGAGGCCCAGCCGCTCGCCGCGAACCCGCAGGTTGAGGCTCGATTGAAAGCCCTCGCCGTCGAGCTGCGCTGCCTGGTCTGTCAGAACCAGACGTTAGCCGATTCGAACGCGCCGTTGGCCGAAGACTTGCGCAGAGAAGTGCGTGAGATGATCGCCAAGGATATGAGTGACCGGGAGATCATTGATTTCCTCGTCGCGCGTTACGGAGATTTTGTTTTATACCGGCCACCCTGGAAGCTCACGACCACGTTGCTATGGGTGGGGCCGTTCCTCTTGCTGGGAGTTGGCGCAACAGGATTGGTGTTTGCGCTACGCAGGAGACAAAAAAAGCTGACCGACGTGACATTGTCGGAAGAAGAGCACAACCGTGTCGCGCAACTGCTTTCCGAAGGAACCAATCGCCCTTGACCATCATATTCTGGCTTATCGCATCGACCATGACCCTTCTTATCCTTGGCCTCTTGTTGTGGCCCCTGCTGAAGGGCTCAGCGACCGCCGCAACGGGAGAGCAGGAGAAGACACTATCTATCTTCCGACAGCAGTTCGTGGAATTAGGGCAGGACCGCGCCAACGGCGTGCTCATAGAGGAACTGTATCAGCAGGCGCGACGTGAGCTCGAACGCCGTCTGCTGGAAGAAACAGGCGACACGGAGACGACGCCCGCAATGGCACCACGTCAGGTAAGTAGCAGGCCGGTGGCTTTTGCACTGGCCATCATCGTTCCAACAGTCAGTGGGTTGCTCTATTGGGAACTTGGGAATCCACTCGCCATGACGCAGCCAACCGCGGCCCAGTTGGCTGCACAAGGGAGTTCGGAAGATGCTCATCCGTCCTCTGACTCACTCGAAGCACTGGTCGAACAACTAAAGCAGAAAATGGATCAGAATCCGAATGATGGCGTGGGATGGGTATTGCTCGCACGTTCGTACGTGGGAATGGGGCGTTACCCCGACGCCGTGCAGATCTTCGAGAAAGCCGTGAAACTGATTCCTGATGATGCCCAGTTGCTCGCCGATTATGCCGATGCCTTGGGTGTCGTCCATGGTCGTAAGTTGGAGGGGAAGCCCGAAGTCTTGATTCAACAGGCGCTGAAGATTGATCCACGCAATGTCAAGGCGCTGATGCTCGCAGGGACCGTGGCGTTCAACCGAAAGAATTTTGCGCGTGCGGCCAAGGACTGGGAACAAGCTCGCGCGAACCTTCCTCCCGACGTAGATCCGGAGATGACGCAGCAACTGATGGCTGCCATCGCAGAAGCCCAGGGCCGAGCTGGTGGCGGTCAAGCAGCGATGCCCGCGTTTGCGGAATCGGCGGCGCCGGCCCAGCCAACCGGGCAGACCGGACAGCCGCGTGCGATCCGAGGCACGGTGACTGTGGCGCCGAGCCTGGCCGGCAAAGGATCTGCGACGGACACGTTGTTTGTGTTTGCACGCGAAATGAGCGGCCCACCGATGCCTGTGGCGATCGTGCGGGCGACGAAGAAAGATTTACCCTTTACCTTCCAGCTCGATGACTCGACCAGCCCGATGCCGTCCAGAAAACTCTCCGGCGCAGGAACGGTGGTGATTGTGGCCCGTCTGTCGAAGTCCGGCCAGGCCATGCCACAAAGTGGAGATCTGGAGGGGACGAGTCAGCCGGTGAAATCTGGAGTTGATGGGATCACCGTCGTCATCGATCGCGAAAGACCCTAGCGCCGGGACGCCCACATGGTTCTCTCTTCTATCACCACGCAGCTCTAGCTTCTGCTGTAATCGCCAATGTTTGGGCGAGAGGCACGGGGCCAGAGGCAAGTAGCGAAGACTTCCGGTCGGAAACACGGCCCTTCCCTCTAGCCCCTAGCCACGTACATCTCGTCTGGCCTGTTGGCACGATTTCGCGACGAACCGTTATGAATAATGCGGGCTAGGCACTCAAGCTTGCCGCAGTCAGCGATGAAATTTATCGCACAAATCCCCTTGACATTTTCCGATGTATGCTGAGATACATGTGCGCGGCACACTAGGCAACGAGTAACTACCCAGGTAGATAGGCTGAAGGCTTTTAGGGGTTGGGCTTCTTGCGCAACGAGTATTCATTTCTGCTTGAACCCAAGGTCGTAGAAACCGAGAAGGTGTTGAATGGTTTGGTTCGTGCTTTGCGAGATCATTTATAGCCTTTAGCCTGGACACCTGAGCAGTTACAGCAACGAGCTTACTCAAGACCATAAAAAGTGTCTTAACAAAGGAGCATACAGATGGCCGACAAATTTTGGATGAGATGTGGTCTGCTCGTCTGCGGCGTACTGCTCGCCGCGACGGTGCCCGCATATGCGGAACCGGCTGCGTCAGCTAAGCCGATAGGGCAGTCGCTTGCGATTAGCGGCACGGTGACTGTGGCGCCCAGCTTGGCCGGCAAAGGATCTGCGACGGACACGTTGTTTGTGTTTGCACGCGAGGTGAGTGGGCCACCAATGCCTGTGGCGATCGTGCGGGCGACAAGGAAAGATTTACCCTTCACGTTCCGGCTCGATGACTCGACCAGCATGATGCCATCCAGAAAACTCTCCGACGTAGGAACGGTGGTGATTGTTGCCCGCCTGTCGAAATCCGGCAAGGCCATGCCGGAAGGTGGGGACCTGGAGGGGATAAGTCAGCCGGTAAAGCCTGGAATGGAGGGGATCACCATCGTCATCGATCGTGAAAGGCCATAGAACCCGGATGCCCACATGCCTCTTTCTCCTATCGCCATGTCGCATGACCTCCTGCCGCTGTTCCATGTCGAGTCCTTATGGCATTCAACTTGCACAAGTTCAGCCATGAAAATATTTTTCACAAATCCCCACAAACCCCATTGACATCTGATCTATGCTGGGATACATATGCGCCGCATACGAAGTGCCAGGCTAACTTAAGACCATTAAACAAGAAACAAGACTAGAAGATATGCCTAGACAGATACAAGTAGGAGTAGCACTCTTAACGGAAGGAGCAGCAGCATGAACTCAAAGCTCTGGCTGATTTGTGGTGCGCTGGCATGTGGAGTCCTACTTGCGGGAACGGCGCAGGCGGATTTCCCCAGCGTTCCCAAGGAAACCTACGAGGCGCTGAAGCTCGATCGGTCAGTGAGCCCCAAGCAATTGCACGAGGCGTTGGTGAAACGCTACCTGGATCCAGCCGAAGGATTTGGGAAAGGGAAGTACGGCCAGTATTGGGAGCCGATCTCAATGAGTAAGTATCTGGACCCTGGTTCCTTCTACAAGCCACCGACATCGGTCAAGGATATCGCGACGCGCGAGCAGTGTGTGAAATGCCACACCGACGAGTCGCCTGGATGGGTAGCCATGTGGAAGAAAAGTGCCCACGCCAATCTGGACAAGATCCGGAAGCTCACCCCCAAAGATGACACCTACTACAAGAAAGCGAAACTGGAAGCGATTGAGACGAACCTCCGCTCGCTGGGCAAACTCGGCGAAAAAGAGCAATTGAAAGAAGTCGGCTGCATCGATTGCCACTACGACATCAATACCAAGAAGAAGGCTGACCACCGCGCTGACTTAAGGATGCCCACCGCCGACGTGTGCGGCAACTGCCATCTGCAAGAGTTCGCCGAGCGCGAGTCCGAGCGCGACACCATCACCTGGCCGAAGGACCAGTGGCCGAAGGGCCGTCCGTCCCACGCGCTGGACTACAGGGCCAACGTCGAGGTGGAAGTCTACGCCGGGATGTCGCAGCGCGAGATTGCCGACGGCTGCACCATGTGCCACGTCCAACAGAACAAGTGCGACGGCTGCCATACCAGGCACGAATTCAACGTGGCTCAGTCGCGCAAGCCTGAGGCCTGCGGCACCTGCCACAGCGGCGCCGACCACATCAACTGGGAAGCCTATACCATGTCGAAGCATGGTAAGGAGTATGAGAGTAAGGGCGCGAACTGGAATTGGAACCTGGAACTCAAGAATATGGTTGCCAAGGGCGGGCAGGCCGCACCCACCTGCGCGAGCTGTCATATGGAGTACCAGGGCAAGTTCAGTCACAACGTGGTGCGTAAAGTCCGCTGGGCGAACTATCCCTTTGTGCCCGGCATCCGAGAAAACATCAAGACCGACTGGTCCGATAAGCGCCTGGATGCTTGGGTCAAGACCTGCACCCAGTGCCACTCCGAGCGCTTCGCCCGTGCCTACCTAGAGTATATGGACAATGGCACCTACTCGGGGCTTGATAAATACGATGAGGCGCACGAAGTAGTCCATCAGCAGTACAAGGACGGTCTCCTCACCGGCCAGAAGGAGAACCGACCGAAGCCTCCGGCGCCGGTCCCACCGGGGTTCGAGCAATTCTTCCAGATATACTGGTCGAAGGGCAACAACCCTGCAGCGATCGAGCTCAAACTCTTTGAAATGGCTGAAGACCATCTGGTGCAGCTGCACGTGAGCCTCGCCCACCAACATTGGGGGTTCACCTATACCGTCGGATGGGCGGCGTTGAACAGGGCTTATGTCGAAATCATGGACGAAGACACCAAGCTCAAGGAGAAGCTGGTGCTGCAGGAACGGGTGCTCAAGCTCGAGCAGAGCAAAACGAGCCTGCTTGACTTCGACGGCACAGACGGAAAGATCACGCTCGGTAGCTTGGGCGGGGGCATGCTGCTGACCGGCACGCTCGCACTCGCCGGATGGAGCAGACGCAAGAAGAACCGACGGTGACAACCGGCGCAGCGCAGGCAATGGAAGGTGCGCTGACGCGACCAAGCAATAGAATCCTCCCGTCGCTGGGAATCTTCCTGGTGGCGGGAGGTTTTCTTGTCCTCGGCTGGCTCGCGTACTTGTGGCTCAGTCCAGGGTCGGCACCCTACCACTATCAGTTGGCGGAAGAGGGTGGCGTCGACAAGTTCGACAAGCTCGGCCTTGAGGCCTGGCCAGACCTCGGGATCAGCAAGCATGAGGTTCTAGTCGAAGGTGTGGACAAACCGCTGGCTGTGGCCTACCTTGCGCGTCGCGGCAATGCCCCGCCTGTCATGCTCAACTGGGAAAACCGCAGCGGCGAGCCAGTGGTCTTCCTCGACGGCAAGCTCTCCGAGCTGACCCTATTGGCGACGGCGATTGTCAAGCATGTGCCGAAAGACGCAGTTGTCCTTGCATGGTGGGACACCTCGCGTCAGATCGGGCTGCTGACGGGCTACGAGACGGTATTCATCTCGCATCTCGCCGAACCCCTTATCATGCCTTCGCTTTGGCGCGCCAGAAGCGGAGCGATCGAGAAATACGAACGCGAGTTTTGGAGAGCCCAGGCAAGCACCGAAGAGAGTCAGAAATTCCAACGTTTCGCCGACGCGCTGGTGGCGGATCCGAAAGAAGGCGTGGCGATGCTGCGCGAACTGACCGGCGGGCGCGAGGCCTATGTCGCGGTTCACCTCTCGGATCTCTACAAGCTGGGGCTGATGCGCCCCGAGCGTCTCGATGTCGCCTACAAGGACTTCCCCTTGCAGGGTGGCGACGTGCATGGACTGAGCGGGATGGTGAAGCGCTGGCAGGCCGACAACAAACACACTGCTTACTCGGTGCATGGGCTGTCGGAAAACTTGGTGCGTGCCTACTTTCTGACCGGTGATAAAAGCGGCAATACACTGCTTGCGCAGATGCTGCCCTTCACGACATCGAATCCTCTTGAGTTTCAGGCTCTGAAACTCGTCTATCAACAAGGCGGCTATTGGGTGTATAAGATTTCAGCTACCAAGCCGTCCAGTGGCTGATTTTTTTTGTGGCCGAGGTAGGATGACCGGTCCTTGTAAATCTTTTAAACTGACGATAGAGTAAATCCATGAACATTTTTTATAGTACGACCACGAGTAGTTTTTCTTAGAAAGGAGATACCCGTGAAGCATTCCATGACATACGCACTCGCCGCTGTGGCGTTGTTCGCGGTCTTAGTCGGAAGCGCTGCCGCCGAAACCGCGTTCGAGGGGCGGAAGAAATGCAGTAATTGTCACAAAAGTGAGGCCGACTCATGGATCAAGACCGCCCACGCCAAAGCTGTCGACTCGCTGAAAGCCAACAGGGACAAGGAAAAGAACAAAGCCATGCTCAAGGCAAAACTCGACCCTAAGAAGGACTTCACCAAGGACAAGGATTGTATTGGTTGCCACGTGACTGGGTTCGGGGTGGAAGGCGGGTATGAAATTACGGAGCCGGACAAGTTCTTGGTAGGTGTGGGCTGTGAATCCTGCCATGGGGCTGGTCCCGACTATCGCAAGGTTCACCGAAAGGCCGGCGAGGCGTTTGAAAAAAACAAAAAGGTCACGCCGCGCGAGTCCCTCGTGGAAGCCGGACAAGAGTTTGAGTTCATTGAGAAGTGCAACGTCTGCCATTTGAACTATGAGGGCTCGCCGTGGAAGGGCGTAAAGAAACCGTACACCCCGTTCACCCCCAAGGTGGACAAGAAGTATGAGTTCGACTTCGAGAAGTCCGTGCGAAACAACAAGGCCATGCATGAACACTTCAAACTAGCGGGCACGTTTGATGGTCCGCCTACCCCGAAGTTTCATGAGGAGTTCCAAAAGGAAGCCAAACCAGCCGAGATAGGCAAGGAGGAGTAATGGCGGGGGGATGGTCTGGCGGCGCCATACTTCTCGGCGCAGTTCTAGCGGTCGGATCGATTGTCGTGGTATTCGGCGGCGAGGCCGCCATATCCAGGACCGAGTTCTGCGTGAGCTGCCATTCAGAAACCTACCCGTATGAGGAGCTGAAAAAATCCTCGCACTGGGGTGCACTCGGCGCCGATCCTGGCTGCAAGGACTGCCACGTCCCCCAGGGCTTGTCCAACTTCCACCTGGCGGTATGGACGCATGTGGTGGATGGACTGCCGTTTCTGATAGATGAGTTCACCGTCGACTACTCTACGATCGAGAAATTCAACGAACGACGCCCGGAGGCAGCCTACAGGGCGCGCATGAAACTGAAGGGATGGGACAGCTCCACCTGCCGAGCTTGCCACAAGAATACAAAGCCTCCTGGCGCGTCGGCTAAGGCTGCGCACAAGAAAATGGAAACGGAGCGCGCAACCTGTATCGATTGCCATCAGAACCTGGTGCATAAGAAAGTCCCCGAGCATGACCTCACTGCCAGCCTGGCTCAGGGCAAGATGGTGTTGAAGGAGAAAGAAAAAGAGAAAGAGAAAGACTGAACCGCGTCGCCTCCCGTTGGTTTCTGGAACGGCTACGGCGACAAGTGCCGTGCATCACGCCGTAATGTGTGACCAGAACCAGTTTACAGATGCCTCACTTCTTCAACCTTGGCAGGAGGCTGGAATCTAATTGCAGCTCTCACGCCTGCCATGCGTTTGCGAACAACTCAGTTTTTCCCGCAATACAAATGTGGCTCGTCCATGATCATCTGATCGTGGAAGGTTATCTCCGAGCTCACAGGGTAATTGTGGAGCCTAGGGTGGCAGGTCCTTGCAGGATACGAAGGGCGGCAAGCGGGCGTTTCCTAGCACGTTCCTGGATGGCCAGACAATCGAGTATAAGTAACAGACTCAAGAGGGGTTGAAATTCAATGAGGTCGAGATTGCTACGCCATTTCCCACAAGTTAATGCTGTGTATGCTCACAGGAAACGGGATTATGTGATAGCGGCGTTTACGTTTTTTTGTGTAGCGGTCTGTATGACTTTTGAAGTAAGCGGGAGTTTAGGAAGACAATATGCCCTA
>Ga0334722_10003438_pt1 | contig 17056 bp, 13 predicted proteins | sample C3_bottom_MG_FD_207210 | JGI IMG/M metagenome (GOLD analysis project Ga0334722, IMG submission 207210) | Sediment microbial communities from Yellowstone Lake, YNP, Wyoming, USA - C3_bottom | ecosystem: Environmental > Aquatic > Freshwater > Lake > Sediment | place: USA: Wyoming | collected...
GTCGCCCGTCGTGCCGTCGCCCTTCGCGCCGTCGCCCTTCGCGCCGTCGCCGCCGGCACCCTCGCCCCGGTTCGCGCTCGTCCGGGAAGTGGCCGCGGCTTTCTTGCCGTCCTTGCCGTAGTCCGTGATATAGAAACCGGAGCCCTTGAACAGCAGGCCGCCGCCGGCGGACATGCGGCGCTCGCCGCGTGCTCCGCAGGTCGGGCACGGCAGTTCGGACTGGGCGGCGCTCATCTTGAGGTAGAACTCCTCAAAATCGTGGCCGTTGGCGCAGCGATACTCGTACGTGGGCATGGTGGGATGACGGGGGCTAAGGCGAACCAGCCCATAATTTTAGCACATACCGCGGGCGGGCGGTATCGGGGGAGACGGCGGACGGTGGACGGTGGACGGTGGAAACCGACGATAGACGCAAGTCGAGGGCCGGCGGGGGGCGGCTGGCGTCTTCAGCCCTGGAGGCGAGCCTTGAGGCGCGCCAGCGCCTGGTCGATATGCGTGGGCACCAGCGTGTCGGCGATGCGGGCCAGTTCCTCGGCTTCGCGCCAGGCAAATTCGAGGTCGAGCAATTCGCCGGCGAGCAGTTCGCGTTCGCGTTGTTCCTGCAGCGCCATCTCGAGGGCGAGGGCCGTGGCCGAGCCATAATCGCCGAGTTTCCTGGTGTCGAGCGTTCGCCCCAGGTAGCGCTGAAGCACGCCCGTGGCGAGATCCGGCGCACCGTCATCGGCCACGGTCGTGAGCATCTCGACGGCGAGCTTCTCCTCCGACTTCCGCCCGCCGAAGCGATTGAACTTGGCCACCAGCTTCGGCAGCACCGACGCCGCGCTCGACCCGCGATACTCCGCGAGGCGGCGGCCGATCACCGGCACCCGCAGCTCGAGTTCATGCGTCGAAGGATCGAACCCGAGCCGGGTGCCGCGGACGTGCTTGGACTCCACGCGCGGCGTCTGAAGGGCGCGCGCGATCGCGGTGTCCGTCTGCGGCCGGTCGAATCCGGCGGCCCACCGCCAGCCCGGCGCATCGGAATCCGGGGCGCTGTTGACTGGCGGTGGCAACAACAGGCGCGTGGCGCGTTCGTAGCCCCGGTGAAGCAACTGCCACACGCCCTGCAGCGCGCCGACGCCGGCACCGGCCGCGGCGACACCGGCGTAGAACCCGCCGACGGCGATCACCCCGCCGGCGACGATCCAGCGATACTTCCGTCGCCGCGCCGCCAGCTGCCCGCTGAAGCGCCAGGCGGCCATCTCCGGACGCAGCGCATGGCCCACGCGCACGAGCTCGGTCCCCTCGGCGATGCGCGCCAGCCCGATGTTGTCGGTGCTCATGCGCAGGCGCGACTTCTCATAGAGCCGCTCGCACTCGTCCATCGCGTCCCAGCGTTCCTCGAGCGGCGACAGGTTCCACCGCTTGCACGAGGTGCAGATCACCCAGAAGCGGCCGTTCGCCAGGTCATACGCGAGGCGACGGCCGACGGGAAAACTGCCGATGACCTCGTTCTGTCCGAGGTCGGTGTGGCAATACAGGCAGGAGGAGTACACGGCGATTGATGATGGCGCGTGCCGCGCGGGATTGCGAGAGCGATGCTCGATGGGTCGGGGATCGCGGCGGCTTGGTTGCGCTGGTTTCGTGTTTTTTCAACACGGAGTCACGGAGGGACACGGAGTTCACAGAGACGGCAACGGCAACTTCCTGGGGTTAACGACAGCGCATCGCGAGATATCGGCGTGGCACGCGCGGTTCCCCCAGGCATTGGTTGCCTCCGCGACCTCCGTGGCGCTCCGTGGCTCCGTGTTGATAAGGCCACGAGCCCGCTGGATTCGCGTTTCTTCAACACGGAGTCACGGAGGGACACGGAGGGCACCGAGACTGCAACGGCAACTTCCTGGGGTTAACGACAGCGCGCCACGCGATATCGGCGTGGCACGCGCGGGTCCCCCATGTATTGGTTGCCTCCGCGATCTCCGTGGCGCTCCGTGGCTCCGTGTTGAAAAGACCACGAGCCCGCCCCAGTGCAGGGCCCCGCCTGGAGGGCCGTCAGCGGTACCGCCCCCATACCCGCTCGAGGGCATCGCTGATCTCGCCCACGCTCGCCCGCGCGCGCACGGCGTCGATCACCAGCGGCATCACGCGCGTGTCGCCGGCCCGCACCGCCGCTTCGAGCGCCCCGAGGGCCGCCGCCACGCGGGCCGCGTCGCGCCCCGCGCGCACCGCACGCAGCCGCGCGCACTGCTCGGCTTCGAGCTGGCGGTAGTCGGGCGTGGGAATCACCGGCGGCGCGGCGCCGTCGCCAAACTTGTTGACCCCCACGACCACGGTCGTGCACGCCTCGACGCCGAGCTGGTAGGCATACGCGCTCTTGCCGATCTCCTCCTGCATGAAGCCCGTCTCGATGGCGCGGGCGGCGCCGCCGAGCTCCTCGACCTTCGCCATCAGCTCGACGGCGCGCGCCTCGAGGGCGCTGGTGAGCGACTCGACGTAGTACGACCCGGCCAGCGGATCAACCGTCTGCGCCACGCCGCTCTCGTAGCCGACGATCTGCTGCGTGCGCAGGGCCAGCGTCGCCGCCGCCGCGGTGGGCAGCGCCAGCGCCTCGTCGTACCCGTTGGTGTGCAGGCTCTGCGTGCCGCCCAGCGTGGCGGCCAGCGTCTGCACGGCGACGCGCACCACGTTGTTGAGCGGCTGCTGCGCGGTGAGCGTGACGCCGCCGGTCTGCGTGTGGAAGCGCATGCGGCACGACGCGTCGCTGGCGCCGTACCGGTCGCGCATGAGCCGCGCCCAGAGGCGCCGCGCGGCCCGGAACTTGGCGACCTCCTCGAAGAGGTCGTTGTGGCAGGCAAAGAAGAACGATAGGCGCGGCGCGAACGCGTCCACGGCCAGTCCGGCATCGACCGCCGCCTGCACGTAGGCCAGCGCGTTGGCGAAAGTGAACGCGATCTCCTGCACCGCGGTCGCTCCCGCCTCGCGCATGTGATAGCCCGAGATGGAGATGGGATTCCACTGCGGCACCTCGGCCGCGCAGAAGCGGATGGTCTCGGCAATCAGGGCGAGCGACGGCGTCGGCGGATAGACGTACGTGCCGCGGGCGACGTACTCCTTGAGAATGTCGTTCTGGATGGTCCCCGACAGCGCGCCGCGCGCAATCCCCCGCTCTTCCGCCACCACGATGTACATCGCCAACAGCGTGGACGCGGTGGCGTTGATGGTCATCGACGTGCTGACCTTGCCGAGGGGCAGGTCGGCGAGGAGGAGGTGCATGTCCTCCACCGTGTCGATGGCGACGCCCACGCGTCCCACTTCGCCAAGCGCGCGCGGCGAGTCGCTGTCGATGCCCATTTGCGTCGGCAGGTCGAAGGCCACGGACAGGCCGGTCTGCCCGGCGTCGAGCAGCAGCTTGAACCGCGCATTCGTCTCGGCCGCCGTGCCGAAGCCGGCGTACTGACGCATGGTCCACAGCCGCCCGCGGTACATGGTGGGCTGCACGCCGCGCGTGAACGGGAACTCGCCGGGGGCGCCGAGCGCCGCTTCGGTGCCGGGCGGGAGGTCGCCCGCACCGTACACCGCGGCGATGGGAATGCCGGACGGGGAAACGACGTCAGCCATCTACTGGTCCGCCTTGAGCATGCAGGCGGCAATGGCCACGTCCTTCTTGCTGCCCAGGTAGAGTGGCGACCGCTGGTGCAGTTCAGTGGGCACCACCTCCAGGAGGCGTCGCTTGCCGTCGCTGGCCGCACCGCCCGCCTGCTCGGCGATGAACGCCAGCGGGTTGCATTCGTACAGGAGGCGCAGCTTGCCGGTGGGGCTCTGCGTGTTCGCCGGGTAGACGAAGATGCCGCCCCCCAGCAGGTTGCGGTGGAAGTCGGCCACCAGCGACCCCACGTAGCGCACGTTCATCGGCTCGCGCTGCATGTCGAGCCCGCGGTAGCGTCGCATCAGGGCGCGCACCGGCTCGTTCCAGTAGCGCTCGTACGAGTCGTTCACCGAGAGGTACTTCCCCGACTCCGGGGTGCAGATGTTCGGGTGCGACAGCAGGAACTCGCCGATGGACGGATCGAGCGTGAAGCCATGCGCCCCATGCCCGGTGGTGTACACCATCATCGTGCTCGAACCGTAGATGACGTAGCCGGCCGCGACCTGCTCGAGGCCCGGCTGCAGCATGTCGGCCACCGTGCCCGGCCCCGTGCCAGGCGTCACCCGCCGCAGCACCGAGAAGATGGTGCCCACCGGCACATTCACGTCGATGTTGGACGATCCGTCCAGCGGATCGAACAGCAGCACGTACTTGCCGCACTTGAACTGCGGCGGGATGGGGATGATGTCCTCCTCCTCCTCCGACGCCATGGCGCAGAGCCGGCCGCCGTGGTCCATGGCCTTGCTGATGATGGCGTTGGCAATGACGTCGAGCTTCTGCTGGTGTTCGCCCTGGACGTTCTCCGAGCCGGCGGCACCGAGGATGTCGATGAGTCCCGCGCGGCGCACCTTGCTGCTGATCATCTTCGCCGCGACCGCGAGATCGTAGAGGATGCCGGACAACTCGCCGGTCGCCTCGGGATACATCCCCTCCTGCTCGATGATGAACCGGTCGATCGTGACGATCGAAGTGTCGGAGTGGAAGTTCACGAAAGGCGCCTCGGTGGGTGACCGTGAAAGCTCGCGTGCGCTCAGCGCAGGCGCCAGCGGACGCCGGCGGCGCGCAGCGTCCAGCCGGCCCCGTCCGTTTCGGCGACGATCGACCCCAGCTGGTCGGTGCGCAGCACGGTGGCGCCCGACGCGGTGAGGCGCTGCATCACCGCCGGCGACGGGTGCCCGTAGACATTGCGCGCCGCCACCGAGACGAGCGCGGCCCGCGGGGCCACGGCGGCCAGGAACTCCTCCGACGTCCCGGTCTGGCTGCCGTGATGCGACACCTTCAGCAGGTCGGCGCGCAGCAGGGCCGGCGCGCGGTCGAGCATCCAGCGCTCCTCGGCGCGGTCCGCGTCGCCCGTGAACAGCATGGTGGCGCCGCCATACTCGAGGCGCACGACCACACAGGCGGCATTGGGGTTCTCCTGCGCGGCGGTCCAGGCGGAATCGGGTGCCAGCACGCGGAACGACACGCCGTCCACGGTGACAACCTCGCCGGCGCGGGCGCGGTGCCAGGCGGCGCCGACGCGCCGCGCCATGGCGAGGGCACGAAGATAGGTGTCGGTCGCGCTCGTGAAACCCGGCTCGAGCATGCCGGATGGGCGCATGGAGGCCAGCACCGTGGCCGCGCCCCCCGCGTGGTCGGCGTCGGGATGCGTCACGACGAGCAGCGCGAGCGCGCCGCCGCGGGCGCGCAGGTACGGCACGATGGTGGTGCGCCCCGCATCGCGCTTGGCGTCGCCGCGCCCGGCGTCGAACAGCACCCATCGCCCCTTCGGCGTCCGCACGGCGACGGCGTCGCCCTGTCCGACGTCGATCATGTGCACTTCGAGCGTGCTGGTGGATGGCGCCGGCGCGAACGCGGCGGTGGCCACCGCGGCGAGGGCGACGAGCGCCGGTCGCTCCCAGAAGTGATCAACGCACGCCGCGAGCACGCCCACGCAGGCGACGCCGAGCGCCACCGCGGTGAGGAGCGACGGCGCGGCGTGCAGCGTGGCCCACGGCACCGACGCGCCGGCGAGGGCCACGAGGTCGAAGGCGCGCACCATCGGCGACGCGGCGGCGCCGATGAAGGTCGCCGCCGCCGGCCACCATGAGAGCGCGAGTCCGAGGAAGAGCGTGGGCTGCAGCAGCGCGATGACGGGCCCGGCCGCAATGTTCGCGAACGGCGCCACCAGGCTGACGCGCCCGAAGTGCCAGGCCACGAGTGGCGCCGTGGCGAACGACGCGACGACGCTCACCACCAGCTCGCCCGCGATCTTGCGCCGCCAGCCGTCGAGCGCGCCCGGGAGCAGGCGCTCCGACACCGCGCGCCCGGCGATGAGCGCCGCAAAGCCGCTGACGCTCAGCTGCCAGCCCAGGTCCACGGCGGTGCGCGGCTGGTACAGCAGCGGGATGCCGCCGCCCCAGGCGAGCGCCGCCCACGGCGACGTGTTGCGCTGCAGCGCCACCGACACCACCTGCGCCCCGATCATGACCGCGCTGCGCACGGCGGGCGGCGGGGCGCCGATCATGAGGACGTAGAGCAGCACGAGCGACAGTCCCGCCCATCGGGCGGCCGCCGGCGGCAGGCGCGCCGCCTGCAGCAGGAGCAGCATGGCGCCCGACACGATGGCCACGTGCAGGCCGGAGATGGACAGCATGTGCACGATGCCCGCGTCGGCGTAGCGATCGCGCACCTGCGGATCGAGGTCCTTGGTGTCGGCGATGAGCAGGGCGCGCACGAGGCCGGCATCGCGGGCGAAGTAGCGGTCGATCGCGTCGCCGGCCCGCGCCCGCCACGGCGCGAGCGCCGCCGGCGGCTCGTAGCGGGTGCGGCAGCGGAACGGCAGCCGCTCGCGGGCCATGCACTCGCGGTCGATGCGCGCCGCGTTGCCGCCGACACCGCCGCCGATGGCCGCCACCAGCAGCACCGCGCCCATCGTGGTGCGACGCGTCACGAGCAGTGCGGCTGCCGCGAACGCCAGTACGCCGCCGGCAATGGCCGCGGTCCCGACGGTGTCGGCGGAGAGTCCGGTGATCAGCCCGGCGGCGTACGCCGCCGCGACCCAGGCAATGACGGGAACGGGCGATGCTCAGGTGGGTGGCCGGCACCATGCTGCCCCGGCGCGCGCCCCGCGTCATCGCGCGAGCGCACCTTGCGTCAATCCAGCGCTACCCCGACATCGGCAGCGGCGCGCGCTCCCGCACCACCTGCCCCGTGAACGTCGAGCCCGTGGTGCCCGTGAGCTCCACGTGGAAGTACTGGCCGATGAGCCCCTTGTCGCCGGGAATCAGCACCGTCTTGAAGTCGCGCGAACGCGCCTGCATCAGCTCGCCCTTGCGCGCCTCCTTCTCCACCAGCACCTCGCAGCGCTCGCCCACCCGCCGGAAGTTGCGGTCGCGGCTGATGCCGCGCACCGTCGCCAGCAGCTCATTGAAGCGGGTGTCCACCACGTCCTCGGGCACCGTCAGCTCGGCCGGCAGGCGCGTGGCCGGCGTTCCCTCGCGCGCCGAGAACTTGAACATGAACGCGTCGTCGAAGCCCACCTCGCGCACCGCGCTCAGCGTCTCGTGGAAGTCCTCGTCCGTCTCGCCCGGGAAGCCGACGATGATGTCCGTCGTCAACCCGAGCCCGGGCATCGCGGTGCGCAGGCGCGCCACGCAGTCCATGTACTCCTCGCGCGTGTAGCGACGCAGCATGCGCTTCAACGTGCGGCTGCTCCCGCTCTGCATGGGCAGGTGCACGTGCTCGCACACGGCCGGCACCTCGGCCATGGCGGCAATGACCGGGTCGCTGAAGTCGTTCGGGTGCGGGCTCGTGAATCGCAGGCGGCGCAGGCCGGGCACGGCCCCGACCGCGCGCAGCAGGTCGGCGAAGTCGCGGGCGCCGTCGTGGTACGAGTTCACCGTCTGGCCGAGCAGGACCACCTCGGTTAGCCCCTGCGCCACCACGGCCTCGGTCTCGCGCACCACGTCCTCGAGCTGGCGGCTGCGCTCGCTGCCGCGCGTGTACGGCACGATGCAGTAGGTGCAGCGATAGTCGCAGCCGCGCTGCACGGGGATCCACGCCTTCACGCCGTCGAACCGGCTGGCCTGCACGTCCTCGTAATGCTCCTCGAGGTCGAAGTCGGTGGCGGTCATCCGCTCGCCCTTGCGCGCCCCCTCGATGAGGGCCGGCAGCGCCCGGTAACCGTCGGGGCCGATGACCAGCGAGACGCGCGAGTCGCTCTCGAGCAGCCGCGGCCCGAGCCGCTGGGCCATGCAACCGGTGACGCCGAGCACCGCGTCCGGCTTGAGGAACCGTCGCAACTCCGTCAGCCGCCCGATCACCCGCGTTTCCGCGTGCTCGCGAATGGCGCAGGTGTTGAGCAGCACCACATCGGCGCCTTCGGGGCCGTTGACCGATTCATAGCCTTCAGCGGCCAGCTTGCCGAGCATGAGCTCGGAATCGCTGACGTTCATCTGGCAGCCGTAGGTTTCGATGAAGACAGTCGGCACGGGAGGGCGATTGAGGATTGGGGAATCCGGATTCGGATTCAGGAATCCGACGAAGGACGGCGAACGGCGATTCAGGCGGGTGACCAGGCGGTGGTGTCTTCAGCGGGAATCGCAGTCGCAGTCCTCCAGCGCGATCCGCATTCCCCATCCGAATTCCAAATCCTCAATCGGTAGTTCTAGGCTCCACCGGCAACTGAATATAGAACGTGCTCCCCTCCCCCTCCTTCGACCGCACCCAGATGCGGCCGCCGTGGGCGTCCACCGCCAGGCGGCAGAAGGCGAGGCCGAGTCCGGAGCTGCGCGTCTTCGGCGCGTTCGGGGAGCGCACCTGCTCGAACTTGCGGAAGATGACCTCCTGGAACTCGGCGGGAATGCCCGGCCCGTTGTCGGTGACCGTGAACAGGATCCCCTGCGGATCGCGCATGGCGGCGAGCTCCACGTGCACCGTGGTGGCCGAGTGCGACAGCGCATTCTGCACGAGGTTGGCGAACACGCGGCGCAGCAGCGCCTTGTCGGCCTGGAAGACGGGCGCATCGTCCGCCGCCTGGTACCCCATCGTCGCGCCCTCGGCCGTGAAGCGCGCGTTCCAGTCGATGACGAGCTCCGAGAGGAAGGCCGCCGGCGCGATGGGTTCGGGGGAGATCGCGATGCGCGTCTCCTCCACCCGCGCGACCTCGAGCAGGTCCTGGATGAGCCCCAGCAGGTCCTCGGCCTTCCCCTCGGCCTCCGACACGGCCTTGTACTGCCGCTCGGCCATCGGCCCGTAGTCGCCCTCGCGCAGCATCTCGAGCGTCGCCAGCACGCTGGTGAGCGGCGTCTTGAGGTCGTGCACGATCATCTTCATCAGGTCGTCGCGCACCTTGGCGAGCTCGCGCAGCTTGCGGTAGCTCTCCTCGAGGGCATCGGTGGCCCCCTTGAGCTTGATGAGCGACCGGACGCGCGCCCCCAGCACCAGGCGGTTGTGCGGCTTGAGCAGAAAGTCGTCGCCGCCCGCCTCGATGGCCTTGATGCGATCGGCCGTGTCGTTGAGCGCGGTGACGAAGATGACGGGAATGCGCGCCGTGCGCGCATCGCGCTTCAGCCGCCGGCACACCTCGAACCCGGTGTCGCGCTTGTCCACCCCCAGGTCGCCCGCCGGCATGGAGACGTCGAGAATGCACAGGTCGGGGTGGTGCTCGAAGCAGGCCGCCAGGGCGCTGGGGCCGTCATGCGCCGCCACCGTGCGCACCCCAAGCCCCGCCAGCTGGTCGCAGAGCAGTTCCACGTTGGCATCGACGTCGTCGGCGACGAGAACGAGCGGGGGAAGCTCCGCACCGGCCGGCGGCATGGCGCTACGGGCGGACGGTGAGCCCGACGCTGAGAATCGTTCCCGTCTCGCTCAGGCCAGCCGCCTTGCGCTGCGAACGCTGCAGGCTGACGTCGAGCGCCGCCCAGCCACGCGCGAAGTTCACCCCGGTGCCGATGGCCAGCGTCCGCTCGGACACCGTCTTGCCGTTCCACCCGAACGGCAGGTCGCGCGTGCGCGCCCCGAGCCGCACCTGCGACGGCAGTCCCTGGAACTTGGGTCCGGCAATCTCGGCGCCGGCGGACAGTTCGGTGGCGTCGTGCACGTCGAGCGCCGCCGTCCCGAGCGACCGCATGCGCGACCATTGCTCGTGATCGACGCGCAGCACGAGCAGCGAGCCGGGAATGCCGTCGTAGCTCACGGAGGCGCCCAGCCGGTTCGGCACGTTGCCGCGCGTGGCCAGCGAGTCGTCGTAGCGCGTGTGCATGGTCCCGCCCAGCCGCAGGGACGCCGACAGCGCGAGGTGCGGCACGGGGACGGCGACGACGCCGGCGGACACCGCCGAGCCGCCATAGGCGAGCGTGATGCGCTGCGACAGCGCCCCGAAGGTCGCGCTGTCATTGAACGTCCGCTGCAGGTTCATCCGGTTGGCGCCGGTCAGGGCGTGGAACGCCACGCCCGCCTGCAGCTTGTCGCTGAACTGCCACGCGTAGGCCAGCCGCGCGTCGCTGATGGCCCCGCGCACCGTGGCCGAGACGGTAGAGGCGACGCGGTCGCCGCCCACGCTCACGCTGTCCTGGTACGACGCATCCCACGTGCGGTCGAGCAGCGTCGAGAACGACATGCCCAGGAAGCCGCGGGTGCCCACCTTGGTGCCGACGCTGATCACCGGAAAGCGCGCGGTGGTCGTGTTGACCGCCCGGCCACCCACACGGACCTGCCGATACTCGGGATCCATCTGGAACGTGAAGAGCGACCGCCCGGCCGACGGCAGCGCGCCCGGGTTGATGGGCGACCCGGGGTCGGACTCGCCGAGGGCGCCCGCCGTGCCGGCGGCGCGGGTGCTGGCCTGGCCCGTGGGATAACCGAAGCCCTGGATGCTCAGCGCGCCCTGCGCCGCGAGCGGCGCGGCCGACGCGGCCGCCATGAGGGCCGTGCAAAGGAGGCGGCGCATCATGGCACTCCGAAGTTGACGCGGGGGATGTAGCTGATGCGCAGACGCGGCCGCACGGACGCGGCGGCGCGCGCATTGAAGAACCGCACCTCGCCGCCGTGCAGCCCTTCCTCGTGCTGCAGCAGGACGATGGCGCGCTGCGGCGAGATGACGCTCGTGTCCGCCTTCCAGACCTTGACCAGCGAGTTCATCTCGAGCGTGTGCATGCCGCTGTCGGCCGGCGCCACGCGAATGGAGTCGATGATGAACATGCCCGCCGGAATCAGGATCTGCGACGAGCGGTACAGGTCGGTGATCAGGTTCGTGGCCGCCACCGCCTGGCCGACGATGGTCACCGAGTCGGCCTGGTCAAAGCCGCGCAGCGGCGATTGCGTGAGCTGCAGCGTCGCCCGCACGATCGTCGTGGAGTCGAGCAGCCACTGCGGGATGTTGAACCGCAGGTACGCCCGGCGCGCCGGCACGCCGCCGGTGGACATGGCCGTCGTCCCGGCACCCGGCAGCGAGTTGTGCGCAACGATGGCGTAGTCGCGGTAGTCGCTGGCCAGCGCCGCCGGCTCCGCCGGGGTCCGGGAGTATGGCGTCACCACCACCTGATGCACGGCCGTGTCGGACGAGACATAGTAGCGGATCTCGGACTGCAGGCCGGTCTCCACGGTGTGCACGCGCAGCGACACGGGGCCCGAACCGACCAACCGCAGCCCCACGCGAATGTTGGCCCCCGAGCTGATCCGCTGCAGCAGCCAGGCGCTCGACAGCGGGAAGACGATGGAGTCGGTGATCTCGGCGCGCGCCAGCGTCTTGGCGGTGATCAGGCGGCCGGGCCGGAAGAGTGCGAGCACCGCCGCCAGGTCGCCGTCGTCGGCGGTGGTGTCCACGTCGTACACCTCGAACCGCACGCTCTCCGGCAGCCGGCTCTGCGTCAGGTTGAGTCGCATGCGCAAGATCGCCGTGTCGGCCACCGTGACCGGGCGTAGCGTGTCACTGGGCGGCGCGAACGACCGCACGAGCGAGTCGAACCGGATGACGCCGCGCACGTCGAGCGTATCGCCGCGCGACGCCAGCGGGATGCCCTCCTCCGTGCCGATCGACGGATATCCGACGAGCGTCGTGTCGAACGCCAGCACCGGCGACAACAGCGTGTCCTTGATGGGCACGGACAGCCCGGGGCAGAGCGACGGGCAGGCGCTGCCGGCGTCGAGGTGTTCGTTGCACGCGCCGAGCGCGGCCGCGGCGGACGCCACGACCAGCACCGACCACGCGCGACGGAGGAAGAGTCTGTTCATGCGTCTCGCAGCGACGAAGGCTCAAAAGCAAAGGGCAGCAGGTCGGCCAGCATCCACTCGGCCTCGGCCCCGCCGCGCGTCACGCTGATGACGCGCAGCGACGGGGCGAACTCGTACAGCACCTGCCGGCAGACGCCGCACGGCGGCGTCGGCGTGCTCGCCTCGGTAGCCACCACCACGTGGGTGAAGTCCCGCAGGCCGCGCACGATCGCCGCGCCGATGGCGGCGCGCTCGGCGCAGGTGCCAGCCGGGTACGCCGCGTTCTCGACGTTGCACCCCGCGACCACCTGTCCATCCGGCGTGAGCAGCGCCGCCCCGACCCGGAACTTCGAGTACGGTGCATAGGCGTTCTCCATGGCGGCGAAGGCGGCCGCGCGCAGCGCGGCGAGCGTCTGGGCGTCGGGCGTCATCCGAGGAGGGCCGGGAGGAACGACGTGCCGCGCCCGCGGAAGGCAATCCCCATCCACTCGGCGACCGTCGCGCCAAGATCGGAGAAGGTGGGCCGGAGCCCCAGCGCGACGGGACGCACCCGCGGGCCGAACACCAGCACAGGCACGTTCTCCCGGGCGTGGTCGCTCGACGGCGTGGTCGGGTCGTTACCGTGGTCGGCGGTGATCAGCAGCAGGTCATCCTCGCGAAGGGCGTGCATCAGGTCGGGCAGCGCGGCATCGAACTCCCGCAACGCTCCATAGAACCCCGGAGCGTCATTTCGGTGCCCGAAGGCTTGGTCGAAATCTACAAGGTTGGCGAAGCAGAACCCATCGCCCCGGGCCAGCCAATCGAGAATCCGGTCGATTCCCTCCGCATTCGACCCGGTATGGCCCCCTGCGAGGGCCCGGCGCGCGAACAGGTCGTCCACCTTCCCCACCCCGGTGCGGGCGATCCCGGCGGCCGCCAGGGCATCGAGCAGCGTCTCGTCGGGCGATTCGACCGAGAAGTCGCGCCGGTTCTTCGTCCGCACCCAGGCACCCTCCACCCCGACGAACGGGCGGGCGATGACACGCGAGACATTGTGCGGCGGCACCAGGAGTGCCCGGGCGCGGGCGCAGGCGGCGTGCAGCTCGTCGAGCGGCACGACGCCTTCGTGCGCCGCCACCTGAAAGACCGAGTCCGCCGAGGTGTAGATGATCCAGGCCCCGGTGCGCACATGCTCTGCCCCGTACCGGTCGAGGATGGCGGTGCCGCTCCCCACCGCGTTGGCGATGCACGGCCGGCCCGTCTGGCGCGAGAATTCGTCGATTACGTCCTGCGGAAAGCCCTGCGGATACGTCGGGAACGGCTGGGCCAGGTGCACGCCGGCCAGCTCCCAATGCCCCGTCGTGCTGTCCTTGCCCTTGCTCCGCGGACAGAGCACGCCGTGCGCGGCCAGCGGGTGCGGCTCCACCGCCAGCCCGGCAATGGAGGCCAGGTTGCCGAGTCCCGCGCGTTGCAGGTTGGGCAGGTCGAAACCGCCCACGAAGCGCGCGGTGTTGGAAAGCGTGTGCGACCCCTCGTCGCCGTACTCGTCGGCGTCGGCCGCCTCGCCGATCCCCACCCCGTCGAGTACCAGGATACAGGCACGGCGGCTCACGGCACGGCCTCGTGGTAGCACCGAGGCAGGCGCTGGCGCAGCCCGGTGAGCACTTCGTACGGCGACATGAAGTCGGCGCAGGTCGCCACCTGTTCCACCGTAATCAGCTCGTTGCCCGCGCGGCCGATGAGCGTCACGGCATCGCCCGGTTCGCACGGGATGTCGGTGATGTCGATCATGGTCATGTCCATGGTCACCACGCCCGCCACCGTGGTGCGCCGGCCGCCGATCAGCGCCGGCCCCTTGTTGCCCAGCGCCCGCCGGTAGCCGTCGGCGTAGCCGATGCCCAGCGTCGCCACCCGCCGGCGCCCGACGGCTCGCCAGGCGGCGGTGTAGCTCACCGTGTCGCCGTCATTGAGGTCATGCGTCTCGAGCACCCGGGCGCGCACGTGCACCACGGGTTCGGGAAGCAGCTGCGCCCCCTCGCCCGAGCCAACGCCGTACAGGAAGACGCCGGGGCGCACGAACGACCACGGCGACGCACCGCGCCGCACGATGCCCGCGCTGTTTTGCGCGTGCAGCAGCGACGGACGCACCGGGAGGGCGGCGAGCGCCTCCTGAAAACGGCGCTCCTGCCGCTCCCACGAGCCGTCGTTCAGTTCAGCGGAATGGAAGTGCGTGAACGCCCCCTCGGGCGGATGCGCCCGCACCAGGTCGGCCACGGCGCCGATGGCGTCCCAGCGCAGCCCCGCGCGATGCATGCCGGTCTCGATGGCGAGGTGCCACGACCCGCCGCCGCTGTCCACCCAGGCCGCGATGGCCGCCGGATGGCCGAGCGTCGGCACGGCGCGGGCGGCGCGGGCGGCGGCAAAGTCGGCGGGCAGGAGGGGTGAGAAGACGTAGATGCGCCGCTCGATGCCGGCCGCGCGAAGCTCCTCGATCTCGCGCACGGTGGCGACGCCGAAGCCGTGCGGGTCGAGCCGTTCGAGGGCGCGGGCGCACGCCACGGCGCCCAGGCCGTACGCGTCAGCCTTCACCATGGGCACCAGTGGCACGCCGGCGTGGCGCTGCAGCGCCGCTCCATTGCGCACCAGCGCGCCGAGGTCGATATCGACCCAGGCGCGCGTCGTCTGCGTCGCAGTAGATTCCGTAGTCATTGCAGCCTGTAAAGTTAGCGGCCGTGAGGGGCGCGATGCAAGAAAAGAAGACACTCGACGACGCGGTGGCCATCATGCGCGACCTGCGCACCCGGGACGCCTGGGACCGGGCGCAGACCCACGACTCGCTGCGCCCCTACCTCAATGAGGAGATGCACGAGCTCGACGACGCCTTGCTGGCCGGCGACGACGCGGCCATGTGCAGCGAACTGGGCGACGTGCTGCTGCAGGTTCTCTTCCACGGCCTGATCGCCGAGGAGCGCGGCGCGTTCGACGTGCAGGACGTGGCCGGATCGCTGGTGCACAAGATGGAGACGCGGCATCCGTGGCTGTACGGAGACGATAGACGACAGGCGACAGACGACAGTCCGCGGTCGATAGCCGATGGACGGGGGACGATCGGCGGGCGCTCGCTGGCCGACGACTCGAAGCGGGAGCCGTGGGAGAAGATGAAATCGCGCGGGCGGAAGTCGCTGGCGGAGGGACTGCCGCAGGGGCTGCCATCGCTGCACCGGGCGCACCGGCTGCAGGAACGCGCCGCGGGCGTCGGGTTCGACTGGCCGGACGCCGCCGGACCTTCGGCGAAGGTGACCGAGGAACTCGCCGAGGTGGCGGAGCTGATCGCCCGCGACGGCCACGAGTTTCCCACGCACGGAGTGCCGAGCGGCGACCCCCGGCACGAGGCGCTCGAGGGCGAACTGGGCGACCTGCTGTTTGCGGTCGTGAACCTCTGCCGCAAGTGCGGCGTGCATCCGGCGCTCGCGCTCGACAAGGCGAACGGCAAGTTCCAGCGCCGCTTCGAGTCCATCGAGCGGCTGGCCGCCGAGCGGGGCATCGACGTGAAGACCGCCGGGCTGGCCGTGCTCGACGCGCTGTGGGACGAGGTGAAGGCGGGCGAGTAGGCGCGCGTTGCGCGGCGCGGCGCCTCCCGCATCGGTGGAGCCCGCGGGGAGGTGCCAGCCTACGCCGGTCGGGGTGCGGGGGCCGCGGATGCCCGGACCGGCAGCAGCACCGTGAAGGTGGTGCCCCGCCCCACCTCGCTCTCGACGGTGATCTCGCCGTGCGCATGCCGCACGAAACCGAACGCCGTGGACAGGCCAAGGCCGGTCCCCTTGCCCGGGGCCTTCGTCGTGAAGAACGGCTCGAAGATCCGGTCGGCGACTTCGCGCGGCATGCCGGTGCCGCGGTCGGTCACCTGCACTCGAAGATGCGGGCCGGAGCGCACCCTCGATGTCCCCGGGACCTGCGGCGACTCCAGCGAGTCGCAGCGGATGTCCAGCGGCCCGCCCGTCGGCATGGCGTCGCGTGCATTCGCGGCGAGGTTCAGGATGAGCTGGTCGAATTGCACCGGATCGGCGCTGACGGTCACCGGCGCGGCCTTCAATTCCTCGGCGATGGAGCAGGTGAACTGGACCTGGCGACCCACCAGACGTTCCACCATCGGCACGATTTCGGCGATCCGCTGCACCGGATCGATGTCCGTCAGACCCTCGCTCGACGGCGTCGCAAAGTCGAGGAGCGTGCGCGTCAGCCCGCTCCCCCGCTCGACGGCCGAGCGAATGTCGGCCAGTGCGTCCTCCCGCTCGCCCGGGGCCGCGGCATCGTCGGCCACGGACTCGGAGGCCGCCAGCACGGCGGTGAGGATGTTGTTGAAGTCGTGGGCCACACTGCTCGCCATGCGGCCCATGCTGTCCATGCGCTGCGACTGCGCCAGCCCGCGTTCGAGCGCCACGCGTTCGCGCACCGCCGCGTCACGCTCGACGGAAAAGACCGCCACGATCATGAAGTAGCCGGCGAGGATCGTGCAGAGCATGAAGAACGCGGTGAAGCCGATCAGCCAGGACGGTTCGTCGAGCCGGGCCATCATCAGCGTGCCGACGCCCCAGCTGGCGGCGAAACGCAGGCCCAGCAGGCTGTACCCGGCGAGCACGCCCCGCTGCCCGGCAAAGGCGGGCGCCCGGGCCACCAGCACGATCGCAGCGAGGAGACAGGCCGTGGCCGCGATCGTCGGCGCGCCTGCCGCATAGCCCGACGCCTCGGCGACGACGATGGCGACGCCCACCACCAGCCCGAAGCGGCGGCGGCCGGCCGCCGGGCCGCTGACCACCCGCGCGGCGTCGAGAAACGCCGGACCGACGAGCAGGGCGAGGGTGATGAACACGAGCCCGAAGGCGTCGCCAGACTGGCCGCCGCCCATGACCAGGAACGCGCTCATGCTCGAGTACGTGCCGAAGACCAGCCAGGCGGTGGCGAACGCGAGCATCGGCGCGCGGCGGAACTGGAGCCAGACGCCCACGAACGACAGCCCGATGGACAGCGCGATGGCCGCGGCCGCCGCGCGCGCGATGAGCAGCGGCGGCACGGCGATCATCTGCGCCATCGGGAGCATGGTCAATGCATCCTCCAGTCCGGCGGCGCGCGGGCGCCTACTTCACCCGGCTCTGCACCTCGTTGATCACATCCTTGTACGTGTTCAGGATGCGGTCCCACGGCATGAAGTTCTCGTCGTCCTTCACCGAGACGCCGGCAAACCGGTTGCGCTCGCTCACG
>Ga0334722_10003439_pt1 | contig 17055 bp, 28 predicted proteins | sample C3_bottom_MG_FD_207210 | JGI IMG/M metagenome (GOLD analysis project Ga0334722, IMG submission 207210) | Sediment microbial communities from Yellowstone Lake, YNP, Wyoming, USA - C3_bottom | ecosystem: Environmental > Aquatic > Freshwater > Lake > Sediment | place: USA: Wyoming | collected...
GCAAGGCCTAATTACAAGGCCCAGGCCTTAAGCCCAGTATACCTAGGGCGGACTACGATCGTTTTGGTTGGATTTACTGCGAAAATTCCACGACTGAAACTGCGCTTACGCCGTCCATCATCGCCACGCCGTCTTTTCCCCACGCCTTAAAGTATATCGGGGCTCTTTTTTCCGTTGGTATCCCTTTTTGCCACGGCCGCAGCAGGTAGGAATCCGTCAAAGGATCATAGATAATTTCTATTCCGCGCCCTTCATTTTCGACGATGACGGGTACTTTATCCTTAACCCCAATTAAAATAGGATCAAGCATCAGATGCCTTTTGCAGGTCTGACGCCATTTTCTCGGCGGCGTTTGAATGAGGCAATCTCTCCGCGAGCGATTGCGTAGCGAGGGCCAGGGCGTTTAGTGCTTTGCCGATCCCGTCTAGTTTAGGTTCGACCCTAAGTAGCAGGAATGCTGCTACCAATATCGGGAATCCAAATTGTGCCGAGAGTTGGGCTATTTCTTTGATTTCCATGCTGTACCCCCCAGGAGTAAAACGCCTATGCCCAGTACCAACCAAGCCTTTAGGTCGTCAAGGCCTCCGACAACAAAGCTAAAAGATAAGTATCTAATTCCCCCAGGAACCCCTTGCCGCGTCAAGACCCAATAACCCGCTAGGCCAAAAAACTTCTTGCCCTTACCACTTCTTCCGCGCTAGAATTTCCCTGTGGCCGATACCCCCGACACAAAAACACCAAACCCCGCTGCCGCCGACACCACGGCCCCGGGGGCTCCCGCAAGTGGGCTACGCTCGGGAGTGTCCCCTTTTCCCGCAGACCTCATGCAGTACGCCTTAAACCGCATCGCCAGTGATCCGCGCATTGCCCTACAGCATCGCGATTATTCGCGGGCTCGGTTTTCCCTGGGCTTCAATCAAGAGGCTTACTTTAACGGATTTGCCTTACTTGGCTACATGTTGGCCGCAGAGGATTTTTATTCGGGGCGCGTTTCCTTTAAGATGGAGCCCAAGGCATGACCCGTGTCTTGGCTCGGGCAATTATAGCCGATGCCCGCAAATGTGGCGGCTCTGACGGGGAATGTCTTTATTGTATTAATAAGGCCGTAACAGGCCACAATGGGTATCACGAGCTTTTTGATTTGAGCGAACAAATTACAGTGATTGCCCGAGGTTGTGCATGAAGTTATTATCGGCGTTGTTTGACACTTTATTATTGCCCATCGCTGTTGCCCGGGACTTATGTGACCCATTCAACGTACTCGTGCGCCGGAACGCCAGCTACACGCGGCAGAAAATCGAAGAAATAGAGGAAGCCTTGAAATGACTCCCGAGCGCCGGCTTGCCGACATTCTTTTCGCGGCGATCCCCCGCAAGCCCGATAATTCCCCGGCCACTCTCCGGCTCTCCGAGCTTGCTCGGATGCTTAAGGTTTACCGTTATTCCCTCCCCGAGCTTAAGCTGATCGAGACTGAAATCAACAATTCCCGGATAGCCTTAGCCATGCGCCGCGAATTTATGCGGGAGCCTCATGCTGACTGACCCTCATACGATTCTCTCTCTTGTTCTGATGGGGGCTTTTTGCATAATCCTGCTGATTATTTTTGGTCTACTTTTAGCTTTTTTCCTGGATATTTGTTGGTTTTGCGTCGGTTCTAACCTCCGCCGGATGTTTGAATTTGACCTCGACAACGACAACGACGACTGGACCTGGCCCTGACCCCCGCTTTCCGCCCTCGGGCGGGAAAAAATGATAAATCAAGAGGATAAAAACAATGAACCTAGACCAAACGCTGAAAAATTCGGCGGTGGAGCCGCTTAACGGCGACTTTCCACCCGTCGTTGACTTCGCGAAGCCCGGCTCGCGCTTATTGGGCGTTTACGCCCAATCGGTGCAAATCCCGCTGAAGGACGGCAACAAGCTCAACGCTTACACCCTGCGCCTTCACTCCTGGGACGGCATTACGTTGTCGCGCAAGGACGCCGAGATCATCCCCAGGGAAGGGATGCCTGTAAGTATCTCGGGCGGTTACTTGGACAAGGCGTTCGCCAACTTGCAGCCCGGCAATGTCGTCTTGATTACCTTCCGAGGGATCGAGGGCAAAGTCGAAGGGACCAGGCCGAAATTCAAGTCGAACCCTGGCCGGGTGTTTGACGTCGCGCTCGTTACCCTTCCCGCTCACGCCGGAGTCTGACATGGCTTGTTGGGGAAACGGCAAGCATGAGGTTATCAGGGTCTGCGACGGCAAGCGCGTCCGGGCCCCTGTAACCCTCTCCGGCTATCCCAACAACGTCAAGGCCGTGCTTCGCTCGGCCGGTCGTAAAGTTATAGCCAAGGCCCCGGGCGTTGACGCCTTGTGCGCCAAGGGCCATAAGATTACGCGCATTTCCTAGCGCGTAGCTTCGACCGCCGGCCTCTGGACACCTACCAGGGGCCGGCCATCGAGGGGCAATAGATGGCTGATCTAGATTTAACCGTTTGGCTTATCCTCGTTTTGTTGTTGGCCGTAATTTGCTACACCTGGGACTAATTCGGAGGGGTATTTGCCCCAACGCCGCAAGCGCCTTTCAGTTTTTAACGTCTATTACGTTGACCGGTCCGGCCGCCGCGTTGCGTACTCCCCCCGCCGCGCCTTATCCGCGATCATCCGCTACCGGGGCAAGCTTTATCATACCCCCCGAGCCTGGCTCCCGAGAATCAGTCGCGAGCTTTTCCTATCGTTGCGAGAGGCGATGGCCCCACGTCGGCGCATCGAGCTCCGCAAGGTTCGCCGGCCTCGGAAATCTCCGACTAAGCGCATTGCCCGCCGGGTCCCTGAACGTTATAAGGCTAAAGCTCTATGGGAACCTGTCGTTGATTTCCAAGAGAGGGCCGAGAGAAACCTAGGCCGGCAGCTTGATGCCGATCTTTTTGAAGCGGATCAAATCATGCATCACAATGCGGACCATGACGTTATTCATTTGCCGACAAAATTTGTTTGGTATACCAAGGCCCTCCCCGAACAGATCGAGGTTTTCGGCCGGTCTAAGACTTTCCGTGTCGGGCGCGTATGGTTCGGAGTCTATAACACAAAAGAGGATTCTTTTTCCGTTTGGAATTATAAAGCCTTGATCCCCTTAACCGACTACGCCGGTATGCGGGCTATGATTGAGGGCCTTTATTTGACGGCAAAAAGAAAAATCGAAAAAGCCAAAGACTATCTTGAGGTCGTTAAATTTTTAGCCTGGACCGGCTATACACTAGGACAAAAGGCGGTATGATTATGGGCAGAAAACTAAGAACTGAACCTTCTCTTGAGCCTTCAAGGCCGAAAACTCGCGGACGGCTTAAGTCGTGGGGTTCCCGCGTCAAGCGGGCAGCCCCCCGCCCGCGTTCCAAAAAACCCCCATTCCATTGCCGGGCTTGCGGGGGCTCATTCGTTCGCTTGCCTCATGCACGCTGCGAGTCCCGTAGGCTTTGGTTACTTTGCCGCGAAACTGAAAAGGCCGAGGCCTGTAAACTAACCGCCGAGCCTAGGCGTCAGAGTTTGCCCGTTGACGTTTCAGGGCAAAATCCCTAAATCCGCTTAATTCGTGGATAAGCGCGTCATATATTCCCGGTTCGTCCGTGCCGGCATTTGCCCGCTCTTAAAAGAGTATGGGCTTCCCGGGTCCTTGTGTTTGTTCGGAGCTGATACGGAGACCGTGCGCGGTAAACCTTGGACCATTCAGGTTCACGGGGACCGGGATACCTTATTCGCCTACGTTAACGCCGATGATATTCTCCCGAGGTTCTTAGACTGGTTAGAACCCCGATGCTCGGAGGCCGGCCCCAATCTCGTCTATTTCCATAATCTTAAATTCGATAGCACGATTTTGTTTCACAATCGTCGGCGCGAGATTTTCAATCAAGGCTCGGAAGTTTCTTTCATTCAAGACGGGGCCTTAGTCAAAATGCTTTTTGGCAAGGTTAACATCGTCAAGATAAGGCGCGGTTCCCTTAAAGTGGAACTGCTCGATTCCCGGGCATTTACTCAATCAAGCCTGGCCCGCTCCTTAAAAATGTTCGCGATCAAGGAGACCAAGCTTGAAAAGCCCGAGGGCCTGGGTTCGCGCCGCTTAAAGACGCCGGAATTTGAGGCCTACGCCATTGCCGACGCCGTGTCTCTTTATCACTTATCCAAGGCGATTTTACGCTATCACGCCGAGTATGGCATCCGTCCGTCAATCTCGCTTCCGCAGTTCGCCTCCCGAGTTTTTCGGTGTCATTTCCTAAGAAGAGGCGAGGTCATCAAGTTTCCTCCGCCTTCCATCATCCGCCCCGCCGAATTATCCTATCACGGCGGCAAAAACGGCTACTACCTGGACTCCCCCCAGGTCATCGAGGACGCCTTTGAGCTCGACATTAACAGCGCATTTCCTTACGCGATGGCTCAATTGCCCCAGTTTATCAAAGGTTCTTACGTCGAGACCCGAGATTTCGACCCAGGTGCCCCCGGTATTTATTGCGTTTCTGGCCGCGATGACGGCCATTACCCCATAGTGTTCGACCATGCTTTTAGGCCGGCACGCGGTCGCTTCCGGGGGGTATGGATTACCGGCCATGAATTGTCCCGGGCCCTCGCATCCCCTGAGGTAAAGATAGACAAGCTCCGAGGCTATTGCTGGATTGCCGATTCGGCCTATGAGCATAACCCGCTAGCCGATTACGTCGATCATTTCTACTCACAAAAAGAGAGGACCCTTAAGAAGGACCCCAATTACAACTTTTTTAAAATCATGCTTAATGCTCTCTATGGTAAATTTGTCCAGACCGCCGAGGTCCGGCGCGCTGTTGTTTCTGCCGGCAAATCCCCATCGGATTATTCCGGGGAAATTGACGGCGTGTATGACCCGGTATCGGGCGAGCTTAAATCTTACGTTAAATCATGGAGGGCCGGCGGTCTCTACAATCCCTTTATCGCTACCCAAATAACCGGCTACGTCCGAGGGATGCTTTATGACCTGGAGGTTAAATACGAGGCTTTCCACAGCGCGACCGACGCCATAAAAACCCAACAGCCGGTAATCCCCGTCAAAGGCCTCGGAGGCCTTAAAATCGAGACTTTCGGCCGGTGTTACGCCTTCCGCAACAAGCTTTACTTGCATTGCGCTAAGGGCTACGGCATTTGCGGCCACGACCCCGGGGACCCACCTTTCAAGGATGCCGCCGGCCGCCCCTTGTTAGACTCCGATGGTCAGCATCTCTGCAAGGTTGGGCTGCATGGCTTCAAGGCCGATATCCCGGAGTTATGGGCCAATCGTTTTAGACTCTTGCGGGAAAAATCCTTGACCTATAATTATAATCATATGGTCGGATTGCGCGAGGGATTTAAGCGTCGCGAGGAAATTTCCGATTTTATTTCTCGACGGGAAACGCTCACTTTAAAATAGGCCTTGACAACCGGGCCGGAGTCCTGTATATTTCAAGTACCGGGAGAGGGTTGAGGACAGAGCCGAAAGGCCTGCCTCCCCTCTCCCCCTTTTTATGAGGCGACGAAAAAATGGCGCGGCTCCAACCCTCGCGGACGAGGAAGCGAAAGTAGCTCGCTTGGAAGCCTTAGCGCGCCGGCAGTCCAAAGCTGCCGAGGAAATAGCCGTAGCCAAGGCTAAGCAGACCGACGCGCTCGGGGAGATTATTGCCCCTGATAATGAGGATGCCTCCGAGGATATCCCTACCCCCGAGGAAGTAAGCGCTCATGCCGAGCTATCCGAGGCCCTGGACGCCTTGGGCGATAATCACGAAGGTTTCAAGGTCCACGTTGCCCGGCGCGAGAGGGATCAATTTTTGCGTGTCGGCCTTTACCCCGTCGCGGGTATTGATTCGCGCATGGAAGAAATCGCCCGGGAGGGGGGCGGCGGCGAGTACCGCTTGCAATTTAAAAACGCCAAGGGCTATCCCGTCAAGACGACCACGCTCTACTATGACCCCAAATTTTATAAGCCCGAGGTCAAGCCCGTCGTTCCCAACGCTGATAATTCCTTGCTGACTTTCGTCGTCGCGCAGCTTCAAGCCGTCCAGGCGCAGAACGCCGAGCTTATGCGCGCCGCGCTCTCCGGCAATCGAAACGAAAACCCCCTGATAAAGTCCGCCGCTGACCTGCAAGCGATGATGAGCGCCCTGGGCCTCTCCCATAATAAGGGAAGCGACTCGATGGGTTTGCTTGAGGCCCTGAAAATCGGCGTCGAGCTAGGCAAGCAATCCTCCGAGGGCGGCGTAGAGCCCGGGGATTTTCTCTCTCGCATCGGCAACAAGCTAGTGGACCAGCTCGGTCCGCAATTCATAAACGTTTTGGCCCAGGCTGCCCAACGGCAGCCGGCTGCGGCTTTACCGCCGGCAGCCCCTCTCCCGGTGGGCCATGCCGCGCCGGCGCTTTCCCCGGCAAATCCTACAACCTTGACGGCGGGCAACCCGCCGAGCGCGGCCAATTTTACGGGGGGCGTGGTCCCTGCGCCGGGTTCGGCCCCGGCGTACCCCCCTGCGCCGGCTGCCGGTGCCGGCGCAACCCTTTCCCCGGAGGCTTCCCAAGTGAAAAAACCCGCGTTCGCGGATCATCCGCTCTTGCATATGTATAAGCCGGCGATTTTTGAATTAGCCGAGAGCAAGCAAGACCATGAGGCGGCCGCCGAGACGCTGTTGGAAAATCTCCCGGCGGCGTGGCATCCTAAGGCAGCGGAGTTTCTGGACGTGCCCGACGTTGTGGCTGTTCTAGCGGAGTATGACCCCAAAGTCCGCCTTTACGCTTCCTGGTTTAAGGGCGTTGCGGAAAAGATGGTCTCTTTTATAAAGGATGATCTAGCCGAGGCCGCCGAGGTCGTCGAGGCTGAAAAAACGGAGGCCCCGGCCGGTGTTAGCGGAAATGGAACCCACTAGGCTTGAGAGTTTTAACATTCCAACCGGCAAGGTCGGAACGGAATTAACCCTTTATAAAATGCGCGATCTCGTCAAGCAAGCCAATCAGCACCGTGAAATCAAAGAGACCGCCGTCTCGCTTATCGCTAACTGCAAACCTCAAGACCAGTTATGCCAAATCGGCCATATTTTTGCCTTCGTTCAAACCCGGCTGCGCTATGTCCGCGATGAGTCAGGCGTCGAGGAGTTAACCGCGCCGTGGATCATCCTAAACAATCTCCGCGCTGGACGGGCGACTCACTCAAGCGATTGCGACGATCACACGATGCTCGTTTCAGCCCTGCTAAAGGCCGTGGGGTTTCGTACCCGGTTTGTCGCTGTCGCCTCGACGCAAGCCGGCTACGATCATGTCCGCGCCGAGGTAAACATTGACGGCCGCTGGCTGCCCCTGGAAGCCACGCGCAAAAATGAGTCGTTAGGCTTCGCGGTCAAATCCGTTTTGCCCCCGATGGCCTTGGAGGTAGATTTTTAATGAGCTATACCCCCGGCTGGCCTCCGCCTAAGAAAAAGAAACGTCAACACGCGCCTCGCTCCCTTTTCGGAGGCTGGACGCTTAAGCCTAAGACGAAACCGGCCTTCGGCCCGCTCGTTGTCTCGCGCCCCTCCGGCCGGCTCCCCATCAAAAAAGCCGGCGCGCTCGCCGTTCGCGGGAAGGCCCGCCGCAGACCTGCCGCCTTAGCCGGTTTATTTCTCGGAGACCACGCCGATTTGGGCGGTCTTGGAAAATTCAAAATCAAAATCAAGAAACCGAAAATCAAGCCCTTTAAATTCGTTGCCAAGGCGACCGGGACCTACAAAAAGCCGTTTTTCAAAACGACCTTCGGGAAAGTCGTCGCCGGCATCGGCTCGGTGGCAACCGTGGCCTTCGGCGTTCCGGCTGCCGCCGGTCTTTTAGGGAAAGCCGGACTCGTCGGCAAAACGATCCTGGGCAAGCTGGCTTCGAGCAAGTCCGGCCAGTGGTGGGCCAATATCGGCGGCCGGCTGCATCGGATCACGAAATTTGAGGACGGGAAAGTCCAGACCGAGGAAATACCGGCGGCTAACGCTCCGCCGGAGCAAGCCGCCCTGGTGGCGGCCTCCGCGAGCGAGACCGGGGCCGTTACCGGCGGGGATATAAACTCCCTGGTGCAGAAGGCTATCGCCTCCGGCTTGACCCAGGCCGGTCTGGTCCCGACGCCCGTCCCGCAGGGGGCCGTCGGCGTCCCGGCCGGGGCGATCAATCCGGCCCCGGCCGCCGTTGACTACGCCGAGGGGGGCGAGGGGGCCGTCGAGCAAAAAGACGGTCATTTCGAGACGGCGGGATTCAGCTTTAAGGGAGCCGTGCCTTTGATTCTTCTGGGCGGATTTGCGCTAATGGCCGTGCGCGTCGGCCGGAGGCGGCGCTAATGGGCAACGTCCTGACTGATTTTCTAGGCGTCCGAAAAGCCTTGACGCAAACCCAGGACTTGATGCTCGCTAAGGTCGGGCTGTTCTTGGAGAACGGGCTTAAGCTGACCAATATCGAGAGCAAGGCCCGGGGCCTGGCCGTGTTAAAGGACCCCGCAACCGAGAGGCAAGCCGAGGCGATCCTCGCAAAAGTAACGGCGCTTCGCTCAACGCAGACCGCGATCATGTCCGACGCGCAATCCCTAATGGCCCGCGCCCAAGGTCTGCAAATGGACTGGAATAACTCGCCGGCCGTTACCGCGATCTCGAAAAAACCTCTCGACGTTAAAAAGCTGCTGTCGGGCTCGGGCAACGTGTCCTACATCAAAAAGCTCTTTGCCCAGGGTAAGACCATTGTTGACCAGGGTTCCCAGGCACTTAAAAATTTAGAGAAGCAAAACGCCGAGGTCCAGGCCTTGGAGGAAAGCACCGATAAAACGCTTAAGGCCGCCGGCAAGCCAGGCCTGGCCCCGGCGGTTCGCGATATTTTGCAGCCCATCCTCGGGACCATCACCGCCCCCATCGGAAAAATCGGCCTGGGCTTGGGGCTTGTCGGCGGGGCGATTGTTTTGCTCTACATGGCCCCGATGCTGGCCGGGAGGCGGCGCTAATGCTGTGGTGGGGGGCGATTTTTCGGCCCGGTAATCTCTCGCGCTTTAAGCGCCTTTATTTCGTCGAGGCGGACAGCGCGCAGGTGGCGGAGGCCCGCGCTCGGGGCGCGGAGCCCGGGGCTAAGGTGTCCTTGGCTCGGCGCGTCCGGTCTAAGATCACGGCCTCGCAGCTTAAGACGGCCTCTGATAAAGGGCATCTTGTCTTGATCGAAATGAAAAGTCCCCTGGCAAAGGGCTTGCGCGGGAAAAAACTTTCGGAAAAGGCCATCAAGGCAAGCAAGATAAAAAATCCTGGTTTTGGCGCGGAGCTTTTCGATATTGCTCTTAAGGCCGCCGCAAAAAGAGCCGTAGCCTTGGGGATAAGCCGCCAGGAGGTCGAGGCTAAGGCCGATGAACTGGCCGCCACTATCAGAGTCCTGCTTTTGGATAGGCTCCCGGCTCTATTGACGCAAGTTAAGGATTCTTATTTTCTTTTGGCCCCCGATGGGGGAAGTAAAATCTTAACGAGCGCCGCTATTACCATCGGTGAAAAAGCCGCGAACAAGGTTTTTGGCGCAAGGGGCAACCCCTGGGCCCGGTTCCATTTATCGGCGAGAACGCAGCGCGAATGGCGGGATAAGGCCTCGGGACAATGGGCAAGGACTCCGAGGCGGAGTAACCCCGCCCGCGCTACCTTAATAGGACGCCGGGCTCTTGCCTTGGAATACGCCGACGCGGATAAGGCCCGCCGGGAAATGAAGCGCGGGCGCATCGCTAAGGGGCGCGCCGGGCTGCCTTGGCGGCATACCTTTAAATCCGCCGGCGGGGTCTATGGGCTCGTCAACGGCGACGTTTTAATCAAGGCCGGCTCGCGCCGGCTTTGGGGTAAGGTATGAACGCGAACGAACCTTACTTGCTAAATCCCCCCGGAGGTGCTACGATGGCGAATCTGCTAATGTTAACCGGCAATCCGATTTCCCGGCGCAAGTCGGGCAAACGCAAGGGAAAGCTCTCGCGCATCATGCGCCGGGCAAAGTCCCTGCGAAAAGAGGGGCTGTCCGCTTCGGCGGCGCTCAAAGAGGCTTGGAGGGGCAACCCCCACGGAGGTAGAAAAATGGCAAAACGTCGCAAGCGGCGGGCGGGAAGCAAGCGCCGCCGCAATCCCGTCGCCGCCGGACTCGCTTTGAATCCGGCGCGCCGCCGGCATCGCAGGGCCGCTCGGTCGCATAAGCGCGGAACGCGGCGAAACCCGGCGATGGCGCTCGGTCAAGGGCTCGGTCTTATCGGCCCCGGGCAGATTCTTATGCCCGTCGTCTGGATAGCCGCCGGTTCGGTGGCGGGGGCGGCCGCGCAAAACGCCGTCGGCCGGTTCCTGCCGATCACGGAGTCCAACGCGGCCGTCAAGGCTGTTAAGGATGTTGCGGTTGCGCTGGTCTTGGGGGCCGTCGCCCGCAAGGCTACCGGCAAAAAAGAGGTCGGCGTCCTGGTCGCGGCCGGCGCTCTGACCCCGATGGTCCTGGCCCTGGTGGGCCGGGTCCTGCCGGCGTCCTCGGTCAAGCTCTTGGGGGCTGATGAGGAAGCCGGCGAAGGCGAAACCCTGCGCTTAGGCGCGGGTTACGCTACGCCGCTTGGCTCCGGCTACGCGCCGGAAATGGGCTATTAACCCGTTAGGGTGAAGCCTTATAAAGGAGAATGACAATGCTACCCTACGGATACCAACAGCTCAAACAGTCGCTCATCGACCAGTCGCTCGCGGACTGGATTCTGCGCCCCTCGGGGACGACCCAGGGGGTACAGGCAAACCAGGTGGAGGTCCTGCCGTATCGCTACTACCACTGGCAGGACTTCGCGGCGGGCGTCGCTATTCCGGCAACCGTTACGTTTTTCAACGTAGCGCCCGGAGCGGCGATCACCGGCGGCCTGGCTACCGAGGAAGATACCAACCTCGACAAGCCGGGGGCTATCGCCTCGCCTAACAAGTTCCTAGCGTTAGGGCTATCCTGCGAGGTTCTTCCGGCAGCCGCCAATCAGGACGCGGCGGTCGAAGGCTCGGTGGCAACCGGCGCGGGGGCGCTCGCCAATGATATTATGGCGGTCTATAATCGGGGCGTGGCAAACTTGGTGTCGCTAAACAAGTCCTACGCCAAGCTCTCCCCCATGCGCTGTCTGCCCTCGGGGATGGGCCCGACGGGGTCGCTGTTCGCCGATGGTACGACCACTGACCCGAAGGTCAACGTGTCCCAGGCGCTTTCAAACGGCGCGCCCATCTCGGGCAATCAGCGCCGCATTGAGGTCGCCCTCGAACCTGAGGCCTCCTTCTCGTTGGTGTTGTCGTTCCCTAAGGGAGTGGTAACTCCGACGGTGGCTATCCGCGTCGGATTCTTGCTCGACGGGGTGCTACAGCGCCCGAAGGTGTAGCTGGTCCAGGAGTCCGGGGTGCAAGCCCCGGCCTTCCTGGCGGGCCCTTGATCCTAGCGAGGGCCCACTAGGAAGGACTAAATCGGAGGCCTTTATGATCCGTTCTCTGCATAGACCAGGAATCCCGCCCCTTTACCGGCCCGTTTATCTTGCGGGGTTGTCCGCTGCCGGCGATCCAGCCGGACCGCAGCACACTTTCCATTACTCGGTTAATGTCACCCTCCCGGCGGGCGTCGGCGCACAGGTGGCCGGCGCGATCCGTATACAGGCGGATTCCGATATTGAGATCAACAGGATTTTCTCCGTGCATGACGGAGATTACAGAGTTTCTATGCGCGACACCTGGACGAACTACAGCTATAGCAATGGTCCCGTGCACGTCGTCAATTTCGCCGGGACCCCCGAGGACCCGGCGATACTGCTTGACCCGCCGTTCTTGCCAAGGAACGCGGAGCTGCAATTTGACTTCACAAACTTAATCGCCGGGGCTAACTCAGTATTCCTTGTGTTTCAGTGCAATAGGTTCTATAACGAGCTCTCGGCGGCGCAGCTTGCCGAAAAAAGGAGAAAGCGCTGGTTCCAGTACGTGCAAAACTACAGCCTCGCCCCGGGCGATTCGGTTCCCAACACACTGTCTATCAACAACGACTCGGCGTTTTACGCGAAGAAACTAAACGCGCAATTCAACAACGATGCCAGCGCGCAAATTGTGGTATCCACATTGGGGAGCCGGGCCCTTGAGGACCGCTTTACACCCATGCGGGCCTTGTTCGGGCGGGCGCTTAAACCGAACTACTTAGATCAGCCTATCCCGATGGACCCGTCCTCGGTCATTACGACCACGATTCAGAACGGCGGGCTGGCGAATGATCCCGTCCAGGTCTGCCTGGAAGGCTATAAGGAGTACAGATAAACCGTGGCGATCCCCGACGGAACAGCGCAAAGCCTCCGGGCCAAGGACATTAAGCTCAAGGTTTCCGACCTTGAGTTTATAACCCTGCGTTTCGGCGAGGCTGCACCGGTAAGCAAGCTGCTTTTTACGCTTACGCCGACGGAAAATTTCAGTTTGCGAATGATCCGAGCAGCTTTTGGCCCCATTACAGGGGCCCCGGCCGGATTCGCGCAAGTGGCGATATCCAAGCAAAACGACCTTAGTTTGTTTTCCACGGCCGACGCGCAAGGGCAGATTATCTACAATGGGTTTTGCACCGGGCAAGGAGTGTCTGACGTGGTGCATTTTGGGCAAGGGTCCTCGAAGTTGTCTGACCGTAAGGGCGAGCCGGAGTTTTGGCCGGATAACGTTTACCTGCAAAGAGGGATTCCGTTCTTTGTTCTGCTAGCTACAAATTTCGCAGCGGGGACGACCGTCGGAGGCGTCATCAATATCTATGGGGTCTCGACGTTCGCTTAAAATATGAGTTTTCAAATCCAAAGCAATGCTACGGCACTCCCGGCTTCGACAACGGCGATTGCCCCCGTGCCGTTGGAGATAAAAGAAATTGCCCTAACGGGGGATTTCCAGTCGCTTAAGACTCTGCTGCCGGCGCTCTCGGATATTTGGGACGGGTTTTTCCTTAACTGGGTAAACGCGGGGACGGATAATATCGCAATCGAGGTGCAATGGCCGAGCGGAACGGTGCAGAGCTATGACCAACTCGCGGACACTTCGATTTTGAGCTTTTATCTGACAGTGCCCGGGCCCGTGGACGCAACGCTTCTTAAGCTACGAAAAACGGGCGGGACGGGGGATAAAGTAACGGTGGGCAATAAAGCCGCCGCGGTACAACAAGTCCAAGCAACCGGCGGCGGCGGGCAATGAGCCGCTCTACGGGGGGAAGCGTGAATAAAATAAAAAGCATTCTGCTGTTGGGGTTTATCGCGGTAGCGGCCGCAAGCGCCCGCGCCGAGGTTCCGTTAATTGACCGGGCCTCTCAAATAAAAACTGGGGTTATACCGCCGAGCAAATTGACATTTGCGCCGATTATCTCGACGGGGACCCTGCAAGCAGGAACGACCGTTTACGTTTCCTCTGGAACGTTCGGCGTAGTCTGCTGGACCGACGGCTCCTGCCAAACTACCTCAGCAACCTCGGGCACGGTGTCGGTCAATGGCTCGATGATAGGAAACGGACTGGCCGGGAGCCCCTTGGGGGTTAAGCCTTCCTCGGTGGCCGTCCTGGTCAATGGCCTGGTCTCGACGGCAAATCTACCGCTGGCCGCAACCACGGCAACGGTCAATGCCTCGATGATAGGCAATGGAACGCCGGGAAGCCCGCTAGGGGTTAACCCGTCGTCGGTAGCCGTCCTAGTCAATGGGCTGATTTCGGCGAGCAACCTCCCGCCGGCCTCAAGCTCAAGCGCGACATTCGCCCATGTCTCGGGGTTTAATTCTACCCTAGGAACGGGCTCGACGTTCTATGAGTTTATCCCGTCCCAGAATATAACGCTACGACGCATAACGGCCCTGCCTGTGGTTATAAGCTCGGGGGGGGCCGGGGATCGCTGGATAGCCTCCGACGGAACAACCGACTTTAGCGTTACGACTCCATCGGGGACGTTCACGGCGGCAAGCTCCAATGGGAGTGTCAACGTATCCAGCGGAACACCGGTTTTCTTGAGAATGGAGTCTACGGCTTTGCCGACGGCGACGGCGGCCGTGGATTTGGAATTTGTCGCGCAGTAAAATTAAGGGGGAAATATGGCTAATCCGCTTGTCTTGATGCTTCTTAAAACCAATATCTACGCTACGTCCTCGCAGTTTCAAAACGATCGGGGGTCGTGGCCGGGCATAACCTATCTATGGGGCACAAAAGACGATCAGACGGCGCACGGTTTTACGGGTTACGCGCTTATCGCCCTCGATATAGAGGATCAGGTCAATAACGTCAACGTACTGCAATACCTTAGAGAGACGGCCGGGGCTAAGGCTACCAACCCCGTTGACGCGGCCGGCGCGTTCGCCAGCGGAAGCGGAGGCGTGATGGTCAAAGAGGAATTGCTTGATTTCATTCAGCAGCTTCGCAGAACGCTTAACATGCCTTAGGGGGAACCTGTGATTAAAAATATCTCCCTGGCCCTGGCTATCTTTGTATTCCCGGCGTTGGCCTCGGCGCAAACGTATACTGGGGCTATAAAAGGAAACGGGTCTGGTATTTCCTCGGCCCCCGTACCGGAGCTTGAGGTTTTTGGGCCTGGGACAGACGGCGACGTTACGTTAGGGCCGGGGGTGGTATTCCTGGCCTCAAATACCTACTTTAACAATCTCACGATCCAAGCGGGGGCGACGGTCTATGTAGCAAACGGAAATGCACCTTCGACTAATGGAGCTATCAACGTCAAGGAAACCTTAACTATCAACTCCGGGGCCGTGGTGGTGTCCTCGGGCTCCGATGGAGCAAATGGGTTGTCCGCGACGACCGGGGGGACGGCGGGGGTTTTCAATTATTTGACGGCGTTTGGGTTCTTGGGAGTTGGAACACTACCAGGTCAACCCGGGGGCAATGGCGGAAATGGCGCAGCGGTAACGGGTTCAGCCCCGCAGCTAATTACGCAAACTTGTAGCGCGTTTACGACTACGGGGACAGTAGCGGGAATAGGCGGATCGGGAACCTCGGGAGCCGGAGGGACGCCGGCCCCGGTTTTTACGCATGGATTAAACAAGGTTCTTATACCAACAAGCGGGTCAGCCTCGCAATCCCTGGCTTCAAATCAGGCTTGCGGCGGGGCAGGTGGTGGTGGCGGCGGGGGGGACTCGGTTAACTCCGGCGGGAAAGGCGGAGGCGGGGCAACAAGCGCGGGGACCGTATCCATTCGGGCTAAAAATATCGTCAACAACGGCATCATCGACGCACGTGGTGGCAGGGGCGGAAATGGATTTGCCCCGACGCTCGGAGATACTGGCGGCGGCGGCGGAGGAACAGGGGGCGGTGGGGGGTTAGTGGCCCTTGTCTATCAAACGTACTCGGGAACGGGCTCGGTGCTTGTCGCAGGAGGCTCCGGCGGAACAGGGGCATCTGGAAATGGTGGCGGTAGCGCCGGGCAAAATGGGGCGGCCGGTCAAGATGGTAAGGTTGTAAGATTTAACCTCACTGAACAAACAGTAACAGTAGGTAGCAACTAAATGAAACGCATATTACTTTTGCTGGCGACCTTATCGTTAGCACCGGGGTTAATAAGGGCGCAGGGCTATACGGGGTCGGTTAAAGGGGCCGGGGCATCGCTGTCAGGAATCTCAATAACCGCTTCCTCGGCTACGACCGGCGGAAATATCGCAAGCATTACCTTTGTGTCAATTTCGACCATAACAGCAAATCTTAGAGGAAGCCTTAAGGTTGTAGGACATGCCGGGTTTGTGCTTCAAAACGCAGCCGCCTCTCTGCGTAGCTACACTTTCCAAATAGATAGGGGGACGGCTACGGTTTTTGGGCCAACTGGAACCGACGTAGAGGCCGGCAAGACACAATTTGTGGGGCTCGACTGGTTGGATTTGACAGCTCCAGGAGCAATAAACTTTTATTCGCTTAAGATTAAATCGTCCTCGGCATCTGGAACACAAACAGCGGCTACAGCGGCCTTTTTTGTGTTGGAAACTCCATAACATGACGACCCCGGCAACCTACTCATTGGCGACAAAATCAGAGCAAGAAATTCTAGCCGATTTGCAAACGCTATCGGGCAAAATAACCGCGTACTCCACATCCCCAAGTCCTACGATAATTTGCTCGGATATTTTAAGCCCTGTAGAGGAAATATTGATTAAAAAATATCTTGCCAACGGGGATGCCACGCAACTAGTAATGGTATAGGGGGGAAGTATGGGAATTTTTAAATTGCTCGCGTTCGCGTCAAAAATCAAAAGCCTTTTGCAGGGCAAAAAGACCATGATAACCGGGGCGGCATTGGTACTTAACGGCCTGGGGCGCGTGGCCCATGACCTCGCCAATGCCGGCAGCCTCACGGGGATCGTTACCGCCATGCAAAACCCGGATGCTCTACGGGATATAGGGGAAGGCCTCGGGTTAGTGTTCATCCGGTCAGGCATAGCTACGGAAATTGGAAAACTTGGACCGGATCAGACCACGAAGGCGGGATAATGGGGTTGTTCGCAGCAGAAAATAACTTTAACACGGAAATCCTCGAAGCCTCCAAGGCGTCCGGGGTACCCGTGTCTATAATTAAAGGATTTATCGCTGCGGAATCAGCGTTTAACCCTAAGGCTTTTAAGGCAGAACCGCAAATTCAGGATGGCTCTTATGGGCTCATGCAAATACTCCATAGGACGGCACGGGGGATGGGTTATCAAGGCCCCCCGGAAGGACTCTATGAACCAGCGCAAAATACCCGCTTTGGAGCTCTGCTTCTCAGACAACTTTTTAAGAGGTTTGAAAACCCTCTTGATGCCATCAGCGCGTATAACCAAGGGCGGCCAAGGAAAGCTGCCGAGTCTACTGCAATTTCTAAACACATCTATGGAGAACCTGGACCGGACTGGACTTACGCAAATCAACCTTACGTTGACAGGGTTGCCTCCTATGCAGCTTATTATCAAACGTTCGAACGCCCGGACCCTGCGCGACGGCAAATAATCACCGACGCGGTAAAAAAAAAGATTTTCCTAGAGGCGCGAGCTACCTACAAGGCTTTGTTGTCGGAGGCCTTGACGACCTAAAGGCTTGGTTGGTACTGGGCATAGG
>Ga0334722_10003440_pt1 | contig 17052 bp, 16 predicted proteins | sample C3_bottom_MG_FD_207210 | JGI IMG/M metagenome (GOLD analysis project Ga0334722, IMG submission 207210) | Sediment microbial communities from Yellowstone Lake, YNP, Wyoming, USA - C3_bottom | ecosystem: Environmental > Aquatic > Freshwater > Lake > Sediment | place: USA: Wyoming | collected...
ATATCCTGGACCAATAGAGTGAAAGGAGTCTTAGGCCATATCTACAACGAGTTGGACGGGGCTGAACCGACGGACAATGACTCTCGCTGGCTCCAGGTCGATGAGTGTCTGTATCTCTTTTTTTCTGGCCAGAAGTGGACGCGCAAAGATGGCCGCGACTTCGCCTACGCAGCCTGGAACTACCTGGAGCTTGGCTCGTGAATCGGTTGGCGGTTCAAGTCACCGCCGCGCTTGTCGTGATTGTTTTCGCTGCCGGGATTCTTGGAAGCGGCGACCAAGTTCAGGTTGGCTGGCTGAAGTTTTTTTCTCTCGCAGTCCTCATCGCGACGCTCGCCCTTGGAGCATGGGACAGGTGGATATGGCGATGGCCAATCATCCAGAAGTTTCGACGGGTACCAGTAGATATCAGTGGGACGTGGCGGGGCACCCTTTCATCGCTTTGGGTTGATCCCAGCACGGGGAAAGCTCCGCTACCCAAGGACGCTTTTCTGGTTGTCAGGCAGACGTCATCAACAGCGTCGGTCCGGCTGCTTTCGGATGAGGCCCACTCGCATTCCTCGCTCGCGAAGGTTCTAGCGCTCGATGGTGTCAGCTCTTTCGAGTACGTGTTTCACGCCACGCCAGATGCCTCCGTGGAACACAAGAGCCGAGCACACCGGGGAGCCGGATCACTGATGGTCTCGGGGCGACCGGCAACACGGCTTCAAGGGAGATACTGGACGGATCGGCATAGCCACGGTGAGGCCGACTTCCGAGAGCGGCGAAGCAGCCATGCTGACAACTACGATGATGCCGTACGACTCTTTGGGTCCGCGTAGCCCGAGGGGGGGCATGCCTGAAGCGGGCCAGGCAAACGGTCTCACGGTGCGGGACGGTTCAGGTTCAACTTCAATCGCGCGAGGGCCGCCTCCGCGGCGAGCCCCGGGGCCGGACGGCTCCGGGGTCCGCGCCGCGCCCGCCCCGCTTGCGCCGGTCTCACGGGTCGACCAGGATTCTCGCGACATCAACGAGCAAGAGCGGAGGTACGTCTTGGCGGAGAGCACGGCTGATCAGATCGGGGACGGCGAGGAGGTCGATGCGCTCGGCCCCGTCGACTGGCTCGTCGTGGAGTTCCCGGGGAGCAGGTTCAGGGGCGAGATCGCGCCGGTCCTCGCCGACCTCGTCGAACGGGACCTGATCCGGATCCTCGACCTGCTGGTCCTGAAGAAGGACGACGACGGGACGCTCGAGGCGTTCGAGCTGTCCGACCTCGACGCGAGCGAGCTCGGCGGCATCCGCGCGTCGGAGACGGAGCTCGCGATGCTGCTGAGCGAGGAGGACGTGAACTCGCTGGCGGCGGCGATCGATCCGGGGAGCTCCGCGGGAGTGATCGTCTGGGAGAACAAGTGGGCGGCGCCGTTCGGCGCGGCGGTCCGTCGCGCGGGCGGTCAGCTCGTCGCGAGCGGGCGCATCCCCGTGCAGGCGCTCCTGGCGGCGCTCGAAGCCAACACCGAGACGGAAGGAGACTGACATGCCACTCGCACGCAGACGAATCGGGGGTCCGGGCGTGATCGGCCCCGCGCCGGTGGCGCGTACCGCCGGCACCGTGGCCACGGTGGCCGTCGTCGCGCACGGGGTCGACCGGCGGGACGACCGTCGTGACGACCGCCGCGACGACCGGCGCGGCCGCCGCTGACGATCGCGGCTTCGCGCGCGGGGATGCGCCCGGCGACGGCGCCTCCCCGCGCGTCCGCGACCCACCGGCGTCTGGACGTCGGCATGCGGCCCGGCCGGACCGCGCCGACGCGTGTCAGCTCACCGGGGCCGGCTCCGCGATCCGGGGGGCGTTCCCGCCGTCCGGCTCACGTGACGGGAGGTACCTGGGGATCACCCAGGCGGACGCCGCGTAGCTGACGACCACGGCCACGATGATCGGGGTCAGCAGGCCGACGCCCGCGTCGACGAGGAAGAGACTCGTCAGCAGCACGGCGAAGATCGGGAACCGGAGCATCGCCCCCACCGTCGCGCCCATCCCGATCCCCACGCCCACCACGAGCGGCAGGCCCGGCAGGTGCGAAAGGGCGATGCCGCCGACGGCCCCGATGAACATCGCGGGGAACACCGGCCCGCCGCGGAACGCGCTCAGCGAGATGCTGTAGGCGAGCAGCTTGCAGAGCCCGAGCAGCAGCAGCGCGCCGACGGAGTAGGACGCGCCGTTCGTGACGAGCGGCCCGAGCGCGACCTCACCCGAGAACAGGACGTCCGCCTCGGACTTGTCGGTGACCGCCGTGTAGAGGATCGCCAGCCCCGCCACCGCCAGGCCCGCGACGACGGTCATCGGCACGAGCCTCCGGCCGACGACGGGGCGCAGTGACAGCGCGAGCCAGCGGATCGCCCAGACCGCGCCGGCCGCCGCGACGCCGACGGGGACGGCCCAGAGGACCCACGACGCCTGCACGGTGCCGACGGACTCGATCGTCGGGATCGCGAGGGAGAAGGTGCCCAGTCCGGTCCAGGCGTTGAGCCCGACGAAGACGAGGTAGCCGACGCCAGAGGCCAGGAGGCCCGGCGCCAGCACGAGGCCCATCATCGACCCGCCGAGTCCGACCGCCTCCAGCATCAGGACGGCGCCGACAATCGGTGAACCGAGCAGCGTGCTCACCGCCGCGAAGCTTCCCGTCAGGGCGAGCACCCCGGCGGCCTGCGGCGGGGCGTCCTTGCGCACCTTGACGAGGGCGGCCGCGAGCCCGCCGCCGAGCGCGATGAGCGGCGCTTCGGGACCGATGACGGCGCCCAGCGCGAGGCCGGCGAGCGCGGCCAGGAAGATTCCAGGAAGGGCGCTCGGCGGCGCGGGGCCCCGCCCGGTCTGGAAGCCGTCCGCCGGGGATTCGCCGCCTCCGCCCGGCAGGTGCCGGATGCAGAGGCCGACGAGCAGCCCGGCCACGCCGAGCGGGAGCAGCGGCCACCACCGCGGCGCGGAGTCGAACCCGATCGCCTCCGGCAGGTCGGTGAAGATCCAGCCCTGCATCTCGTTGACGAGCGCGAGGAAGAAGTAGGCGAAGACCGAGATCGGCACGCCGATGACGGCCGCCAGCACGAGCACCGCGATGTACCGCTTCGATCCGGCGACCGCGATCGGATCGACGTCAGCCGGGCCGGCCGCGTGCGTCATCCCGCACCCTCGTGCCGGCGGCCGCATCCGGGGGCCGTCGCCACGGAGAGACAGAGCCGCGTGAGACGATCGCGCCGGCCACAACCCGTGAACGGGGCCGGGCCGATCGGCGTTCCGGGTCTCATCCGCATCCGTCCAACGCCTCCGACTCTACCGATGCCACCACGACGTCACTCCATGTCGCGCGAGCCGCGCCCCCGGCGACAGGTGTCGCGAGGGACGCCAGCCAGCGTCGGGCCACGCTCGTTCCACCGTGCCCCGTCAGCCGGTTGCGCCGCGGCGCTCGGCGGCGAACCTTGCAAGCACGGCGCGCCACCCGACGAGCAGGACGCCTGTGGTGACGAACGCGACCACCACGAAGGCCGGCGCGAGGCCGCGCCCGAACACGAGGCCGCGAAGGACGAGGCCGATGGCGATGCCCGCCGCCCACACCATCGTCCCGCGGCGCACCTGAAACGGCGCCCGGTCGAGCCGCAGCGCGATGGCCGCGATCCCGTAGCCGATCAGGAACGGCGCGGCAACGGTCAGGGTGCCCGCGACCGCGGACCCGTCGTCGTGCGCGCGCCGGCCCATCGCGGCGAACAGCACGATCATGGCCGCGTCGATCGCGACGGCGGTGGCGGTGCGTCTCACGCGCGCAATCGTAGGCGGCCGGCGCCGCGCCCGCCCGGTGTCGATTTCCGGGCATGCTGTTCGTCGTGAGGGTGACGCGGCACGTCCGCGACCGACGCGAACCGAGGAGGCCCGATGAAGTACATGCTCCTGATCTACGCCGCCGAGACCGGCTGGGGCGACACGCCGCGCGAGGAGATCGACGCCCACATGGCCGAGTGGTTCGCGTTCACCGACGAGCTCGGGAGATCCGGGAAGCTCATCGCCGGGGACGCGCTTCAGCCCACCGCGACGGCGACCACCGTCCGCGGCGCCGACCGGCGGACCACCGTGGTCGACGGCCCGTTCGCCGAGACGAAGGAGGCGCTCGGCGGGTACTACCTGATCGACGTCGAGGACCTCGACGAGGCCATCGCGTGGGCCGGGAAGATGCCGGTGTTCGCGTTCGAGGGCGCGGTCGAGGTGCGCCCCCTGATGGAGTTCAACCGGCCGGAGTAGCCGGCCACCTGTGCGGCGGTCACCGCCGCTCGTCGAAGAACCGCTGCATCACGTTCAGCGACTCGCGGGCCAGCACGCCGCCGGTGACCTCCACGCGATGGATCAGCCGCGGGTTGCGCAGCAGGTCGACGACCGAGCCGGCCGCCCCGACCTTCATGTCGGGCGCGCCGTAGACGACCCGCGCGACCCGCGCCTGCTGGATCGCCCCCGCGCACATCGGGCACGGCTCGAGCGTGCAGTACAGCACCGTGCCCAGCAGCCGCCACCCCCCCAGCGTGAGCGCCGCCTCCCGCAGCGCCAGGCACTCCGCGTGCGCCGTCGGGTCGGCTCGGAGCTCGCGCTCGTTGCCCGCCGCGCCGATCACCTCGCCGTCGCGCACGACCACCGCCCCCACGGGCACGTCACCGTGTTCACCGGCCTCCTCCGCGCATGCGAGGGCGAGGCGCATGAAGTGCTCGTCGCGTGGGAACACCCTCGCCATGCACTCGAGTCTACGGCGGGTGGGGACCTCCGGCCGTGACGGCGATGCAGGTAGTGTCCCCGTTCGTGACGATCGCACACGAAGGCCCCGACCACGTCGGGGCGTCGGAAGCGGATCGGCGTCTGGTCGCGGCCCTCCGCGCGGGGGACGAAGCGACGTTCGCCACGCTGATCGACACCTACCAGGCCGCGCTGCTGCGCCTCGCGCGCTCGTACGTGTCGGACCGTTCCGTCGCGGAGGAGGTCGTGCAGGAGACCTGGCTCGGCGTGATCCGCGGGATCGACCGGTTCGAGGGCCGTTCCTCCTTCAAGACATGGCTGTTTCGGATCCTGACGAACACCGCGAAGAAGCGCGGCGCGAGAGAGCGCCGCACGGTCCCGTTCTCGGCGCTCGCCGGGGCGGGGGACGACGGTGACGAGGCGGCGGTCGACGCCGACCGCTTCCTCCCCGCCGGGCACCTGTGGGCAGGCCACTGGGCATCCGCGCCGCACCCGTGGGGGTCGGCCCCGGAGGAGCGTCTGCTCGCCGGCGAGGCGCGCGAGGTGATCGACGCGGCGATCGCCCGGCTGCCGGAGTCGCAGCGGCAGGTGATCACCCTCCGCGACGTGGACGGCTGGTCGTCCGAGGAGGTCTGCGACCTGCTCGAGCTGACGGAGGGAAACCAGCGCGTGTTGCTGCACCGGGCCCGCTCCAAGGTGCGCCAGACGCTGGAGGACTACTTCGAGGCCCAGCCGGGCGCCTGACCGGCCGGCCCGGTCAGGTGCCCGGGGCGTCTGCCATCAGGCGTTCGCTCTCACGGCGAAGCGCGGCGACCGGCCCGGGTGAGGCCTCGACGTCGTCCCACGTCACGACGTCGCCGGCGCGCACCGGGCCGATGAGCCGCACGCCGTGCGCGAACCCGATCGGAAGGGCGCGCGCCGCGAGCGCCCGCGACGCCGGGGCAAGGCGCCCGTACACCCGGAACCCGCCCTCACCGTCGAGCACCTCCCCAACCGCCAGGTCACGCTTCGCGACGGCGCAGACGTCGGCGCGGAACGCGTCGGGGGAGCCGGTCGGCTCGCCCAGGAGGCCCGCAGCGAGCACGCTGACGGAGGTCTCGAGTCCGATCAGGTGGAACGGCCGGTGCATCGACGCGTACCGCCCCGACGCGTCCGTGGCGAGCCCGTAGTCGCGGAAGCAGCGGGACACGAACTCCGACCCCGCCGCGAACGTCACGTACACGCCCCACCGTAGGTCGTCCGCGATCGGCGACCCGTCCCGCTCGACGCTGGAGACGACCTCCACCGTGCCGCTCCGCCGGAGCACCCCGCCGTCGGCGCGCGGCACGAGCACCTGCGCGAGCCGCGCCGCGCCGCACGGCGGGAATTCGAGTCCGTCCTCCTGTGGGAGGAGGCCGGTCGCGTTGCAGACCGCCGTCATCTCGATCGCCGACTTCGTGCCGTCGAGGAACGACGTGAACATCCGCGCGTTGTAGCCCCCGGCGGCGACCTGCCGGGCGGTCATTCCGTAGTGGCCCCAGACGGTGTCGGGAGTCGCCTCGTGGTAGCCGGGGAGGTACTTCGTGCCCTTCCCCGCGCAGACGACCTCGAACCCCGACGCACGGGCCCAGTCCACCAGCTCGCAGATCAGCGCGGGCTGGTCGCCGTAGGCGAGGCTGTAGACGACACCTTCGTCGCGGGCACGCGCCGCGAGCGCCGGCCCGGCGAGCACGTCGGCCTCGACGTTCACCATCACCACGTGGACGCCGTGCTCGATCGCCGCCGCCGCGTGCGCGACACCGGCGGCCGGCGCGCCGGTGGCCTCCACCACAACGTCCAGCCGCTGCCCGGCGATCATCCCCAGGGCGTCGTCGGTGACCGGCGTGCCCGGGGGCGCCCCGGCCGTCGCCAGCGCCGCCGCCGCGCGCGCCGCGTCCAGGTCCGCGACCGCCGCGATCTCCACGCCGGCCAGCCGGCTGAGCTGCGACAGGATCATCGTGCCGAACGTCCCCGCCCCGACCAGCCCCACGCGAAGCGGCGCGCCGGAGGCGTGGCGCGCGTCGAGGAGTCTGAGCGCCCGGCCGACCACGGCGCCATCCTACGAGGTCTGCTCGACCTCCTCGGCCTGCACGTCCGGCTTCGGCGCGAACTGCACCTCGAGACGGAGGATGCGCGACCCCTCGGTCTGGAGCACCGTCAGTCGCAGCCCGTCGGCCTCGACGATGTCTGCCTCGTGCGGCTGGCGCCCCAGCGCCCCGAACACGAGGCCGGCCATCGTGTTGAAGTCCTCGTGCTCGAGATCAGTGCCGAACTCCTCGTTGAAGTCGTCGATGGAGAACGTGCCGTCGATGCGGATGCGGTGCTCGTCGACCTGCTCGACGCGGGTGTCCGGCAGGTCGAACTCGTCCTCGATCTCGCCGACGATCTCCTCCAGGAGGTCCTCCAGCGTGACGATGCCCTGCGTGACGCCGTACTCGTCCACGACGATTGCCATGTGCTGCTTCGTGCGGCGGAAGTCGGCGAGCAGCGCGGCGAGGTCCTTGGTCTCGGGCACGACATACGGCGGCCGCAGGATCGAGGCGAGCTCGACCTGGTCCACCCCCTTCGCGTGGACCGCCGAGAACAGGTCGCGCACGTGCAGCACGCCCACCACCCGGTCCAGGGTGCCGCGGTACACGGGGTAGCGCGTGAACGGCGAGTCGACCACCGTCGCGAGCACCTCCGACGGCGGCAGGTCGACGGAGACCGCGACCATCTGCGGCCGCGGCACCATGACCTCCTCCGCCTCCTTCGCGGCGAAGTCGAAGACCTTGTAGAGCATCTCCTCCTCGGCCTGCTCGATCTCGCCGACGTCCTCCGCGGCGGCGACCGACTGGAGGATGTCCTCCCGGGTGTAGGTGATCATCCCGGCCGGGGCGGGCTTCACCCCGATCAGCTTGAGCAGCGCGATCGCCGAGTGCTGAAGCATCCACACGATGGGGTGCAGAATCCGGGCGAGCAGGTCGATCGGCAGTGCGAGCGCCATCGCGATCGCCTCGGCCTTCTGCAACGCGATCGACTTCGGGATCAGCTCCCCGAGCAGCACCGACACGTACGTCAGGATCCCGAACGCCAGGATGAACGTGACGGTCTGGGGAAGTCCCTGCAACAGGTCGGAGACCAACGGCTCGCCAACGGCACCGAGTGCGATGCCGAACACGGTGATGCCGATCTGGACCGTCGAGATCAGCCGGACCGGCTCGTCCATCAGCCGCAGCGCCGACTGGGCCGGGCGGCTTCCGCGCTCCGCGCGCTCCTCCAGGCGGTGGCGGCGCGCGGTCACGAGGGCGTACTCCGCCGCCACGAAGAACGCGTTGCCGAGGACGAGCAGCAGCACAACGCCAATGCGGGCTGCGTCGCTCATCGTGCCGCGCCTCGCGCGGCGCGGGTACTCGGCGGGATGTCGCCCTCCACTAGGAGGGGAAGTATAGGCGAACGCCCGCCGCGCCGTACCGCTCGCGATTTCCGGCATCGGGTCGCGGCTGATAGCACTCCGGGTGAATGACAGTCGGCGATCGGCCCACCGCCCCGCTCGACACGGGGCAAGACCCGGACATCAGGGCACGACGACGCGAGGCGCAGCGGCGCGCGCGGCGCCGACGACGCATGGCGCTCGGCGCCTGCGCTGCGGTCGCGGTGGTCGTGGTGGGGCTGCTGGCGGGCGCCGAAGGCGGCGACATCCCGCCGAAAGTCACGATCGGCGGGGTCGACGTCGGCGGGAAGAGCGCCGCGCAGGCGAGGGCGCTGCTCGCCGACCGGGGCGCCCGGCTGCTCGACGGGCGCGTGCGGCTGACCGCAGCCGAGGACCCGGACTTCGACATGTCCGTCGCCGCATCGGCGCTCGCGACGCGCGCGCAGATCGACGAGGCCGTCGACGAGGCCCGCTCGTCGCGCGGACGGATCGGCCGCGCCCTCGCGCGCTTCGGCCTGACGGGGACCAAGGACGTCCCCCTGACGTTCGCGCTCGCGGACGGCGCGGTGGGGCGGCTGATCGCCGATGCGCAGGAACGGCTCGGGCAGGCGCCGGTGCCGGCCACCGTCGGGGTCAACGGCGCCGAGATCGTGACGACCCCCGCGAAGGCCGGGCGCAGGGTCGACCGCGCAGCGCTCACCGCCCGGCTCGAGACCCTGCCGGCCGAGGCGACGATCCCGATCCACCCCGCGCAGCCGGCCGTCGACGACGACGACGCCCGGCGCGCGCGCGACCTGGGCGTCCGCGTCGCCGCGAAGCACCGCCACGTGACCTACCGGCAGGAGGTCGCGACGTTGCAGCCCAAGGTGCTGCTGTCGGCGCTGCGGTTCCCGGCCCGTGACGGCAAGATCGACGTGAAGCTCGACCCGGCCGTGCTCCGGACGGCCCTGCTCGGCCCGCTTGGCATCGAGGAGCTCCCGCCGGCCGACGCGCGGCTCGCGATCCGCGGCAGCACGGTGGCGGTCGTCCCGGCGGTGCTCGGACGCAGCCTCGACGCTGCCACGCTCGGCGCCGCGATCGTCGCGGATCCCGGCGCCGATGCGGTGGCGGCGACGGTGACGACCACGCCGCCTGCATTCACGACGGCCGAAGCGAAGGCGCTGGGGATCAGGGAGAAGGTGTCGGAGTTCACGACCCCGTACCAGTGCTGCCAGCCCCGGGTCACGAACATCCAGCGGGCCGCGAAGATCATCGACGGGATGATCATCAAGCCGGGGGGGCGGTTCTCGCTGAACGACGCCCTCGGCGAGCGGACGGCCGCCCGCGGGTTCGTGACGGCGCCGATGATCGCGCGCGGCGAGCTCGTCGATGCCGTCGGGGGCGGGGTCAGCCAGGTCGCCACCACCACGTACAACGCCGCCTTCTTCGCAGGCCTCGCACTGGAGGCGCACACCCCGCACGAGTTCTACATCTCCCGCTACCCGATGGGTCGCGAGGCGACGGTGTCGTGGCGCAGTCCGGACCTCGTGTTCCGCAACGACTGGCCCGCGTCGATCCTGTTCTCGGCGCGCGCGGGCAGCAACGGGATCACCGTCGCGTTCTACTCCTCCAAGCTGGGGCGCAGGGTCGAGACCACCACCGGCACCCCCACCGCGCGCACCGAGCCGAAGACGATCGAGCGTCCGAACGCGGACCTGCCGCCCGGAACCCGCAAGGTCGTGCAGTCCTCCGGCCCCGGCGGCTTCTCGATCACGTACACCCGGAAGGTCTACCGCGGGTCGAAGCTGCTGCGGGACGAGACATTCAGCTGGCGCTACCGCCCGGAGAACGCGATCGTCGAGGTGGGCCCCCCCGATCTGAAGCCGGAGCCGCAGACGCCGCCCGCGACCGGCACGCCGACCGCGCCTCGGGCCGGCGGCACGCCCACGACGCCGACGACGCCCCAGACGGGCGCCACCCCCACCACGCCGCGCACCGGCGGGGGCGTCCCGCCGCCGCCGCCGACCGGCTGACCCTCCGCCGCCCCCGGGCCGGGGTGATCCAGCAGGCGGGCTCGTGCGAATGGAAGGGCACCGGCGACGTGCTCGCCGTGACCTCTCCAAAGGAGCACCACACGATGATCCGCAGCATCATCCGCAGGGCGACCCGGGGCAAGGTCGCCGTCCTCGGCGCGCTCTGCCTCACCGCCACCGTGTCAGGCGTCGGCCTCACCATGGCCGCCAGCGCCGGCAGCGACCCCCAGCGCCCCATCGCCGTGAACCAGACCGACGGGTACGGCCAGGGCACGGTCGGGGCGTTCACCTACTTCCAGAACTACGCGTGCGTCCATCAGCCCTTCGACGACCTTGACGGCGACGGCGCGGTCGCCGCCGAGGACCCGGACGAGTTCGACACGCCGCGGTGCGTGGTCGGCACCCAGCCGTCCATCGACCCGGCCGGCAAACCCGCGCGCAAGACCGAGCCCCTCTTCGTGCTCGTCCCGTTCTTCGACGCCGACAACGACGGCGCGGCTGCCGGCGGCCTCGCCCAGCCGCTCAAGGACCGCTTCGGCATGGTCCCGGACGCCTTCGACCCGACGCCCGGCGTGCCGGTGCAGTGCCCTGAGCCCGGTCAGCCGCTGACACAGCACAAGGGCGCGTTCGGCACCTGCACCCTGCACCCCACCACCCTCGACCTCGACCCCGTCCTGAAGTCCCTCGGCATCGCGCCGGTCGGCGGGAAGCTCCCGCTCGTCAACCACAGCCACCTGATCCGCAAGATCAACTTCAAGGCGGTGTGGTGGCAGATCCGCCCGGTGCTCGTGACCGACCCGTCCGTCTGGCCAGACGTCGCGGGGACGAAGGGCATCACGTCCGTGTCGGAGCTGCGCGCCGCGCAGGCCGCCGGGAAGGCGTTCCCGGACGTCCCGAGCAACTTCCACCTGTTCTTCAACTCGCGGGAGCTCGCCTACACGCACTGAGCGGCCGAGCCGTGACGGAGCATCGAGGCCGGCCCCTCCGGGGGCCGGCCTCGATCCGTGCGTTCAGGCCCGGGCGGCGCCCCCGACGGCGGGCACGCCCACCGGCGCCCCCGCCGCGGCGCGGCCGCCGGGCCAGGGGATCTGCCCCTCCGCCCGCAGCGCCGCGATTGCCGACGCCGGGAACGCGAGGGCGCCTTCGAACAGCAGGTGGCGGGGCTGCCAGGACGGCAGGAACTTGGCGTTGAACCGGTGGAGGCTCTCGATCTGGAACCAGCGGTCGGCGGCGCGTATCGCGGGGCGCAGCACCCTGCCGGCGCCCCGGGCGGGGCGCCGCAGGTACCGGCCCGCCACCGCGAAGTTGAGCGACACGTCCGCCACGCCGCGCTCGCGCAGGCCGCCGATGGCGGCGACGACGAGGAACTCCGTCAGGCCGTTCGGCGTGTCGTGGTCGCGGCGCATCATGCTGAGCGACATGGCGGCGCGGCCGTAGCAGGGCACGAACTGCAGGAAGCCCCGCACGCGCCCCTCGGGGTCGCGGGCCACCACCACGAGGCTTCCGCGGGAGCTCTCCCCCCTGAGCCCCTCCATCGCCATCGAAAACCCACGCTCCGGCGCGGCGCCGCGCCAGCGGCTCGACACCGCCTCCAGCTCCGCCAGTTCCGATTCCGCGAGGCCGGCCACCGGGCGGCATTCGGTTCGGTAGCCGGCGCGGGAGAGCCGGGTCACCGACTGGCGGACCTTCCGGATCGCGCGCCCTTCCAGCGTGAACGTCGAGGTTTCGACGATCGCCTCGTCGCCGATGTAGACGCTTCGCAGGCCGGCGTCGGCGTACAGCGGCAGCAGCGCCTCGCCGGCGCCGACGATCGTGACGCGCAGCCCGTGGGCCTCCGCGAACGCGAAAACGTGCCGCACGAGCCCCGGCAGGGCTTCGGCGGGGCCGACGGGGTCGCCTGAGATCACCATCACCCGGCTCTCCACGCGGTACGCGACGAACGCCACGCCGTCGGGGTCGAACAGCCGCTGCACGTCGGACCGCAGCTTGAAGAAGCTGAGGGTGTCGCTCCCGTGGCGCTCCACCACGCTGCGCGCGCGGACCAGCGCCTCGGGCGCCGGGTCGCGCGGCGCGCGGACCGGGCGGAACAGCAGCGCCGACGCGAACACCAGAACGGCCGCGCCGACGAGACCCGGCAGGGCGACCAGCCAGTGCCGTCCCGGCGGAAGGGGCACGGTCCCTCCGGTCATCGTCAGGAGCCCGGCGGCCTCACCGAACGCGGCCCGCGGGGTGAGGTTCGGCCCGAGCTGCTCGTGGCCGGCGGCGACGACGACGATGGCGGTGACGTACCCGGCGAGGGCCGCGGCGGCGACGCGCCTTCCGACGCGCCACAGCGTCCGGGGCGCGGGGCGCACGTAGAAGGCCTGCCGCGCCCAGATCAAGAGCGCGGCGAGCGCCCACGTGGCGAGCGCCTCCTCGATGTCCAGGCCCTTCGCGATGTCCAGCAGGCCGAGCAGCGGCAGCGCGACCACGGCGACGGTCCACGCCCGGCGGTGGCGTCTGGCGATGTGAACCCCGAGCAGCAGGACCCCAAGCGACACCGGCACGGCGAGTGCATGCGCGATGGCGCCCATCGGCGCGGTCCCGAGGTCCCGCAGCGCCCGGGCGCGGGCGGCGGCGTCGGGCGTGAGGGTCGATGCGAGGTTCATCGCGCCGACGGCGGCGGCGAGCAGGCCCAGCAGCCCCGGGACCCAGTCGCCGCGACGCGACGCCCGCAGCGCGGCGGGGCGGCGGTGCGGCGCGACGCTCCAGGCGGCGGTGTCGCGCGTCGACGGGAACAGGTCCCGCCAGTCCTTCACGACGAGCCAGGCGCCGAGCAGGGCGGTGCCGACGCCCGCCGCGTGGGGCACCGGCGCGTCGACGGCTGCGGCGACGAGCCACGCCACGAACAGCGCGAGGCCGGCGTGGCACTCGTGGAGGCGCTTGCCGAGCACGAACAGCCGCGGCCCGAGCGGATGGCGCTCGATCCGCACGACGCGGGCGGCGGCGCCCTTCACCCGAGCCTGCGGAGCTGCGTGCTGCGTGGCGTTGCGATGTGCGTTGCCGTAAGGGGCCTTCCGTGGGTGGTGGCGGCCCCCGGATCTCCCGCCGGCGTCACCTGATGCCGGGGTCGCCCGAATCGGGGCGAGTCTGATCGGCGCCGTCCGAAGGTCGTCCGGCGCCGTCGAGGGTGCTCTTCGAGGCTACCAAGGTCGCCGGTCGCCGCCGCCCGCGGAGGTTCGGGCGGGCGGGGACCTCCGCCGCCGCCAGGGCGGCGGCTCCACGCGACGGGTCAGCGCGCCGGGCGGCGGCGCATGATCGCGCTGACGATCACGAGCAGGATCACCACGCCGATGATGGCGCCGATGAGGCCGCCCCAGTCGAACACGTCCGTGTCGCCGATGCCGAGGATCACCGTGAAGATCAGGTATCCGAGCGCGGCGCCTGCGAGGCCGATCACGATCGACACCAGCCAGGACTTCGGCCCGGACATCCCGCGGAACATGTCGCGCGGGCTGAGCATGCGTCCGATTGCACCGGCCACGAGGCCGAAGAGGAGGGCTCCGATCATCGTGTGTCCTTCCGGGAAGAGCGTGCGGGGGGCACCTGCAACATCGCGACCCCCAAACTCGATGTCAAGGTGCGTCCAGACGCGGTCCCTCGCAGCCGCGCCGAGGCGCAGGCGCGGGGCGGCGGGCAGACTTCGCGGGGTGAGCCGCCCAGCCGAGTCGCCGAGCGCCATGGCGGTGCCGCCGCGCCCGACCCGCCGATGAGGTGGCTGCGGCGCCTCGGCCGGTGGACGCTCGGCACGCGCCGAAGCATCGCCGGCACCGTCTACGGCACGATCCTCGTGATGAGCGTGATCACGGCGGGCGGCTCCGACCCGGGCACGCTCGCGATCGTCGTGATCAGCACATCTATCGTGTTCTGGATCTCGGACGCGTACGCACAGGGCCTTCAGCAGAGCGTCGAGAGCGGGCAGCGGCTGCACCGCGGCGCGATCCGCGACGTCGCGCGGCGCCAGTCGGCGATCGCCCTCGCCGCCGTGGCGCCGGCAACCGCGCTGGTGCTGGGCGCGTCGGGCCTCATCCGCGAGCGCACCGCGATCTGGCTCGCGCTGGGAATCGGAACGGTGGCGCTGGCGGTGCAGGGCGTGCGGTACGCGCGGCTCGAGCGCCTCGGTCCGGCGGGGACGGCCCTCGCGATCGGCGCGAACCTCGCCCTCGGGCTCGCGATCGTGATCCTCAAGGCCGCGGTCTCGCACTGACCGCGCGCGGGCATGGCCCGCCTACTCCTCCTCGAGCCGGCTGCGCTGGTCGAGCACGTACAGCAGGAACAGCGAGGGGATCACCAGCACGATCGCGACGATGAACACCACGAGCACCCAGGCGAGGGTCGTCGGGTCCCCCGCCGCCGCGTCGACGGTGAGCGTCTCGGGAAGCATGTACGGCCACTGGGCGACGCCCCACGCGAGGATGACGGCGGCGATGGCCACGGCCGCCAGGAGACGGGTCCCCCGCGGCCGGCCCAGCGCGAGCAGGACGAGCACCGCGATGCCGCACGCGGCGGAGACGAGCACCAGCGGCAGCGCCGCCCCGGTGAGCCGGTCGAACGTGCGTGTCGCGTCGGAGCGCAGCACCAGCAGCCCCACCCCGGCGAGCACGCCTGTGGCGATCCCGGCGCCCAGCGCGCGCCTGGTGAAGTGGCGCTCCAGCGCGGCGTCGCCCAGGTGGCGGGCGTCGATGATGAGGTACACGGCGGCCAGGTAGGCGCAGACCGCGACCGCGAGCGCGCCGACGGCGACGCCGCTCGGGTTGAGCCAGCTCGACCAGAGGTCCCCTTCGGCGTTGCCCGGCGGCACCCGCCCGGAGGCCACGGCGCCGAGCGCCGCGCCGAGGAAGAACGGTGTCAGCACCGACGCAAGCGCGAAGACCACCCCGTACACGCGGCGCATCCCGAGGCGTGTCGACACCTTGCGAAACGCGAAGCCGGATCCGCGCAGCACGATGCCGAGCGCCGCCAGGGTCAGCGGGATGATCAGGGTCGAGAAGATCGCCGAGTACGCAGGCGGGAACGCGGTCCACAGCACGACGATGCAGAAGATCAGCCAGACGTGGTTGGCTTCCCACACCGGGCCGATGGACCGGTCGATCAGCGCGCGGGGGCGTTCGCCGCGCCGGGCTCCGCCGGCGGTGAGGTCCCAGAACCCGGCGCCGAAGTCCGCGCCCCCGAACAGCGCGTACAGGACGAGGCCGAGCATGAGGACGGCGATGCAGCCGTCGACGGCGCTCACGGCGCCGCTCCCGGGGCCGGCGGGGGCATGCCCTCGCGGGGGCCGTACGGGACGGCCGAGTCGGCGAGGTCGCCGTCGCGCCAGCGGCGGGTCATCGCGCGGATCACGAGCACCGACCCGACGGCGAGCAGGCCGTAGAGCACGATCACCGCGCCGAGGGACGTCCACACCAGCGCGGCGGACGCGTTCGTAACGGCGTCGCGGGTTCGGAGGATCTCGTACACGACCCACGGCTGGCGCCCGACCTCCGTCACGATCCAGCCGGACTCCAGGGCAAGGTACGCGGCCACCGGCGCCGCGACCGCCGCCCGCAGGAACCAGGTGCTGGTCGGGATCGCCGCCCGGCGGCGCCACCACAGCACGCCGAACCAGGCCGCCAGGATCGTGAGGGCGGTGCCGAGGCCGATCATGGCGTCCCACGCGAGGTGGACAAGGTTGGTGGCGGCGACCGTCGGCCGGTCCTCCGGCGGCACGGAGTCGAGGCCGGTGACCACGGTGGCGGTGCCGGTCGTCGGGTCGCTCAGGATGGAGGCGAGCCCGGGGATCTCGATGCCGCCGCTGACCGTGCCGTCGTCGTTCAGGTGCCCAAAGACGATCTCCGGCTTGTCCGGCCCGGTGGTGGTGTTGAGCTCGATCGCGGCGAACTTGACGGGCTGGTCGCTGTAGATGGCCCGCGCGACGGTGTCGCCGACGAACATCTGGATCGGGATCGCGATCGCGGCGACGGCGAAGGGCAGCAGGAACCCGATGCGGTGGTAGCGGTCACGCCGCCCGCGGAGCATTCCGACGGCGTAGACCGACGCCACGAGGAACCCGGTGCAGACGAACGCGGCGATGTACATGTGGGCGAACGTGTAGCCCACCGCGCGGTTGAAGATGACCGACCAGACGTCCACGCTGGTGACCTCGCCGGCGGCGTTCGTGGTGAAGCCCCCCGGCTGGTTCATCCAGGCGTTCGCGGCGAGCACCATCAACGCGCCGCCGAGGCCGCACAGCGGGATCGGCACCCCGCTCCACAGGTGCGCCCTGGGGCTCAGCCGCCTCCAACCGAAGATGTAGATCGAGATGAAGATGGCCTCGAGGAAGAAGAAGATTCCCTCGAGGGCGAACGGGACGCCGATCACGTCGCCGAAGCGGTCGAACATCGCGGGCCACAGCATCCCCATCTCGAAGCTCAGCACCGTCCCGGTCACGGCCCCCACCGCGAACGTGACGGCGGCGACCTTCGACCACCGCTCCGCGAGGCGCAGGTAGTCGGGGTCGTTCCGCCGGACGCCCAGGTAGTTGGCGATCAGCATGAGCAGCGGGAACACCACGCCGAGCGGGACGAGGATGATGTGGAAGCCGAGGGTGAGCGCCATCTGGCTCCGCGCGGGCAGGAGCTGGTCCGGCATGTCCGCCGCGGCGGCGACCAGCGTGAACCCCGCGCTCATTCGAAGACGACTCCCCGGGACGCGCCCGACCGCTGCCGGGTCACGGGAACCCTAATCGACCGCGTTCCCGGGCGGGCGGCTCGATCAGAGGTCACGGTTCGGGCGACCGGTCCTTCCTCCGATGATGTCCCAGGCCCGCTCCTTCCGGGGTCGCCAGCGGGCCT
>Ga0334722_10003442_pt1 | contig 17048 bp, 15 predicted proteins | sample C3_bottom_MG_FD_207210 | JGI IMG/M metagenome (GOLD analysis project Ga0334722, IMG submission 207210) | Sediment microbial communities from Yellowstone Lake, YNP, Wyoming, USA - C3_bottom | ecosystem: Environmental > Aquatic > Freshwater > Lake > Sediment | place: USA: Wyoming | collected...
CCGTCAAGGTGCCGGCCAGGCTGTAGGCCAGGTCGGTCAGCGGGGTCACGGCGAAGCGTAGCGTGGTTGCAGGGGTGACGGCAGCAATGGCCGCCCGCATGGGACGGGCGGCGCCGATGGTGACGGCAGTGCCGTTTGCCTCATCGGTGTAGGTGCCGGTGGCCTCGATGGCAATGGCGCCGCTGTAGTTTCCGATATCGGCGCTGAACAGGCCGTTACTATCCGTCGCAGCGGTTGCCAGGGGCGTGGACGACTTTACTCCGGCGCTGTCGATGGCAAATATGCTCACCGCGCCTGAGGCGATTGGCCCCTTTGACGCAGTGCCGGCGATTTTTGTCGTTGCAGCGGGTGCCGCAGCTCCGCCACCCCCGCCGCATCCTGCAAGCATGAACAGGGCTCCCACCAGTACCGTCAGCAGCAGTATTTTCATAGAATCAAACATGATCCACCACCTTTGTGTGAAGTGTTAGTTGCGACGTCGCAAGAAGACTCGGCCTTTTCAGCCTGTTACCACGTCTGTATCCCAAGGGCACGGCGCAGGATCAGCAGGGCGTCGGCCAGGCCCACTTTCCCGTCCGGCTTGGGTACGCCGCCCTGCAGCGGGGCCACATCACCCCGCACCTGTTCTGTCGATGAGAGCGGTGCAGCACCGATACTCACCTTCAGGGCCATGAGCGCATCCTTGATATCAACGGTCCCGTCCCCATTTAAGTCACCGGTCGGATCGCCGACAAAGAACGGACGCATCATGTCGTGCTCTTCATGGGACAGGATATGGCAGTGCCAGACATACATGCCGGCCATGTCGAATTTGGCCTTGACGCGGGTCACCTTGCCGGGTGGGCAGATGATGGTGTCCTTCCAGCCGGCCTCGTATTCGTTCTGGGGATCGATGACGCCATCCCCCACATAACTGGGCTCGCTGAGTATGCCGGGCGTGCCGTCGGGCGGGGTGAACTGATAGGTTTGGTTCGGTGCCACGCCGGTGGTTGCTATGCCTTCCCGCTCGATGAGCTGGAACGCCACCAGGTGCAGGTGCATCGGGTGAGAGTCCGCCGTGGTATTGATGATTTCCCAAATCTCCGTATCGTTCAGGCGCGGTCGCTCGGTGACATAGGTGTCATGGAAATCACGGGCGTCGATAGTCGGCATGGTGCGGCCAAATTGGTCGGTGATCTCCATCAGGGAAAGTTTCCGTGCCGGTATCCCGGGGGTCGGAGTCAGGGTGTTGGCGGCAATGGCCGGACTGAGGGGGCGGAGATTCAGTTGGGTCGATGGCGCGGGCACATCGGGAATCGCCGCATTCTTGGTGAGGCTGACGTTGAACATCATGATATTCGGGATGGCGTCAGGATTGGTGCTGGGATTGTAGTCGATAGGATCTGCCGGCAGCGGGTCGCTTGGTGACCCGCCGAACGGGGAGTCGGGTCCGAGGTTTTCCATGATGACCTGCTTGTTGGCCAAGCCATTGAAGTCCACCAGCACATCGACGCGCTCTCCGGGCATGAACAGGAGATTGTCTCGCTGGACCGGATTGTTGAGAAAACCCTGTTCGGTGGCGATCTGGTAGAAGGGCACGTACTGTGCCGGAGCAGAGCCGACCACGCGGAGCCGGGGGACCCAGGTCCGGGAATCGGTGCCATTGATGAAACGCATGCGGTAGACGCGCGGCTCGACCTTGTACGTGCCGTAGACCACGCCGTTGACCACCGGCATTTTGCCGAAGAACTCCAGGGTGGTGCTGGTGGCCAAAAGCGGCACATCGGCGCCGCTTTTCATGTAGGGAATCAGGTGCCCGTCAATGGGATCCTTCATGAACAGCGGGGTGGAACTGCAATTGGTGATCACATCGGGTGTTATCGTGCCGTCGGCCTGATAGGTATAGGTGCAGGCAGCAGCATCTGCGGCGGCAATGATGGGCGCATCAGGCATGGCCAGCTGGCCGTCGTTGTAGAACACCCGGTCCTGCAGGGCAAAGCCGAGTTCGTAGTCGCCGGTCGGAAGGTACTTGGTGCCGCCCACCCCCTGCAGCCGTTTTTCATTGTCGTCGGTGATCGGGAAGAATCCGGCCATGCCCATGTTGGTGTTGTTGTGCGTCAGGCCGAAGGCGTGGTCATGGTACCAGATGGTCCCGGCCTCCTGGTCCATGGGGTAGCGGAAAGTCCCCTCCGGGCCGTATTGGGCGGTGGAGACGAAGTCCGGCCCCTTTTCGGCAAAGAACGGCGTGTACCAGGCCTTGGCAAAACCGTCGCTTTCAGGACCGGTATGGGCGCCGTGCACGTGGGTGGAAATGCGGTTGTAGGGATAGCAGTTGTTGGGGGCATTGGCGCACAGGGTCGGGTCAAATCCGGTCGGCGGTTCGTTGGGGAGTTCGTTCAGCCAGGTGACGCGTACTGGCCGGCCCTTGGTGCCCTTGATGGTGGGCGCCGGGAAGTGCCAGATGCCGGAGGTGGCAAAGGTGCCGTCCACAAACGGTGTCGGCGCATTGCCGGTGACCGCAACACCCGCCGACACCCCGGGCGGAGCCCAGTTGACGCCGCCGGAGCCGTAGCCGTGAACCCAGGTGATTGGGCCGTAGGGGGTGCCGCTGGGGTTCAGCAACCCCTCCCCACCGCCGAAAATACCGTGCAGATCCAGGGCCTGCTGGAATTTTTTCACCGTGATGGTATAGCAGTCCTCCGTGCTGGCCGGATCGTCCGGCAGCCGGCCACAGGAGCTGGGAAAGCCCAGTTTGACGGCATCGGCAGTGCGGTAAGGCACATAGGTGAAGTAGCTGGCCAAGGCGTTGGGGATGATGCTGGTCCATTTATTTGTTTGGGACGATGGGTCCAGAATCGGCTTCCGATAGTCTGGCGAAGTGATGGTGGGAGCAGCCAATGCCATGCCCCCGGCCAAAAACGTCACGGTCAGGGCCGCCGACATTGACATTATTTGTCTGTCTCTTCGTGGTGTGCGTCGTACCATGGTTCATTCCCCCTTAAAACTAAATATGTGCAGTGAAAATTCCATTGTTGCGGGCAGGTGCATTTGAATTGAATCTGATTGAAAACTGTAAATTAGAGGCACGCAATACACTTTTTGTGCCAACGACTTCGGCAGCATGGAGGTGTGCTGATATGTAATGATATTGAATTGATGGAATTAATGCACACGCACTGAATTCGGGGGGTAGGGTGCGGCATGTCGCAAATTTTGCCACGTCCTGTCTTGAAAAGAGACACACGGAAGTTTTGAGATTTCATTGACGGCACTGGCCATGGGCGGTAGAATCGGCCAACGCCTGCGTACATTCGCTACGCGGAGAGGAGTGGTGAGTATGGGAACGGTGCGTTATGGTCTGACGGGAATGGTGCTCTTCTGCTGCCTCGCCCGGGCGAGCCTGCTGTTGGCTGACGCCCCGACGCCGCAGGACAAGTGCCCGGTCTGCGGCATGTACGTGGCCAAATTCCCCGACTGGACCACCTCGATACGCTACACGGACGGTGCGCAGCGGTTTTTCGACGGCGCCAAGGACCTGTTTACCGCCTATCACAATCCGGCAAGGTATGCCCCCCGCAAAGCAGCAGCCGTCGTGGCGTCGGTGACCGTCAAGGACTACTATTCGCTGAAGGGAATCGATGGCCGCCGCGCCTTTTTCGTCCTCGGCAGCGATGTGTTTGGCCCCATGGGCAAGGAACTGATTCCCTTTGCCAGCGAGGCCGATGCCCGGGCCTTCATGAAAGACCACAGGGGCAACCGGCTGCTGCGTTTCAAGGATGTGACGCCGCAGATCCTGAAAACTCTGGAATGAGGTGGAGAAGCGTGATGATGCCGCGGGCCTCGACGCTGTTTCTAGCGGTAACCGCGGTCAATCTGCTGGTGGGCGGGCTGCTTCTGCTGCACAGCAGGGTCGAGGCGGTTGCCGCCCAGCCGCAGCGTGACCTGCGTCGCGGCCTGGTGCGTGATTGGCGCCTGACAGACCTCTGCCTGTTCACCGAGGCGCGCTACACGCGCCACCCCTCGATGGCCGACCGCCACGCCCCTTTTCAGGACCACCCGGTCGCGCTGGAACACTTCCCGTCCGGTTCGCTGCTGACCCCGCCGCTACAGATGAGGCCCCATGCACCCAGCCCTTAACCGCCAGCGCAACATCATCGATTTCACCATCTCGTCGCTGCTGCGCCGCAGGGTCAAGAACCTGTCGCTCTTGGCGGTGTACACCCTGATCGTCTTCGTCATCGCCTCGTTGATCTTCTTTGTCCAGTCGCTCAAGCGCGAAGCGGCTGTTCTGCTCGCGGAGGCGCCCGATATTGTGGTGCAGCGCATGATCGCCGGGCGCCACGATCTGGTGCCCGAGGCCTATGCCCGGCAGATCGCCGGGCTGCGCGGGGTGCGCGAGGTAACGCCCAGGCTCTGGGGCTACTATTACGATTCGGTCTTCGGCGCCAACTACACGCTGATGGTCCCGGACCGGGCCGCGCCGGGGCCGGGAACCATTACCATCGGCAGCGGGGTGGCCCGGAACCAGCGCATCAAGCAGGGGGACCTGCTGACCCTGCGGTCGGCGGCCAACGCCCCTCTGCTGCTGGAGGTGCAGGGCATCCTCCCCTACGCCTCGGAGCTGGTGGCAGCCGACCTGATTTCCATGTCCCGCAGTGATTTTCAGACCATGTTCTCCTTTCCGGACGGCGTGGCCACCGATCTGGCCGTCAGCGTCGCCAATCCCCGCGAGATCGCAACCATTGCCGCCAAGGTGGCCGAATTGTTCCCCGATACGCGGCCGATCATGAAGAGTGAGATTCTCAGGACCTACGACACTTTGTTCGACTGGCGCAGCGGCATGATGGTCGTCATGCTGGCGGTGGCGGTGCTCTCGTTCATCATATTCGCCTGGGACAAGGCCACGGGGCTTTCGGCCGAGGAGCGCCGGGAGATCGGTGTCCTCAAGTCCATCGGCTGGGAAACCGCCGATGTACTGCTGCTCAAGTTCTGGGAAGGCGCCGTTATTTCCCTGACCGCGTTTCTGACCGGTGTCATTCTGGCCTACGGTCACGTGTACTTCTTTTCCGCAGGGCTGTTTCAGCATGCCCTCAAGGGGTGGGCTGTGCTCTATCCCCAGTTTCGGCTGATCCCGGTGGTGGATGCCTACCAGCTGAGCATCCTGTTCCTGCTCACGGTGTTCCCTTATACGGCGGCCACTATCGTCCCCGCCTGGCTGGCCGCTACCGTGGACCCCGACGCCGCACTGAGGTCGTGACCATGATCGAACTACATCACATTACCAAGCGCTTCAATAGCGGCCGCCCGAACGAGTTTACCGCGGTGGACGATGTCTCGCTGCGTATCGCCGCCCGTAGGATTACGGTCCTGAAAGGGCCGAGCGGCTCCGGCAAGACAACGCTTCTGTCCCTGATCGGCTGCATGGCCCGTCCCACGGCGGGGCGCATCGTCCTGCACGGGATCAGGCCTGCGTTTCTGCCTGAAGGCGGGGCTGAGGACGGCATCGACATCTCCAGCCTGCCGGAACGTTTTCTGACCGAAATCCGCCGTTCGGCCTTCGGCTTCATTTTCCAACAGTTCAACCTGGTCAGGGGGATATCGGTACTGGAAAACGTCATGCTGCCGGTATATCCGACCGGCGCCGGGTATGCCGTTGTCCGGGAGCGGGCGCGCAGCCTGCTGGAGCTGCTGCGCATAGAGCGCCATGCCGCGGCCCGGGTGGACTGGCTCTCGGGGGGGGAACTCCAGCGGGTGGCCATTGCCCGGGCGTTGATCAATAACCCGTCGCTGGTCATCGCCGACGAGCCGACCGCGCATCTGGACAGCCGTCTCTCCGGGGAGTTCATGGCTATCGTGGCCGACCTCACCTCCGAAGGGCGGACCGTGCTGATCGCCAGCCACGACCCGCTGGTCTGCGAAAGTGCCCTGGCGGATGCCGTGGTGGAGATGAGGGACGGCCACATCATTGGCGCCGGCGACGCCCCATGATCCAGCACCCCGCCATACTTGCGCTGCTCGGCTCGTCGTTATTGATCTCGCTGCTGCTCGCCTATGCGGGGCGTCTGGGCATGCGGATCCTGGAAGCATGGGAGCCGGGCAGCGGCAGTGAACTGCAGCTCGCCCTGGAGCGCCGCACGTACCTCATATCCGCCATTCTCGGCTATACCCTTGCCTTTCAGATCCTGTCCCTGTTCATGTACATCTTTACCGCCGACAGCATCCACACCCAACTGGTAGGCGCCATGTGCGCCGCTGGCAGCCTGAACGCCAACGGCTTCGGCTATCCGGTGCTGCTCCTCAAGATCGCCAACTGTCTGCTGGCAGGGGTCTGGCTGATCGTCAACCATGTGGACAACCGGGGGTACGACTACCCGCTGGTCAGAAATAAGTATCGCCTGTTGTCCCTGCTGGTGCCGCTCGTGCTGCTGGAGACGGTCTTCCAGTTTGCCTATTTCCAGGGGTTGCGTGCTGATGTCATCACCTCCTGCTGCGGCAGCCTCTTCAGTGCGGAACGGCCGAGTATTGGCGGAGAGATGTCGGCATTGCCGGCCGTCGTAATGCAGTGGCTCTTCTACGGCATCATGGCCCTGGTCATGGTCTGCGGCGGGTATGTCCGGTTGAAGGGAAGAGGGGAGTACCTGTTCACGCTGGCAAGCGTTACGGCTTTTCTGGTGGCAGGGGCGTCACTCGTCTCGTTCATCTGTCTCTACTACTACGATCTGCCGTCGCATCACTGCCCCTTCTGCCTGCTGCAAAAAGAGTACGGCCATGTGGGCTATCTGCTTTATGCCTCCCTGCTGGCGGGGGTGGTCGGCGGGCTCGGGGTCGGCGCACTCAAGCCGTTTCGCGGCTGCGACAGCTTGGCGCGGGTCATCCCGCCTGTCCAGCGCACCCTGGTGCTGATAACGGTCAGCAGCTACCTGCTGTTCACCCTGCTGGTTTCCTGGCGCATGGTCGTGTCACCGCTCAGGTTGGCTCCGTAACAGCGCTCAGGTGCCCTCGGAGTGCGGCAGGTGCAGTACCCGATGGGTCGTGCGCCGGCTGGCGCCGGCCACCTCAGCGAGGTCCAGCCCCCGCACTTCAGCCAAAAAGAGCGCTGTTTCCCTGAGCCAGGCCGGCCGGTTGGGTTGGCCCCGGTAACGCTGGGGAGTCATGTCGGGCGCATCGGTCTCCAGCACCAGGTGGTCGAGCGGCACCTCCCGCGCCAGTTGCAGCGGTCGCACGGCGTTGTCCCACGTCAGGGTGCCGGAAAGGGAGATGGCGAAGCCGAGGCGGATGAACTCCCGGGCCATTTCCCATGAACCGGAAAAAGCGTGCATGATGCCCCCGACCCGGTCGGCCCGCTCCTCACGCACAATGGCCAGGGTGCGCTGAAAGGCGCGGCGGCAGTGGATGAGCAGCGGCCGGCCCAGCTCACGCGCCAGGCGCACCTGGGCGCGAAAGGTTTGCTCCTGCAATTCCAGGGAGACGCTGTACAACGGATCGAGGCCGATTTCGCCGATGGCCACGCTGTGTTGGGCCATGTCCGTCAGCCGGGACAGCACCCGATCGTTTGCCAGGTCAGCGTGCATGGGATGAATGCCGCAGGCGGCATGGATGCCGTCGTCCAGCTGCGACAGGGCAACAATGCGCTCCCAATTGGCCGGATGGACCCCGGGCACGACAAACTCGGCCACCCCTGCCTGGCGCGCCTCGGCCACCACCTGGCGCAGTTCGCTGCAGAGCGGTTCCAGGTCCAGGTGGCAGTGGCTGTCGATCAACCCGGCAGCCGGCGCCTGTATTTCCCGTTCTTGCCGTTGCATGGCATCACCCGAATATGTTGTGTCAGGATACGTCACATGACTGCCACAGATGGACAGCCCGAAGGCATCCAACTCTCTGTCATCATCCCGGTGCTCAACGAGGCGGTCTCGTTGCCGGTGCTGCTGGACAGCCTTGCGCTGCAGCAGGATATCCGCTTCGAAGTGCTTCTGTGCGATGGCGGCTCCAGCGATGGCAGCCGGCACCTGGTACGGGAGCGGGCTCGGCAGCTGCCCTATCCGGTGACCGTGGTCGAGGCTGGCCGGGGGCGGGGCAGGCAGATGAATGCCGGTGCCGTAGCAGCCCGGGGCGCCTGCCTGCTGTTCCTGCACGCCGACAGCTGCTTTGAGCATCCCCAGTCACTGGCGGCAGGCCTGAAAACACTGGCCGCACAGCGGGCGCTGGCCCCACCGGGGCGTCTGCTGGCCGCCCGCTTCGGACTCAGGTTTCGTCACAGCCGACCGGGGTGTTCCCTGGCCTATTTCTACTATGAGGCCAAGGCCCGCCTGAACCGCATGGACTGTATCCGCGGCGATCAGGGAGTTCTTATCACCCGGGACGATTTTGCGGCATTGGGTGGCTTCTGTGAAGCGCTCCCGTTTCTGGAGGATATCCGCTGCGTGGAGCAGGTCTGCGTCCGTGGCGAGTGGCTGTTGCTGCCGCACGAGGTCACCACCTCGGCCCGCCGCTTCGAAACCGAGGGGCTGCTGGAACGGCAGGTGGTCAATGCGATCATCGTCAATGCCATCGTCACCGGCTGGGATGAATTTTTCCAGCACCTGCCGGTGTATCGGTGCCATGGCGAAACCGGCCGCCTGCTGCTGTTGCCATTTCTGGACGGTGTAGCCCGATTGATTCGGGACCAGCCGGCTCCGTGGCGCGGCCGCTTCTGGCGCACCACCGGGGCACATGTGGCTGCCAATGCCTGGCAGCTCTTCTGGTGGTGGGATGTGGCCAGCGCCTATCGCAACGGGCTGTCCCCAGGCGCGGTAAAGCCTCAAATGCTCACCTGTTACGAGCGTCATCTTGCCCGGCTGTTCCGATCGGCGCTCGCCGGCCGGCTGGCCCAGGCGCTGGTCTGGCTCTGGTTCCACGGCCTGCGCGCCCGCTTGAGGCTGGCGGCTACAGGAACCAGCCGAACAGATTGACGATTTTCTCCACCAGCCGCGCCACGCCTCCCCGCCGTTCATGATCCTCCAGTGTTATCTGCCGCGAATTCCGGATATCCGCCTCAAGCACCGCCCTGATTTGCCCGCCGAAGGTGCGGTTGTCGATAATGGCATTGATCTCGAAATTGCGGTGGAAGCTGCGCTGGTCCAGGTTGGCCGAACCGATGACGGTCCGCTCGCCGTCGATCAACATCACCTTGGCATGGAGAATCTGCGCTCCCAGTTCGTAGATTTCGATGCCGGCCTTGAGCAGGGGGGTGTAGTAGCTATGGCCGACCAGCCGTACCAGCGGCACGTCGCTTTTGGCCGGCAGCAGCAGGCGGACGCGCGCGCCGCGTCTGACCGCCCTCAGCAGGGAGCGGACGATGCGCGGGCCGGGCACGAAATAGGGTGTGGCGATGAGCACATCTTCGGATGACGAGGCAATGGCCGCCAGATAGGCGTTGCGGATGTAGGAGCGCCGGTGATGCGGACCGCCGCTGACCGGGACGATGGTGGCCTGGCCCCGGCGCCGGCGGGACTGCTCGTCGTCGCGCATCATGGGCAGCACCAGCTCCTCGTTGCGCTCCATGCCCCAGGTTTCCAGGAAGATCAGTTCCAGGCCGCGCACGGCGCTGCCGCTGACACTGAAGCCCAGGTCGCGGAACGAATCGGGGGGGGCGGTAAGGCCCGCATACTCGTCGCCGATATTGAAACCGCCCAGAAAGGCCAGGGTGCCGTCGATGAGCGCCATTTTGCGGTGGTCGCGCTTGTCGAACCAGTGGATGCCGCGTTTGAAGGAGGGGACGTTGAAGGGGAGCAGCTCGATGCCCCGCTGGTTCAGGGCTTTGAAATAGTTCGAAGGCGTTTCGATGCAGCCGATGTAGTCGTAGATCAGGAGCACGCGCACTCCCCGCCGGACGGCGTCGGCCAGTTCATCAGCCAGGGCGGTGCCGGTACGGTCGTTGCGGATGAGGTAATATTCGAGCAGGATGGTACTGCGGGCCGAGCGGATGGCTGCGAACAGCGACTGAAAAAAACGGGGCCCGTCGGGCAGCAGGGTCACCCGGTTGCGGCGATAGGCAACCGGCTGCTCGGCCGAACGGAGCCGCCGGATCATACGGAGCATGCGCGCCACGCGGCGCTTGTTTCTGGGAACGTGCTCTCTGGCCATGGTCCCCCGCACTGGGACAGGAATGGGTTAGGCGACCGTTACCCGGAGATGACCCACCCCGGCGATATCAGCGGCCAGGACGTCGCCGGCCACGACGCGTCCGACCCCGGACGGGGTGCCGGTCAGGATCACATCCCCGGCCTCAAGGGTAAAGATCGACGACATATGGCTGATGATCCGGGCCACCGAGTGGATCATCAGTCCGGTGGAGCCGTTCTGGCGTTCCTGGCCGTTGAGGGAAAGCCGGACCGTCAGGGCCTGGGGGTCGGCGATCTGGCTGGCGGGAACGAATGCCGACAGCGGGCAGGCGGTATCAAACCCCTTGGCGATTTCCCAGGGAAGCCCCTTTTTCTTAAGTTCGTCCTGCACGTCGCGCAGGGTCATGTCGATGGCAACACCGTAGCCGGCCACATGGGAGAGCGCCTCGCTGTCGGGGATGTCCTTGCCGGGTGCGCCGATCAGCACGGCCAGCTCGGCCTCGTAATGGCAGTCGGAGCTGTAGGACGGGATGCGGATCGTTTCTCCGTCGCCAATGACCGCGGTGGCCGGTTTCATGAAGATCACCGGCGCCGTGGGGATCGCATTGCCCAGCTCCTTGATATGGTCGACATAATTGCGGCCGATGCAGATGATCTTGCCGATGGGGTATTCCTGGCTGGCGGCGGGTATTCGGGCGGTCTTCATGGTGTCGTCCTCATTGTCGTGAGTCTCTGGTCGGGCAAGCGGTAAAGCCCGTGGTCGTGCGCAGTCCCCATACTACTATGATCTCCATCAACGGCAAGCATATTTTCGCCGTCAGCCCTGGCGGTCATGTGATTTCTGATGCTCCAGCTCCGCAATGATCTGTGCCCCGAACAGTACGATGATCGCCGCCACTTCGATGCCGAGCAGGGCCACCACCACCGAGGCGATGGAGCCGTAAATGATGTTGACCATGGAAAGCGACGCGTAATACCAGACCAGCAGCCGGCGGGCGCACTCCCACAGAACCGTAGCGAACACCCCGCCGGTAACGGCGTGGCGCAGGGTGATGCGGCCCACGGGCATGAAAACGTAGAGCGACGTGAGGATCAACAGCTCGCCGGTAATGCCGGCCACATAGACCAGCATCCTGTCCAGGAAGGCAAAGCTCATGGCGTGGCCGAAGAAGGAGAACCGGCCGCTTTCGAACGTCTCCACCGTGCCGATCACCACGGATACCACAACGATCCCGAACGCAAGCGCCAGGATGTACATGTACGGAATGAGCGCGGAGACGAGGAATGTGCGGTGCGGCCGTTTGATCCGGTGGAAATAGACCACCGAGATGGCGCTTTCCAGCACCGAGAAGGCGATGGAGCTAAAGAACAGCAGGCAGACGAAGCCGATCACGCCGATTACCTGACGATTTTCCACGAAAAGTCGCACCTGGTCCGTCAGTGTGGCGGCAAGCCCGGGCGCTATCAGGTTCAGGTAGATGGAGATGGTATGGATCAGCTCGTCGGAATTAAGGAAGTGCGACAGGACCGACAATGCCAGGATCGACAGGGGCACGACGGAGAGCAGGGTGTAATAGGCCACGGCGCCGGCCAGAAGAAAGCCGTGGTTGCGCCGAAAATCGCCGGCGGCCTTGGTCAGGAGCGTGGCGAGTTGACGGAGCCACATAGTCGGGGAACGATGATTGGCCATGGCAGCCTAGCTCGTCACAGCAGAGTCTTCCCGGTCATTTCCTGCGGCTGGGCCAGTCCCAGCATCTTCAGCATGGTCGGCGCAATATCGGCCAGACAGCCCCCCTCGCGCAGCGTTACGCCTCTGCGGCTGTCATCGACCATCAGGAACCAGACCGGGTTGGTGGTATGAGCCGTGAACGGCTCGCCGTTCTCGTCGCGCATCTGCTCGGCATTGCCGTGGTCCGCCGTTATCAGCGCCGCGCCGCCTTTTGCGCGGATGCTGGCCACGATGCGGCCGACACAGCTGTCCACCGTCTCGACCGCCCGGATGGCCGCCGCCTCGATACCGGTGTGGCCGACCATGTCGCAGTTGGCGAAGTTGAGGATGATCACGTCATAGCAGTCCTGATCGATGCGCTTGAGCAGCTCGTCGGTCACCAGGTAGGCGCTCATCTCCGGTTTCTGGTCGTAGGTGGCCACCTCCTTGGGAGAGGGGATCAGGCAGCGGTCCTCGCCGGGGAAGGGTGTCTCGACCCCGCCGTTGAAGAAAAAGGTTACATGGGCGTACTTCTCTGTCTCGGCGATGCGCAGCTGTTTCAGCCCCGCGTCGGCAAGGACACTCCCCAGGATGTTGGTCAGCTCCTCGGGGCCGAAAGCGATCGGCAGCCCGAATGTTGCGTCATATTCTGTCATGCACACATAGCCTGAGAGCTGTGGGTGGCAGGTGCGCGTGAAGCCGTCGAATGGCGACAGGGCGATGGCCCGAGTGATTTCCCGGGCCCGGTCGGAGCGAAAGTTGAAGAAGATGACGCCGTCACCAGCAGTGATCCGGCCGACAGCCGCTCCGTGGGCAGTGATCACGGCCGGCACGACGAACTCGTCGTGCACGCCGGCGGCATAGCTCTGCTCGATGGCCTCGCGGGACGAGGCGCACGGCGTTCCCTCTCCGCAGACCATGGCACGGTAGGCCTTCTCGACCCGCTCCCAGCGGTTGTCACGATCCATGGCATAGTAGCGTCCCATGACCGTGGCTACACAGCCGCAGCCTATGCGGCTGATTTCTGCCTCCAACTGGGCCAGGTACTCTGCGCCGCTCTGGGGGGGGGTGTCGCGGCCATCCAGCAGGCAGTGTACGAAGACCTGCTGCAGCCCTTCCCGTTTGGCCAATTCCAACAGGGCGTAAAGGTGGCTGTTGTGGGAGTGCACGCCGCCGTCGGACAAAAGCCCGGCCAAATGCAGCCGGCCGCCGGCCGCCTTGGTTTTGCGGATGCAGTCGAGCAGCACAGGGTTGGCGAAGAAGTCGCCATCCTGAATCGACTTGGTGATGCGGGTCAGATCCTGGTAGACAACCCGTCCGGCGCCGATGTTGAGATGTCCCACTTCCGAGTTGCCCATCTGGCCGTCGGGAAGCCCGACCGCCATGCCGGAGGTGCGGATCTGCACGTGCGGGTAGTCTGCCAGCAGTGTGGCCAGGTTGGGGGCGTGGGCCAGGGCTACGGCATTGTGTTCGCTGGCGGGGTTGATGCCCCACCCGTCGAGAATCATGAGAACAAGCGGCTTTTTCATGGCAGCACCCTTGATGTGTCGGATTGAACAGCAGCCACCAACTGTAAGTCAATTCGGGCCCGGCTTCAAGTGATATATCGTCCGGATGCAGACGGGAGGCCGCACGGTGGGGCGAAATACGCGGAGCGGATGTGGTGCTTGCTCTGAAACAGCAGATGTTGTATGGTGCGGTGTGTCGATGCGCCGGTAGCGGCCGCCAGGTTACGGAATGCGTAGCTATTCAATAATATAAAGGAGCATGTACCATGGCCAGTTTGAACAAAGTAATGTTGATCGGCAATCTGGGCAAGGACCCGGAGGTGCGCTACACCCCTTCAGGGACCGCTGTCGCCAGCTTCAATCTGGCCACCAGCGACCGGGTGAAGAACAAGAGCGGCGAATGGGAGGACCGTACCGAGTGGCACCGCGTCACCCTCTGGGCCCGCTTGGCCGAAATTGCCGGCGAGTATCTGTCCAAGGGAAAGACCGTCTATATCGAGGGGCGCCTGCAGACCCGCAAATGGCAGGACAATAGCGGCAATGAACGCTACACCACCGAAATCGTCGGTGAAAAGATGCAGATGCTCTCCCCGAAGGGTGAAGGCCGCCGCGGCGGTGATGCCGTCTCCGAACCGGCCGGCGGCGGCTACGACGAGCCGCCGTTCCAGGACGACGATATCCCCTTCTGAGGTTTTGCGCCATCAAAGACCTTGCCCTGCTTGTCCCATATGTGAGAACGCTCCTCGGCCGCTATGCCGGAGGGGCGTTCTTTCTTCTGGCGACCAACGCCTTTGCCCTGCTGATTCCCTGGTTCATGAAGCTGGCCGTGGAAGGCCTGCAACATCCCGCGGCCGCGCGCTTCTCCCCCGCCGTCTGTGCCCTGGTCATCGCCGCCCTGGCTGCGGTCCACGGCATCACGCGCGTCTTTTCCCGCACCATGATCCTCAACGCCGCCCGCATCATCGAATACCGCATCCGCGACGATCTGTTCAAGCGCCTGATGCAGCTGGATATGCAGTTCTTCTCCGCCAGCAGGACCGGCGACATTCTGTCGCGCTTTGCCAATGACCTGACCAATGTGCGCATGTTGACCGGCTTCGGCATCATGAGCGCCATCAACACCCTGATCATCTATACCGCTGCCGTTACCCTGATGTACCGCATCAATCACTGGCTGACCATGTGGGCCGTGCTACCCTTTCCTCTCATGGTGCTGGTGGTTAAAAAGATCAGTCACCGTCTGTTCCAGCGCTCCCTGGAGGCCCAGGAAGAGCTGGCGCGCCTCTCCAGCATGGCAGAAGAGTCGGTCTCGTCGGTTAGCCTCATCCGCTCCTATAGCCGGGAGGACCATTTCGGGCAGTTGTTCGGCGACATTTCCCGGCGCTACCTGCGACATAATTTGCGGCTGGCCCGGCTGCGGGGACTGGTGATCCCGGTGATGGCCGGGGCCACCGGGGCAGGCACCCTGGTGGTGCTGTTCGTGGGCGGCCGCCAAGTGATTGCCGGTGTCATTACCCTGGGCGATTTCGTGGCTTTCAGCGGCTATCTGGCCATGCTGGTCTGGCCGACTGCGGTGATGGGCTGGATTCTGACCCTGGCGCAGCGGGGCGCCGCTTCCATGTCGCGTCTGGCGGAGATATTGGCGAAGTCATCGGCGGTTGCCGATGCAGCGGATGCGGAACCGCTCACCGCGATCACGGAGGGGATCGAACTGCGCGCCGCTTCGTTTGCCTACGGTGGCGCGACGGTGCTGGATCGGGTGTCGCTGCGCATTGCCGCCGGAGAAAAGGTGGGCATTACCGGCGAGGTAGGCAGCGGCAAGACGACCCTGCTCCGCCTCGTGCTCCGCCTCGTGCCGGTGAAGGACGGTTCTCTGTTCATCGATGGGCGGGATATCAACCGGCTTCGGTTGGCAGATCTGCGCCGCATGATCGGTTATGTTCCCCAGGAGCCGTTCCTGTTTTCGCGCAGCATTGCGGAGAATGCCGCTTACGGGCTGGATGGAGCACTGCGCGAGGGACAGATCGATGAAGTGATCCGGCAGGCGGGCCTTGCGGAAGACGTGGCGGCCTTGCCCGAGGGAACTGCAACCTTGGTGGGAGAGAAGGGGGTGACCCTGTCGGGAGGGCAGCGGCAGCGTCTGGCCATTGCCCGGGCACTGGCCACGAACCCTCGGATTCTGCTGCTTGACGATCCGCTTTCCGCGGTGGACGCCGGGCGTGAGGAGGAGATTCTCAACGAACTGGGCCGATTTTACGGGGACCGGACCGTGCTGATCGTTTCCCAGCGGGTCTCCGCGTTTCGGGATTGCGGCCGGGTACTGGTGCTGAAGGACGGTCGGATCGCCGAGCAGGGCAGCCCGGAGGAGCTTTTGGCGCGGGACGGGATGTATGCGGCAATAAGCCGCATGCAGCGGCTGCAGGGGGAGTTGGGCTGAGTTCGGCTGAGGTTAAAAGGGGTAACCCAGGCCGACGAACACTGCCGGGCCTTCACGGCCGATACCCAGATCGATGCGCCCGACAATGTTGGGGCGGACGATCGCCCGCAGGCCGACGCCGGGATTGAATTCGAAGTCATGGGTTTTGGCCTTGTCCAACGATTCCATCACGGCTCCCATATCGATGAAGGGGGCTACTTCCCAATCGGCGGTGACGTTGAATATTTCCCAGCGGAAAAGCCGGATGCGCTCCTCCAGATTGCAGAGGAAATAACTGTTGTCGATGAAACGGTTGCGGCCGTAACCGCGCAGGCTGGTCTCACCGCCGAGGATGCTCTGTTCCAGAAAGGGGACGTTCTCCCCCTTGGTCTGGTTGTACATGAATCTGAACACGCTGACGTAGCGGGCATTGTCCAGGGGAATGAAGCCTTTGAGCTCGACCTCGTAGTGGCGGTAATCTTCGGCGCTGCCAAGGGCCTTGAAGTTGGGTTCGAACGTGATTTTGGCAAAGCCCCCGTAGGTGGGAGTGTCACGCATGTTCAGCGTGCTGTAGACCAGAGAAATGCGCGGACTGTGTACGGTAAAGCCGTTTATGCCGGGTACTTCGGCGCTGGTGAACTTGTCTTTGATGAAGGGGACCTTGCTGACGGCGCCACGCCGGATGGTGACGTCCCGGAAGCGGTCCCCCAGGATCAGTTGGATGCGCTTGCCGATCATGTAGCCGGCCGAAAGATTATAGCCGATTTCGTCGTTGGCGTAGTTGGTCTCCCGTTGGGTGCTGCTGGCCGACTGAAAGCCGAAAAAGCGGGACGAGCCGTCGGACAGTTTGAAGAAAAAACCGTTCAGTTCCAGCTTCTTGTCAAACAGGGAAATGTCCCTGATCTTGAATTCATAGTCATGGTTCACTTTGGTCGATTGTGACAGGTTGAATTCCATATTCTGGTCAGGGGTGGGATAAAAGGCGCCGTACAGTGAAGTCGTGACCCCGAAATTTTTGTTGTGGTTCACCTGGGGTGCCAGGAGGGTATTGATCTCGTCGTTTTTGTTGTGGATCAGGAAGGCGGTCAATGCACCGGCGGTGATCCCTTCGTTGGGGCTGCTGGCGATAACCGGCAGCGGCACGGTCACCACCTTGACCGAGCTGTCGCACGCATCGCTGGTCAGGGGACAGGGGAGGTTGTCGCGCTTCACATAGCTGGTGCAGCCGCCGAGCAGCGCGCAGCAGAGCGTAAGCAGCGCCAGCACGGCACCTGTCGCCGGTCGAACTCCTGCTGTAAGGAAACGAGATGACATAACTCGTTTGTGTATCATTTGAG
>Ga0334722_10003443_pt1 | contig 17044 bp, 14 predicted proteins | sample C3_bottom_MG_FD_207210 | JGI IMG/M metagenome (GOLD analysis project Ga0334722, IMG submission 207210) | Sediment microbial communities from Yellowstone Lake, YNP, Wyoming, USA - C3_bottom | ecosystem: Environmental > Aquatic > Freshwater > Lake > Sediment | place: USA: Wyoming | collected...
CGGATTATACCTTTCTTCTTCCGAACAGGCTCAAGATAAATATGGACGTCAAGTTTCCGATGGACAATTATCAGCACTACCTGGATGCGCAGTCTGACCATGACCGTAAGCGTTTCAAGGACGAGCTCCTGAAGAATATGCGGCTGATGATCAGACAGGTAACGACCAGGGACTATATCAACCCTGCAGAGAACACGGTCGATTATGTCATTCTCTTTGTCCCGAATGAGCAGGTCTATGGCTTTATTAACGAGTCGGACCGGCTGATCATGGACGAGGCCCTGAAGCAGAAGGTCATCCTCTGCTCGCCGTTCACGTTGTACGCGGTGCTTGCGGTCATCAGGCAGGCTGTCGAGAACTTTAACCTTGAGCGGACCGCCTCCGAGATACTGAGGCTGCTTGCCGAATTCTCAAAACAGTGGGCGATGTATAAGGATAAGTTCAAGCTTATGGGCGAAAGGCTTGATGCCGCAAAAAAAGAATATGACGCGATTGCCACGACACGCACCAATATGCTCGAAAGGCCGCTGCGGAAGATCGAGGAGCTGCGGCAGCAAAAGGCCCTGGGTCATGAAGAGACCCTGCCCCTGACTGACCTGCCCCTCACCGACCAGTCTCTGCTCTGAGCCCGGACCCATGGCAAGAAAAAAAAAGGAATCCTTTTTCTTCAGGTTCATTTTCATTCTGTTTATCGGGCTTGCCGGTTTTGCGGCATTCAATATTGTTTATCCTGATGTGGCAGCCCTCAGGAAAGAAAACCCGAAAAAGACTGCGTTTATGAAATACCGGGAACGCGAGTGGGAGCAGGAGGGGAAGAAGTACAAGGTCAACCAGAAGTGGGTACCGCTGGGTGCGGTCTCTCCGTTCCTCATCAAGGCGGTGCTGATAGGGGAGGACGACAAGTTCTGGCAGCACGAGGGTTTCGATTATGAGGCGATGCAGAAGGCCATAGAAAAGGACATTAAGGAAAAGAAGTTCAAACTCGGCGGCAGCACCATCAGCCAGCAGCTCACCAAAAATCTTTACCTTTCTCCCTCAAAAAATCCGGTGCGCAAGCTCAGGGAGGCGATCATAACCTACCGGATGGAAAAGGCAATCAGCAAGAAACGCATACTCGAACTCTACCTCAATGTTGCGGAGTGGGGCGACCGGGGGATATTCGGCATCGAGGCTGCCTCCCGGCACTATTACGGCAAGTCCGCAGCGATGCTCAATCCTGAAGAGTCTGCCCGGCTGGCTTCCGTGCTTCCGAACCCGCGCAAGTTCGATCCTCTCGGCTCGTCAAAGTATGTTCAGAACAGGTCGCGCCTGATCTATAACATTATGGTAAGGCGTGGGATTGTGGTGCCCGAGTATGAGGAGATCAATGAGGGCGGGACCCCTGATGAAATCCCGGCGAGCGACCAAAGCCCGATTGAGGAGACAAAACCCTCAGCTCAGTAGTCTGTCATCATTCCTGTTTCGGGCAGGTCAGCCTGTCTCTCCCGAACGGCGAAAGTTCGCGAAGTTCCTTTACGATCCCCGGCATTATGTCTATGACCCGGTCTACCTCAGCGGCAGTCGTGTACCTGCTCAGCGAAAACCTGATGGACCCGTGCACTGCAGTATAGGGTATCCCCATGGCCCGCAGGACATGCGAGGGTTCAAGCGATCCTGACGAGCAGGCAGAGCCTGAAGACGCGCAGATGCCATGCTCATCAAGCCTGAGGAGGATGGCCTCCCCTTCGATGTATTCAAAACTTATATTGGCAGTATTCGGCAGCCGGTTCTGCGTATCACCATTCACACTGGCATCCGGGCATGCGGCAAGCAGTCCCTGCTCAAGCCTGTCCCGAAGTCTGCTGACGGTTGTCCTTTCTTCGTCAAGATTCCGCAGGGCGAGTTCTGCAGCCTTTCCGAGACCGATGACCGATGCGACATTTTCAGTGCCGGCCCTTCTGCCATGCTCCTGGTGGCCTCCGATGATAAAAGGATGGAACCTTGTCCCCTTCCTTACATAAAGGGCGCCGATGCCTTTCGGCGCGTGGATCTTGTGACCTGACAGCGAGAGCATGTCGATCATGGTCTCCTGGACGTTGACCGGGATCTTGCCGACCGCCTGTACCGCATCGGTGTGGAACATGATACCCCTGTCCGCGAGTATCCGGGTGATCTCGTCAATCGGGAAGATGACGCCGGTCTCGTTATTTGCGTACATGATCGAAACCAGAGCTGTCTCGTCGTCAACCGACTTCAGGATAAGGTCCGGGTCGAGTTCCCCTTTGCTGCCTACCGGCAGATAGGTTATGCGAAAGCCTTTTCTGCCGAGGTGGTGGCAGAAGTTCAGGACTGCCGGGTGTTCTACTCTGGTGGTAATAATATGTTTCTTCCGGGTATTGATCTCGAGCGCGCTCATGAGTGCGGTGTTATCGCTTTCGGTCCCGCAGCTGGTAAACACGATCTCGGAGGGGTCGGCGTTGATGAGACCGGCTACCTGAGACCGGGCATCCTCGATCTTCCGATGGATCTGGCCGCCGAAGGTATGCATGCTTGAGGGATTGCCATAAAGCTCCGACAGAAAAGGCCTCATGGCCTCAAGGACCTCGGGGGCTGTCTGTGTTGTCGCGTTGTTATCAAGATAAATAATACTCATGACTGCACCTCGACGATGATATCTGCGGTGACCAGTTCCCTGAGCTTTGCCTGTATGGCCTTTACGGTGACGTCAGCCATCATGCAGCCGGTGCACATGCCCCGTAATGCGATGACCACCCTGCTTCCCTCGACATCGATCAACTCGACGTCTCCGTTGTCTGTCTGCAGGCCTGGCCTGATTTCGGTCTCAATGACGTCCTGTATCAGGGCTATCTTCTGCAGATTCGTCAGTTTCTTCACTACCAGCGGTTTTTCCGGCTGTTTCAGCGACCAGAGGTCGCGGAGTATCGCCTCGATATCTCCTTTGCATTCCCCGCAGCCGCCGCCGGCCTTGGTGAAATTGGTAATCTCATCGACCGTTGTCAGGCGATTTTCGATTGCCACCTTCCGTATCTTCTCTTCGGTAATGTCAAAGCACTTGCAGACAAGCCTTCCTTCCTCTTTTCTGGTTATCGGTTCGCCGCGATAGTCGGCAATGGCTGCTTCAAGGGCCTCTCTCCCCATGACCGAGCAGTGCATCTTCTGGTCGGGAAGGCCGCCGAGATAATCGGCGATGTCCTGGTTTGTCAGTTGCAGCGCCTCATCAAGGGTCTTCCCCTTTACCATCTCCGTCAGTGCTGATGAACTGGCAATGGCGCTTGCACAGCCGAAGGTCTGGAATTTAGCATCCGTGATCTGCCCGCTTTTTTCATCAACCTTCAGATAGAGCTTGAGTGCATCGCCGCAGACAATGCTGCCGACCTCGCCGACAGCGTCCGCGTCAGGAATCTCCCCGACGTTCTTCGGCTTGAGGAAGGTCTCCTTAACCTTATCGGTATATTCCCACATAAGCCCATTGTTGCACAGAGATGCCGTCAAGTCAATCGGGCGAAGACAAGAAAGCTGGTGAATTGAATACTCCCGGACGGTCTTGAAAGATTTCGGACCTGCCTGCCGGCAACAGTCCCCGGGTATGACAGTTTTTGCTTGTGCCGTCATTCCCGAAGTTCTTCATCGGGAATCCAGAATGTTTCTTTTTTTTCTTGTCCTACTTTATGTCTGGATACCCGGCAACAGTCCCCGGGTATGACACTCTTCTTTTCTGCTGTCATTCCCGAAGTTCTCAGTCGGGAATCCAGTGTATTGCATTTTCTGTTACTTTATGTCTGGATACCCCATTACGGTCCTCGGGTATGAGGTATCAGCATGCCAGCATGCCAGCCTGCTAGCCTGCCAGCTTGCCAGCTTCTTCGCTTGCCCGCCTGCCAGCTTCCCAAGCTTGTATGTGCTTGCCTTCCTTTCCCGACTGTTGACAGAACTGATTGATTTATCTAAAATACCTTCGCATCGGGATTGGATTAAGTTTAATTAATGCATTACTACCTGGGAGGGAACAATGACACCATTATCTTCGCAGCCTCAGACATCCGGAATCAGGACTTTCAGATCAAGCGCGTATCTGTTGTTATGTCTGTTATCGTTATGTCTGCTTGCGGCACCTCTGGTGTCGGCAGCCGGAATGACCGATGTTCAGAAGGCAAAGATCAAGGCAGATCTCGCTGCCAAAAAGCCGCTTGAGCAGATCATGAAGGAGGCCCTGGCTCTTTGCATGCCGGCGTCGGATCTTGTCACCACGTTAATTAAAGCCGGCGTTGAACCCGGTGCTGTGGTGACTGCCGCAGTGTCTGCTTCATCCATTGTCATAGCATCTGAGGCAGGTTGTCACCAGGCAGTTATTCCCGAGTCGATTACTGCTGCTGTAAAGGCAGGCGGCGCTGCTGCACTGCCGTCTATTGTGCGGGCTGCCGAGAATAGCGGTGTCAGTACACCTGTCATACTTAAAGCAGCAACTGCCGGTGGTGCTGATTCAGAGACAGTTACTGTCCTTGCGTCGACCTCGTCAGCTGCTTCTGCACCAGAGGCTCCGGCCTTGGGCTATTCAGCGCCTGCCCCTACCACGGGGCCGACGACTTACCAGCCCTCCGGGACTCCTGCAATGGGCGGAGGTGGCGGCGGAGCCCCTGTTAATCCGACCCAGCCGGCGAGTCCGACAAATCCAAATGTGCAGAGACGTTAAGACAGTATAGACAGAATAATATCTGAAGAATGGGGAGAGGGCATATACATATGATCGATAAAAATAGATATGAGGGCGTAATGGGTTTATTCTTTGGTCTGATCATGCTTCTGCTGCCGGTATTTGCAGCAGCGGCAGAGATTGCCCCTGCAGCTGAACTCGAAAGGCCGCTCGGCAGCGGCAGGAGAGATAGCGGGGTGCTGAAACTCGGCCCAGTTGAGGTGCATCCATCCCTTTCAGTCAAAGAGATATACAGTGACAATATATTTTCGACCCCGGACAACACGGAGCACGACTTCATCATGGTGCTGACACCCGGCATCTACCTGCAGCTTCCGGTCAGGGACCATACCTTTTCGATTGCTGCCAATACAACCCTCACCCGGTATGCAGAGTTTTCTTCGGAGAATACCAACGATTATTTTGTCAACGGCACCGCTAACTTCATGTTCGGCAGCAGGATTAACCTGAAGGCATCGGACACCTTTATAAAGGGACATGAACCCCGGGGATCGTCCTCCTCAGGGATTATAGAGAAGTTCGACAACAACACGGCCGCGGCCTCGCTGACCTATCTCCTGGCCGAGGTCTCGAAGGTCCAGGTTGATTATTCAAGGACCGACTGGGACTTCAAGACAAGCACCTTCAGGAGCAGGAGCGAGGACCTGATCTCTGCCTATCTCTACTATCGTCTTATGCCGAAGACCTCGGCCTTCATCCAGTATAACTTCAAGAATGTACGCTTCGACGATAACACGATCGGTCTTGACAACAAGATGCAGAGCGGCCTCCTCGGACTTTCATGGGATATCACCGGGAAGTCAAAGGGGAGTATTGCTGCCGGCTACCTGCGGAAGGACTTTGATGTCTCTTCAAAAGGCAGTCTGAAGACCTGGACCGCCTCTGCCGACATAACCCATAATTTTTCCGACTATACCTCTCTCAGACTGCTCGGCAAGCGGGACGTAAATGAGTCGAGTCTTCTTGGAACACGCTATTATGTCACCACCGGCCTGTATGGTGAGGTCACCCACCGGTTTCTGCAGAGGCTGGCAGTTGTGGCAAAGGCCTCCTATGGCCAGGATAAATATACTGATATCATTCCCGGAGATACGCAGCTGAGGAAGGACAATACGCTCACCGCGGGTATGGGGTTGCGTTATATCATGAGGCGCTGGCTCGAATTCGTACTCGAATATAACTACCGGAACAAGGACTCGAATATCGACATATACAGTGCCAAGGAAAATACCATCTCCCTGATGATGAACGCCTCGTTCTGAGGTGGGAAGACAAGCTAACAAGCGGCAAGCTGATGCGTCATACCCGAGGACCGTTGTCGGGTATCCAGACAGGAAGTAAAACAAAGAAAAGAAAATACCCTGGATTCCCGACTAAGAACTTCGGGAATGACGGAGAGCAAAAAAAAGTATGTCATACCCGAGGACCGTTGTCGGGTATCCAGACATGAAGTAGAACAAAGAAAAGAAAATACTCCGGATTCCCGACTAAGAACTTCGGGAATGACGGAAACAAATAAAGATTGTCATACCCGAGGCTGACAAATACTATTAATGGACAAGTTGTCTTTAGCGTTGTTTCTTTTTCTGTCGCTGGTTTTTATGCCCCGGGAAATTCAGGCTGCAGGTGAAACCTCAGGGAGAATGACGGTGGTTAGGGGCGAGGTGGCCTTAAAGAGGCCGGGGACTGAAAAAATCATCCCGATGCGTGTTGGCGATACGGTCTATGTCGGCGATCTTCTGCAGACAGGTAAAGATTCAGGGGCCCAGATGGTCCTGACAGACGAATCGGTTGTGAACATCTCGTCCATGACCTCCATCAGGATGAACCAGTACGCATTCGATGCCCAGGAATACAGAAGGACAGCAGTTGCCAGGGTATTAGAGGGGATGGCCCGTTTTATTGTCCACAAACAGCAGAAAAAGGCCTCCTTTACCATTGAGACCTCACACGCTGCAGTTTCCTTTGCATACGCTGATCTGGTTGTCAAAACTTCAGCAGCAGAGTCCACCATTGCTGTCCTTGACGGCGGCGTGAGTGTGAGGAACAGTTCACCCCTGATCATAGGTCAGGTGGGGCTTGGGGACAACGAAATGACCGTGGTGAGGGCGAAGACCCCGCCTTCAATTCCGTCTGTTATAACATCGCAGCAAAGGAGGATATACAGTAAAGATGCAAAACAATTCTAGGAAAGATTTTATATACGGATGTAATTGCAGATCAGCCGTAGCAGGATTTCTTCTGCTCGTATTTTTCCTTATGCCTGTTGCCGCGCGCGGCCAGGACTATGTCATCGGAGAGGGCGACCTCCTCAAGATAACGGTCTATGACAATCCCGACCTCACCAGCGAACCGCGTGTCGGCGGTGACGGCAGGATCACCTTTCCGTTGATCGGAGAGGTGATGGTGACCGGTCTCACCTCCGTAGAGGTACAGAAGAAGATTGCTGAACTCCTCTCGAACGGGTTTATAAAGAAACCGCAGGTGTCGGTCTTTATTACGGAATATAAGTCCAAAAAGGTGACCACCCTCGGCGAGTTCACCAAGCCCGGCCTGGTCGAACTGCGGGGCAATGCCACACTGATGGAGGTCATCTCCAACGCAGGCGGCATCACGGCGAACGGTGCCGAGACGCTGGTGATACAGCGCAAGGTCCTGAAACCCGAAGGCGGACGCGGTGAGGATGTCACGATCGTCGTGGATCTCATCAAGCTCCTCGAAAAAGGTGATATCGCCGCCAATATCATGGTGATGGACGGCGATAGCATCTACGTGCCGAAGGCCGCCTTTGTCTATGTCAACGGAGAGGTCAAGAATCCCGGGGCATACAAGATAACCAAGGGCCTCACCGTCCTGAGGTCCATAACGCTTGCCGGCGGCTTTACGCAGAAGGCCTGGAAGGGCAGGACGAACATCATCCGCAAGTCTGAAAAAGGCGAGTCCGAGATCAGCGCAAAGATGGAAGACCTCGTCATGCCGGACGACGTTATTGTCGTACCGGAGAGCTTTTTCTGAGAGAGACAAGAGAATGCAGACAACCAGGCTGGCAAGTTGACAAAGTAGTCTTTATTCCCGTTTACGTGTCATTCCGGCTTGCCTGCCTGCCGGTAGGCAGGTCCGGAATCTTTCAGAAGGATTCCCGGCGCGCTTCGCTTGCGGGAATGACAGGCAAAAAAAGGAAACATAAGCAAAAACTGTCATACCCGAGGACTGTTGTCGGGTATCCAGGCATAAAAGTAAAACATACATAAAAAGCACGGGAGGGGTTTAACCATATGAAATCAAACGAAGAGATTCACCTGCTGGATTACTGGCGTGTCCTGCAGAAGAGACGTCCAATAGCAGTGACCTTTTTTGCGGTTGTCGTCGGCATCGTTGCAATCTATTCCCTTGTGGCGACAACAGTCTATGAAGGATCGGTGCAGGTGCTCTTTGACCTCGAGAAAAACCAGACCCTCAACTTTGCCGAGGGCGGGGCTGCCGTGATCCAGATGAAGGACGCCTCAGAATACTTCAATACACAGAAGGAGATCATCCATAGCAGGGCCTTTGCCGACAGGGTTGTGCGTAAACTACAGCTCGATAAGAATCCCTACTTCACCGGCCCGAAGGAAAAGAAGAGCAGCGGCATGATCGCCACTATCTCGAAATCAATAAGGGATCTCTTTCCTGAAAAGGCAAAACCGGTCAGCCCTTTTCCTGACTATAAGTTCAGGGAAGAGCTCGACCCCGACCTTACCGACATTGTGCTCAAAAATGTAGACCTGGCCAGCGGCAGGCAGAACAATCTTCTCAAGATCACCTATAAGGCCGACAACCCCACCGTGGCCGCGGTCATGGCGAACGGCGTTGCCGAGACCTTTATCGAACACAACCTCGACATCCGGGTCAGGCCCTACCGGGATGCGGCAGAGTGGCTCTCCTCCCGGCTGGTCGAATCCAAGGCAAAGGTGGAAGACACCGAAAAGATGCTCCAGCAGTACAAAGAAGGCAAGGGCATCGTCTCGTTCGAGACCAAGGAGAATGTCCTGAACCAGAAGCTCCAGGAGTTTATGACCCAGCTCGTCCAGACAGAGGGCAAGCGGCATGAGGCCGAGATAAAATATAACCAGATCAAATCGGTGATCGATCGTCCCGAACTCCTGGCGACCGTCCCGGACATCATGAACAACCTCGTGATCCAGACCCTCAGAACCGAAGAACTGACCGCCAGAAGGCAGCTCTCTGAGCTCACTGAAAAGTTCGGCGCAAAACACCCCCAGATCATCAAGGCGACTTCCCAGCTCGATATGCTCCAGAAGAATATCATCAGCGAGGCCCGGAAGATGCTGAATGCTGCCAAGGCAGAGCTTGAGGTGGCCCAGAGCAGGGAGACCTCTCTCAGGCGCGCTATGGAACAGCAGAAGCAGGAGGTCCTCGGCCTCACCCGCAAGGCGATCGACTTCAATGTTATTGCAGGTGAATCCGGCAGCAACAAGCAGTTCTACGAACTCCTCCTGAAGAAGCTGCAGGAGGCCTCACTCTCAGGAGGCATGAGCGTCTCGAATGCCCAGATCGTCGATTATGCAGTCATCCCGAAGGCGCCGATCAAGCCGAAGAGGGCACTGAACATTCTGCTTGCGATGCTGGTAGGGCTCTTCGGCGGAGTCTTTGCTGCCTTCTTCACCGAATATATGGATGACACCATCAAGACCGCCGAGGATGTGGACAAGAACCTCGACCTGCCGTTCTTCGACGTCGTTCCTTTGACCGAGGAGGCGAAGGGACCGATCTTTGTCACGTCTGATCCCAAGTCAGCCACTGCCGAGGCCTACCGCACCATACGGACCGGGCTCATGCTTTCTTCGACCGATCAGCCGCTGAAGGTCATCCTTGTGACGAGCGCTACCCCGAACGAGGGCAAGACAACGACTGCGGCAAACCTCGCGGTCGCTATGGCCCAGATGGGAGAGAAGGTCCTGATTGTGGACGTGGACATGAGGCGGCATAACCTCCATGAACTCTTCGGCACCAGCAACCCTGTCGGCATCAGCGATGTGATCGTCGACCCTAAAAGGCTTTCCGAGGCGATCAAGTCCGTCGAGAACCATCAGAACCTCGACATCATCACCGGCGGCACGCTCGCCCCGAACCCCTCGGAGCTCCTCGGTTCAGAGCGCATGCGGGAGTTCATTACGCACCTCAGGGGCAGGTACGACCGGATCATCCTCGATTCCCCGCCGCTCCTGGCCTTCTCGGACTCGCTCGTCCTGTCGCGCCTGGCCGATGGCGTCATCATGGTCATCTGGGGCGGCAAGACCCCGAGAAACACCATCCATCAGGCAGTCCAGTCCCTCCAGGGCGTCGGTGCAAAGATACTCGGCGTCGTCCTCAATAAGATCGACACCACCAGAAGGTCCTACTATTACTATCCCTATTATTCGTACTACTACTCGGATAAAAAAGGCGGGAAAAAGAAGAAAAAGAAGAAGTAAAGGCGTCATACCCGAGGAAGGACTTCGGGAATGACGGACACAAGCAAACTGTCATACCCGAGGACCGTTGTCGGGTATCCAGACATAAAGTAAAACATTAAAGAAGAAACACTCTGGATTCCCGATGAAGAACTTCGGGAATGACGGGCATAAGCAAACTGTCATACCCGAGGACTGTTATCGGGTATCCAGACATAAAGTAAAACATGAAGAAGTTTTATGTCTATATCATGTGTAGTCAACGAAATGGCACTCTATATACTGGAGTTACGTCAGACCTCATCAAGCGGATTTTCGAACATAAGAATCACGTAGTTGAGGGTTTTACAGAAAAATACGGTGTCCATCACCTTGTATGGTACGAACAGCACGAAACTGCGGGGACCGCTATCTCAAGAGAAAAGAAGATAAAAAAATGGAATCGCATATGGAAGCTGAATCTTATTGAACGTCAGAATCCTGAATGGAAGGATCTGTATGACGGTATTTGTGAAGGGAATGGATTCCCGTCTCCCCAGTGATAACGGGGAACAAAAAAGGGTATGTCATACCCGAGGACTGTTGTCGGGTATCCAGACATAAAGTAAAACATGAAGAAGAAACATTCTGGATTCCCGATCAAGGACTTCGGGAATGACGGCCTAAAGAGAAAGTAGACCATAAACGCATGATCGACATACATTGCCATATCCTCCACGGGATAGACGACGGCCCCGAGACTCTGGAGGAGTCCCTGGCTCTCTGCCGCGTTGCGGCGGCCGACGGCGTCAGGACGATCGTCGCCACGCCGCATTACAAGCCCGGCACCTATGAATGGTCAGGTCCTAAGGTCCTCGATGCAGTCAGCCTGCTCGGGGCTGCTGCCAGGGCAGAGGGACTCGACCTGCGCATACTTTCGGGCGCCGAAGTCTCGGTCTTTCCCGAGCTCCCCTCGGTGCTTGAGGCTGGCGGCCAGCTCATGCTCAACCAGGGCATATATTTCCTGGTCGAGTTCCGGCCGCATGCCATCCCTGCCAACTCCGAGGCGTTCCTTGCGGACTTTCTCAAGTCGGGCCTGGTGCCGGTCATAGCCCACCCCGAGAGAAACGCCTGGTTTGTGAACCATCCAGAGGTCCTCTTTCCTCTTGTGAAAAGGGGGGTCCTGCTCCAGATCACGGCCGCGAGCCTGACCGGGGGCCTGGGTCCTCAGGCAAGGGATTTCAGCGTTTATCTCCTGCGGCATAACCTTGCCCATGTCATTGCCTCGGATGCCCATAACCTGGACGACCGGCCTGCGACGTTGTCAGAGGCAGTCTCCCTGGCTGCCGACCTTGTGGGAGAGGAAAGGGCGTTGACCATGGTCACCACGGTCCCCGAGGCGATCATTGCAGGAAGACGTCGAATGATTGTCGAGCCTCTGGAGTATGGCCTTCCTGCGGAGGACCGGCCCGCCTCATTATTTCGGCGATTTGTCCGCAGGTTCCTGGGTGACTGACAGCCCCCGGACCGGCAGCACAAAGACGCTGGGTGATGCTGCCATTGAAAAGGGCATCGTCTTTCTCCTGATCTTCACCCCGCTGGCCTTCGGAACTGTCCAGCACTGGTCCGTCGCCGTGATGGAAATATTCGCCTTCTCGATACTTTTTATTCAGCTTTTAAGCAAACACGCCGGTAAACTATATGGAGATAACGCCCCCGCCTTCGGCACCCCCTCTTACCTTAAGAGGGGGAAGGGGGAGTTACTCCGTTGCGGGCTTGCCGGCCTGCCGGCTTACCTGCTTTTCCCCTTTTCTGCCTTTATCCTTCTTGTCCTCTTTCAGCTTCTGCCGCTGCCCGAGGGTCTGCTCAGGGTGGTATCCCCGCTGTCTCTCGCAACATACAAAAAATTCAGCAGCATCGCCCCCGGCAGCCTTCTTCCGATAAGCGTGCTGCCCTATGCAACGGGACAGGAACTCCTGAAGCTCATTTCCTATGCCGCGGTCTTCTATGTCATCGTCAGCCACTACAGGACAAAGGCCCGGGTGCATGCCCTGGTGAAGACGATACTCTATATCGGGATCTGCCTTGCCCTGTTTGCAGTTGTCCAGAAGATGACCTGGAACGGTCGTATATTCTGGTTCTACCCGGTCGAGGAATATCTGCGCTCGGGTGCGGGCATATGGGGGCCGTATATCAACCGCAACCACTTTGCCGGGTATATGGAGATGGCCATACCGCTTGCGCTCGGTCTGCTCATCTATGCCGCGCCCAATGCCAACACGCTCCCCGGAGTGTCGTTCGGCCGGAAGGTCGCACGCTTCATGGCAAGTAAAAACCTCGTGCGCTTCTCCGTGATTTTTCTGTCGGTGCTAATCATGTCAGCCTCGCTCTTCATGACCCTCTCGCGCGGCGGAATCGCAGGTTTCGGGATCTCTTTTTTCTTCTTTGTCTGGATTACCCGCAGGAGGCGGTCCCTCAGGAGCAGGGCGCTTCTGCTCGGGCTTCTGGCTGTTGTCATTGCAGTGGTGATTGTGTTCGCGGCCTGGGACCAGCTCGAAGGCAGGTTCGAGGAGCTTGAGAAGGAGAGTCATATATCCCGGCTGATAGTCTGGAACGATTCCCTCGGCATGGTGAAGGACTATCCCTTTTTCGGCAGCGGCCTCGGCACCTTCGAAAACACCTACATGCGTTATCAATCGAGATATCCTCTTGCCCTGTTCGACCATGCACATAATGACTATGTCGAACTGCTGACCGACACCGGCATTGCCGGGTTTGTAAGCGTTATGAGCCTGGCCATTATCTTCTTTATCTCCGTCTACCGCAGATGGCTCAGGAGGCGCGACATCTTTGCAAAGTGCGTCGGAGCAGGAGGTCTCACCTCCTGCATTGCCATTGCAGTGCACAGCACCACTGACTTCAACCTGCATATCCCGGCAAATGCCCTGCTCCTGACTGTGATAGCCGCTCTCACGTACGCGGCGGTGTTTAATGAGAAAGAAGAGAAAGAGAACGAGCCAGCAAGCCAGCAAGCGAGCAAGCTGATAAACGAGCCAGCAAGCCAGCAAGCGAGCAAGCTGGCAAGCGAGCAGCCAAAAAGCGCGCCGGCTGGTATGCTCTTGCCAGCCTGCCAGCCTGCCAGCTGGTATTCGCGTGCCCGCTTGTATCCTCTTGTTCGCGTGCCCGCTGGCCAGCTTTTTTTCTTGACTCTTATTTACCTCATACTCCTCTATATCCCGGTCAGGGTGCTGATCGCAGACCATTACTATGCAAGGGTTGCCGGAATCCTGGACGATCCTGAAACCGAAGGCCTTGATGTCAGGCCGCTCCTGCCCGAGACTCTGCCGAGCTTTCTTGAGGCGATACGCTCCCTTGAGACGGCCCGCTACTTCTCGCCGTCCCGCGCCCTCTATCCCAAGGCCCTCTCTGAGCTCTACAGCCGTCTCGGCAGATGGGCAGAGGCGATGGAGCTGCTGAACGCCCCGCTCCCCAAAACAGCCATCCCGAAGAACGAGGCCTTTGAAAAGGCCTTTTATTATCTCCGGAAGGCGGTCTCTCTTGAGCCTGCAAACGCCGACTTTCACCTGGCCCTGGGCCACCATTATGACACCGTGCTCAAAGACACGGCCCGCGCTGAGGAGGAATATCAGAAGGCTGTGGCCGCCTTCCCGGTCAGTGTTGCCGTGAGAAGTGCAGTGGCCGCCCGTTATCTTCAGAGCAACAGAAAGGGCGACGCCCTTGAGCAGGCCCGGATGATCGCAGCCCTCGACGACAGCTATATTCTCGAAGATTCTCCGCAGAAGACCTATATAATCCAGCGCCGGACAGACGACTATATGCGCATGCTCTACAGCAGCTATCTCTTCAGAGCCCTCGACATAGCCTGGGGCATAACAAACGACCCCCGAGTCGTCTCCGGCATCACCCCCAACACCCCCGACGCCCATGAAGTCCTCAAGGCCTTCATGGAATGGAAGGGGATAGAGGAGAAGGAATAAGGCAAGCTGGCAAGCCAGCAATCAAACACGTCATACCCGAGGACTGTTATCGGGTATCCAGACATAAAGTAAAACATAGAGGAAAGACAAACTGGATTCCCGACTAAGACCTTCGGGAATGACGGGCAGGGAATGGGGCAGAGCCCCGGGAACAAATCAATGCTGCCGAATGCCGGGTGCTATGCTAAACTATGACTACGCGGAATGCTAATAACGAGGCATTTAACTGAGTCACTGCATCAGGCGAGCATGTCTGAATGGATGATTTAGAAAGGAGAAAGAGGTCATGAAGACAATCACTCTTGAAACTATCTACGACAAGATGATTGCGTTGGAACGAGACATCGTGCAGATCAAGAAAAAACTTACTGAAGAACCTGAATTGCGAAATGAATACATTGCAAAGATGTCGGATATTGATGAAGAGAAGTCTCATGTCGTGAAAGACTTCGGAAAAAGATACGGTCTGAAAAAATAATGTATAGTCTTGCCGTCAAAGAGGGGATTGATAGAAAATTCAAAAAGCTTGCGAAGAAGGATAAGGAGATGTTGCAACTTGTTGAAAGAAAGGTGAGGGATATTCTTGATAACCCTTATCGCTTCAAGCCGCTGAGAAAACCATTGCAGAACAAGCGTAGGGTTCATGTTGGCGGTTCTTTTGTTCTTGTCTATGAAATTGATGAAGAAAATAGACTGGTGACACTTCATGACTTTGAACATCACGATAATGTCTACAAGACTTAGGTTAAGACTTTTCTGCGGATAAAGTTACACAGGTAAGGTAACAATCAAACACGTCATACCCGAGGACAATATCAGCTGGCAAGCGAATACCAGCCAGCAAGCGAAAACATCTCAGGAAGCAGACACGTCATACCCGAGGACCGTTATCGGGTATCCAGAAATCTTCGCTTGCCAGCTTGTATGAGCTTGCTGCATGTATGCGCCTGTTTTATCTTGGGGCCCCTGTGGAAATTCCCGATATGCGACGAGAGATGCCGTGAAGCATCTTCGGCTGTTCGAAGCCTTGAAAAGGGAATGGATGTTTAAATACCGCTCAAGGCGAGTTTCGAAGATGTAGGCAGAACGACAGAGCAGAGCGCAGGAATTTGCATGGGGTGCCCTTCTTTGGTGCCGGCATTTCTTGGGCAGGCAAGAAAGCGGCCGGGGTTTGGGGCAGAGCCCCATGAATAAAAATAAGAAGTTTTACTGATATAATATTCTGTTCTTATGGGGTTCCACCCCAACCCCCGGTTCTTTTCTTGGTGCGCAAGAAAAGTAACCAAAAGAAGCGCACCTGTATGATTCATACTCATAGGTAACACATTAGTTCAAGTACATAGGTAACACATTTTAAGATATGGACATCTTTATATGGAGGTGTCCGATGCCTTGGAAAGAGGTGAAACCTATGGATGAGAAAACGTTGTTTATTGCCGACTATATACATGGCGGCAGAACGTTTGCTGAGCTTTGCAGAGTGTATGGCATCAGTCGAAAGACAGGGTATAAATGGGTGTCACGATATGGGCGAGATGGGTCTAGGGGGCTGGATGAGCTTTCTAGCAAACCGCATTCATGTCCTCACCGGACACCCTATGCAATACGCAAGGAAATAATCGAACTGAGGCAGAAGCGGATAAAACCGGGGCCGAAGAAGATACAGAGCATTCTGTCAAAGAGATATGCTGATTTGGCCGTACCATCTAAAACAACTATTTACAATATATTGCGGAATGAGGGGTTGGTTGAAAAGCGGAAACTACGGAGACATGTTCCGCCTGGATGCAAGCCATTTGAGCCAGCCAGAACTCCCAACGACTTATGGACTGCGGACTTCAAAGGACAGTTTCTTACAGGAGACGGGCAATGGTGTTTTCCGTTGACCGTGATGGATGATGTGAGCCGGTACCTGATAGGCTGCCAAGGATTACCTGGGACGGCAACGCAGGGTGTTAAGAAGGAATTCGAAAGGTTATTCAGGGAATATGGACTGCCTCTTCGGATACGCACGGATAACGGCGTACCATTTGCATCGCTCAGTACCGGTGGCATATCCCAGCTTTCAAAGTGGTGGATACGGCTGGGGATCGTGCCGGAAAGGATAGAAAGGGGCAAACCTCAACAAAACGGCAATCATGAGCGAATGCATCGCACATTGAAGGCTGTAGCCATAAAACCTCCCTCAAGAACAAGTGCCAGGCAGCAGGGGGCATTTGATGCGTTTCGTACTGAATATAATGAGATGCGGCCGCATGAATCGCTCGGGCAGGAGACTCCGGCAAGCAGATACCAGCTATCACCCAGACGAATGCCGGAACGGCTTCCCGAACTTGAATATCCCGGCCATTACCGAATTGCATCCGTCGTATCACACGGGGTTGTTTATTGTTTTGGAAAAATTATATACGTCGGGCATCTTCTATCCGGCGAGCGTGTGGGGATGGATGAGATAGATGATGGGGTTTGGAATCTGTATTATGGACCGGTGCGGCTTGGTCTCTTTGATTTACGGGAAAGCACCAATAAATGGGGCTATTTGAATTTGAAAGTGTAACCCATGTGCATGAACTTTTTTGTAACCAATGTCCTTGACTCGTACAACCCCGTGACCATTTCTTAACGTCTGCTCAGGAGTTGCCGGTACATTTCGGAAACTCGCCCCGCAGGGAAGAACAATCATAATAATTCGTTGCATCGGACAGTCCGAAATGCTAAACCCGTCATCTCCCTCCGCTGACTAAAATGTTCAACGGGGAACTACCGCTTACGCTTCTGGGGCCCCTGTGGAAATTCCCGATATGCGACGAGAGATGCCGTGAAGCATCTTCGGCTGTTCGAAGCCTTGAAAAGGGAATGGATGTTTAAATACCGCTCAAGGCGAGTTTCGAAGATGTAGGCAG
>Ga0334722_10003444_pt1 | contig 17029 bp, 14 predicted proteins | sample C3_bottom_MG_FD_207210 | JGI IMG/M metagenome (GOLD analysis project Ga0334722, IMG submission 207210) | Sediment microbial communities from Yellowstone Lake, YNP, Wyoming, USA - C3_bottom | ecosystem: Environmental > Aquatic > Freshwater > Lake > Sediment | place: USA: Wyoming | collected...
CCCGATGCCGATTTCCGACAGTGAAGCTGGCGTCGTGGGGCGAAAGGGCCTGGCAGGGAGGAACCGTGGACGAACGTTCGCGCGTGTTGCTGTCGGCGTGTCTGGGGGCGATTATCGGGGGGCTGGGAGGCTACCTGTTCCTGACCGAAGACGGGCAGCGCGTGAGGGAGCGCCTCGAACCTGGCATGGACGAGCTGCTGCGCGAGATGCGGCATCTCCGGTCGGCCGTCGAGAAGGCAAGGATGGCGGCCCAGGAAGGCTGGACCGCCATTGACGAGCTGCGCCGGTCCGCCCCGGCGCAGACCACCGTCAGGCCACCCACACGCTACTGATTCTCGGCCTTGGGACACCAGAAAGCCGGCGCGCCCCGTCCTGTCGAGTCGGTCGCGAGGCGCGTCCGCAGGCTAGGGCGCCAGGCGGCCGACGGCGCCTGGATGATGGGTGTCGCGGCCAAACGCGCCCTGATCGAAGTCGCGTACAGCAGCGACGATCTCACCCACGCGGCGTCCATCGCCTACTACGCGCTGCTGTCGTTTCTCCCGTTCTTGCTGCTGGCCTTCACCGTCCTCGGATCGTTCGAGACCGGCCAGCAGGTTCGCGACCGCGTCCTCGAAGTGGTGCTCGGGTACTTCCCGGCACAGCCGGACTTTATTGCCAGCCAGGTTGATCTGTTCAGCAAGACCGGAGCGCAGTTGGGCGTTGGGTCGACGCTGGCGCTGATCTGGGCGTCGATGGGCGTGTTCGGCGCCATCAGCACGGCCGTCAACCATGCGTGGAGCGTGGAGCGGCCTCGGAGTTTCTGGGGCCATCGCCTGTTCTCGTTCCTGATGATGGCCGCCGCCGTCGTGCTGTTGTTCGTCGCCCTCCTCCTGTTGAGCGTCTCGAAGATGACTGGCGACGCGTGGTCGCTCGTCGTGTCGGCGTTTCCGTGGTTCGGCGCGATCCACGGTTGGACCGGGCCGGGCGTGGCGTTCCTGCTGTTTGTGATCGTGGTGGGCCTGGTGTTCTACTTCGTGCCCAATACGCGGGTGCGGTTTCGGGACGTATGGCCGGGAGCCATCGTGACGGCCGTCGCGTGGCGTGGCGCCTTCGAAGGCTTCTCCTGGTACCTGAAGCGATGGGCCAAGTCGAGCATCCACGGTTCGGTGGCCACCGTCGTCTGGTTCCTCCTGTGGATCTACATCTCGGCCGTCATTCTGCTTTATGGCGTGGAATTCACGGCGGCGTTTGCCCGGATCCGGCGGGAGCGTCGTGAACCCATGGTGCCGACCAACGCGTCCTAGAAACAAATCCATTTCCTCACCCTGGGATGAGGTCAGACCCCCGTAACTCCACACCGATGAACCGCCTGGTCAGTCAGAAGAGTCCGTATCTGCTGCAGCACGCGGCAAATCCCGTCGATTGGTATCCGTGGGGCGAAGAGGCGTTTGCCGCCGCCAGACTGGCCGACAAGCCGATCTTCCTGTCGATTGGCTACTCGACGTGTCACTGGTGCCACGTGATGGAGCACGAGTCGTTCGAGAGCGACGTGATCGCAGGACTCCTCAACCGCGACTTCGTTTCCATCAAGGTTGACAGAGAAGAACGCCCGGACGTGGACCGGGTGTACATGCTCTTCGTACAGTCGACGACTGGATCGGGCGGGTGGCCGATGAGTGTGTGGCTGACGCCCGAATTGAAGCCGTTCTTCGGTGGTACCTACTTCCCGCCTGACTCGCGTTACGGACGTGCCGGATTTGAGGATCTGCTCTCCCAGATCACGCGGGCGTGGCGTGAGAATCGGCTCTCGGTCGTCGAGTCGGCTGATGCTGTGCTGCGCCAGTGGCGCGCACCGGAGTCGGTTGGCAGTGCGACACGCGTGCCAAGTCCGGACGCGCTGCTTCGCGCGGTCGGCCAGTACCAAGGGGTCTTCGATCCGGTTCATGGGGGATTTGGGAGTGCGCCCAGGTTTCCGCGGCCGAGTGAACTGCTGTTTCTCTTACGGGAGTCCGCGCGGACTGGCGACGAGGTGCCTCGCGTGATGGCCATTCGGACGCTCTCGGCGATGGCGTCTGGAGGGATCCGCGATCACCTGGGAGGTGGCTTTCACCGCTACTCCGTGGACGCGGCCTGGCGTGTGCCGCACTTCGAGAAAATGCTTTACGACCAGGCGCAATTGGTCCTCGCGTATCTCGAGGCGTTCGAGGCGACCGGCGAGCTGTGGCTGGCAGAGGTCGCGGAAGATACGCTCCGTTACGTCGATCGCGACTTGACGGATGCACTGGGAGGGTTCACCTCGGCCGAAGACGCCGACAGCCTGCCACCGGAGGGCGGGGCGCTTGCGGCGCCTGCGGCGGAGGCCATCGCGCTTGCCCCGCCGAAGCTCGACCCTATCGCGCTTGCCCCGCCGAAGCTCGAACCCACAGGGCTTGGCTCGCCGAAGCTCGAACCCACGGGGCTTGCGCCGCCGAAGCTCGACCCCACGGCGCTTGCCACGCCGAAGCTCGAACCCACGGGGCTTGCGCCGCCGAAGCTCGACCCCACGGCGCTTGCCACGCCGAAGCTCGAAGAGCGAAGGAGCGAGGGCGCCTTCTACTTGTGGGGACACGAGGAGTTCGACACGCTGCTCGGCGCAGATGCGGACCTGGTTCGCGCGAGGTTCGGCATTCTGCCGTCAGGCAACGCGCCGTCGGATCCGCAAGACGAGTTTGGCGCGAAGAACCTGCTGTACGCTGCGAAGTCTCCCGCCGAGCTCGCGCGCGATTTCGGATTAGCCCCTGACGAGGTCAGTTTCCGACTCTCGCGGGCCCGGGCCATTCTGTTCGAGACGCGAGCGCTGCGCCCTCGCCCGCACCTGGACGACAAGGTCATCACCGCCTGGAACGGCCTGATGATCGCGGCGTGTGCCCGCGGCGCGCGCGTGCTCGGTCGCGACCAGTGGCTGACGCGGGCTGTGAAGGCGGCCCAGTTTCTCAGAATGCGAATGTGGAGCGCTTCGGAGCGCACGTTGTACAGGCGGTACCGGGATGGGGAAGTGGCGGTGGCGGGCTTCGCGGAGGACTACGCCTGCGCGATCTGGGGTGCACTCGAGCTTGCCGCTGCTGGCGTTGGAGGTGGATGGCTCGACTGGGCCCTGACGCTTCAACGACGACAGGACGAACTGTTCCTGGATGCACAGGGCGGCGGTTGGTTCAGCACGACCGATCAGGACGCCTCGATTCTGCTGCGACTGAAGGAGGATTACGACGGGGCCGAGCCATCGGCGAGTTCGATTGGTGTGACGAATCTCCTGAAGTTGGCCCGCCTGACAGGCGATGCTTCATGGCACCGACGCGCCGAACGGATCCTCGCCGCATTCGGCGACCACCTGACGACCGAAGGACGCCGCATGCCGTTGATGCTCGCCGCGCTCTCGGCCTGCCATGCCAGTCACTGAAAAGTCCTCGCTATCGAACCACGCGCTCCAGCCGTACGCGGCTCAATCGCCGCAGCGCATCATGTCTTCGCCCCCCCGTGAATGGTCCGCAGCTGGTGGTCCGCGAGTGTCAACTCCGCGCGAATCGTATCAACGCATCGTAGTCATGTTGGTCAGCCCTCTTAAGAGCTGAAATGTACTCGTCTCTCAAGGCCCCGCCCACCTCAAGTACTCCGGTGTGCGTTCTCATCCCCCATGAGAACGGTCCTTGCCCATTTGAACTGAGGAGAATGTTCGTCATGAGGCGAGCGTGTCGACCATTCCCGTTCACAAATACGTGAATCGAAACCAGCCGATGATGGAATCGCGCGCCGATCTCATCCCAACCGAAGGTTTCATACTCAATCCAGTATTTCGTGTCGTCCAACAATCTAGCTAGTTCGGTTGAGATGTCCTCGGTGAACACTCCGATGTTCTTGTTCGACTTCCTCAGCTTTCCGGCCCACTTCCACACGCGATTCAACATCCGTCTGTGAACATCGAGAGTAAACGTCGCCGTGAGGATGTCCGAGTGCTGTCTGCTTTCAGCCCAGTTCCCGGCTTCGGTAATGTTCTCGCGCTCCAGCGTATTCAGTTCGCCCTGTGTCGTGATGTAGTCGGGAATGAGGCCCTCTGCCTCGTTCGGGTCCAGAGGCGTGGCGCCAGGGGGATAGTCAATCGGGAACGGGCTCACTTGTGCGCCACCGTCCTTCTACTTCTCGGCCTAGTAGCCCAGATTCGATAATCCAGCTTCGATTTCAATTGAGGCGCGAGAGTGTCAACCTCCTTGGCCAAGTCGTCATCGCTCGATCCTTGCTTCTCCAGTCGCATGGAATGTTCAGTCGTTTGCACGAGTTGCTCAGCGAGAGCCCTTGCCCGCTCGTCAATGATCGCTTCAAGATCGGCGAATCGACCGTCTGGAACAATGGCGTAGATCAACTTGCAGTTCATCGCTTGGGCGGTTCTGGCGAGTCGTTCTAAAGTGACCCTACCGAGGGGTTCCCGCTCTTCCAGCCGCGTGATGTTGGATTGCCCCACGCCGACACGTTCGGCGAGTTGCCGCGCACTTAGTCCGAGCGCGCCCCGAACCGCTTTGATCCAGCCGGAGCGCGGCATCTGATCGGTCCGAATAGCGATCCATGGGCGGATCTTCCTCTCTATGAGTTTTCGCTGGCTGATAAGGCTCTGTTTGTTGGTTCTCACGAATGAATGATGCTCTATAAGGCATCTAATGTCAACTTTATGATGCGCTCTAGGACATCTTATTTGCTTGGTATGATGCGTTATAGCGCATCAATGTGACGATGAGCGTGTCCGTGATGACGGTGATGGTGGTTACAGCGTTCGTGACGATGATGACCACGGCACCGGACAGCGGGGATTACGCCGGCCGGCGGTGGCGAAGGTCTGTCGGCGTCTACGCTACGCGAGCGATCATATGAACGCTGCTGCACGCGTCACATAAGCCGGGTCGACCGTCGTTGGGACGCCCGCGGCGCTAAGTCGTCGGTACCCCGTGCAATAATGGCGTCACGCCGGGGTGGCGAAATTGGCAGACGCACGGGACTTAAAATCCCGGGAAGACACAATCTTCGTGTGGGTTCGATTCCCACCCCCGGCACTTCGAATCAAGGACTGACTACCAGCGGACATCTACTGCGAGAGTCTCGATCTGCTCGTTGGCGGCTGAAGTGGGTCTGGCCCTGGCCCGCCCAGTTCTCCCTGCAGCCGGCCGACGGGGAGACCCGCAACTCCAATTGTCGCCGCACGTCGAGGCGCCTAAAGGCGTTGCGTCGTGTTGCCCGGATCGTCCACGACAGTGGCAGATCGCATCTCAAAGGTGCGGCCAAACAGGTTGTTCGGCAAGCAGAACACGAGTTCCGCGCCTTCGACCGGTTGAGTCAGCAGATGCGCGTCGATCTCGCGGAAGTAAGCCGGGTAGTAATCACCGACCCAGTCGTCGAAATTGAGGACGACAAAGATGATGCGTCGGGCGGCCCGTGATGGGTCAGCCGCGTCAAGCTGGCGTACTGCGTGCGTCAGGATCTTGCTGAGTTTGGAGAGGTACGCGGCACCGAGATCCGTCGGCGTGCGACTGGCGACCGGCGTGCCGGAGTAGACGCGCCGACGGCGACCGGCCTCGTCGTCGGAGATATTGATCGTCTTCACTTCGCACAGCACACGCCGTCCTTCGGTTGTGGCTTCGATATCCGGCGTCGGGCCATCGTCGCGTGGGATGAAATGAATATTCGTGCAGCCTAGCTGGCACAAGTACGCGTAGCCACGAGCCTCGCTCACGACGTCGAAGAGCGCCTGCCAACCGCGTCCCGTCTGGTTGCTCGGACGCACGAGGCGGCGAGCGGCCTCCGCTTTCAGGACCGTCCAGTCGTCGCCGTCGAGAGCCGATAAGACAGCATCCAGCTTTCGGAACGCGGCGAGCTTCTGATTGTTTTCCTGCAAACTCTTTTCAAAATCCTGGAAGTACGCGTCCGGATGCGCCGGAGTGCTCAGCGTGTCTTTCAGTTCAAAGACGCGCGCTAATTCGTGGCGCAGTGTCTTGGCTGAAAGCGGTGTGGATGCCGGCATTGATGGTTCCTGAGGAGGATCAGGAAAGAGGCCCGTCATCCAGCGCGGTGCCAACGCCGCAGGAAACGTGATGGACAGCGGATCGCGTGGACCGGACGACGCGAGCACACCGCGGTCGAGAAGTGCGGAGACAACGCGTCGCGCATGACGGTCGGTGACACCGATCAATGGCGCGACATCGCTGCGCGGCAATTCTCCACGGAACAGCACCGCCTCCAAGATCTGGCCGGACTGGAGAGGCAGCGCACCACTCCGGACCTCTTCGTTGGCCCAGATGAGGATGCGATCACGCAGTCTGTCGGGCTGCACGAGATCTTCCATGAAGCGAACCTGATCGAGGCAAGTCCTGAGAAAGAACGCCGTGAACTCCGCGAGAGCCTCCTCGCTTCGCCCGCCGCGGCCGTCGAGGTCGTTGCGGCGAGTGTTGTCGCAGTTCATCAAGTGCTGTTTGTATTCCTTTACGTTGCGCGCGAGGCCACGCGCCACGGACCAGACGGCGCCGGTGTCGAGGGTTTCCAACAAGACGGCATGCGACATCAGGCGCGCGACGCGCCCATTGCCGTCGACAAAAGGGTGGATCCAAAGAAGACGATGATGCGCCGCGGCCGTCGCGAGGATGGCCTCAGACCGTCCGAGCGGCGTATAAACCTGCTCAAACCGCACGAGAAAACGCGGCACCGCTCCGGGGCTGACGGCAACATGCCGCCCGACTTGAACATCGTCGCGCCTCAACTCGCCGGGCACGACTTTTACCGTTTTTCCTGTCATCGGATCAGAGACGACGAGCAGCTCGTCCGGCAACAACTCGCTGAAGCGCAAGTGCAGTTCGCAGACGCCCTCAGTCGTCGTCGCCCGACCGCGAAGATGGCCGTCATCGATCCATCGCTGGACAGTGATGTGGGCCTTGGCTTCGTACTGGAGCTCTCGCTTCTTCGGGTCCGCGCTGTATTCGCCGGCCAGCGCTCGTTCGATATCGACGGGATGTGTGGCATGCCCTTCGATGAGGTTGGAGTAGTAGCAGTTCATCGAGCGGACAAGATCGGCCAGCGGCGTAATCGTCCCGGGAGGGAGGCTGCGCCGGAAGCCTGCGGACGCGCTCGCGAGATCGATGGCGAGGTCACTGATGACCTGACGGTGGCGCGAGTCTGACGGTAGGACAACCGGCTCCATAGCCGAAATGGACTCTCCCCGGTCTTCAGCCGCCACAATGTCCCTTTTGATGTCCTCTTTGTATTCATCCATAACATCATATTTATCATTGGTTTAGTCACAATTCAATATCGAATTGATGGCTGCAATATGTCCGCTTTGATGACCACCAATTTGTTCAACAAACAACCTCTCGACCGCATGATTGAAGCTGAGCGTCCGCGCGCAGCCTTTCAAGTCGCACACTCGGACTGGAAAGAGGTCGAGACCGCACGGCTGAAGCGGCTCTTGCTTGATCTCGCCATCCTCGACAAGGAGCCGGCCACCGCGGTCCTTCCTGCTGCGTTTGATATCTCAGAGGCCCTCAAACCTCTTGATGCGCGCGCCACGCCATCGCGCGCGTGTTCCAGCCGCCCACACGTTCGATCAGATCCTGCCTGAATACGCCGAACGCGCCGCCCATGCCAGGGACCGCCACGAAATGCCGCATCAGGCGAGCCATGCTGTCGGGGGCAAGAATCGAATCGGCGTCGACCGCACAAATGTACGGGTAGCGGGCGAAGCAGGCGGCAGCGTTGAGCGCATCAGCCTTGCCGCCGTTCTCCTTGGTGACCACCACGAGCCGGAAATCGAGGCGGGAGAAGTAGACCCTCTGGGCGGGTTTCGACGGAAATCGAGATTCCTGTTCGACATCAACTGCTTCCAACTGGAACGCATCGATGAGCGACTGCAGCGTGCGGTCAGTCGATCCGTCGTCGCAGACGATGAGCTCGAACTCGGGATACTCCAGGCCCAGAATCGCCGTGACCGATTCGACAATGTTTGCTTCCTCGTTATGTGCGGGAATCAACACGCTGAACGGCTTCATGAATTCCGGCGGCAACCGTGTCGTCGGTCGTTCCGGATTCGAGAACCTTGACCAAGACAGGAGCGCCCGCCGCGCCGAAAGGCCAGAGCACGGTGAGCAGCATGTCCCTGTCGGGCGACGACGGCGTGTAGAGATGACTGAGGATCAGCGGAATCGAGGCCACGTCGCCGCAGGCAGCCAGGCCGAGTGCGGCGGCCAGCACGCAATGTGCGTGAGGGTCGCGAGCCACGACTCCACGAAAGAACGCAACGTCAGTGGGGTTACCGACCCGCACCCGGAGAGGAGAGTGAAAGAAAAGAGCCGGAAAGACCCGCGCCCACAACAGCCGATAATCGGCAAACTGATCATCACTCCGGACACAGAGAAGACAGGCCTGTCCTCGATGGCTCATCGACCGTATAATTCCGGGAAGACAGGATCTTCGTTGGGGGGCGATTCCCACCCCCGGCACGACCCCCAACTCGCCGGTTGATGCTGCTCCCGATCGCGTCGCCGGCATGATGACAGCTCCGCCGGGACGTCCGGCCAACGCTCCCCTGCAGACAAAGCCTCCCTGCAGTCGCAATATTGAGTCTGGGGCAAAATGGACTACGACGCGTGTGATCTGAGCATCCCACCCCTTGTTTCCTGGCGCCGCGATTGGATGTTGGCCGGCATGTGCGGCGGGCTGTACGCCGTCGCGGCGTGGCTGGCGCGGAGCTCTACCATCCAGCCGGAAGGCCTGGCAGTCATCTGGGCGGGCGCCGGCGTGCTGCTGGGGTTTCTGCTGGTGGCCTCGCGCCGTGCATGGATCCCCATCCTCCTCGTCGTCTATGTCGTAGTTGCGTTCCTCAACCTGATCTGGGGTAACTCGGTCGAGGTGAGTCTGGGTTCTGCCCTCGCCAACTGTCTCGGACCAGGCGTCACTGCCGTGGCGGGGCTCTCTGTCGTCGGGCGCGTTCCACGTATCGACGACAGGCGTGACGTGAGCCTGCTTGCTGGCGTAGTCGGAATCACCACGGCCGTTACCGCGCTGCTCGGGGCAGCGGTCATCCACAAGGGCACGGGCGGTGCGTTCTGGATGATCTGGGAGATCTGGTGGCTCGAAGACGCCATGGGGATCCTGGTGCTGACTCCACTGGTTCTCGAGGCGCATCGGCTCTCCACATTGGGCCTGTTTCGGTGGCCGCGTCTGGAACGGGGTGCGCTGCTGAGTGGATTCGGCGTGATCGTGGTGTCCGTGTGGGTGTTTCTCCTGCCGCCGAGTATGGCGCCAACGCACCTGGCTCGGCCGTTTCTGCTCGTGCCATTCGTTGGCTATTTCGCGTTGAGATTTGGCTCGACCGGCGCTGTGTTGAGCAATGCCTGGTTGGCAGTCATCGTGTCGACCGGCCTGGCGCTCCACGTGGGGGCGTTCGAATCGTATTCGTTTTCGAATCGCGCTCAGGCATTGGGCGCGCAGTTGTTTCTCGCCGTTGGTGGCGTCACCAGTCTTGTCGCTGGCGCGTTCGCGGCGGAACAGCGTCAGCTGAATGCCGATCTTCAACGGACGCTCGACCATGTGAAGACGCTGACAGGGCTATTGCCTATCTGCTCGGGCTGCAAGAAGATCCGCGACGACACCGGCGCGTGGCATGCACTGGAGACATACGTGATGGCACGCACCGAGGCCAAGTTCACCCACGGCATGTGTCCCGCGTGCATCAGAATGCACTACCCCGAGTACACCGACGACGCGACTTGACCGGCATTCACCGTCAAACACCAGGCGCGTCATGGGGCCTTCACCCTCATTCCCCGAACCAATGCCGCCACCGCTTGCGACAGGTTGTCTGTCGGGCGCCCGACGCAGTACTTGTCAACGAACGTGATCATCCCCCTGCTGTCGGCGGCCCTCATCGGGAGACCAGCGTATCCGGCCCCCGAGACGAAGCCCAGGACCCACGCCTGGTAAACGTACGCCGCGTCGAATTTCGTCGGGTCGGCGGCTCGTTGTGCTTCGACCCAATCGCGGCACGGCAGCGCGCCCTGCCCGTAGACCCTGTAGTCGGCCTCAGGCTGCTTCTGTGCGCCCACACGAGGCAGAACAACCACGACCACGAACAGCACCACGATCAGGAGGCGCGTCATGTTGATTCTCCCGCTGTTGACTGCGGAATCAGGCCGAAATCCGTTCGTCTCCCCCGAGCGGACGGGCCATCGACGATGTGGCACCGTCGCTACTCGCCATCGATCGCCTCTCGCACCTTCGAAGCCAGCCCCTCGATTGTGAAGGGTTTCTGTAGAAAGTTCACGCCCTCGTCCAGAATACCGAGGTTCGCGACGACGTCGGCCGCGTATCCGGACATGAACAGCCGCTTCATGTCTGGATACAGGGAGGACAAGGTCCTGGCCAGGGATCGGCCGTTCATCTCGGGCATCACGACGTCGGTGATCAGGAGGTGGATCTGACCGACGTATTCCATGGCCATCTTCAGGGCCTGCCCCGGCCTGGCAGCCGCCAGCACGTTGTAGCCCTGTCGTTCGAGCATGGTCGTGGTCAACTTCAGAATGCCTGCCTCATCCTCGACGAGCAGGACCGTTTCCCGGCCGCGCAACGACGGCCCCGGCAGGCTTTCCTTCGGCGCCTGTTCGACAGCGCCGGCATGCCGGGGCAGATAGATCGTAAATGTCGCACCCGACCCGGGCGTGCTGGCGACCTGGATGGCTCCGTTCATCTGTCGCACCGCACCGTAGACGGTTGCCAGGCCAAGGCCAGTGCCCTCGCCGATCCCCTTGGTGGTGAAGAACGGCTCGAAGATCTTGGCCTGCGTCTCCTGGTCCATGCCGCAGCCGTTGTCGCGGACGGTGAGCCGCACATAGTCTCCTGGCACCAGCGACGGGAGATGGCCACAATCGGTCTGCGAGAGCGTCGTGTTGCCGGTTTCAATCGTGATCGCGCCGAGTCCCGAGATGGCGTCCCTCGCGTTCACACAGAGGTTCGCCAGGATCTGGGCGATCTGGGACGGGTCCACGTGCACGGGCCACAGCGCAGTTTCGGGGCGCCAGCGGAGCTCGATCTCCTCGCCAATCATCCGCTCGAGCATCTGAAGGGTACTGGACACGACGTCGTTCAGGCTCGTGACCCTTGAAACCACTGTCTGCCTGCGTGCAAATGCCAGCAGCTGACGAACCAGATCGGCGGATCGCGTCGCCGCATTTCGGATGGCCAACAGGTCGGCGTAGAGCGGTGTCGTCGGGGCTACCTGTTCGAGGGCGAATTCGGTATGTCCGAGGATCACGCCCAGCATGTTGTTGAAGTCGTGCGCGACACCGCCGGCGAGGCGGCCAACCGACTCCAGCTTCTGCGCCTGGAGAAGCTGGCCTTCAAGCCGGGCCTTCTCGTCCTCCGCCCGCCTCCGCTCGGTGACATCGCGGATGACGCCGAGCGAGGCCACCTTGCCGGCTATGGTGATCGGCACCGCAGCCGTTTCCACGTTGATGTCCTGCCCGTCCAGCCGGCGGAGCACGAGATCCGTCAACGGCGCAGCTTGGCCTTGTTCCTGGACTCGTCTGACTCGGTCCTTCACCCGGTCCCAGTAATCGGGTCGGACAAAGCTCCCGATCGATCGGCCGATCATTTCCTGAGGATCGGCCGCGCCGACCATTCTCGCCGCCGCATTGTTGGCATACACCAGCTTGCCGTCGGCATGGACAATCACGGCTTCGGGCGACAACTCGACCAGAGACCGATAGCGCTCTTCGCTTTCGCGGAGGGCGGTCTCAGTACGCGTCCGCTCGGTGATGTCGCGAAAGGACCATACCCGCCCCACGACATCGTTGCCAATCCGCTGAGGCTGTGAGTAGCGCTCGACGACGCGGCCATCCTTGAACTCCAGCGTGTCGAAGCTGACGTCCTCGTGAGCGCTGTAGAGCGCCCGTACCGTGCTGATGAAGGCGTCAGGGTCCTTGAGCTGGTTGAGCACGAACTTGAGCGCGGCTTCATCGTCTCTGGACGCCACAATCTCGTCTGGAATGCGCCACATCTCTCGGAATTTCGCGTTGGACCGAACGATGCCGCCAATGCCATCCGCCACCATGATGCCGTCGGCGGTGGACTCCATGGTGGACTCCAGGAGAGACAGCGCACGGGCCAGTGCGTCCTTCGCTGGCTCGGGAGCAGAATCGTGACTCATCCGCTACTTGATCTCCTTATGTGTCGGATCCGGTTCAAGATGGCCGTCTGAGGATCGACCGGTGTGTCGGAGATGATACAGCGTACGCGCAGGGGCGATCTACCTCGATCGCCAACATGGCAGGTCGGCAGCATCTCGCACCCGGTTGAAATCTGCGATACAGTCAGCGGCGGGCTGGAAGTAAAGAGCGAGTAGCAAGAAGCAAGTATGGTCCTGTAGGGGCACGGCATGCCGTGCCCGAGTGGGACTGGGCGAGGTGGTAGCAATGCGGACCTTGAAATTCGTCGCTGTGCTGGTCGTGCTGATTGCGGGCGCTCTCGCGGCCTCGATGGTATCGTCTGGGTCGGATGTGCCCCAGACGCCGTCGACACCGGCGGCGCGCGACTACCCGACTCAGCCGGTGCCGTCGAGCGCGGTCACATTCGCCGATTCGTTCTGGGCGCCGCGGCTCGAAACGGTGCGAAGCGTGACAATTCCGGCGACCTTCAAACAGAGTGAGGAGACCGGCCGGATCAAGAACTTCGAAATCGCCGGGCGCATGGCCGAAGGGGCCTTCTGTTCGCGCTACGCCTTTGACGATTCTGACGTCTACAAGATCATCGAAGGTGCCTCCTACGCGCTGCAACAGCGTCCGGATCCGACGCTCGACCAGTATCTGGACACGCTCATCTCGAAGATTGCGAAAGCACAGGAAGCCGACGGGTACCTGTACACCGCGCGCACGATCGACCCGGGCAAAGCCATGCCGATGGCTGGCAAGGCCCGGTGGGTGAACGAGGAGGAGTCGCACGAACTGTATAACGTCGGGCACCTGTATGAGGCGGCGGTCGCGCACTTTCAAGCCACCGGCAAGAAGACGCTGCTCGATGTTGCCCTCAAGAGCGCCGATCTCATCAACCGGACGTTCGGTCCGACGGGCCTGCACGCCGTGCCTGGCCACCAGGAAATTGAAATCGGCCTGGTCAAACTGTTCCGGCTGACCGGAGACCAGAAGTACCTGGCGCTCGCGCAGTTCTTCCTCGACCAGCGAGGTCGCCCGGAAGGGCACAAGCTCTACGGCGAATACGCGCAGGACCACAAGCCGGTCAGCGAACAGTCGGAGGCCGTCGGGCATTCCGTGCGAGCGGCCTACATGTACTCCGCGATGGCCGACGTGGCTGCGCTCACTGGCACCAGAAGCTACGCCGACGCTCTCGACAAGCTGTGGACCGATGTCGTGTCGAAGAAGCTCTACCTGACCGGCGGGATAGGTGCGACCGGCGCGTGGGAGGGGTTCGGGCCGGCGTACGACTTGCCGAATTCCGCGTACGCAGAGACCTGTGCGTCCATTGCCAATGCCCTCTGGAATTACCGCATGTTCCTCGCCAAGCAGGACGCGCGCTACATGGACGTATACGAGCGCGCCGTCTACAACGCGATGCTGTCTGGGCTCTCACTGTCTGGTGACCGGTTCTTCTATCCGAATCCGTTGCTGTCGCTCGGGCAGCATCAGCGAAGTCCCTGGTTCGCGTGCGCCTGCTGCCCGAGCAACCTGCCGCGGTTCATGCTGTCGATTCCCGGACATGCGTACGCTGTGGCGGGCGCCGACGTCTTCATCAACCTGTTTGTGCAGGGGCGCGCGCGAGTCCACACCTCGGCTGGAGACCTGGCGTTCGACGTCAAGACCAACTACCCCTGGGACGGCGACGTACGCGTGGCGATCACCGAGGCCCCCGCGCAGCCGATCAGAATGCGGTGGCGCGTGCCCGGCTGGGCGCAGGGACATCCGCTGCCGAGCGACCTCTACACGGATCTCCAGCCGACCGCTTCGAAGGCGACCTTGAAATTGAACGGTGCGCCCGCACCACCGCTCGCCCTCGATCGTGGATACCTGAGCTGGAACCGCACGTGGAAAGCCGGCGAGGTGGTTGATCTCCGTCTACCGATGGACATTCGCCGCGTGATTGCGAATCCGCTGGTCAAGGCCGACAACGGGCGCGTGGCCATCGAACGCGGGCCGCTGGTGTACACGGCGGAGTTCGTCGACAACGGCGGCAAGGTGACCAATCTCGTGCTCACCGATGGGGCAGCGTTGAGCGTGAAGCTCCGGCCCGAATTACTTGGCGGCGTGACGACCATCGTGGCGGATGCGACGGCGCTCAAGCGAGTGCAGGAGAAGCTGTTCGGCGAGAGAGTTCCCCTCACGCTGATTCCGTACTACGCCTGGGCGCATCGAGGCGCGGGCGAAATGGCCGTGTGGCTGGCGCGTGAGGCGGGAAAGGCCCGGCCGACGCCGGAGCCGACACTCGCATCGCGGGCGTTGGCCTCCAGCTCGGAGGGCGGCAAGACGATCGAGGGCCTCAACGATCAGATGGAGCCCGAGAACTCGAATGACCACACGGGCCGCTATTTTCATTGGTGGCCCAAGAAGAACTCGTCCGAATGGGTGCAATACGACTTCAAGGCTTTGTCCACCGTGTCGGAAGTCTCCATCTATTGGTTCGACGACACGGGGCAGGGCGAGTGTCGGATCCCGCGGTCGTGGAGAGTGCTGTACAGGCGCGGGGATCAGTGGGTGCCGGTGGCCACAAAAGGGACGTACGGGCTGGCCAGAGACCAGTACAACGTCGTGAGATTTGCGCCCGTGCGAACCTCGGCACTACGCCTCGAAGTGCAGCTCCCGGAGCGGTTTTCAGCGGGCGTTCAGGAGTGGAAGGTCAAGTAGTCCGGGGGGCATGATGGACAGGGTGCTGCTCGAAATCTGCTGCGGTTCACTTGACGATGCGCTGGAGGCGGCGGCCGGCGGCGCCGACCGAGTGGAGCTGTGCTCGGCGCTGTTTCTGGGAGGGCTCACCCCGTCGTTCGGTGCGCTGGTCGAGGCACGGCAGCGCCTCGCGATTCCGATCGTGTTCATGGCGAGGCCGCGCGGAGGCGGTTTCTGTTACACACCGGCGGAAGCGGCGGCCATGGAACGCGACACGGAAATGGCCGTCGCCAACGGTGCCGACGGTGTGGTGTTTGGCATCCTGACAGACGATGGCCGGGTGGACCGGCCAAGGTCGAAGCGAATCCGGGATCTGATTGGCAAGCGCGAGGCCGTCTTCCACCGGGCATTCGACGTCACGCCAGACCCGTTCGTGGCGCTCGATGAGTTGATTGACCTCGGCATGACCCGCGTACTGACCAGCGGGCAGCGAGACACCGTCTTCGAGGGGCTCGACCTGATCAAGCGGTTGGTCGACTACGCCGGCGATCGCATCCAGATCCTGCCCGGTGGGGGCATCAAGCCCTATCAGGTCGACGAAGTGATTGCGCGAACGGGGTGCCGGCAGATCCACCTCGCGGCGTGGGCGAGTCGGCGCGACGAATCAACTCGGCACCACCTCGATGTGACATTCGGCGGCGCGCTGTACCCGCCCGAGAATATGTACGATGTGACGGACCGGGCAGTGGTTGCGGAGCTTGCGAACCGGATTGGTACCCGGAGGCCGTAACACTCCCGGAGTGGTTGTTACACGAGCCCCGCGTCAGACTCTGGGGTAACACTCCCGGAGTGGTAATTGAGAGGAGTATTCCGATGACTGAGGCAAAAGGAAAGGTTTGTCACTATACCGACGTGACTGCGGAGGTGGCGAGTGGGGAAGCGAAGGGCGCCACGATCCGCTGGCTGATTGACGACACGCACGATGGCGCGCCAGTCTACTCGCTGCGGCTCGTAGAACTCGCGCCGGGCGGTCACTCGCCGCATCACAGCCATCCGTACGAGCATGAGAATTTCGTCGTGGAGGGCACGGGCCGCGTGTTGATGGATGGCATGTGGCACGAACTGAAGCCGGGCGACGTCGCGCTGGTTCCTCCCAACTGCGTGCACCAGTACGAAAACGCCGGACCGACGCCGTTCAAGTTTCTGTGTGGAATTCCGGTCGCAAAGTTGCGCGAAGGGCGTTAGGGCTCAGACGGGCGTGGTGCCAACGATCGAGGGGCTGTTTATGAGGTATTCCATCACGCGTCGGTTGGTCTGGCGAATCGCTGCCGCGGTATGTTTGGCAGGCTTGGCGGCGAACGGCTATCCCAGCGCCCAGGTCGCTGGGACTGGCCAGACCCTCACGGCCCGAGAGGCGCTTCCTCAGGCGGTGGACCGGATCTTCGAGCGCATGTCGAGTTCGACACCCGGGTGCAGCATCGGCGTGTCGCAGCAGGGCGCGGTGATCCTCTCGCGCGGCTATGGCATGGCCAATCTCGAGTACGGCGTCCGGATCAAGCCCGAGACCATCTTCGAGTCGGGGTCGGTCGCCAAGCAATTCACGTCGGCCGCCATCGCGCTGCTGGCACTCGACGGTAAGCTCTCCCGGCAGGACGCGGTCAGAAAGTACGTTCCTGAGTTTCCCGATTTTGGCGTCCCGATCACCATCCAGCATCTGCTCAATCATACGAGCGGTCTGCGCAGCCAGTGGCCGATGCTTTCGCTGGCTGGCCGTCCTCCCGGTCTCGCCGTTCATACGGTGGATGAGATTCTGGAACTGGTGAGCGGCTACAAAGAGCTGAACTTCAAGCCAGGTGACGAGCACCTCTACAACAACACCTGGTTCACGCTGCTGGGCGTCATCGTGCAGCGTGTCTCAGGCAAGAGCTTGAACGACTTCATGCAGGAACGGCTCTTCAAGCCGCTTCGCATGACCCGCACGCAGTGGCGCGACGACTTCACGAAGATTGTGCCCGACCGGGCCACAGCGTATCGCGCCGCGCCATGGGGCCAGTTCCGCACGAATATGCCGTTCACGAACGTCATCGGCAATGGTGGTCTGCTGACGACGGTGGGCGATTTGCTGGTGTGGAATGAGAATCTCGATCGGCCCCGCG
>Ga0334722_10003445_pt1 | contig 17021 bp, 15 predicted proteins | sample C3_bottom_MG_FD_207210 | JGI IMG/M metagenome (GOLD analysis project Ga0334722, IMG submission 207210) | Sediment microbial communities from Yellowstone Lake, YNP, Wyoming, USA - C3_bottom | ecosystem: Environmental > Aquatic > Freshwater > Lake > Sediment | place: USA: Wyoming | collected...
CTGGTGGGCGCCGCGGCGACAATCGCCTGCAGCACACCAACCCGTGGGGTACCTGGGCTGCTGTGCGACGTGCCGCCCGGCGTCCTGTCCGATCCCCTCCGCCGTCCCGGTGAGGCGTCTCCACCAGCGCGTCGTGAGATCACTCCACATCGGGAGCCCCCAGGCTTAGACAGGCTGTGACTCCTCGTGCGCTCCCAGCAAATAATCCGTCGTGGTGCCCAAGGCCCGTGCGAGTTTCAGCAGCGATTGTCCCCCGAGATCTTTCAGATCGCCCTGTTCGAGCCTAGCAATGGTATTGGTATTGAGCCCTGCCGCCTGTGCGAGCTCCTTCTGTGTCAGCTCCAGACGCCGCCGGAGGATCAAAATGCGTTCACCTAAGGTCATCGTCGCCCTCCTCTCTGTGACAGACACTATACCAGTAATGATTATTTTGTGCAATAAGTGATTATTTATATTGAAATACTATCACTATAGTGATATAATATCTTCAGTTGCTGCACAGTGCAGACAACAAAAAAGGGCTCACGGCGCAACCCTGGAAAAGTGTCGCCGCAAGCCCTCCCGAAACTCTCCACCAAGGGAGTCATTCCGATGGCTACTGTACCACACCCCGTCCCCTCCCGCATGGCCCAAAACGTTGCGGTCATCTACGGCCATGAAGACGAGACCCTCATAGCCTGGCAGCGCGGCTGCGCGCAAGCGGCGGAGGCGCTGCGCCCGCAGCACGACCCCGAGCGGCTCACCAAAGCGCTGGCGCTGGCGCAAGGTGGCTACGTCGCCTTAGAAGACGATGGCTACGCCCTGGTGACCAGCGGCACGAAGCGCTACCAGGTGCAAGCAGACGGCAGCTGCGACTGCCCGGACGCCCAGCACCGCGGCGCGCCGTGTAAGCACGTGCTCGCCGTGCTCATCCACGCCAAGGCCCAAGAGCTGGTGGTACCCAGCCCCAGCCCAGCGGCGGCAGAGCCGCCCGCCGCACCCACCAAGCCCCCCCGCCCGGCCAAGCCACGCAGCTCTGCAGCGTGGGACGTGCACGAAGCCCCGGTGTCATCGTGCTTCAAGATTCGTGTGGGCGCCTTCGAGTGGACGCACACCATGCGCGCCACGGATGACGCCGAGCTGCATGCTCGCGTACATGCCTTCGTGCCTACCTTCCGCGAGATTGTGGCCGCGCTCGACGCCTTGCAGGCGGAGCGCGAAGCCGCCAAAGCGGCGCCCGTGCTGCCGCCGCCCCCCGCGCCCGCCCCGCCAGCGGTGACGCTCCCCCAGCTCGACCTGCAGGCGCTTGTGCAACAGGCCCTCGCCGCGCAGGGAGCCGGTACCCTGCCTCCCGTGCCCCCGAGCAACGGGCCCACGGCCCACGGCGCGGCGCAGCCCACGCCAGACGGGTGGTGCGTCCGGCACCAGGTGCCGATGGAACCGCACAGCAACGAGCGCGGCTCGTGGTGGTCCCATCGCCTCGCCGATGGCTCCTACTGCAAAGGCAAGTAGCGGCGCCGTGGGCGCTGGGCGCCAGCCCAGCGCTCCCGCCTGGGGAGGGCACACCAGATGCTACAAGTTACACGGTACGGCAAGACACGTTTTTGGGCCCTGTGGGACGGCAACGACTTAGTCGCCGTGGTGGTGTACAAGAAAGGCGCCGCGGAGCTGTTGCGGCGCCTCGCGGCCCAGGCACCGGCGGCCACCGAAGCCGCCGCCCAGGCCGCCGCGGTGGAAGCCGCGGCGCGGCAGGTCCAGGAGCTGGCGGCGCAGGCGCGCGCCCTGGCGCGGCGTGCCCTGGCGGCGGCCCAAGCAGCCCGGGCCCGCGCCCAGCCGGCCCACTAGGCGGGAGCGCCACCAACGCACGCGGACCACCAGCCCAAACCCCCGGCGTTTTTCCGGCCAGGCGATTGCTGGAGGACGCGGCCAGGTGGGCGCTGTCAAGGCTGGCGCGCGTGCCTTTTGCGCGCCACCCGGAGGGCTTGGCCTTGACAGCATGAGCCCACCTGGCCGCTATACTTGCCTCAGCCTGGCCGGAAAGATGCCTTCTACCTTACGCGGCGGGGGTGGGCCGCGTGCCTCCGCAAAGCCCCCCTTGAGGGGGGAGGGGGGGGTGATCGGAATCAATGGCCTGGCAGCCCGGCAGAGGCAGAGCGGCACCCCAGCAGCGACGTTGTATCAGCCGCTGCGGTGACACGCAGCCGATAGCCGCGCCGACAGGCATACCGATACGACCGTTCGAGCGTGAGCCACTGCGGCCAGCCCCAGCAGTGGCTCGCCAGGACCGCCCCTGACTGGTGTTCCGGCCTCGCCTCCGTGCCGCGCGTCTTCAGTACGAAATATCCCGTTGCAAAAGCGACACACAATGCCCCCCGCCGTTTTAACAGACATACTGACATAAATAGCTCTAGGCTGCGCACACTGACAGAGGAGCTTAGTATGTCCAGAAGCTGGGGGTTTGTCCCCCTGCAGCCTCTGGATCTTTTGTTTCCCCGTCCCCCAGGGGAGAGTCCCTTTGAGTAGGTGCAGGATGTCATGGTAGCGCTCCGGCACACCGTCCGCGGGCCACTGGGTCAGGCACCACCCGTAGCGCCGATTCTTGAAGAGGCACTCCAGCCCGAGCTCCCGACAGGTATCACGAAACTCTTTGCGGTGATAATACCCATCGGGGCTACAACCGGCGATATGCTGGGGGCTGTGGCGGTCGCTGGCGAACAGCACCGCGTGGGACGCCTCGTGGAGAAACGTGCAGAGGACCTCTTCAGGGGTGTGAAACAAATCGGGGCTGATCCCAATCTCATGGACGTTTTGCTCGTGGCGATAGCGCCATACGGAGGGCGTGAAATCCCCCAACTGTCTGCGGCGACTACTCGTATTCAAGACGACCACCACGGCAGGAGGCAATTGGGGGATGAGTGTTCTCAGCAGCTCCCACGTCTGTTCCAGGCCTTGGGTGGCTTGAGAAGCACGGTCTCGGATGCGTGATTTGTTCACGGTCTCCCCTCCTGTGGGATAGGGATAGAAACTCCACATTTCTTGTGGAGAAAATTCTAGCACTCCCCATCATTGCGTCGATCATGCACACCGGGAGCGTGAGGGCTGTAGAGGTTCGCCCCCACGCCAGGCGAGAGCTTCCGGACAACCTCTCTCTGTGATCTCTTGCCCGCGACCCGGGGTGGGGGCCGCCGGCGTGGAGCCGCGACCCGTCACCCTGCCGCCGGCTGGCCTCCCGCGCCCTACGCCGGCCGGACCAGCACCCTGCGTGACGTCGGAACACGCGCGGCGAGCGCCTCGCCCAGCCGCAGAAAGCTTGTCGCTTTCCCCGGAAAACCGACGGCGAGATTCGCGACGCCCAGCGCCTCCTCATCGAAGATGACCATATCTTGATTGCGGGAGCCCGTCCCGCTCTCTGTCTTCACTCAGGCGTGAATACTCTGGACTTTGAGTTGATCTACATTGAGGCGTGGGAACGCTTCGCGCAGTTGCTGGTGCAGCAGCTCCACTTCTCCCTGCCTGGGACTATGGGCGTCCTGCAGGGTCTCCACCAGCACGCGTTCCCCGTTGCAGATAATGGTGGTGCCGCGAAAGGGCACCATCGTGAGGCGTGGGCCGTCCAACCAGGCAACGATGCAATCGGTCAACTCGTGTGCAACGGTGATGACGGGCGACCGCCAGCGCCGGATCGGCACGGGCAGGGGGATGTCCGCCCCTGCCAGCAACTCAGGTGCCCATGCGCCAAGGCACAGGATGTACCACTCCGCGCTGAGCCAGACCTCCTCCCCCGCCGTATCTTCATAAACCAGGCCCGTGATCCGATCGCCCGCGCGCACCACCTGCTTCGCGGTGCCGTGGACGACCCGCGCTTCGGCGGCAATCTGGGTCTGCAAATCCTTCAGTAATGCCGGGAAATCCACCACGCTGTCCGGGGTCAGGAAACCGCCGACACAGTTGGCTGGCCCCAGTACCTGGTGCAGTTGCAGGGCATCCGGCACCATGCGTGGCAGGGGGATAGCGCACTGCGCCGCCGTCACCTCCCGTTCCCGCAGCGTCTCCTCCGAGGTGGCCACGAAGTGCGCGGTTTTCTGCAAGAGGAACCGCTGCGCGGTGCGCCGGACGGCCGGAAAGCCCTGCCAGAGCTGCTGGGCCAACGGCGGATTATTTAAGTAGAAACACCCGCTTTGCAGCCATTTCTGGTTGCGCAGGCTGGCCGCGGTGTCGAATCCGGCATCCACCACCACCAGCGACTCAATTCCGCGGCGGCAGCAGGCGATCGCGGCGCCTACCCCTGCGGCCCCAGCCCCAATGACACTGACAGTGTAATACTCGCGTCGCATAGGTTGTGCTCCCTACGGTTGGCATCCGCACGCGAGCACCTTCAGGCAACGCTGGCTTGTCCTCCTAGTCCAGACTTGGATACACTCCAAGCCAGCCGCGCCCCGCAGAAGGCCTCTCTTGTGCGGATGGCGATGTGCGGTGGGAGGGCACTGTCTCGTTGGCAGCGGCCAGTGCTCTCCCGGTCTCTCCTATGCGGTCTATGATCGGCCTCTGGCTCCCGCCTGCCTAGAGGACGCCTGGGCAGAGAGTTGCCGCCCAATTTCCCTCAGGGGATTTGGGCCGGCTTTTGCCGCCCAAATCCCCTCTTTTGTTCAGAGCCTATCCTGGGTTAAATCTTGGGTGCGTAGGATTCGATGCCCTTGTGCAGTCGGAGAGAAGCGGTATGCCGTATCTCGAATGGTACCAAACCCGCGATCCGAAGGAGCGCCGCAGGGCCTATAAGCTGGCTTTGTGGCTCTGCCCCAGCCACGAACTCGTGGTGGAAAGGATCATCCCAGACGCTGTCCATTTCGTACAAACGAGTGCTTGGAATAAAAAAAGAATGAAGAAAATCACTTTCCTCCATTCGCAACTCTTCCAGCTTGGCATCTTGCGAGCTGCTGAAGAGCACTGGGAGAGTCTTCCTCTTACTCCGGTCAGAGGCTGGATGTGGTACATCAGCTATCTTGCTCAGTGCACAGTACGGTACGGCTCCTTTGCCACGATAGCCGGTTTTGCAGGTCTCCTGAGCAATGGCTCTAAAAAGGACTGTGTGGACCTTCACAACTATCTGGATCCACTCAGAGCAGGAGGCAAAAAAATTTCGCTTGATGGACAAAGAGCTTTTGACGATCTCCGGCCGCTGATGTACGCGAAATTCCAGAAGATTTTTCAGACTTGCGATCAGGAGTTGAAGCTTCAAGATAGGCCGAAGCAGCCCGGGGATGACATCTATAACATCCTCAAACGCATGATTCCCTGGGAGACAGAGTGTCTGCCAGCCACCTATCCTGCCTATTGTGCTGAGCAGCAGAGGCGCAGAGGCCCAGTGCGTAGGGTGGAATTGGAGCGGACAAGAGTGCACGTTGCCATAGATCAAGAGCAGTGTCTGGAGCGTGTGAAAAGTTGGAACAATCGATTCAGCGCCACTTTCGACCTCTGGCGACTGCCCCTCCTCGCCCCCAATTTGCTCGGGGTGCCAGGGGGCGGGGCGCCAGGGGGAGGGGCTTGGAGACCCCCAGATATGTCCCACTGGGATGAGATCGACGAGCGTATCCAGAAAGAAATCCTCTGGAAGGAACATAAAGAGAAAGAAAAGCAGCCGAGGGCGAAGACAAAGCATGGGCAGGAATCGACGTTCGAGGTCGTGGTCGATGGTAGGGTGACAGCGTTGCTCAATCGGAGAAAGCCAAGCTCTGGAAAAATCTCTTTGCCTACTTCTGCACGATACGTCGAGATCAGGGACAGAGGGAGCAGAGCCACGGTGGCAAACTGTCATCTGATGGATCCCCAAGAGCTACCGCAGAAGGGATGGAAGAGTACGGTGAAGCTTTTCTCCGGGGAAAAAGTCCATTTTGCGCTTTTTCCAAAACCGGGGGGGGACGATGAGGGGCCAGGCATCTCCATGCTTGTCAAGCGGGCAGCCTGGCCGTTGGCATACCTCGCTGGAGTCGCCGAGCTCTTAGGCGAACGAGGGCGCCGCCTGGCCGAGCTTGTTGGTCGAATCCCAGCCGTCGCGCTCGGTGCCCTCTTGCTCGCCCTTATGCTGGGAGCCGGCTATGCCACAGGCAGGGGCGCCATGCTTCAACAACTCAATGCTCTGATCGAGCAGCTGGGCTTTGATAAGCCCTTTGATGTCCGGTTCTCGGCAGCCCGCCAGCGTAGTTTACAGCTGGACCTCCGCCTCCATACCGACGTTGTCGCTGAGGCGTTTATCGACTGGGACGACCCTTCGCAGCCAGATCCGGTGGGGGGCACCCGCATATACCCCGGCGTAGGGATCCCCGCGGGACCGAACAAGCTGCTGTTGTCTCCTATCACACATACGTACTTTCCGGATGATCGCGTTCCCCCTGATGGGCTCCGCAGGACGGTACGTATGCGCATTGTCCCGACCGAACTCCCGAAGGAGCGCCCTGAGGCGCTCAGTGAAGCGAACCTGCACCCGTCTCAGCGCATATGGGTTCTCCCATACGGCGTTGTCCTTGATCCTCCGGAGGCGGAACTCCGCATTGTCTCGCCCCCGGCTGGCGAGATCGTCACGCCGACGACAGAAATCCAGATTCGTGCAGGGGCTCTCACCGCAGCCATCCATCTGCTGGCGCTCGATCTTGCCCATCCTGACGTCTACCAGTACCTTGGCAAGTTACCGCCGCCGCCCTTCGGCCAGGAGAGCACACTCACACGGGTCATTGACACGAGCCAGCTGCAAGCGGCCGGCCCCTTCCGGCTCGTCGCTCTGAGTAGCGAGCAGCTCACCGCACGGGTAGGGGACAGGGTGGAGTGGCGCGACATTCCCCAAACGGCGCCGCGTACCGAAGTCGAAGTGCGCCACGCCGGCATCATCGTCTCTCCACGTCCAGGGGCAGTCGTCTCTGGCATCGACACGGTACGCGCCCAGGTCTTTCTCCCCAATACCTACGTGGCCGCGGTGCTGTGTCCGGCTCAGGCTGGCGCCTGCGTTGTGCAAAATAACGGTCAGACGGTCGTCCCCTTCGTAGAGTTCTCCCGCAAAGTCTTCTATGCAGGGAAAGACACCTACGAGCTCTTTTTAGGGATCACCTATGACCCTGAACTCTTCAAGGAGGGCGCGCCGCTGGCGCAACGCCCTCTGACCGACCGGGAGGGCCGGTGGGTGTACTGGGTCGGTCCCGTACCGGTAGAAGAGCAGTAACGGACAGGTTTGACAACACCTAACTCGAAGGAGGTCACCTATGCGTCGAATCAGCAGAGTCGTCCGGTGGGGCAGTCTCTGGGTCACTCTGGTGGGGGGGTTGGCTATCGCCGCGCTCCCGGGCTTTGCCCAAGCTCCTGGCTCGGCCCGGCAGCAGGAGGTGCTCGCTGCCGAGGTCCTGGAGCCCAAAGATAGCGCCCAAGTCGGGTACCCAGAGGCGGTCAAGGGGCGCGTTCCCGCAGGCTACTGGGCCTTTCTGGCCGTGGCCCCCCTTGGCGCTGCCCCGCGCATCTGGATTCAGTCCCCGATTGTCGCCGTGAAAAAGGACGGCACCTTTATCGGGCAGGTATGGCCTGGCACCAAGGAAGCGGGCATCGGGGACAAATACAATCTGTTCGTGTTTGCTCACAAGGACAAGCAGCACTTCCGGGAGGGCCAGGTGCTCATGGGCATTCCGCCAGAGTGTGGCACGAATGCTACGCAGGAGTGTGTGGTGAGTGACCATATCACCGTCGTGCGCACAAGGTAAGGAGTGCAGTGCCATGAGACATCCCGGCCCGGCCCGGCCCATCCAACAGTTCGCGCCTCCGATCAGGCGCAGTCGGCTCGGTGCGTGGTGGGCTGCCCGCCGAGCGGTCCGTGCGCAGATGACGCTGCAGGACTACCTCCAGTGGCGGCGCGCGCACTACCAGCGCCGCGCCCCGCAGCAGCGCTACCCGTTACCATGCGAGGTCTCCATCGTCCAGGGGGAGGTCGTCCGGACGCCCAACCCCGAGGCCGATACGCACCCCGGGCAGCGTCTCCTGGCGGATCCGGCTGGTGAGGAGACGCTCGAGGCCGCCGTCGTGCGCGCCTTGCGCTTCCGCAACCACTCTGAGAGTCAGCTCATCCTCAGGGAGTTCCAGCAGTATGAGGAGGAAGTCAGCAGGCTCACGGCGCGTCTCATGGAGGTGAGCGAAACGCTCGAAGAGCGTGCCGTGGACCAGCAGCGCGAGATCGCTACGGGCGTGGCACCCGTCCCTGCGACTCTGGCCCGCGCGCGCGGGCGTCGCGGCCGGCCCCGACAGGCCGTGCCCTGGGGTCCCCTGACGTGCGCGCTGGTCATCGCCGTGACCGTGCTCGTCGAGGCCTGGCAGTTTGCGCTGCCCTACCTGAATGCAACTGGCGTGGACGTCAGTAATCTGGCCGCAGAGTGGCACCGCAATCCGCTCGCTACCCTGCTCGGGAGTAGCTTTGCCCTCGCGGCCGCGGCCGCGGTCTTTCTCCTGTGGTACGTCGTCATCGAGCGGACCGTCGCCATCGCCAAGCGGGTGAACGCGCAGCCGTGGTGGAAGACGGCCGGGCAGGCCCTCGCCCCGCTCGTCCTCGGTGGACTGTTGCTCCTCACCACATGCGGTATTGGGGCCATGCGCCATGGTTTCAGCCACGGCGCGCGTGACCTCCTGGCGACCCTGCAGGGCCAGGCGCCCGCGGGGCGCGGGAGTGAGGCGGTCTTCGTCTTGCTGACTCTCATCGTCCCGCTGGCGGTGGCCTATCTCCAGCACACAAGTAGCGCGAGCGACATCTGGGAGCAGCGGCAGCACGTCCGCGCGCAACAGGTGCAGTGGGATCAGGCTGAGGCTGAGGCGCTGCTGGTCCGCGAGCGTCGGGCCGAACTCATGCGCCTGCCGGCGGTGGAGCGAGACCGCCTGGAGCGCAAGCGGGACGAGGCGCGGCGCAAGCTCCGGGAGCTGGCCGAATACGCCCAAGCTATCGAAGGCGGGATACGCGAATGGCTCGAAGCGGCGCGCCGCTTCGGCCTCGCCTACGTGCACAGTCTGGTGGCCGCTCTGGAACAAGACCGCTACTTCTTCCTCAAAGCGGCGCGGCCGGGCCGGGCGGAGGCCCGCGCGGGCGGGTGGCCCTGGAGCCTGGTCAGGGGGCCCAGGGCAGCCCGGCAGGCACGTCCTCCCGGCGCGCCCAGGGCCCACGGCCCGGCCGGGTGGGGACACGACGACAACGAGGCCCGGCCGGGCTCTGCAGCCGGCTGAAGCGGAGGCAAGACAGATGCGGTTATGGTCGCTCTTGGCGGCGCTTCTGGCCCTTGTACTCATAGGGCTCAATTGGCTGGGATGCAGCACTGGTGGCGCCGCAGGTGCCCAGGACGATGCCCCCCTCCACCTACATGTGGTCTGTCTGGCCGCCGTCGATGGTCAGGCCGTGACGTGCGAGAGTGCCGAAAGGCTGGCAGCCGTTGAGACGTGGGTGCACGAGGCCCTCGTCAGGCCCCATTCCACCTTGACCGTGTGGGCTGTCGGCTCCAACCGCCACCACGTCCGGCCGTTTTTTACTGCCTGCGTCCCCGCGGCGTGGGGACCCGGCGTGATGGAAGCCAAGGAAGAGTTTGTCAAGGCGGTGCGGGAGGGCGTCAATGGTCGAGGGCGGGCCGCGGTGCCGCCGAGCTGCGTTCCCCCGGCACCGCTGAACCCGGGGAGCCACCGGTTGCAGGTGTCTCCGGCGGTCGCGCCGGTACGCCCCGAGGTGTGGACCACCGTGGCGGCGCGCGCTGCTGCAGGGGAGCCGCTGCATATGGCCATTGTGTGCGATCGGTCGGACTCTACCCAGGGGCTGGTCTGCCTCCCACTCAGCTTACTGGGGGCTTTCGACTGGTGGCTGGCCGTGGGCGTGGCGACGACGGCCTCGCTCTCCGTCTACGTGGTGGGGACGTCCCGGGACACGGCGCAGTTGGTCTATACGCTCACGGTCCCGCCGCGGTCGGTGGGGGAGCAGGTCGCGGTCGTGCTTGGGGCGCGTGCCGAACTGACCGCGCTGCTGCCCGCCAGTGGAGCGCAGCAGGGGGAGGAGAACGAGTGCAAGAACGCGTCCGCGCCGCGCCCAGCAGCATCGCACCCCCAACAGAAGAAGCAGAGGGAGGAGAACGAGTGCAAGAACGCGTCCGCGATCGCCGAGGCCATCAGTGTGGCGGGCAGCGCGCTGCGGGAGCGCGTGGGCCAACACCGCCTCGTGCTCCTGTCGGACCTGCGCCAATATACCCGCGGCGCTTGGAACTTCGAGCGGTCGGTCCCCACCACGCGCGAGTTCGTTGCCTGGTGGCGCAGCACAAACCTCTGGGTCAACTTGGAGGGCATCCCCGTGCTCGCCTGCGGTCTGCACCATCACCGCAGCCCTGGAGCTCCCCCCCACACGGCGACGCTCGCGACGCACGTGCGGGACACCTGGAGTGGCACCTTGCACGCCCTGGGGGCGACAGACGTCAGGCTGTTCAGCACGTGCCAGGAGGCCTTTCCCGTACCCTAACCCCAGAGGAGCAGAGCATGAGCCGTCTCAATCTCTATGGTAATCACCGTGGGGGCACCAGTCTTGTGACCAGGCTGCCGGCTGACGTCGCCTCCCTCTACGAGGCCGACTGGACGCTCGCGGATCCGAAGGAGGACCGGGCAGCGCAGCTGGCGAGGGTCGTGCAGCAGCGCTTCCCCGGGGTGCGGCCCCGCCCGCTCCGTATGACGGCGCAGCAGGCGCTCGCGCACAGCCACGATGACGATACGCTGGTCCTCGCCTTGGACACGGTGGCCGCTACCAAGGCCACGCTCGCCGCCCGGCGCCCGATCCAGTGCGCCACGTTCCAGCTCATTGGCAGGGGCCCTGGCGGCCATGCGGGCGTCCGCACCGCGGTGCAGGGCACGCTGGTCCCCGGCGATCACGAGACGGCCCATAGGGTGTTTCTCCTCCTCGACACGTTGGAGGGGATGACGCGGGAGGCCAGCAGCCGGGTCCTGACGGACACGGACCCGCTCACCGCGTCTATCCTACGGCCGATGCGCGACCTGACGACGCGCCAGACGATCTGCCATCTGGCGGAGAAGGCTCGGGCGCCCTGGGAGCTGTCCCGCGGGCCGCTCAGCATGCTCTTCGGGGCCACGGTCTACCCGCTCGTCCCCGTGCAGGGGCCACCGCAGGCGCGGTACGCGCACCGGAAGGCGCTCGCCCTGGACGTCGCCGGGACCGTGCCCGCCAGGGCGCTCGTGGAGCGCGGCGCGCTGGGGCGCTGGGGCATCGTCGCGGTGGTCGTCCCCGAAGACCCGGCCATCCACTTCATGACGGTGGTGCAGCACACGACGGGCAAACGCCGGGTGGACGGCGTCACCATATGGGCGTCCCTGCCAGACATGGACCCCGCCATGTTCACCGATTGACCCCTGGGCCCGCGGGCGCCACGGTGCAGCAGCTGCCCTGGGCGGTCCCCATGGGCGGGCGGGGCTGTGGTACCTACGGCAGCACCGCATGGTGCGCCAGCGCGCGCGCCCAGGCCCCGCGCCCGCCCTGCACGCTGACGACCGCCATCACGCGCGGCACGCCCGCCGCGCCAGGCATCGAAGGCGCCCTCGCACACCCACAGCGGGCCGCTACCCGCTTGCAGCGCGGCGGCGTTAAAGTAGCCCTTTTCGCCCGGCAGATGGTCATGCCGCTTGGCCTTGGGCACTTGCTCCGCAGAGCCGACCGCCCGGCCGTAGAGGTTTACCAGGCGGCCGTCCGGCGTCGTATGCGGAAAGACCACGCGGCCGCCGCGCCAAGCGCGCGCCGCGTGCGGCCAGGTGCCCGGCGCCGCAGAGCCCACGCCCAGCTGCGGCGCCAGCGCTAGCGGAATGCCGCGCTGCTGCAAGTACGCGGCGCCGCGGCTCCCCGGCAGGGCGGCCTGGAAGGCGGCGCGCGGCGGCGCCAAGTCGCGCCGCGCGGGGGCGGACGGCCGCGGCGGGGGTGGGGCGGGCGCGCTCGCGCCCTTACGGCGCCTCCCCGGCCCCTGCCGCGGTGCTGGTCTGCCGCACCTGGCGCACAAAGCGCCGGGCGTCGCGCTTCGCGGTGCGCCAGTCGTCATCGCCCTGTCGGTCATACTCGTACATCCAGATGATCCGTGGCAGCACGTCCACACTCGCTTTCCCGACTTTGCGCAGCAGGGTCTCGGGATACCCCTGCACGGTCTTGACCAGCGTCGCCAGCTTGTGCCGCGCCGTGCTGCTCTGCGTCACCTGGCGCGTGATCGCGGCTTCTTGCGCGCGGAGCAGCCCGTCGAGCGCCTGTTGCAACTGGGCTTTGTCTTTCCGTCGCTGGGCCTGCTGGGCTTTCGGGGTGTCCTTGGGGAGCGGGAGGGCGCTGAGCTGGGTGCGGAGGGTGTGGAGTTGTGCGGCGTACGCCTGCTCCACGGCCGGCGCGACCTGCGCCCGCTCCACGACCGGCACGGCGGCCACGGCGGCGGCGGCGACCTGGGCCATGCTCCCCAGGCACGCCTCACAGACCCGCAGGTACGCTGTGAGGCGCTGCATGACCTCGGGAGGCGCCGGCTCACGCCAGCCGCGCGGGCCCCAGCGTTCATGGTGCCGGTCGGCCCAGGCGGGGAGGCAGGCCAGGACCGCATCCAGCGTCTCCGCCTCCCCTTCGGCCTGGAACTGCGCCAGCGCGGTGCGCAGCGCCGCGTCCCAGAAGGCGGTGATCGTGGTGCGCTCCGTGGCGGTCTTGACGGGGCCATAGGTCTGATACACCTTGCCGGTCGCCTGCGTAAAGGCGGCGTGCAAGGCCTGGCGCAGCTCCCGGCTGCGCGTGCGGCACGCCGGACGCGCGACGCCGTAGAGGGTCGTCAGCCGGGTGGCCTCGGCGTGCAGCAGGTCGCCCAGGGCCGTCAACGGGTTCCAGGGACTGGCGTCGGGGAGGAGCACCGCCCGGATCGCCCGCATCCGGTGGGCCAGCGTGACGCACCGGCGGATAGCGGCCAGGGTCGCCACGGCCGGCCGCGTCCCCGCAAAGGCCTCCGCGAGGAGGACCCACAGGTAAAAGGTGTACGCGCTCGGGGTGTGCTCCAGCTCGGTGACCACGGCCTCCAAGCGCTGCAGGATTCTCTCGGTCTCGGCGTCCGTCAGTCGCTCCATGGGGTCTCCCTCGCTCTGGGCGTCCGCCCAGTCCTGCCGCGGCCACGCGCGCCCCGAGGGCGCCCGGCCCGGCCGGGTGGCGGGCACGGGAAGTGGGGTCTGCGCTGGCGCGGTCTGCTCACAACCGTCCGCCCGCGGTGCCTTGGCACGCGGGCACACCTCTCCCCGTAGACTTTTTTCCCAGGCGCCCTGCCGTCCGCTCCGGTCCTGCCTGGTCAGGCCTCAGCGGCGCCGCTTCGGCTGCTGAGGGCCGGGGGCCGCCAGCACCGCGGTGAGCCACTGCTGGAGGGCGGCGCCCAGCACGCGCGCCCGCCCCGGCTGGGGTCTGCAGCGTGTGCTCCCCACCAGCGCCCGGCGTTAGCCCTGCGCCTGGGCGGCCGGCCACTCCGCCCAGGACGGGAGCTGAAAATGCGCGGCGACGGCGTCATCGATGGCATACCGGCGCAGGAGATCGCGCCCAAAGGGGCTGGTATGGTCGCGGTCGAATTGCGTGGCGGCGGCCTGTTCAATCGCGGCGAGGACGTCGGGCGGCGTGGTGGCCCGCAGCTGGGCCAGGCGCGCGGCGCGCTCGTCCTCATACTGGCGGCGGCGGTGCTCGTCTGCCTGCGCGCGGCGCCGCTCCGCGCGCGCGCGCTCCTCTGCGGCAGCGCGCTCCTGAGCCTGCGCGTAGTCGGCACGGGCGCGGGCGGTGTACTGCAGGATGCCGCCAAAGGTTTGCGGGCGGTAAGCCGTTTCCTGCGCGGCGGTAACGCTGAAATCCACGAGGTAGCGGGCTTGCTCCAGGCCGTGCCGCGTCAGGAGCGTCCGGGCTTGGGTGAGTTCCTTCGCGCTGGGGACCACGTCAGGCGTGCCGTGAAAACGCTGGTGAAAGTCTTGCACGAGGGCCTGCGCCTGGGCGGTCAGTGTGTCGTCTGCCGGGGAGCTGGGAGCGGCGATGCCCCCGGCGGCCGGGAGCGCCCTGGGGAGCGCGGGCGCCGCAGCCGGCCGCGCCGGCGGGGGGCCGGCGGCCGGGCGGGCCGCGCGCCGGCGGGGGCGCGTGTTGAACGCCGCGTACGCGGCGTGGGCTTTCGGGCCGGGCACGTAGGTCATCAGCCAGTCTGGGTGGCCCTCGGCGTCCGTGGTGGCTTCGTAGCGGACGCTCTCCAGGTACCCGGAGGCTACGTGGGGTTTGTGGACTTTGTACATCTGTTTTTTGATGTGCTCGTAGTCTTGGTAGCGCTGCTGCGCCGAGAACGTACAATACTCGGAGTACAGGAGCGTCGCCTGGGGGTGGCCATACTTGAGGGCGGCGAAGAGTTTATAGCTGATAATCTCGTAGCAGCGTTGGGCCGCTGGCGCGAGGGCTTTGAGGTAGTCGTAGTCCAGGGGCCGGGTGGGGGCATGATTGAGCACCTCCCAGTACGGCTCATTGAGGAGGAGGTAGACGGCGTCGGCGGTGCTCCCGTCGGGCAGCCGTTCACCCGTGAAGACGACGCTGTAGCGGGTGAAGCCGGCTTCGAGGGTGTGCTCGGTGCCATCGATGGCGCGATACCGGAGTTTGGCGGTGATGGCCGCAAACGCATTTTGGAGGAGGGCGTGTTTGAGGTGGTTGGTATGCGCGGTGGGGAAGCCCAAGACGGTGGCTATCGCGCGCAAACTGCCCAGTTTGAGGATTTTGGGGAGGGGTCTCCCACAGGCCTCAATGTGCCGGTTGATGATGAGGGTATCGAGTTTGTACGCCAGTTGGCGCGGTTGGCCATAGCGGTCGTTGTAGGACACCTCCCACCGCAAGATGAGATCCCCGGCGGCATCCTTTTGCGTGATCTGGATATGCACCCGGCCTTTCTTCGCGAGGTTGTGAATGGGAAGCCGTGAGAGCACGGTTTCCGTCCGTATAATGGTCAAGGGGGGCAGACCCACAGGTGGAGAGACGGCCGGGTTGGGAGGCTGCGGCGCTGGGGTAGGCGTCATAGTAGGGACCTTTCCGCTGAGGTCATGGCTGGGGTCATGGTGCCGCGCGCTGGCGTCTGGATTTCTGACTCCTCCCCCTACACACTCGGGGGTATTGTGTGTGTTGTAAAAGTCTCAGAAAAGTCTAGGCCCCAGCGCCGCATCAAAAAGCTGTAGGCATCCGCGAGGGTTTTACGCATGACTCAGAACCGTCTCATGCACACAACATCTTGTAATATAATGCAATATACAATACTAAAATCTTCTGAGGCAGGCACCAATCTTCTCTGTAATTCTGTTCCCTTTTCCCCTCATTTCGTCTCCTCAAATGTGGCACTGCGTCTCCTCAAATGTGGCACTGCGTCTCCTCAAATGTGGCGCCTGCGTCTCCTCAAATGTGGCGCCTGCGTCTCCTCAAATGTGGCGCCTGCGTCTCCTCAAATGTGGCGCCTGCGTCTCCTCAAATGTGGCGCCTGCGCGCTTACGAACTGCACAGGAGCGGGTCGACCCCGCGCCGCCGGAGCCAGGCGCGAAAGACCACTTCCCCTTGAGGCGACAGGGCCACGGCCACGTCTTCGTCGGTGCCATCGGCGGTCGGGGTAAACTCGCACGCGTCAAAGAGGGGAAAGGCCGGACCCAGCAGGGTCGGCAGCTCGTGGGGGAGCACCCACGGGGACAGGTCCTCCAGGAAGCCGTGCAGGGCCTGCTGGTGCGCCGCCGCCGTCGGGGCGTCCATGGTGCGTTGGAGCAGGTCGCCAACGAAGTGCATTACGAGGGTGTGGCGGGACGTCTCCTGGTCTGGCATAGCCGGCCGCCGCGGTCCTGGCGGCCCCCACCGGGGCGGGACGGCCGCCGCGTTATTATGTGCACGATAATATTTATTCTGATACACATCGCCAGGCCCCCTGCAGGCCGGACTCAGCGCAGCGGCCGCCCCACGGTGAGGTTGCGCTCACGCGGGGGGAACGGCGCGCCGCGCGCCGCTTCGAGCGCGGCCAGCGCCTGACGCAAGGCCTCCGCCGCCAGGCGGGCCAGGGTGAGCCCCGGTGTCCAGTACACGGCGTTTTTCACGCCGTCAATGAGGTCCACCGGCAGATGCACCGTCAGGCGTTCTTTGGCCACCGGTGCAGCGGGCGCGAGGGGCTGAGGCGCCGGGACCTCGGGCAGGGCCGGGACCACGGCGTCGAGGGGATTGGTGCCGATCGTGCGGCGTTTAGGCATGGGGTGCGTCTCCTTGTCGCTGGAGGATCTCGGCGGCGAGGGCGCGGTAGTCCTCGGCCCCGGGACTCCGGGGGGCATAGTGGGTAATCGGGCAGCCAAAGGACGGACATTCCGCCAGGCGCACGTTGTCGCGGATGACGACCTGATAGACGAGGTCCCCGAAGCGCCGCCGCAGCTCCTCGACCACCTCCTGGGCGTGGCGCGTACGGGCGTGCACCCGACACGCCAGAATGCCCGCAATCGCCAGGGCCGGATTGAGCCGAGCCTGGACGACCTCGACCGTCTGGAGGAGCTGCGCCAGGCCCTGGAGGGCCATGACGTGGGCTTCCACGGGGACGAGGACGGCCTGCACCGCCGCCAGGGCGTTGACGGTGAGCAGGCCGAGGGTTGGGGGACAGTCCACTACGACGTAGGCCCAGCGGTCGGCGGGCAGGGTCTCCAGGTGGCGGCGCAGCAGCGTCTCGGCGCCGATCTCGCCCGCCAGGGCCTTCTCCACCCCCACCAGCCAGGTCGACGCCGGCACCACCTCGACGCCGGCAGCCCCGGTGGGTTGCACGAGGGCCTCAAGCGTGCCGTGACCGACCAGGACGTCCAACAGCCCCCGGCCGGCGGTGGTGATGCCATACCAGTGCGACGCCGAAGCCTGCGGGTCCAAGTCCAGCAGCAGGACGCGGCAGCCGCGTTCGCCGAGCGCCGCCGCCAGGTTGACGGCGGTGGTGGTCTTGGCGCTGCCGCCTTTCTGGTTGGCAATGGCGAGGGTGCGCATG
>Ga0334722_10003446_pt1 | contig 17016 bp, 13 predicted proteins | sample C3_bottom_MG_FD_207210 | JGI IMG/M metagenome (GOLD analysis project Ga0334722, IMG submission 207210) | Sediment microbial communities from Yellowstone Lake, YNP, Wyoming, USA - C3_bottom | ecosystem: Environmental > Aquatic > Freshwater > Lake > Sediment | place: USA: Wyoming | collected...
TATCATAATGCTGTTGAAGTGTGCAAAATAAATAATACTTCATTTATACATTCCACAAACTACAGTATTGGTGTAAATCTACTTTTCAGGCTGAACTCTGAGCTTGCGAAGCACATGAAGAACTACTCTGACTATACTGTTTCAATCGAGGAGATACATCATATCAAAAAGCTGGATGCCCCAAGTGGTACCGCATTAACTCTTGCCGAGGGAATTATAGGTAAGCATTCAGGCTATGATAAATGGTGCTCTGAGGATGCGAAATCAGAAGGATGCATTCCTGTAAAATCGGTAAGGGAAGGCACTGTCCCTGGCACTCATACTGTAACCTGGGATTCTGAAATTGATACAATCATCCTGAAGCATGAGGCCAAAAACAGAAAAGGATTAGCCCTGGGCGCTGTGTTGGCGGCTGAATTCATTAGCAGCAGGAAGGGAGTATTTACCATGAATGACGTAATGGGATTCTGATATTTTAGTAACCTTTCGGATATAAATAATTCATCTCTATGGAAAATCTGTTTCAGCGGAAATACCTGAAGTTTTTTGTTGTTTCAATTCTATATGTACTGGTTGTAATATGGATTGGGAGCTGGTGGCTTCTGATAGGATTAGGAGTGATTTACGATTTATACGTATCTGAAAAGGTAAACTGGACATTCTGGAAGAGCAGGACCAGGAAAAACAACGTTTTCATCGAGTGGCTTGATGCATTGATTTTTGCAGTGCTTGCGGTAACATTGATTAATATTTTTCTTTTTCAGAACTATAAGATTCCAACGGGATCAATGGAAAAATCGCTGTTGATTGGTGATCGTTTATTTGTCAGCAAGATAGCCTATGGTCCAAGAATGCCTTTCACACCGATAGCTGTTCCGTTTACGCAGAACACTCTTCCGTTCACTAATGGAAAATCGTGGTCCGATTTAGTTCATTTGCCATATAAACATCTGGCAGGATTAGAAAAGGTGAAGAATAATGATGCAGTTGTCTTTAATTTTCCGGAAGGAGATACAGTGGTGGTTGAGGATCAGGTAACAAGTTATTATGAGATAGTAAGAAGTACGGCCCGTTCACTCAGGCAAAGGGATGAGATTCTAAAGAAAGAAATTAAATCCGATGAGGAATATTATAAGCTGGGCAGGAGCGAGGTGTGGAAGAATAATCATATTATCTACAGGCCCATTGACAGGACGGATAACTATGTCAAACGTTGCGTTGGGATTCCCGGAGATACCGTAACCATAATAAAAGGAGATCTTTTTATTAATGGCAAAAAGGTTCCGGAGAATACAACACAGCAGACAGACTATATTGTTCAGACTAATGGCAGTACGATTAATCCAAAAGCATTTGAACGGTTAAACATTGCAAAAGAGGATCAGGATATGATGGAAGGCGTCAGGTATTTACTTCCGCTCACCAGGTCGAATGCTGAAGCTTTATCAAAATTTACGAATGTTACTTCAGTTACACGGGTAATCGGAACTCCGGGCGAATACTCTCCGGTTATTTTTCCCCATAAGCCTTCCTACATATGGGATGAGGATAACTTTGGACCGCTATGGATACCTTCAAAAGGCTCGGTGGTAAAACTTAATACTTCGAATTTGTGCCTTTATGAAAGAATCATTAAAGTTTACGAGCATAATGAATTAAGAATTGAAGGCAGCACAATTTATATAAACAACAAACCAGCTGATAATTATACATTTAAAATGAATTATTACTGGATGATGGGAGACAACCGTCATAGATCAGCTGATTCGAGATACTGGGGTTTTGTACCTGAAGACCATATAATAGGCAAACCGAAGTTTATCTGGTTATCCACCGATAAAGAGCTTCAGGGCTTTAAAAAGATCCGGTTCAACAGGATACTGAAAAAAGCCTGAAAACAAATTATCTGAAAGTTTCCGGTTCATTTTCTCAAATGAAAGTTAATTGCCGGCTTCCAAAAGTTTGAAAATCATGTTTTATTTCCCGGAAAGAATATTCATCTTTATGCAACTATCAGGAATCTGATTATTATATTTAATTTTAGCCCCTCTAAAAAAACATTTTGATTATGAATGAACTTTTTACAAAGACAAATATAAGGTTTGCAATAGTTGCTTTTCTTTATATTCTTGTGGTAATATGGATAGGCAATTTCTGGCTGATTATCGGGTTAGGTGTTATATACGATATATATATTACCAAAAAAGTTAACTGGACTTTCTGGAAGAAAAGAAATGGTAAAAACAGCGCCATTGTTGAATGGCTCGATGCACTGATATTCGCTGTTATTGCGGTTTCCCTGATAAATATATTTCTGTTTCAGAATTACAGGATCCCAACCCCTTCGATGGAAAAATCGTTGCTGGTAGGAGATCATCTCTTTGTAAGCAAGCTTGCTTATGGCCCTAGAATGCCTAATACACCAATAGCATTTCCCTTTACCCAGCATACTATGCCATTAACTGGAGGCAAATCCTGGTCAGACCTGATTATATGGCCATATAAACGTCTCATTGGTTCTGGCAAAGTTAAAAATAACGATCCTATTGTGTTTAATTTTCCGGCCGGAGATACAGTTGTTGTTGAAGAACAGACAACAAGCTATTATGAGATTGTGAGGAGAAGGGCCCGGGATCTTAAAGATATGGATGGAAGCGGCTCACGGAAACCGGATAGTTTCTATCAGCAACAGGCAAGAAAGGAAATCTGGTCAAAATACACGGTAATTTACAGGCCTGTTGACAGAAGGGATAATTACGTTAAACGGTGCATCGGAATTCCTGGAGATTCAGTAAATATCAGGAGAGGCATTCTGTATGTCAATGGTAAAATTGTTCCTGATAACGGTACGCAGCAGACAACTTATGCCATCAGCACAAACGGGACATCAATTAATCCTAAAGCATTTGAGCGTTTAAATATCTCTAAATCTGATCAGGCCATGATTACCGGCGCCCAGTATCTTCTGCCGCTGACAAAGGGAAATGCAGATGTGATATCGAAATTTACCAATGTGACAGAGGTGTCACCTATTTATACCAGCAAAGGAGAATTTGCACCTCATATTTTCCCGTATAATCCTGTTTACGGCTGGAATGAGGATAATTATGGTCCGATCTGGATTCCTGTAAAGGGTGCAACGGTTAAGCTGGATACTGCCAATCTTTGCCTGTATGAAAGAATAATAAATGTTTACGAGCATAATAAGCTCAGGGTTGAGGGAAGCACTATCTATATTAACAATACCCCGGCAACCAGTTATACCTTCAAAATGAATTACTACTGGATGATGGGGGATAACCGTCACAATTCGGCAGATTCAAGATACTGGGGATTTGTGCCTGAGGATCATATTGTGGGGAAACCAAAATTCATCTGGTTATCTCTTGATAAAGAAGCAAAAGGACTGAAGAGTATCCGCTGGATCAGGATGTTTATGAAGGCGAAGTAAAAAGGATGAGAAGGGGAGCAAGAATAATATAATAAAAAAAGGGACATGTTTTCACATGTCCCTTTTTTAGTATGCCCGGCATGGGTGATAACTATAGGGTGAAAGTCCCGAATGCGCCTTGACAGAGGGAAGCATTAGCCAAGGGCAAGGGTGTCCATCGTGAGGTGGAATCTGAAGGAAGCCGGCGGCAAAATCCCGGTCTGACGAAAAGAAACTTCATATAAGGCCTAAGGTTATCGGATGAGTTTGCTAAACAAAACGAAGTCCGACTCTGTCCGGGGTAACCAAGGTAAATGGAGCAGATAGATGGGATGAAAGTTATCGTTCTTACCCGGGGAGGTCTTACGGACATGCGGAAACGAAGTATGAAGCATGGTTGAAACAAGATTTATCGTGAGAAGTCAGCCGAGGCCATAGTACCACAAAACTACTCAATGTGGGAAGGGCTGAACCTTAATGAGTGAGTAGTAAATGAATGTTACCAGCATGAAGGGAGGAAAGCAGAAAATCCCGATAACGATCGGGACCTGTCCACGGAAAGATAGGACGGCATCCGAAGGCTACGTGGAAGGGCAGACTTTTATGTGGATAACCGAAAACAACCTCATCATCAATGATTATCGATTAGGGAACGGGCTTTTGGAACATATCCTGTCACCCTCGAACCTGAATGCAGCCTACAAACGAGTAAGACGCAATAAAGGGGCGGGAGGTGTAGACAAGATGGAGGTAGAGTCCTTAAAGGGCTATCTTGTCACCAACAAGGATATACTAATTAAGTCCATCCAAATGGGGAAATATCGCCCCAATCCTGTAAGACGGGTATGCATACCCAAAGAAAACGGAAAACAACGACAGTTGGGTATCCCCACGGTAGTAGACAGAGTAATCCAACAAAGCATCGCACAGAAACTGACCTCGATTTACGAGCCACAGTTCTCAGACAGCAGTTATGGGTTCAGACCTAAGCGCAGCGCCCACCAAGCTCTTCGGAAATGTCAGGATTACATTACTCAAGGCTATATTTACGCAGTAGATATAGATCTGGAACGGTTCTTTGATACCGTTAATCACAGTAAGCTGATAGAGGTACTTTCCCGCACCATCAAGGATGGACGAGTGGTGTCACTTATCCACAAATACCTCAATGCAGGAGTAATGCATGAAGACCACTATGAAGAAACCTACGAAGGCGTACCGCAAGGCGGGCCATTAAGCCCTCTGTTGGCAAATATCCTGCTGAACGAGCTGGACCAGGAACTTGAAAAAAGAGGACATAAATTTGTTCGCTATGCCGACGATCTGGTTATACTCTGCAAGAGCAATCGTAGAGCCGAAAGGACGATGGAAAGCATCATATCTTACATAGAGAGGTCGCTGTTCCTAAAAGTCAATCGGGACAAGAGTCAGGTTGCAACCGTGAATGACATCAAGTTCCTTGGCTACTCCTTCTACCAACTCAAAGGGGAAGGCCGGCTACGGATACACCCAAAAAGTGTAACAAAGATGAAGACTCGGATTAAGCAGTTGACATCAAGGAGCAATGGATGGGGTAACGAACGGCGGAAGGTAGCACTAAGTCAATACATCAAAGGCTGGGTGCAATACTTCAAGTTGGCCGATATGCGAAAACTTTTGGAAAAAACGGACGAATGGTATCGCCGCAGGCTACGAATGGTTATCTGGAAACAATGGAAACTGACTATAACCAAAATGGCAAATTTAATTAAGCTTGGTATTAACAAATACAAGGCTCATGAATGGGCGAATACCAGGAAAGGCTACTGGCACATAGCCAATAGTTTTATCCTGTCACGTACTATAACTAACGATCGTTTACGCAAAGCCGGATATGTTTTCTTGCTGGATCATTATGAATCGGTTAGAGTTGTGTATTAAGGAACCGCCGTATACCGAACGGTACGTACGGTGGTGTGAGAGGTCGGAAAATAAATTAGGAGGAAAACTATTTTATTTTCCTCCTACTCGATTATCTGGATACTTCCTTATTTTACTGTATCAACGATAGCTTTGAAAGCTTCCGGGTGATTCATTGCAAGGTCGGCGAGTGTTTTTCTGTTCAGAGTAATACCTTTTTTATCGAGTTTACCAATGAATTCTGAATAACTCATATCGTACTGACGTACACCTGCATTAATCCTTTGAATCCATAAAGCCCTGAAGAGGCCTTTCTTTTTCTTTCTGTCGCGGTAAGCATACCCCATACCTTTGTCGAGGGTATTCTTTGCAACTGTTATCACATTTCTTCTTGAACCAAAGTTCCCTTTTGTTGCTTTAAGAACCCTTTTTCTTCTGGCTCTCGATGCAACTGAATTTACTGATCTTGGCATAATTCATTTTTTTGAATGTCAGCGGTCGGGTAAACAACTCTTATTTGCTGAACAATCTGTTAGTACTATAAATAACTTAATCAATACGTCAAACAACTATTTCATTGCAAGCAACAGCTTCACGTTCTTGAGGTCCGTTTTGTGAACCATCCCGCCATAGGTAAGATTTCTCTTACGTTTTGTTGATTTTTTAGTGAGGATGTGGCTTTTAAATGCATGTTTACGCTTGATCTTTCCTGTTCCGGTCAGAGAAAATCTCTTCTTTGCACCTGGATTCGTCTTCATTTTTGGCATTTCTCTCTATCAAATATATTAAAAAACTATTTTCTCTTCTTTGGTGAAAAAGATACAATCATCCTTTTTCCTTCCAGTCTTGGAAGCTGTTCCACCTTTCCGTATTCTTCAAGATCGTTGGCAAAACGCAATAGCAGCACTTCACCTTGTTCCTTGAACAGAATTGATCTTCCTTTAAAGAACACATAAGCTCTTACTTTTGCGCCTTCTTCGAGGAATTTCATGGCGTGCTTGAGCTTAAAATTATAATCATGATCATCGGTGTTCGGTCCGAATCTGATCTCTTTCACGACAACCTTTGACGCTTTGGCCTTGATCTCTTTCTGTTTTTTCTTTTGCTGATACAGAAACTTCTGGTAATCTACGATCCTGCAAACAGGGGGATCGGCATTTGGTGAAATTTCTACCAGATCAAGTTCCAGGGAATCTGCCAGTTTAAGAGCATCCTGGATACTCATAACATCAGCTTCTATTTCTTCACCTACTACTCTGACCACTTTAGCAGTGATCCTGTGGTTGATTTTGTGAGCCGGCTGGGTAACCCTTGCCGGGCTTCGCCTGATTGGTAAAGCTATAGTTCTTTCCTCCTTCGTTTAATAAATACTAGAATAACTTATCGTGCATTAAAATGCTGTTTCCTTTTTAATTTCGGAATTTATAAAACTAATAAATTCCTCAATTTTCATGCTTCCTTTATCACCTTCTCCCTGCTTCCTGACGGCAATTGTTCCGTTCTCGACCTCTTTTTCACCTATTATAAGAAGGTAAGGAATCCTCTTTAATTCATTATCCCTGATCTTCTTACCTATCTTTTCGCTTCTGTCGTCAATTAGTGTGCAAATATCGGAATTATTTAGAATTTCCAAAACTTTTCTGCCATATTCATTGAATTTTTCACTTATTGGCAAAACGACCGTTTTTTCCGGTGCAAGCCAAAGAGGGAATTTCCCTGAGGTATTTTCAATTAATACAGCTACAAATCTTTCCATTGATCCGAAGATTGTTCTGTGAATCATAACCGGACGATGTTTCTGATTATCACCTCCGTTATAGGTAAGCTCAAATCTCTCAGGGAGGTTGTAATCTACTTGGATGGTACCAAGCTGCCACTTGCGGCCTATAGCATCTTTTACCATGAAATCAAGCTTGGGACCGTAGAAAGCGGCTTCACCCAGTACAACAGTTGTTTCAAGATTCTTCTCCGCGGCGGCTTCAATAATATCGCGTTCAGCTCTTTCCCAATTCTCGTCTGAACCGATATATTTCTGCTTATTGTCGGGATCGCGCAAGGAAACCTGAGCAGAATATTCGGTGAAACCAACAATCCTGTATATATACAAAATCAGATCGATAATGCTTTTGAATTCCTCTCTTAACTGATCCTGCCTGCAGAAATGGTGAGCATCATCCTGTGTAAAACTTCTTACCCTTGTGAGTCCGTGCAACTCACCGCTCTGTTCGTATCTGTAAACAGTTCCGAATTCCGCCATTCTGTAAGGCAGATCCTTGTATGAGTGGGGTGTAGCATTGTAGATCTCACAGTGGTGAGGACAGTTCATAGGTTTCAGCATAAACTGTTCTCCTTCCTGGGGTGTTGAAATCGGCTGAAATGAATCAGCTCCGTATTTTTCAAAATGTCCGGAGGTCTTATAGAGATTAACATTTCCGATATGAGGTGTTGTTACAATCTGGTATCCTCTCTTTCTGAGCTCTTTAGATAGAAAAGTAATAAGGTTTTGCCTTACATCAGATCCTTTCGGAAGCCATAATGGTAATCCCATACCTACTTTGGGTGAAAAATGGAAAAGTTCAAGCTCCCTGCCTATTCTTCGGTGATCTCTTTTTTTCGCCTCTTCGAGGAAAACAAGATATTCATCAAGCAATTTTTGCTTCGGATAGGTAATACCATAAATTCTTGTAAGCATTTTTCTGTTCTCATTGCCACGCCAGTAAGCACCGGCTACACTGAGAAGCTTAATAGCTTTCATAGGTTCTGTCGATGGCAGATGCGGCCCACGGCATAGATCAGTGAAATTTCCCTGTGTATACAGGGTTATTGTGCCATCCTGAAGCTCACTTATAAGTTCAGTTTTATAATCATCACCTTTTTTCGTGAAAAAATCTATTGCCTCTTTCTTGCTTATATCCCTTCTGGTAAATGTCAGATTTTTTGCGGCCAGCTCCTTCATTTTATCCTCAATAGTCTGGAGATCTGCCTCAGTGATGACTCTGTCATTTCCCGGATCAACGTCGTAATAGAAACCATTTTCAATAGCCGGACCTATCCCGAATTTCATACCCGGATATAGAGATTCCAAAGCTTCAGCCATGAGATGAGCAGAAGAATGCCAGAAAGCATGCTTTGCTTCAGGATCGTCCCATTTATGCAGTTTAAGAGTGGAATCGCTGTCAATAGGCCTGGTAAGATCCCATATCTCCCCATTAACTGTTGCAGCATAAACCTCTTTAGCCAAACGGGGGCTAATCTGTTCTGCAACTTCGAGACTGTTGATTCCATTTTTAAACTCTCTTGCAGATCCGTCGGGAAAAGTTATCTTTATCATTATCTGTGCATCTTTTTATTGGAGTGCAAAGATAATATTTATTTTTAACTATAAAGTGTAAAAAATTGAGCCATTGATGCATCCTTCTTCTTGAAATTCTGACTTTATAAAAAGTGGCATGCTATTTGGACTTATTACAATAAATTTAATTCTTGATATATGAAAAGATTAATATTCCTATTTAGCACTCTTGCTTTAATTCTGTCGTCGTGCGAAAAAACACCGATGGCTTCCTTCACTATTGATACAAACGACGCTGTTGTCGGACAACCAATATCTTTTATCAATACCTCGCATAATGGTGAAAAATTTGAATGGGATTTTGGGGATGGATATATGTCAAATGACAGAAGCCCGGTACATACCTTCGCCTCAACCGGATCGTTTAAGGTTCTTCTTACTGTTTCTTCGGGTGGCGGTCATTCAGATGAAGCAAGCCTCACGGTTAATGTGATGATTCCGACCCTCCTTGAAATTGAAGTTCGCGAATATTACAGTGAAGATGTTATTCCCAATGCCAGTATCCTGCTTTATCCCACACTCACAGACTGGAACAGCCAGACTAATTCAATAGTGGAAGGATTTACTGATACTGATGGCGTTGCAGTCTTTTCAAATCTCGATCCTTACGTTTATTATGTGGATGTATGGGAAGCAACACACGATAATTACACTCTTGCAAATGAAGATGTAGGCTTCATACGCACGCCGGAAGTTCTCCCTCATAAAATCAACAGGTTTATTGCCTGGGTGGATGTGGCTGATCATTCAAGCGGTAAAAAAAGCGGGAGCAGAGAAATGGTAATTAAAAAGCTGGGACGAGTCTTTTCAAATAAAATACAGCCGGTTTCAGCTGCCGGTACTGAAAACTGGCTGGAAGTATATAGCCGCAGCGTAAAGATGCAGCTTAAATAAAAATTGTATACAAAACAGAAAAATGCAATCCTGATGGGTTGCATTTTTTTTACCCCCAAAACGATTTACCCCCAACCTCCCTATAGGGGGGCAAATCAGCGCAAATTAATGTACTATTTTATCAGTACCTTATCCAGTTCCTTTTTGATAATCTCCGTCCAAACCGCATAACCGGCTGGTGTAAGATGTAATTTATCGTCCCTGAACAATTCATCTTTCGGAACTCCTTTTTCATTCAGAAAAGCATAGTCTGTTTTAATGAAATATGTATTTTTCTGAGAATGGCATATTTTTTCAATTAAGTTGCTCTCTTTTTGTATTACTGGCCATACCTGCCATCTCAGACGGGTAGGGGTAACGGCAATCCAGAAAACAGGTGTTCCAGGATGAGTTTTACGAATGCTTTTTAACAGAATCCTGAATAATGATGCTATTTCTTCAGGCGTTTTATCATCCTTGTTGCCTGTTATATCATTTGCTACAAACACAACGATAGCGGAACAGGGATGTGGATCTATGATCCTTCCGGCATAGATGCACAGATCACTGAGTTTTGAGCCTCCGAATCCTCTCTGAATTACTGGATACGGAACCATATCTTTGTCAATTGTTGACCATAACCGTATACTGGAGCTTCCGGCAAAAAGAACAGATTTTTCGGAGTAGGTTGTGCTTTTATCAAGCTGTTCAAATTGTTTAATGTCATTTTCCCAGGCTTTAACTTCAGGAAGTGACTGATACTTTCTTAACGGAGAGCATGAGAGAAGTACAATTGATGCTAGTAAAATAAGAGATCTGTGCATATATTCAATTATAAGTTCCATGTAAAAATACATTTATTAAGTGTTAAATAATTGTAAAAAATCAATTCACATTGACGGTGTGCTATTACTTGTGGATATTATAATTTATTTTACAAAAAAAAAGTTACGTTTGTAATTGTTAAACTTGAATTCATAAATTTCATACAAAGAAAATGTCGAAAAGCCGGTTATTCATAACTAAGCCACTTCCTCAGCTATTCAGTGAATCACAGGAATCTGGAGGCCTCAAGAGATCGCTTACAGCGTTGAATCTCACTACGTTAGGAATCGGTGCCATTATTGGTGCCGGAATTTTTGTGCTGACTGGTCAGGCTGCAGCGCAGTATGCCGGTCCCGGTATTGTTTTATCATTTATCATATCAGGATTTGCATGCGGATTAGCTGGTTTATGTTATGCTGAATTTGCTTCGATGATACCTATAGCAGGAAGCGCCTATACTTACTCATATGCAACTCTTGGTGAATTTCTGGCATGGATAATCGGCTGGGACCTTATACTCGAATACCTTTTTGCCGCGTCGACGGTTGCTGTCGGCTGGTCAGGCTATGTCGTCAGTTTCCTCAAAGATCTGCATATTTTTATTCCTCCCCAGTTTACAGGAGCTGTAGGTTCGGTTCTGGTTAATGTGCCCGATTTGGGATGGAAGCCATTGACTGCTGCTTTTGCACAAACTCTGGCTGCTTCAGGAATTCAGGTTGATACTCTGGCTCATATCACATGCGTAATCAATCTTCCTGCGATGTTCATTGTTGCACTTCTGTCTACTCTTCTGGTCATAGGAATAAGAGAGTCTGCCAATTTCAATAATGTAATGGTTATAACCAAAGTGTCTGTAATCATTCTGTTTATTGCCATCGGATTCATGTTTGTAAAATCAGCTAACTGGCATCCGTTTATTCCTTCAAATAAAGTTGAAGCGGCTCCATTATCCCAGTACGGTGGATTATGGGGGTGGTTGAAGGCTTACAGTCATGAGTTTGGCAAGTTTGGTATCAGCGGGGTTTTGCGTGGTGCCGGAGTTATCTTTTTTGCTTACATAGGTTTTGACGCTGTTTCAACAGCGGCACAGGAGGCAAAAAATCCTCAGCGGGATATGCCTGTTGGGATTCTTGGCTCACTTGGTATTTCTACAGTTCTCTATATACTTGTTGCTATTGTATTAACAGGGATTGTCAGTTATACAACACTCAATGTTGCTGATCCGGTGGCAGTGGGAGTGGATGCAATGGGAAAAGGGATGTTCTGGCTTCGTCCGATAGTAAAAGTTGCGGCAATAGCAGGATTGAGTTCAGTAATACTTGTTATGCTTATGGGGCAGCCGAGGATCTTCTTCTCAATGTCAAATGACGGATTGCTTCCTCCAGTATTCTCAAAAGTTCATCCGAAATTTAAGACTCCTTATGTTAGTACAATTATTACCGGGACCGTTGCAATGATAATCGCAGGCATTCTTCCTATAAGCATACTTGGAGAGCTGGTATCGATCGGAACGCTTCTGGCATTTATAATTGTTTGCATGAGCGTACTCGTTCTGAGAAAATCCAAACCCGATATTCAACGTCCGTTCAAGACCCCATGGGTGCCTTTGGTTCCTATACTTGGTGCGGCAATTTGCTTTTTACAGATGGCTTCTCTTCCTCTTGATACATGGTTGAGACTTATCATCTGGATGGCAATCGGATTCTGTATCTATTTCTTCTATGGTATAAAACACAGCAAGGTAAGACAGAATAATCCGGAATAGTTCTATAGGCCCTCTGCCTATCTGTTCACTTGCCCCCATGCGGCATCTGTTCACTTGCCCCCCTGCCAAATACCCCCCAACCCCCCTAAAAGGGGGCTAATTCACTTATATTAAATAAACTGAAATAATGACTAGATTTACCCCCCTATAGGGGGGATGGGGGGCGGACTTACAGGGGCGAACTTACTGGACAAACAAATCTCAGATCTCGTCCGAGAACACCGCCTTTGGCAAGTCCCTCAGATTATATCTCATTGCCATAGCTTCACCGTATGCGCCAGCCGACCTTATGGCTATTAAGTCGCCCCTGGATGTCTCTGGTAGTTCAATGAATTTGGCAAATGTGTCAGAGGATTCACAAACCGGACCGACGACATCATATCTGTGGAGATCTCCAGATGAAGACAGGTTTTCAATCTTATGATGTGCCTGATATAGGGCCGGACGAATAAGATCTGTCATTCCGGCATCAATAATAGCGAACTGTGTATTGCTGCCATTCTTGATGAACAGTACTTTTGATATAAGGCTTCCGCACTGGCCAACAATAGAACGGCCTGGTTCAACATGCAATTCCTGACAAGGGTACACATCAATCAATTCTTTGAGAAGGGAAAAGTACTCATGGAAATCAGGGTTTTTCTCCGGATTCTCATAATCGATACCAAGGCCTCCTCCGACATTAAGTATCTCAAGATTGATATTATGTGATGAAAACCACTCCTGTAGCTCATTAATTCTTGCGCAAAGACTTTTAAATACCGACATCCTGGTGATCTGTGAGCCAATATGAAAATGGATACCTATGAGCTTTATGTTTTTAAAATCAGAAAGTCTTTTTATCACATCACCGAGTTCGGGAATATTTATTCCAAATTTACTCTCTTCAATTCCGGTGGTAATATACTTGTGGGTATGAGCTTCAATATATGGATTTATCCGTAATGCAATCTGTGCCGTTTTATTCTGATTTGCTGCCAGCTGATCGATTACTTCAATCTCAGGTATTGATTCACAGTTGAAACAAAATATTCCCGCTCTCAGTGCAGCATTGATATCTTTATCTGTTTTACCCACTCCTGCAAAAACTATTTCTGAAGGGCTAAAACCTGAACCAATTGCAGCTCTGATCTCATTAAAGCTGACACAGTCAGCACCGAATCCATATGATGAGATAGTTTTCAGGATTTTCTCATTATGATTAGCCTTGACGGCATAATGAATCTTATATCCTGATCTGTCCGACTCTTTCTTTACAGATTCCAGAGTCGATCTCAGGACGTCAAGATCATAATAATAAAAGGGAGTCTCTATTCTTCTGAGTTTATCAGCTGTTGATATATTGATCATTATATTATGCAAAAAGGTGTTGACTGAGTAATTTTAAGGCTTCAATCTTTTTTGAAGTATCTATGAGAAGCGAAAGACTGTTCGGACTTCCTCCATATGAGATCATTTTAAGAGGAATTGTATTGAGCGCTTCAAAAATCTCAGGTGCCGATCCTGTTCTCTCTGTACGGAAGTCACCAACAATACAAATTATTGTTTGCTGTTCCTCTACTTCAACACTTCCCAGCTCTTTCAGATCCTTTGCAATCTGAGGGAGAAATTCCGGATTATCGATTGTGATTGATACTGCAACCTCAGAAGTGGTGATCATATCAATCGGCGTTTTATAAGCCTCAAAAATCTCAAAGACTTTTCTCAGGAATCCATATGCCATCAGCATCCTGTCAGATCTTATCCTGAGGACAGATATTCCATCCTTGGCTGCAACGGCTTTATAATCTTCCAGAACAGAGGAGGAAGTGATAAGTGTGCCTACATCATCGGGCTCCATTGTATTCTTAAGTCTTACAGGGATATTCTTTTCACGCGCAGGATTCACACTCGAGGGATGCAGTATCTTTGCACCGAAATATGCAAGTTCAGCAGCTTCTTCGAACGAAAGTTCTCTGATAACTTTGGTATTCTCCACATAGCGGGGATCATTATTATGAAGTCCGTTAATGTCAGTCCAGATCTGTATCTCAGATGCTTTGACCGCTGCTCCGATTAGTGATGCTGTAAAATCACTGCCGCCCCGTTTGAGGTTATCTATTTCACCATAGGCGTTACGGCAAATGAATCCCTGGGTTATAATTATATTCTCAGGCTGGCAGTTCTTAAGTTCTCTTTCAATATTTTCCTCAATATAGAAAGCATCAGGTTCTCCGTCTTTATCAATACGCATGAAGCTTAGAGCAGGAAGCAGAATCGACTTAATATTTCTTTCCTGCAGAAGGAGGTAAAATAGTGATGTTGAAATTAATTCTCCCTGCGCAAGGATAGCTTTTTCCTGTAGTTTGGTAAATACCCTGAGCGTAAAATTCCTGATGTACTCAAAATGAGAATCAATAAGTTCATGTCCGGCTTTCTTATAAGCTTCAGTATCGTACATCTCTTCAACCACCTGGTGGTATTTTGCCCTTAGATTATTGTTTTTCTGTGACGCTTCATTAATATTATCGGCATACAGAAGCTCAGCTATTTCCACAAGGTTATTAGTTGTTCCTGCCATGGCAGACAATACAACGATCTTTTGTTCGTTATCAGTTATAAGGGGTATCAGAGCTTTCATCCTGTCGGGAGTTCCAACTGAAGTCCCTCCAAATTTCATAATTTTCATAAGCATAGTATGTTAAAAAAAAACCTGCATCATCCTGCAGGTCCCTGAATCTAATTTGAAAATTTTCAAAAATAAGATATCAAGACCTATAAAGCAGATGCTTAATACACAACAATATCCTTTTTATCTGTTTGTTCATACTTTTTGTTATCAGGGGCAAAAATATACTTTTAATCAATAAAGCGCATTTAATTGGTATATTTTTTGTTAACATACCTAATATTTAATATATTAAACTGAAAATGTTAAAAATGAATAAAACTGTTTTTTTCGCACTGGTATTTCTGGCTGCATTACAGACAGTTGGATTCAGTCAGAAGAGGGGTGAAGGTAAATCGGACAGAGCTGATACTGTTGTTACCGACACTGCTGAGTATAGTCTGATAGTACTTGATCCGGGTTTCGAGACCTGGCTGGCGGGCAGACCACAAATGAATTTTTACTCCAATGATTATTACAGGGACAGAAACCTTTTCCTGGTCAGCGAATGGAATCTCAGATATATCACTGGTAATAAGGACTTATATGAGACATTCATTGATTACAGCCCGTTTATCGATTATGGGATTGAGTTTAATTACAGGCTTTTTTATTATTTCAAATACTTTGAGGAGACAAACCACATCAGGCTTCTGCCATATTTCAGGTAATGATTTGTTTTGAGCGGGCCAGAGTCATTATCCTTTTTGCCCGGAATAATTCTTGTCCAATTTTTATTGACAAAACCTTCGGATGCTATTGTCAATTGAAAAAATATTTTTTACTTTTGCAGCCGCTATCAGCAAAATTGGATAGCGAGTTCTTTCAATGGAATTTTAAAAAATAAGGTCTACGTGCCCCAGCGCCCTTGAGCTCTAGAGCCTTCGAGCCTTATAGACGCCCAGATGGCGAAATTGGTAGACGCGCTAGTTTCAGGGACTAGTGTCAGTAATGATGTGCAGGTTCGAGTCCTGTTCTGGGCACAGTGAAAACAAAAGACAAAAGTCACAAGACAAAAGTCAGAAGATTGAACTTTTATCTTTTTACTTTTTCCTTTTTTCCTTTATCTTGTTCTTTCGCCCAGATGGTGAAATTGGTAGACACGCCAGCTTGAGGGGCTGGTGCTCGCAAGGGTGTGCAAGTTCGAGTCTTGTTCTGGGCACCAAAAAATAAAAGCCAGATTGTTCTGAACAGTCTGGCTTTTTTTATGCCTTGCGTCGTGCGTCTTGCGCCTTATTTTATTATCGAATCATAAATAGTCTTAAGAATCTCCGACCTGATATTCATATTGTACAACTCCTCATTTTTCCTGGTGGGATAGACCCGATTGCATAGAAATACATAGCTTATTTCGCTTACGGGATCAATCCATACAAATGTCCCGGTATAACCTGAATGGCCGAAGCTTTCTGGTGATGCGCTCCTGGTTGGATAAGAATCTTTTTCAGCAAGAGAGGAATTATTCAGCAGTGGTTTGTCAAAGCCCAGCCCCCTGCGATTTTTATTTCCCGGAAACTGAACCCTGCTATATTCCTGAAGAACATTTTTTGCAATGATCTGATTTCCGCCATATTCACCCATTCTCCGGTAAAGTTCCATTAGTTTCATCAGGTCATTCGCATCAGCAAAGAGTCCTGCATGACCCGATATCCCTCCAAGCATGGCAGCACCTTCATCATGCACTGTCCCGTGTAAAAGTTGCTTCCTGAACAGTGAATCATACTCTGTAGGAACAATCCTGTCGATTGCAAATCGTTTGTATGGATTAAACACCATCTCAGTTGCTCCTATCTTTTTATAAATACTGTCAGTGACAAAATCATACCATTTTTGTCCCGATAAATTTTCAATAATCTGCGGCGCAATGATGAATGTAAGATCAGAATAAACATATTTCTTTTCTCCTAGCGGACTCTTTTTTATCTCATTGAACATCTTCTTCCTGTAATTCTTATTGATGTACAGACCCTGTGCTACCTCAAGAGAATATTTCTTATTTGGCTCAGCAGAGAAAATGTTATTCTTAAATGTTCCATCCTTTTTCATCGTCTCCTTCCAGAAAGAAATATAAGGGGTAAGCCCGGCCTGATGAGTAAGAAAATCTCTCATTCCGATGTTTCCCTTGTTGGTTTTTTTAAAATCGGGCAGATAAAATCCAAGGTTTTTGTCAGGATTGAATTTTCCTTCTGTATTAAGGAGCATTAATCCGGCCAGTGTGGACGATA
>Ga0334722_10003447_pt1 | contig 17013 bp, 12 predicted proteins | sample C3_bottom_MG_FD_207210 | JGI IMG/M metagenome (GOLD analysis project Ga0334722, IMG submission 207210) | Sediment microbial communities from Yellowstone Lake, YNP, Wyoming, USA - C3_bottom | ecosystem: Environmental > Aquatic > Freshwater > Lake > Sediment | place: USA: Wyoming | collected...
CATCCGCTGCTGCGTGAAGTTGGCTCGATAGCATCGAGCCAGACGTTAACAGCGTCGATTAATGTTTACAATAGGCCGCGCAACAAATAAAAATGCCGTTCAGCTCTTAACTGAACGGCATTACCGCTTCGGCGGGGCTTTTTTTTGCCCGGCCGTTCTGCGGATTTGCGGCCGGCCGAATCCAGCGGTGCACCCCTGCAGCCAGTTTGCTACACTGATCCGCGTTTGGCGTTTGGCTGGCTAGGGGGAGGCAGCATGAGAATACTCGTCGCCGAAGACGATGAAGTTCTGTCCGAGGGCCTGAGGCATTCATTGCGTCAGGCGGGCTACGTCGTGGATTGCGTCAAGACCGGCGCCGAAGCCGACCGCGCGGTCGCGAGCGGCACATTCGACCTGCTGATACTCGACCTCGGTCTGCCCAAGATGGGCGGGCTCGAAGTGTTGCGGCGCCTGCGCGCGCGCCAGTCCAGCCTGCCGGTCCTCATACTCACCGCGATGGACGCCGTCGACGATCGGGTGCGCGGACTGGATCTGGGGGCCGACGATTATCTGGCCAAGCCTTTCGTGCTGGCCGAACTGGAGGCGCGCGTGCGCGCGCTTGCCCGGCGCGGCCAGTCCGGCTCGTCGTTGCTGAACCACGGCGCGCTTTCCTACGACACCGTGGGCAAGGTGGCGCGCGTCCACGGCGTGGCGATCGAACTTTCGGCGCGCGAACACGCGCTGCTGGAGATCCTGCTGCAGCGACCCGGCAACATGGTGAGCAAGGAGCACCTGGTGGACCGCGTTTGCGAATGGGGCGAAGAGGTGAGCACCAACGCGATCGAAGTGTACATTCACCGGCTGCGCAAGAAACTCGAGTGCGGCGGGGTGAAGATCGTCACCGTGCGCGGGCTGGGGTACTGCCTTGAAAGGCTGCAGACGCACTAAGCGACGTCGCCGCCGGGCCGTCGTATCGGATGCAGGGCGGGCGCGGTTCGGTTTGCCTGTCCCACTCAGGAGGAGCGGATGGATAGAGTCGAGGTCAGGGGCCAGCGGCTGGTCGCGCTGTGCATGCTGGGCGTCCTCCTGTTCAACTACCCGCTACTGGCGCTGTTCAACGTGCCTGCGACCGTATTCGGCGTCCCGGTCCTGTATGCCTATATTTTCACCGCGTGGACCCTGCTGACCGCCTGCATGGCCTACGTGGTCGAGAAGAACACCTGAGCCCGGGAAACCGCTGCGACATGAATACCGCACGCTGCCGGTTTAGGGGGCGCCCGCGTCTGCACACCGCCGGGCGGCGGAGCGCGCGCAAATAGCATGCTGCAAGGCTGGGTCATCGTCTTAACGTCGTTCGCCTATCTCGGCCTGCTGTTCGCGATCGCCTACTACGCCGACCGGCGCGCCGACGCCGGGCGCTCGGTGATCGCCAGCCCCTACATCTACAGCCTGTCGCTCGGGGTCTATGCGACCGCGTGGACCTTCTATGGCAGCGTCGGGCGCGCCGCGGCCGATGGCGTGGGTTTCCTGCCGATTTACATCGGCCCGACGCTGATGATCGCGCTGTGGTGGGTGGTCATGCGCAAGATCATCCGCATTTCCAAGCGCAACCGGATTACCTCGCTCGCAGACTTCATCGCCTCGCGCTACGGCAAGAGCGCGCTGCTGGGCGGCCTGGTCACTCTGATCGCGGTCGTCGGCATCCTTCCCTACATCTCGCTGCAGCTGAAGGCGGTGTCGAGCAGTTTCACTATTTTGCTGCAGTATCCCGAGGTGGTCGTGCCGGCGAAGTTCGGCGCCATGCCGGTGCTGCAGGACACCGCGCTCGGCGTCGCGTTGATACTCGCCGCCTTTACCATCGCGTTCGGCACGCGCCATCTGGATGCCGCCGAGCATCACGAGGGCATGGTCGCCGCGATCGCGTTCGAGTCTCTGGTGAAGCTGCTCGCGTTTCTGGCGGTGGGCGTATTCATCACCTTCGGCATCTACGACGGCTTCGCCGATGTGTTCGCGCGCGCCGCGGCGGTGCCCAAGCTCGCCGCGATGATGACTCCGCTCGAAGGGGTCGCCGGCGGCTACGCGAGCTGGATGTGGCTCACGATCCTGTCGATGCTGGCCATCATGTTCCTGCCGCGGCAGTTCCAGGTCGCGGTGATCGAAAACGTCGACGAGAAGCACCTCAACAAGGCGATCTGGCTGTTCCCGCTGTACATGATCGCGATCAACGTTTTCGTGCTGCCGATCGCTTTCGGGGGCGTGCTGCACTTCCCCACGGGCAACGTCGACGCCGACACTTTCGTGCTGACGCTGCCGATGGCCGAGAAGCAGGAACTGCTCGCGCTGCTGGTGTTCATCGGCGGGCTGTCGGCCGCGAGCGGGATGGTGATCGTCGAGACGATCGCGCTCTCGACCATGGTGTGCAACGATCTGCTGATGCCCATCCTGCTGCGCCTGCGCTGGCTGAAGCTGAACCAGCGCAAGGACCTCACCGGGCTGCTGCTGGGCATCCGGCGCGGCGCGATCGTGCTGATCCTGCTGCTCGGCTACCTCTATTTCCGGCTGGCGGGGGAGGCCTATGCGCTGGTTTCGATCGGGCTCATTTCGTTCGCCGCGGTGGCGCAGTTCGCCCCGGCGGTGTTCGGCGGCATCTTCTGGAAGGGCGGCACGCGGCGCGGCGCGTTGTGGTCGCTGCTGGCCGGTTTCGGCGTATGGTTCTACACGCTGCTGCTTCCGGCGATCGCGCGCTCCGGATGGCTGCCGATCAGTCTGCTCGACGGCGGGCCGTTCGGCATCGCGCTGCTCAACCCGCAGCAATTGTTCGGGCTTACCCGGCTCGACGACATCACGCACGCGATGATCTGGAGCATGATCGCCAACATCGGCGCGTATGTGATCGGCTCGCTGTCGGGCGCGCAGAGCGCGGACGAGCACCGCCAGGCGAGCCTGTTCGTCGACGTGTTCAAGCAGGAGGGCGAGGGCGGCCAGGCCCGCTTCTGGCGCGGCACGGCGTCGGTGCCGCGCCTGTACGACCTGCTCGCGCGCTTCGTCGGCAGCGCCGCAGCCGCGGGCGCGATCAGCGACTACGCGCAGGCCAAAGGCCTGCAGCACCCGGAAAATCCGCTGCAGGCGGACGCCGAGTTCGTCCACCACGTCGAAATGCAGCTCGCCGGAGCGATCGGCGCCGCTTCGGCCCGGGTCATGGTGGCCTCGGTGGTCAAGGAGGAGGCGCTCACCATCGACGAAGTGCGCGCGATCCTCGACGAAGCATCGCAGGTCGTGGTGTACAGCCACCGGCTGGAGCAGAAATCGCGCGAGCTCGAGGCGGCCACGGCGGAACTGCGCATCGCCAACGAGCGCCTGACCGAACTCGACCGGCTCAAGGACGATTTCATCTCCACCGTCACCCACGAATTGCGCACGCCGCTCACCTCGATCCGCGCGTTCTCGGAGATTCTGCTCGATGATCCGGATATCGAGCTCGCGCAGCGCAAGAATTTTCTCGGCATCATCACCAAGGAAACCGCGCGGCTGTCGCGCCTGATCAATCAGGTGCTGGACCTGTCCAAGATCGAGTCGGGTACGGCGGATTGGCAGGAGTCCAGCGTCGACATGAAGGAGCTGATCGCCGATACCGTCGCTGGAATGAGCCAGCTGCTGCGCGAAAAGGGCGTCCAGGTCGACCTCGACCTGCCGCAGCGCGTGCCCGCGGTGACCGCCGATTTCGACCGGATCGTCCAGGTGCTGCTCAACCTGCTGTCGAATGCGATGAAGTTCTGCGACCGCGAGAACGGCCGGGTCTGGATCCGGTTGGTCGAGAAGGAGGCCTGCCTGCAGGTCGAGGTGAGCGACAACGGGCCCGGAATCAGTCCCGAGGAACAAGCGGCTATTTTCGACAAATTCCATCAGGGCGGCGATACTCTCACCGACAAGCCTCAGGGCACGGGCCTGGGCTTGCACATCAGCCGCCACATCGTCGAGCGTTTCGGCGGGAGGATTTGGGTCGAGAGCAGCCCCGGCAAGGGCGCAAGTTTTTGTTTCACGCTACCGATCGCCGCATCGCCGGCTCCGGCGGGATGACGGCCTTCGCGGCAGCGCAAGGAGGAAACAGGTGACCAAGAAGATTCTGATCGTCGACGACGAACCGAACATCGTGACCGCGCTGGAGTTTCTCCTGCAGCGCAGCGGCTACGAGGTGCTGCTCGCGCAGGACGGCGAGGCGGCGCTCAAACAAGTGGAGCAGCACCTGCCGGATCTCGTATTGCTCGACGTGATGCTGACGCTGAAGAGCGGTTACGAGGTGTGCCAGCGCATGCGCGAGCGCGCCGAGTGGCAGCACATCAAGATCATCATGCTGTCGGCCAAAGGGCGGGAGGTCGAGGTCAACAAAGGCCTTTCGCTCGGCGCCGACTGCTATGTCACCAAGCCTTTTTCCAACAAGGACCTGGTCGCCAAAATCGGCGAATTGCTTGCATCGGCGGACAACCCCGGCGGCGCATGAACGTCAGGTGGAAATTCCTGCTCTGGCTTGCCGTTTTTTTTGCCGGCATCGTGGCCGTGGTGGCGGTGACCGCCGTCATGATCGCAGCCGGACTGCCCGAGGACGAATACAAGCTCGCGCTGCACATCATCGATGAGCGCGTGCAGATCATCGGTCTCGCCGCGGTGCTGCTGCTGGGCGTGTGCGCGGGCGTGCTCGGCTGGCTGTTCCGCAACTACGTGACGGCGGTGCGCTCGCTCGCCGAGCAGACGCGGATCGTGTTCGCGACCAATCCAGAGTATCGGGTCGATGGCCGCGGCGGGGCCGAACTGGTGGATCTCGCCGCCGCCATCAATCGGCTGGCCGATGGCTATCGCTGGCTGAAGGCCGATGTGGAAACGCGCGCCGGTGTGTCGAATGCGCGGCTGGAAGAGGAACGCAACCGCCTCGCGGCCCTGATGTCGGAACTCTCCGAAGGCGTGCTCCTGTGCAACGCCGAAGGACGCATCCTGCTATACAACGAAAAGGCGAGAGACCTGTTCGGCGCCGCGGAGCACTCGCCGGGCATGCGCCAGGGCCTGGTCGGGCTGGGACGCTCCGTATTCGCGCTGCTCGACCGCGACCAGGTGGCGCACGCGCTGGACAAGCTTCAGTCCGGCCTGGATCAGGGCGTCGAGTTTCCGGCCACCCGGTTCATCACCAATGCGGTGACCGGCGCCCTGGTCAAGGTGCAGATGGCGCCGTTTCTGTCGGCCGGCGGGCGCATCGCGGGCATGGTGCTCACGCTCGAGGACGTGACCGAAATGATGGACCGGGAGGCGCAGCGGCGCTCGCTGTTGCAGGCGTTCGCCGCGGGGGTGCGCGCTCCGGTGGCGAGCCTGCGCGCCGCAGCGGAAAACCTCGCGTCGTTTCCCGAGATGAACGAGGCGCACCGCGTGCAGTTCACCGAAATCGTCGCCGCCGAATCGCGCCGCGTCTCGGCCATGATCAACGACGCACTGTCCGAATACGCGGATGCATTGAAAGCCGGCCTCGCGCTGGAGGATATGCGCGCTGCGGACCTGCTCAGCGTGGCGCGGCGGCGGATCGAAGCCGTGCTCGGCCTGCCCTGCGCCCCGGAGCGCGTGCCGGAGGGGATCTGGATCAAGGTCGACAGCTTCGCCCTGGTCGAGGCGCTGACGCATCTTGCAGGGCGCCTGCGTGAGGATTACGGCGTGCGCTCGATCGGGCTGCGCGCCGCGGCAAACGGCCGCTTTGCCGAGATCGATCTGGTATGGAGCGGGGCCATCGTGGGCAGCGACGCGCTGTCGCTGTGGGAAATCGAGCCGATGCAGGTCGGCGCGCAGCAAACGCCCCTGACCCTGAAAGACGTGCTCGAGCGCCACGGCGGCGAAATCTGGGTGCAGTCGCACAAGACCTCGCACACGGCCTGGTTCAGGCTGCTGCTGCCGCTCGGGGCGCCGGCGGTGGCGACGCCGCGGCGCAGTCTCAGCACCGGCAGCAGGCCCGAGTACTACGACTTCGATCTGTTTCGCTACGCGGACGCGGTGCAGGGCATGGCCGAGCGCAAGCTGGCCGACCTTCACTATACCGTTTTCGACAGCGAAACCACGGGGCTCGAACCCTCCGCCGGCGACGAAATCATCAGCCTCGGCGCGGTGCGCATCGTCAACGCGCGGCTGCTCAAGCACGAGGTGTTCGAACAACTGGTCGATCCGCAGCGGCCCGTCGGCAGCGCCGCTTCCCGCATCCACGGCATCGACGCGCAGACGCTGGCAGGCCAGCCGACCATAGGCAAGGTCCTGCCGCAGTTCCAGCGCTTTTGCGAGGACACGGTGCTGGTCGCGCACAATGCCGCCTTCGACATGCGCTTTCTCGAACTGAAGGAGGCCGCCACCGGCGTGCGCTTTGCCCAGCCGGTGCTCGACACGCTGCTGCTGTCGGTCATCGTGCATCCGAGCCAGGAGAGCCACAGCCTGGAAGCGGTGGCCGAGCGGCTGGGCGTAAGCGTGATCGGCCGGCATACCGCGCTGGGCGATGCGCTGGTGACCGGCGAAATCTTTCTAAGACTGCTGCCGCTGCTCGCGGAGCAGGGCATTCTCACGCTGGGCCAGGCGCTGGCCGCGTCGCGCGAGACCTACCACGCGCGACTGCAATACTGAACACGAAACGAGGGTTGGGATGTCTGCAGAAAAAGTTCAGCTCGAACACCGGCTCGCAGGCGAGCAGCAAATGCTGGCGCTGCCGCTGCGCGCCCTGATCCGCAACGCGCCGATCGTCTGCCGCGAAGACCGGAGCGTGCGCGAAGCGGCCGCGATCATGCACGAGCGCGGCGTCGGCGCGGTGATTGTGGTCGGCGCCGATACGCGGCCCGTGGGGATCTTCAGCGAGCGCGACCTGGTCGGGGCCGTGGCGCGCGGCGAGGACAGCCGCCCGATCGCCGAACTCATGACCCGCGACCCCATGGCGCTTCCGGCACATGCGTTTGCCTATGAGGCGGCGCTCACCATGGTGGGCAATCGCATCCGCCATGTGCTGGTGACCGACGACGAAACGCTCATCGGGGTCGTGTCCGAGCGGGATCTGTTTTCGCTGCAGCGGCTGGGCCTGGGCGAACTCACCACGGAAATCCGGCTAGCCGGCGAAATGGCCACCCTGGAAAACATCGCCGCCGAAATCCGCAAACTGACCCGGCTGCTGGTGCAGCAAGGGGTCGCGGCCGAGCAGCTCACCTTATACGTTTCGGTGCTGAACGACCGGCTGTGCCAGCGCGTGCTCGAAGTCGTGCGCAAGCGCTATGAGCTGGAACACATCAGCTGGTGCTGGCTGGGGTTCGGCAGCGAAGGCCGGCTGGAGCAGACCTTCAGCACGGACCAGGACAACGGCATCATCTTTTCGGCGCATGACGGCGCGGCGCCCGACGCAGCGCGCGCCCGGCTGCTGCCGTTTGCACGCGAGGTGAACGAGGCGCTGGACGCCTGCGGGTTTCGCTGGTGCAAGGGCAACGTGATGGCATCCAACCCGGCGCTGTGCCTGTCCGTCGAAGAGTGGCGGGCCAAGATGGGGGGCTGGCTGCAAAACTGGGAAGCGAAAGCGCTGCTCGAAGCGTCGATCTATTTCGATTTCCGTGCGCTGTACGGCGACGCCACCCTGGCGACGGGATTGCGCGTGTGGGTGCTGGAACGCGCGCGCTCACAATCGGCGTTTCTGCGCCAGATGGGAAAAAACGCCCTGGAGGCGCGGCCGCCGCTGGGCACGCTGCGCGATTTTGTCACCGAGGACGCGCCGAATGCGCCGCACAGCATTGATTTGAAGACCTACGGCGTGCGCCTGTTCACGGACGCGGCGCGGATCTACGCGCTTTCGCAGGGACTGCCGCAGACCAATACAGTCGAGCGTTTGCGCGCGGCAGGTCCGGCTGCCCGAATGAGCGCGGCAGAAATCGACGCTACCGTCGGCGCTTTCCTGTTTATCCAGCAGTTGCGTCTGCGCAACCAGGCCTCGCGGGATGAACTCGACGACGCCAACGCGAATCGCATCGATCCGGACGGCCTCAATGAACTGGAGCGGCAGATGCTGAAAGAATCGTTGCGGCTGGCGCGCAAACTGCAGCAACGGCTCGCTTTGGCTTACCAGTTGTGAGCTTGCCGGCCCAGGCTAGCCTGGGGCATGGACCGCCACAGAAACCGCGGTTCCTTGGCTAAAGCCGCGTTTCCCCTTATAATTCGCCCTCTTTTCGAGAGCCGGCGTCAGTTTGCGCGTCCAGCGGTCGATGCTTCAAATATGGCCAAGTAGCTCAGTTGGTAGAGCAGCGGACTGAAAATCCGTGTGTCGGTGGTTCAATTCCACCCTTGGCCACCAACAATCAACGGTGTTGACCGGACACACGGTTGACACTTTATACCGGAGACATGGTTAACACTTTCGGACCGAAAGGGTTTTCCACTGGCTCGACACGGCAGGCTTCGAGATCGAAGTAGCCGATAACCGAGAGCGCCTGCGTTTCAACGCTATTGGCTTCGGAGTCGAAATTGAATTCGACGCCGGCTCGTCATGCTTTGGAGGTTTCAACAGTTCGGGACAGCCCTCAATCCGAAGTCGCTTCGCCAGTGACCGGAAACGCATCCCGCGAGGTGGCGCCGATCAGGCGCGAAACCCGGATGGCGACGCCTGGCTGCTGGAATTGTCTGACACGCTCCTGAACCTGCCGGTCGGTGACGGTCATGCGGGCGCGAAGTCGCACGTATTCCGCCCACGATGTGATGATGAAGCGCTCGACGAAGCGCCCATCCTCGCCCAGATCACGGAATACCCGCCAGTTGCTCGCGCCGTTGCGCCGCCGCGTGGGTTCGATCGTCTGAATCGCGCTCAGAAATGCTTCCCGGTTCTCCGGATCGATCTGGTATTCGACCTGAATCAACACCGGCCCATCGTCGGGCAACGGTTCGACCGCGATCACGAGGTCCGGCAGTTGCAGCCCCGGTGTGACATCCGCCTCGTCGCCCATCCTGACCCGTGCGCGGTAGCTCAGCGCGAGCAGCGCCAGCATCGTGGCTGCAGACACGGTCAGCGCGACTCGCGTGCCTTCGGCGCTGGCCAGCCAGCCCCAGAGTACGCTGCCAAGCGCGAGGCTTGCCTGCATGGCGACGAGGCTCATTGCCACGGCGCGCGCGCGCACCCAGGCCGGCGCAGTGCTCTGGGTGCCCGCCGACAGGCTGGCAAGCACGGACACCCAGGCCGCGCCCGCCGCGCACGCGCCCACCAGCGCAATGGCCGTGGTATGCGTCGAGGCGATGAGCAGCGTGGCAACCGCCCACAGGACCGCTCCCGCGCTGACCACCGTATTCAGCGACACGCGGTGCAGTTGGCGCGGTATGTACAAGGCACCGATGATCGCGCCGATGCCGAAGCTCGCCGACAACAGGCCGAAGCCGCCGGCCCCGAGTCCGAGCTGATCGCGCGCGATCACCGGAAGCAGCGCCCAAAACGCGCTCGCGCAAACGCAAAAGCTCAAGTTGCGGATTATAAGCGCGCGCATCGGCGGCGAGTGCCGGGCGTAGCGCAGCCCGCTCTGGATGCCGGACAACAGCGTTTCCGGCACGCCGGGAATGGATCGCGGCGGGCGGTGCCAACCGCGCACGGCGACTATCATCACCACGAAGAACAATGCGCTGGCAAGCAAGGCATCGCCCGAGCCCACCCAGGCTGCCAGTGCGCCCGCGAGCGCGGGTCCGACGGCACGGGCAAGGTTGAACGCAACGGCGCCCAGCCCAAGCGCACGCGGCAGGTCGGCGCGCGTCACCAGGTCGTTGATGCTCGCCTGTTGCGCCGGCAGGTAGAGCGTGAAGCCGGCGCCGATCAGAAAGGTGCCCGCGAGCAAGGCCACGGGGCCGAGCATACCGAGCAGCGCTGCGACACCGAGTGCCGCAGTGGCAACCAGCAAGATAAGCTGCGTCGCCAGAATGATTCTGCGCCGGTCGACGATGTCCGCGAGCGAGCCGGCGAGCAGCCCTAACAGAAGGGACGGCGCAGTACTTGCAGTCTGCACCAGCGCTACCATGAGTGCCGACGTGGTCAGCGTCGCCATCAGCCATGCCGCGACGGTTGCCTGCATCGTATATCCCAGGGCAACTGCCACCGATCCGATGTAGAAGCGCCGAAACGAGGCTTGGCGCAGAGGCGAAGTCTCGAACATTCGTGCGACCAGTCGTGCAGCGCGATTAGTCAAGGGATCGGAAAATTCATTTTGCCGCGCAGTGGCGACCTATTGGATATTTAGGCGGCCGGCGCGGATTCGGTTGCGGATGCGAGAGTGCTAATCGGCGACTTGTGCAGGTCGCGTCGATTCACATCATACGTCGTGATCGCGACGCCTGCCCGCCATGACTGGCGCTCAAAGAGCAGTCCTTTTCTCCAGAGCTTCCGGATATCGATCCCCTTGCACTGCGATCTTCGGGGCGGCGATATCGATCTCGCGGAGATCGTCCGGCGTGAGTTCGACTGCGGCTGCGCCGATGTTCTCGTCCGGGCGCGCCAGCTTCGTTGTGCCCGGGATGGGAACAATCCACGGCTTCTGGGCAGGCAGCCAAGCGAGCGCGATCGGCGCGAGCGTCGCGTTCTTCTGCTTGCAAGGTTGCTGCGGACATTCATCTCGCTTAATTCAACGGTGAGCCGATGACCGCAGTTGGCCGAGTTCGGTCTATCGCGTTTTTGGTGGAAAACCGCCATTCGCGCCTAGCCCGCTTTCACACCGGTATATTGAGCGCTCAGGCTCTCCGGTCGGTGTGGCGCAGTTGAACGGGGGAGTGCGGCCGTTCCCGTATAATGTCGGCACCATGCCCCGCATCGTCCCCGAACGCCTGCTTTCCGACCTGCGCACGCTGCGCAGCATCGGCGCCAAGGGAATCGGCGTGGTGCGGCCTGCGTTCAGCGTCAAGGACATGGAGGCGCGCCGCTGGCTGGCGGCGCAATACGAAGAAGCGGGCCTTGATGCGACGATCGACGGCGTCGGCAATGTGCTCGGCCGCTCGCGCAAGCCCGGCAGGGCGCTGCTCGTGGGTTCGCATTCGGACACCCAGCCCACGGGCGGCTGGCTCGATGGCGCACTTGGCGTCGTCTACGCACTGGAAGTGGCGCGCGCGCTCAGCGCGGACAGCGCGACGCGCGACCTGCCGCTGGACATCGTGTCGTTCCAGGACGAGGAATCGCGGTTTCTGGGCTGCCTCGGCAGCCGTTCGCTGGTCGGCGCGCTGACGCCGGAGATGGAGCGCGGCGCGGCGGACAAGGACGGCGTGGCGCTGGCCGATGCGCTAGCGCAGGCCGGGCTGACGGATGCGCCGCGGCTGCGCATTTCGGGCGAGCGCTATGCCGGTTTTTTCGAGGCGCACATCGAACAGGGGCCGACGCTGGAAGATAGCGTCAAGCGTATCGGCGTAGTGACCGGGATCGTCGGTCTGCGCGGCATCCGCTTCGCCTTCCACGGCCAGCAAAACCACGCCGGCACGACCATGATGGCGCGCCGCCGGGACGCGTCGGCCGCGCTCTACGAACTCGCGCACCGCATCAATCAGGAATTTCCGAAAGTCGCGGCCGAGCGCTCGGTGTGGACCATGGGCCGGCTTAAGGTCGAGCCGAATGCGGCATCGATCGTGCCGGGCTACGCCGAACTCGACCTGCAATTCCGCGATGCCGCCGAGGCGCCGCTCGATGCCTTGACCGAAATCGCCCATCGAATCGTCGCCGAGATGAACGCGTACGGCAGCGTGCGCATCGAAGCGACGCCCGCGCGCGCGCCGATTGCGCCGACGCAGATGGACGACCGCCTGCGCGCTCACCTGGAGGCTGCCGCCGAAAAGCATGCCCCGGGCAACTGGATGCGCCTGCCGAGCGGCGCATTCCACGACGCGGGGATCGTCTCCGCGTGCCTGCCGGCGGCGATGCTGTTCATTCCGTCAATCGGCGGCATCAGCCATGATTTCGCCGAGGACAGCCGCGAAGAGGACATCGTCCTCGGCTGCCAGGTGCTCGCCGACGCCGTGGCGTCGAGCGCCGCAGAGGCAAGCATCCGCGGCTAGCGCGCTGCGCCGGAGGCAGCGCTGCGGCCTGCGTGCAAGTCTACTTCCTTGCTGGCTTGAGATGGCGTTCCCGCGTGCACAAGCCGACGCGCAGCATCTCGCCGACTACAAACTGTCCGACTCCATCAGCTTTGTCGACCAGCCTTTGCCGCGCAAGACCGTGTATCTGTTTCAGACGTAATCCGGTTCAGTCGTACCCAATCGTGCCTGGCCTCCTAACCTGGGGTTGGTGTTTTTTTCGTCCATAGAAAGGAGACCCCCATAAAATCGTCAGTTGTTACACCCGGCATCACCAACCATTGCGTCCCGATCTGCAAGCGCAAGAAATACGTTCGAACGTCTATGGAAAACGTGCCAAAACGGACACTAATTGTGCTTGCCAGCGCTATGATTGAGCCACACTATGGCCAAGTTAACAAGAATGAAAACAATATAAACCATGATGCTATTCACCGGATTGAAAAAAATTAGGGAGTATGAAAGGCTGCAATTACCTTTTTTCAAGTCCTTCGCAGATTTCGATATTGTCATCGAGATCGGATATGCGGAAGAGCAGGGGCACCCGCTAACGCTGAAACAACTCCTTCTGCTGAATATCATTTCGCCAACGACGGCCCGTCGAAAACTAGCAAGACTTATCGAGCAAGGAATCGTAATTCGGCGCAAACAGGTAAACGATCATCGCGCCAGCTTCCTGATAATTGCTCATTCGAGTGTCAAACTGCTAGGCAAATATAGCGGCACACTTTCATCTATTTCGGCATCGCATTTCACGTAGATTGCAGAACGTGTGTCCGCCGGGGCGGGCAGACAATATCGCGATAAACAGCGTTCATATAAAGCAGACTTCACGAGATCAATCTTCGTTGTTGCGTATTGGGCTTTATTTGTATCAGTAACACGTCCACGACGTGAGGAGGCGGCCGCTATGTTTTCACCGCATACTCCGAAGCAAAATCATATTCTCGCAGCCCTGCCTGCGGAAGATCTCGCGCGTCTGCAGCCCGATCTGGAACTCATATCGATGCCACTGGGGTGGGTGCTCTACGAGTCCGGCGGTCACATGAACTACCTATATTTCCCGACCACCAGCATCGTCTCGCTGCTCTACGTAATGGAAAACGGCTCCTCCGCTGAAATCGCGGTCACCGGCAATTGCGGTTTGGTCGGCATCGCCTTGTTCATGGGCGGCGAAACCACGCCGAGCCGGGCCGTGGTGCAAAGCGCGGGCGACGGCTACCGGTTAGCGGCGAGCGTTGCGAAAAGGGAATTCGCGCTGGGCGGCAATTTGCAGCATTTGGCGCTGGGTTTCACCCAGGCGCTGATCACGCAGATGGCGCAGACCGCGGTGTGCAACCGGCACCATGCGCTGGACAAGCAGCTATGCCGCTGGCTGCTGTTGAGCCTGGACCGTCTGCAAACCAATGAACTGGTGATGACGCAGGAACTGATCGCTAGCATGTTAGGCGTACGCCGCGAGGGCGTGACAGAGGCCGCAGGCAAATTGCAAGCGGACGGATTGATTCATTACAGCCGGGGCCACATCAAGGTGCTGGATCGTGCAAGACTGGAACAGCGCGTATGCGAGTGCTACGCGGTGGTGAAAAAAGAATACGACCGCTTGCTGCCATCCAAGATCCCAGGCTTGCCAAACAGCGCAACATTGCCATTACCGACAAGCTACTGATGACCGCGGAGTATTGAAGGGGACCTATGCCACATGAGCTGATGACTAATTGCGAACAGAAAAAGCGATTTATGATTAAACACGAGATGGAATGGCTCTGGATTAAAGTTCCGGTTTCCCTTGTGGGGACCTCTTACGAGGCCATTCGCTGCATGCATTGTCATGGTGCAGTGCGAATTCACCGGCGGAGTGTAGATCACGGCCTCGAAGATCATGCTGAACATGAATTGCGTCAGGACTCCGATAACTGTCAAGGCGGCAACATTTACGTTAAAGGTGAACACCGACTTTCGTTGCAACCAGTGGAATAACGCGGCCCGCGTGAGATCTAACCGTAGTGAGTGTCTGCTCAGAAGATCGCATGGCCACTCCTGACTCCTCGTCAATATCACCCATCGATATTGGCCGTATCCTCGCCGGGAGCCTTGATCATTCCTCCAAGATTGGCCAAATCTCCGAAAAAGAGCGGTCAATACTGTCAGATGCGAAGATCCCCATAGAGCTTTATCGCCGGGAACGTCTACTTCTCGCAGGTTTTGCGATCGATTTTGCGATCGTTACATTTCTTAAGAAGTCTGATGTTGGAAAGCAAGTGCGAGGTGATTATCTCGAAACTTGGTCTACCATAGGCCAGCAAGATGCGGCTGGGGCGGCGCTGTATCAGCTATTTGTACAGCGCTGTTCTGAGTATGCGATGGCCGTATGGGCATTGGAAGCCGGAAAAATTAACACAATCGGCCTCACATTTTTGAGTTTCTTGGCATCTGACAATAGTCGCGCGATGAGCCTCGCGCTGACCTACGCACCTTGCGTATACTTTACTCACTTTGAAACCGCTAAACAATTGTTGCGGTCGGCAAGGCTCATCAAGCCGCGTGCCCACTTTTGACTACGGTCTTTCAATGGGGCATTGGTCAGTGGACTAGCGGATCTGAGAACGTAGGGAAAACGTAGGGTTTTTGGCAAGTCTCCGCGGGCTTGTACGAGTGAGGGCGGGCCGTTAATACAGCGATTTAGAGCCTAAAGTACAACTGAAAAGCCGTGTGCCGGTGGTTCAATTCCGCCCTTGGCCACCAAAATCCTTCGTTGATTCCCCTGTGGAAGTCAACGATTGATTCTCCCTCCGGCACCTCAACTGCCGGATTTCTGTGTACCAGCGTTAGGTCAACTCTCGAGTGTCACCTTATCCGGGCACGTGATTGGCTTTGTCCATTTCCGATCGGGCATCGAGTCACTTCATTTTCTCAGGCAGAAAATCAACCTGATTTTCCCTGTCATTGCGCAACTGTCCTTTTGTATTCTTGTAAAGCGTAGCGCTACATGCTACGATGAATCCATGATCAAGAGTTTCCGGCACAAGGGCTTGCAACGATTTTTTGAAAAAGGTTCCAAGTCCAGAATTCAGGCGCAGCACGAGCGCCGTTTGCGATTGATGCTGTCCCGCTTGGATGATGTAGCAACGGCGACCGATATGGACGCGCCAAGCTGGAAACTTCACGCACTCAAGGGCGACCTGAAGGGTCATTGGGCCGTGTGGGTCGATGGAAACTGGCGTCTTACCTTCACCTTTGATGGCAAGGATGCGGTTTTGGTGGACTACCAGGATTATCACTAGGAGACAGTCATGGCACGCATGCATAACCCCCCGCATCCGGGCGAGGTGATTCGGGAATTTTTGCCGGATGGAATGACGATAGAAGAAGTCGCGCGGCGCCTGGGTGTGTCTCGTGTCCAGCTGTCTCGTGTCCTGAATGGTCGTTCTTCGATTTCAGCTGACATGGCTATCCGGATAGGTTTGCTGACGAACACGACGCCGGAATCGTGGCTCACTGGACAAACAAAATGGGATTTGTGGCAGGCCTCACAAAAACCACTTCCGACCGTCGAACCGTTCCGTCGTGCCGCGTAGCAAAGACGTACGCCCAAACGGTTAAACATGGAATTTCGCGCAATCTGGCGTGATGTGTTCTTGCGCAACTGAGAAGTGGGTAGAGCAGCGGACTGAAAATCCGTGTGTCGGTGGTTCAATTCCGCCCTTGGCCACCATTACTTTTCATGCACTTAGGCTGGCTTTCGAGCTGGCCTTTTTGCGTTTTGGAGGGGCGCTATACCGAAAGTCCGCGGGTCGGTATTGTGGTTGCTCCGTCGCGTCCGTAGCGCAAGCGGTGTTGACCGGGCGCATGGTTGACACCCTATCTTGAGTCAAGTAGTTCATTCAACTCAAGCACAAGATTTCCGGCGTAGTCGTAGTCAACGTCAGAGAGCCGGTAACGGGCTACGTCTGAGGGTTCTTAATCCAATCAGCTATATCTTTGACAGCGCGTGCCTCCATTCCAATGAATCCGTGCCAGTGGAAGGCGTCGCACGGATCGCCAGTGGGGTTCTCGCCGCCAGTAACAACTAGCAGTTTCTTGACAGAAGCATTCTTGAGTTTGCTCATTATCCAGGTTGTCTCGCGCGCAGGAGTTATCACGCAGGCGTCGTGTTGATGGTGATATACCAATACTGGAACGCGTATATCTTCAAGATTTTGGCGCGGCACAGCTCCCGGAACACGGAAGCTCGTTACCGATGAAGTTAATACAATGCCGGCCAATTGGTCCGGTAGGTTGATGCCAATTGCAGCCACGGAAACCGTGCCCGCGCTTGTGCCAACTATCCAAACAGGCGTATCTTTCCTTGTGCGGATATCAGCAATTATATTTTTGACATCGGTTGCGTGCTCCGTCGATGTCCTCCAATCCCAATCCAGTGCGCGCTTATCTGACGGATTGCCGAGAATCGCTACGTTGAACCCTTCGGCTGCAAAATAATATCGAGTCCGCACAAGGAAATTGCCGGATTCTGGTCGGCCATTCTTATACCCCATACCGCCAACGCCACCGGGAAACAACAGTACTGTAGCTTGAGCATTATCCCTGGGCATCCACCAATAGGAGATTGTCTGGGAATTTCTTGTCGAAACGATTTTTAATGCGTCCTGAGCACCGGCGAACTGACTTATCACCAAGAGCAACAACCCAACAAATGTTTTAACCATTGCTGTTATCGTCCCCCTGTCTGAATCGTTGTCAGCATATCACCTTGGAATCTGAATCGTAATCCACCGCCAATTACGATTAGCTCTCATCTAAACAATTCATGACCGCTGTCTTTAATCACGATTTGGTTGTACCGGCTCGGATTGTCTGGACACGGTTTTGCAACTCAGGCTGCCTTTTGAAGTGCATAGGCCTGACGGGCTTCAAGGGGTGACATGAAGCCCAGTTTTTCAAGACGCCAATGACGATTGTAAC
>Ga0334722_10003449_pt1 | contig 17009 bp, 19 predicted proteins | sample C3_bottom_MG_FD_207210 | JGI IMG/M metagenome (GOLD analysis project Ga0334722, IMG submission 207210) | Sediment microbial communities from Yellowstone Lake, YNP, Wyoming, USA - C3_bottom | ecosystem: Environmental > Aquatic > Freshwater > Lake > Sediment | place: USA: Wyoming | collected...
CAACAACGCTCCATCAGCATTCCCCATAGGTACAACTGCAATCATATGGACTGCAAAGGATGCAGCTGGCAACATCTCCAATGCCACTCAGACAGTTGATGTAGTGGATACAACTGCACCTATTATTGCAGCACCAAAAAATATTATTGTTAATGCAACAAGTCCTACAAGTAATAACGTAGAGATTGATAACGCTACCGCAAAAGATGCTGTAGGAGTTGCTTCTATTACAAATGATGCCCCGCAAGTATTTCCGTTTGGACAAACCATTGTGACATGGAAAGCTACTGATACGTCTGGAAACTCTGCTACTGCAATTCAAAAGATAACTGTAGTTGATAGATCTCCTCCACAACTAAACATTCCGGCTGATATAGTTGTGAATGCCACTGCATTTGAAATGCCAATACAAATTGGACAAGCAACAGCTACTGGAATTATTGATACATCTCCAACAATAACTAACAACGCTACTGCATCGTTTCCACTTGGCAAAACAACAGTAGAATGGAATGCCACTGACAAGTTTGGTAATTCTAAATCACTTACACAATCAGTGACAGTATTGGCATGTGGCAAGCCTGAATCATCTTACAACTTGGTAATGGGTACAGAAAATGATGATATTCTGGTTGGAAAAAGCGGAGTTTCTAATTTGATAATAAGTCTTGGCGGAAATGATATAATTCGTGCTGGTACGTCTGGCGATTGTATAATTGCAGGAAATGGTGACAATGTGATATTTGGAGGTAATGGAGACGATACTATCATAGCTGGCAACGGTAATAATATCATAAAGGGAGATTCAGGAAATGACAAAATAACAATCGGTACTGGTTCGGATATTGTTGATGGTGGAGACGGACATAACACTTGTACTGCTGGCAATGTAAGCCATGATACCATAGTTAATTGTGAAATACGATAATTACAGATCCTGTTACAACCACTAATCACGCTCAATTTCTTAAACTTGATTTAAGGAATCTGTACTTGATGTTGATATTGAGATACTTTTCATATAGATTATAATAATAATCATTTTACCTTTATCTGATGTCAAACTCAAAGAAATTATTTTTACGGGCAAAGAAGGTTATTCCATCAGGAATAAACAGTCCGGTCAGGCTTTATGATCCATATCCGTTCTTTGTAAAAAAAGCTAACGGCAGTGTGATCTGGGACGTAGAAGGTAATAGATATCTAGATTTTTGTAACGGATATGGCGCCTTGCTTTTGGGGCATAGAAGAAAAGAAATACTTTCCGCAGTTTTGGCACAATTAAAAAATGGAACGCTATACTGTGCACCAACAGATATTGAAGTTGAACTATCAGAATTGATTGTAAGAAACTACCCTTCAATGGAAAAAATACGATTAGTAAACACTGGAAGCGAGGCAACAATGACTGCAATACGACTTGCCAGAGGTTTTACAAAGAAGAAAAAAATAATAAAATTTGAAGGATGCTACCATGGTGCACATGACTCTGTTCTTGTAAAGGCGGGCTCTGGTGCAGCTCATAACGGAATATCAATTTCAGAAGGGGGGCTTGACGAAGTCTCTAAAAATACACTTGTTGTTCAGTATAACAATTCGCAAGATCTTGATTCTGTACTTGAAAAGCAAAAAGATGTTGCTGGTGTAATAATAGAGCCAGTTCTAGCAAACATGGGTCTAGTTTTACCGGAAAAAAGATTTCTTGCCGAAGTCAGAAAAATAACAAAAGATCATGATGTACCGTTGATATTTGATGAAGTAGTTACAGGATTTAGAATGTCACTGGGTGGTGCACAAAAATACTATTCCATAAAACCAGATCTTACCACACTTGGCAAGGCTTTGGGAAACGGATTTGTCATTGCAGCAGTGGGAGGGAAAAATGAAATAATGAACATGCTGTCCCCAGAAGGAAAGGTATACCAAGCGAGTACCTATGCTGGCAATCCGGTATCTGTTGCTGCTGCAATAGCATCCATAAAAACAATAAACAAGGACAAAAACAAGATCTATCCAAAACTTGAGCTAAGTTGTACCATCTTGGCAAAGGCCATCAAAGATCTAGCAACTGATCTAAAGATTCCTCACCAAATTAATTTTATTAGTTCTATGTTTCAGGTCTTTTTTACAGACAAGCCTGTAAAAGATTATGGTTCTGCAAAAAAAGCTGATGCCAAAAAATTCAAGAAACTATTTGCTACACTTTTAAAAAATGGTGTCTTTGTAGCACCATCTCAATTTGAAACCGTATTTTTATCATCTGCTCACACTACTGATGATTTGCACAAGACCATAGAAGCGTATGAAAAATCTCTCAAAGCGGTGAAAACATGAAGTATACAATAGGAACCAGAGGAAGCCCACTTTCACTTGCTCAGACCAAATGGGTTATATCAGAACTGAAAAAAAAATCCCCTGAAACGGAATTTGAAATAATTCCAATAAAAACCAAAGGTGACACTGATGCAAGACCGCTTTTTAATATAAATCAAAAGGGAATATTTGAAAAAGAAATTGATAGGGCTGTGGCTGAAAAAAAAGTTGACTTTGCAGTACACAGCCTAAAAGATGTACCAGCAGAGCTTCCTGACGATCTCATCTTGGCATGTATTCCAAAAAGAGAAGCTGCAAACGATGTATTCATTTCGAAAGGCAATTATACGCTAGAGAAAATCAAAAAAGGCGCAATAATTGGTACAAGTAGTCTTCGTAGAGCAGTTCAAGTTTCACGCATAAGGCCTGATCTTGTTGTTAAACCAATTCGAGGGAACATTGAATCAAGAATCAAAAAGATTGACGATGGAAATTTTGATGGAGTCATTCTTGCGGAAGCAGGAATTGGAAGATTGGGATTGAATGTAAAATTTGAAAGGCTTTCGACAACAGAGTTTTCGCCTTCTCCTGGACAAGGCGCACTTGCAATCGTATCAAGAAGAGATAATATCAAACTAATCCAACTGTTAAGGACAATCGAAGATCCAGATTCTCGTATTTCTATTGAAGCTGAAAGATCGCTTTCTCTTTTTGTAGATTCTGGGTGTAGATTTCCAGTAGGTGCACTAGCACAAAAAATAGGAGACAAGCTAAAACTGCACGTCATAGTATATTCTGTAGATGGGAGCAAATCCATTAATGTGGAAAAAACTGGAGAGCCTTTGCAAGCAAAAGAGCTTGGAAAACAGATAGCGTCGGAACTTGCTGAAAAAGGAATAGCAGAGCTTGCTAAAAATTGGAGAGAAAAAGTAGAGGAATGGAATAAAAAATGACAGGCAAAGTCTATATCGTTGGGGCAGGACCAGGAGACCACAAACTTATTACACTAAAAGCTGTTGAAGCGTTAAAATCTGCTGACGTGGTTCTTTACGATAGATTGGTAAGCAAAGGAATACTATCCATGCTACCAAAAAGTGCAGAAAAAGTCTATGTCGGACGTGATGTGGGAGATGATTACAAACATCAAGACTCTACAAACGACCTGATGCTAAAGTTTGCAAAGACAAAGAAAAACATAGTCAGGCTAAAGGGAGGCGATCCTTTTATTTTTGGAAGAGGAGGCGAGGAAGCAGAATTTCTTAGAGAACACAAGATAAAATATGAAATAATTCCTGGAATCACATCTGGGATTGGCTCTGCAGAATATTCTGGAATACCACTTACACACAGGGATTATGCCTCATCGGTTGTTTTTGTTACAGGACACGAGGATGCTAAAAAGACAAAAGAGGCTGTCAAATGGAAAAAACTTGCAAAATCTGTAGACACCATTGTAATAATGATGGGGCTTTCAAGATTAGAAAAAATTTCTAAGAACCTGATAGCGGGTGGACTAGATAAAAAAACTCCAGTAGCAGTAATACAAAATGGAACCACACCAAAACACAGAATGATAAAGGGAGATCTCTCGAATATCTCGCAAAAGGTTATTCAGGCCAAAATAAGGCCGCCGTCTATAATTATAATAGGTAAGGTAGTTAACTTGTCTGAAATAATAGGGTGGAGAAAATGATTACAGGTAAAACAATAGCAATCACACGTTCCAAAGAAGATTCCGAAGAATTTATACAGTTAATTACAGATGCACAAGCAAAACCAATCTCTCTTCCAACAATCGAACTTGTAAGTAAGGGTGAAAAAATTGTTGATGAATTTCTACATGCAATAAAAGAAGAGGATCCGGATTTTTCTGTTTTTATGAGCTCAAAAGCAGTCAAACTATTGTTTGATACCGCACGAAAAGTTTCAAAATATGAAAAACTCCAACTTGCGGTAGCAAATACTACAGTGATAGCTGTTGGACCAAAAACAAAAGCGGCACTTGAGGCTGAAGGAATTAGAGTTGCACACATGCCAAACAGGTTTTCTTCTGTTGGTGTCGGTGAGGTCTTTACAAGATTAAATGCTGAAGGAAAAAAAGCCATTATTCCGCGAAGTGGTGTTTCTACTCCATTTCTTGCACAACTCCTTGAAAAAATTGGATTACATGTAAAGGAGATTTATCTTTATGACGTGTGTTCTTTTCGCGATACATCACAATGGAATGAATTCAGAGAATTATTTGCAAGTAACAAGGTGGATGGCATTGTCTTTACTAGTGCATCGTCGGTAAATGCATTTTTTGATATTATGTTAATGGATGCAGATAAAGAAACGCTATTACAAAATCTTAGAACGTCAAAAGTTGTTGCAATTGGGCCATTTACTGCAGATGAATTGAAAAAATTTGGAATAGAACCAATAGTTTCAGATGTACATACAGTTCCAGGAGCTTTTGAAACAATAAAAAATTGTTTTTGTTAGCTTGGACTATTTAGCTTAGCCTACTCCGCTATACAAGTAGGAACAGTTGTAGAAGTTTTTTATAATATAACGGGGTTATGTTTGTGTATGACGACTGAGAACCTCAATATGGATTATAGTAAATATGATTTCAAAGACTCTACAGAAATGTATGTTTACACAAGCAAGAGGGGTCTTACAAGAGAAACTGTTATAGAGATTAGCAAGTTAAAAGACGAGCCACAGTGGATGCTTGACTTTAGACTACGTTCTTATGATATTTTCATGAAAAAACCAATGCCAAATTGGGGTGGTGATCTAGGTAAAATCGATTTTAACAATATTTACTATTATGCAAGGGCATCTGAAAAGACAGAAAAAAATTGGGATGATGTTCCAGCTGACGTAAAAGCAACCTTTGACAAGCTTGGAATTCCAGAGGCTGAGAAAAAATTCCTTGCAGGTGTAGGTGCTCAATATGAATCTGAAGTTGTTTATCATAGTCTAAGAGAGGATCTTGCAAAAAAGGGCGTGGTTTTCCTTGATACTGATACTGCTCTAAAAGAACAGCCTGAAATCTTTAAGAAATATTTTGGTAAAGTAATTCCTCCAGAGGATAACAAATTTGCTGCACTAAATAGTGCAGTCTGGAGTGGGGGATCTTTTATTTATGTTCCAAAAGGCGTTAAAGTAGATCTGCCTCTTCAAGCATACTTTAGAATTAACAAAGAAAACATTGGACAGTTTGAAAGAACATTGATTATCGCAGATGAGGGTGCAGAGGTACATTATATCGAAGGATGTACTGCACCAGTGTATTCTTCAGAATCATTACACTCTGCAGTTGTAGAACTAATTGCATTCAAAGACGCCAAACTAAGATACACCACAATTCAAAACTGGAGTAATGACGTTTACAATTTAGTTACAAAACGAGCTTATGCATATGAAGGTGCAAGAGTGGACTGGGTTGATGGAAACATTGGAAGCAAACTTACAATGAAGTATCCAGGAATCTATCTGTTAGGACAACGTGCACATGGTGAAACACTATCTGTTGCATTTGCAGGAAAAAACCAACATCAAGATACTGGTGCAAAAATGGTACACCTGGCACCAAATACCACGTCTAGAATCACATCAAAATCAGTTAGTAAAAGTAATGGAAGAACCACCTATCGAGGATTACTTCATGTTGCAAAGGGAGCTACAAACGTAAAAGCTTCTGTTAGATGTGATGCGCTGCTTTTAGATGATGAATCAAAAACTGATACTTATCCATACATGGAAATTAATCAAGAAGATGCAACTATTACCCATGAAGCAACTGTGGGAAAGATAGGGGATGAGCAGATCTTCTACCTTATGACAAGGGGCTTCTCTGAGGAAGAGGCACTGACCCTTATTGTAAACGGATTCATCGAGCCGTTTACCAAAGAGCTCCCAATGGAGTATGCAGTGGAGCTTAACAGACTAGTAAAAATGGAAATGGATGGCTCTGTCGGTTAGACCGTAGCCTGTCAAATTTTAAGAAATGTCATCATTTGTTCTATCAAAGCTTGGCCAGAATCACATAGACGAAATCTCTGATGCAAATAACGAACCGTCCTGGCTTAAAGAATACAGAAAAAATTCTTTTGCAATATATCAACAATTACCGCCAGAGGTCTCGCCACTATACAACAAGTACAGTGATGCAAACAAGATGAACCCAGATGAGGTGACATTCTCACTTAGCTCAGACAGTACTGTTCCAGATTTTGTAAAAGACAGAATGAATGAGCTTCCTGATAATCCAAGCGTGGTACAAATAGGAACAAACATTCACAAAATAAACCTGCCATCAGAATTAAAATCAAAAGGACTGGTCATATGTTCAATACAAGATGCGATAAAAGATCATTCAGACAAGATCAAAAAATCATTTGAATCAATAGATCCTAAAACAGACAAATATACCGCACTTAACAACGCATTTTTTAATTCAGGAATTTTCATTTACATTCCCCGTAATCTGATTTTAGAAAAAACAATCCACTTGATTTCATCATTATCCATGGATCAAACCTCGACAATATCTCGTAATGTAGTAATAGGAGAAGAAAGCTCCAAGGCCTCGATAGTGCAGGAGCTTTATGCACCAAAGAGCACAAAACAGCAAGCCTTTCTTGAGCTATTAAATGTGAATGTGAACCAGAACACAGAGCTTGATTTAATCACACTACAGGCAATGGACCAAAACGCAGTAAACTTTTCCACAAGAAAAGCAGACATTGGACGAGATGGTAGAATGAACTGGTATCTGGGATTGTTTGGCTCGCTTCTTTCAAGATATAAAATTGACAACTATCTGATCGGAATTGGGGCAAATGCAAACGACACCGAAGTCATCTTTGGAAACAAGAACCAGTCCTTTGATATAACCTCAAACCTTATACACATTGCACAATCAACTACTGGGCGTGTCCTTGAAAAATCAGTCTTGAAAGATACTTCAAAATCATTATTCAAAGGAATGATTAGAATTGAAAAAGAGGCCCACCATACAGAATCATATCTTGCTGGTCACTCTATCTTACTTGATAAAGGTGCAAAATCTGATTCCATTCCAGGCCTTGAAATATTTACAAACGATGTCAAGGCAACACACGCCGCATCTGTTGCGCAAATTGATGAGGAGCAGCTCTTTTACTTGGGTACGCGATGTCTTTCAAAATCTGATGCACAAAAAATAATAGTTGAAGGATTCCTTGAACCGCTTTCACGCAAAATGTCATACCAGATAAGAGCCTGGATAACTTATCTTATAGACTCTAAATGGCTTGGCCGAGAACTTTCAATAAAATCAGATGAGCAGCTAAAGGAGCTTTTAGAAGTTGAGGAGACAAGATATCGTGAAACAGACATCTTTGAAAGTCATTACAAATACAGGTGAGAATTTTTTGTCAAAATGGATAAAGGCTTGTAGTAAAAAAGAACTGGAAAAAGGTGAGATGCTTGATTTTGATCATGATGATAAAAAAATTCTTCTAGCAAACCTCAACGGCAAAATATATGCTACTGACAGAATATGTACACATGCGGAAGCTGATCTCTCAACTGGAATTCTAAATGATGAGGGAGTGACATGTCCTTTACATCTTTCTACTTTTAATCTTGAGACAGGAGTGCCGCAAAACCTTCCTGCCGAAGTACCTCTTAAAACCTACAATGTTAAAATAGAACAAAATGAGATCTATGTTGAGGTTGGATAAATTTGCAAACTAGTGTAATCAATATAGAAAGCATAAGAAATGACTTTCCTATTCTAAAACGTAAGGTTCACAAAGACAAACCTCTTGTCTATTTTGACAATGCGGCAACAGCACAAAAACCAATTCAAGTAATAAATGCTATTAGCAATTATTACCTTAATTATAATTCCAACATACACAGGGCAGTGCATGAGCTTGCGGAAGAAGCAACTGCTGCATACGAACTCACACGAGATAAGGTTGCAAAATTCATCAACGTAAAAAATCGTGAAGAACTAATCTTTGTTAGGGGAACAACAGAAGCAATCAACCTTGTTGCATATTCTTGGGGAAGACAAAATGTACAAAAAGACGACATTGTTGTAACTACCGAATACGAGCATCACAGCAACATTGTACCATGGCAACTCTTGACAAAAGAAAAAGGAGCCAAACTTGAATACATTGGAGTAGATGAAAATGGTGAGCTCATACTTGATCAACTAGATACATACTTAGATACTGGAAAGGTAAAGCTTGTAACATTTAGTCAAATGTCAAATGTTTTAGGGACCATAAGCAAAACTGAAGAGATAATAAAAAAATGTCATCAAAAGGGAGTACGAGTATTTGTTGACGGAGCTCAATCGGTTCCGCATCTAAAAGTGGACATACAAATACTAGACTGTGACTTTTTTGCATTCTCCGCTCATAAGATGCTTGGCCCAACAGGTGTTGGGGTATTGTGGGCAAGAAAAGAACTTCTAGAAAACATGGTTCCATTTAACGCGGGGGGAGATATGATAAGAGAGGTACACAAGTATGAGACAACTTGGAATGATCTGCCATACAAGTTTGAGGCTGGAACCCCAAACATTGCAGATGTAATTGGATTTTCTGCTGCTTTAGATTATCTTGACAAAATAGGTATGGACAAAGTGCGTGAACATGAAGTTGAATTAACCAAATATGCCCTTGATAAAATTTCTGCAGTAAAAGGAATAATTCTATACGGACCACCAGATGTTACAAAACGAGGAGGAATCATTTCATTTAATCTTGGAGATATACACCCGCATGATCTTGCTACAATAATAGATGAAGATGGTATTGCTATACGATCTGGTCATCACTGTGCACAAGTTTTGATGGAAAGACTAGATGTTTCTGCAACATCCCGAGCAAGTTTTTATATCTATAACACAAAAGAAGAGGTGGATGTTTTTATCAGGTCACTTAATAGAGCTAGGGAGCTGTTTAGACTTTGAGTAGTGCAGACATTTATCGAGAAATTATTTTAGATTATTACAGGAATCCAAGAAATTATGGGAAAATAGAAAACCCAGACATTTCACAAAAAGATAGCAATCCATTATGTGGGGATGAGCTTGAAATGCACATCAATCTTAAAGACAGCAAGGTTTCTGACGTGAAATTTACAGGAAAAGGTTGTGCAATAAGTCAGGCAAGTGCTTCAATGCTAACAGAGCTTATCATGGGTAAAGATTTTGACTATGTAAAAAAACTAACAAAAGAAGACATACTTGAAAATCTTGGCTTGCATGACCTTGGTCCTGCAAGAATAAAATGTGCTCTATTGTCTCTTAAAGTTCTAAAGTATGGCATCTACTCATATGTCTCTGACAAGCTAAAAGATACCGTTTCTGCTGATAAGATAAAAGAAGAAGCATCAGGTCTCTTCTGAATTGGTTAGTCCTTCTGTATTTATTCCATTACAAATTAGAAAAATAATTTATGAAAAGTTCAATGATACCAACCTGAGATTTACAAACGACGAGATCTTTGAGATGCTAAAGGGTAACATTGACCAGTCCTTGACAATTGATGATATGCCGCCATTTTTTAAACAATTACATAATGACAGCCTTTTAAGACCGATTGCGCAGGATTTTACCACTCAGTGGTACAAACTTTTTGCAGAAGTAGAGAAATTCAAGTGTAATTCGTGTAATTTAGAAATACATTTGGGAAAATTGGAACCAAGAGTTTGTCCAAACTCAGAATGTAAAGCTACTTTTTAGATCTGTATCTTTCTGCAGCCTCTTCTAGGGATTGAATCATTGGAAGCTTGACTCCTGTCAAGTATAGCACCAATGCGCCACCTGCAGTACTGATGTGGTTTATCTTATCTGTCAAGCCGTATCTTTTAAGTGCTGCAGTAAGATGGCCACCGCTTACAATGGTGGTAGCAAAAGAATCTGCAACTCCCCTGAGTAAGCTTTCAGTACCAAACTTGAATTTCTCATTTTCAAAAAATCCTGCAGGACCACTCATAAAAACAGTTCCAGCACCATGTATTGATTTGATGTAATAGTCTACTGACTTTGGTCCAAGATCAAGTATCTGGTCACCCTTTCCTAATTCCCGTACGTCCATCTCTACTCTGAAACCATCCCTTTCTATTGCGATATCAACTGGCAGTGAAAAAACATCTGGATACTCTCCAATAAGAGAATGAGCTTTTAAAACTACTTCCTCTTCTTGTTTTATGCCAAGTGGGAACTTTATTCTTCCCTGTGCACGCATGAACACGTTTGCAATCACTCCAGTTAGCAAGATCTGGTCTGCTCGTCCATTTTGAATTAATGTCTCTATTGCTTCAAGCCTATCGTTGATTTTGGAACCTCCTAAAACCACAACATGTGGAGATTTGGCGACTGTCATTATCTCATCTAATCTTCTGACTTCTCTTTCCACTAGTCTTCCGGCGCATGCAGGAAGTATGTGGGAAAATCCAATGATTGAGGGATGTGCCCTATGAGAGCTTGGAAATGAATCTATTACACAAAGATCAAAAAGCTTTGAAAGTCTGCTGACCATAATGGTCTTGGAAGCATTATCTGGAGTAAATTCATAGTTTTCCTCTGCACAAAGTCGCAGATTGTCAAGCAAAAGTATATCGCCATTTTTCATATTTTTTATTTCCCTTTGAGCTTCTGAACCTATGACATCTTCAACATATTTTATGTCACGACCTAAAACTTGCGCAAGAACTTTGGCATGGTTTTCCATTCCTGTATAATCTTTGTTGCCAACTCTTCCTTGATGGGAAGCAATGACAACCTTTGAACCCTCTAGATCTTTTAATGACTCGGTTGATTCTCGTATCCTGCTTGTTTCCAAGATCTGCATAGTTTTAGGATCCATCGGGCTATTCATGTCTACACGCAAAAAGACAGTCTTCCCTTTGGTGTCAAGATCATCAAGAGTTAGGATCCTCACGGCAATCCTATCTTTTCGAGTGGTTAAAATCTTTTACAATCAATCAATCCACAAAAAATAATCATTAGAACTTTTTCCTAGAATATTTTTACTATACGCATTTGTAATATTATAGCTATAGGTGAGCGATCTGATTTTTAATTTCAGTTTGACTGTATAACGGATTACTTGGGCACAATTTGAAGGTAAAACTTTCCATCTCATTTTAATATGGAATAATTGGCGTTTAGGTTAAGCATGCCAGAAAGAACTGTTAGGAGTGGTTTAGATGCAACAGTGGCTTTTTGATCTAAGATCTAGAAAGTTTATCTTACTTCTTGTATTTTTTTTAACCCTTACCTGTCTTGCCTACACAAAAATTATTGCCCCACTAGATAATGGTATAGAAAATTATGTTCATTCACTAGGACATAACACTGCTGTAGATCTAGCAATGCAGATCTTCACAGAAACTGGATGGATTTTATATCTTGTCATTACCAGCTTTATCTTATTAATTAAAAAAGAGACTAGAAGGTTAGGGCTCGTCTTACTGCTTTCTATAATAATAGGAAGCATGCTTTCTGCATATCTGCGATGTTACATAGGATATGAGGCACCTACTTTGAAATTTGAGGGAGCACACCTATCCATAACATCAGCAGCTGACATTGGGGTCCCATGTACTATCGACGGCTCTTTTCCAGCAGGCTATACCGTAAGAACTACGATTTTTGCATTCGTTTTGGGGTTTGCATTATCAAAGCGATTTCCAAGAGGATGTTACCTTTTGTGGATCTATCCAATACTAGTATCAATGAGCAGAGTATACTTGATGCAGCAATTCCCACTGGATCTGGTAGGCGGCGCTCTTCTTGGATTGCTTGTTGCAAATATTGTATCAAGAATTCTTAAACTGGAATTGATATTTACAAATCAAAAACCTAATTCTTGAAAAACCTTTGAGCTTATCAAAACCATCGCATAATGTTCTTTGTCATAAGTATAAATCCAATATCTGACATCGCGTTCCTGTTTTGTTTTACGTAATCCAAAGTTTAGCTCATTCATAATAGTGAAACCTATTTTTTTTGCTATTTTCTTATCGTTTGTCATTAATATTAAAAAAGCCCCCTTTTGGGTGGTAAATCCCAATTTTACCATCTCAGATGCAATGTTAGTTGAGTGGTCTTCATCAGTGATATGAAATGTTTTAGATACTGGAATTTGAGATGGATGAAATTCCATGTGTTTTTTTTATAATTGCCAAATAAAATCTACTTGGTTGCAATGGCTAGTATTTTAAAAATTTACTAAAAAGCCACAAAACATGTTAAAAATATTTACTTTAATGTCAAATACTGATCATAACATAAACTTAATCTGCTTTAAAATCTCTAGACCCCTATGACATCCCTTTCGGACCTTGTTAAATCATTTAAAAACAAGAAAATTGAGGCTGCAAAACGCAGAAGACAAGCAAAAAATCAGCTAAAATCGGTTATTTCACTTAAAAGAAGATCGTCATCTGGACTTGCCTCCCTTGAAAGAAGAAAAGAAGACACTATTAGTAAAAAAGAGGAGATTGCACAGCTGCTTAACCAATATTTGGCTCAAAGAGATAGCATTCAAAGGCTGAAAATATCAGCAGAAGAAAGACTAAGGCAAGAGCAGGAAGCAAGGGACCAATCTCAACAACAAAATGAGTATGCTGAACCAGGGGAAAGGGCAAATGCTGCCGAGAGACTCAAAATAGCAGATGACAAGATTGCGGAATTAGAATCTGAAATTAAACAAAGAACTCATGGGGAAGAACGACTAGTCAAGATTATTGCCGATCTAGAAAAACAAAAAATCAAAAATGATGGAGAACTCAGAAAACAAACTCACTCAAAACCATCACTTTTGGAACAGCTAAAATCAAGTACACAAAAAGAGGAACGTCTTCGTTCACATGTTCAATCACTGACAAAACATGAAGGAAAGGCAAACAGTGACCTATCTAAAATTATACAAAGACTAGAACTTGCAAAAGCAGCAAAAAGAAGGGCAGATACTAAAAGAAGAGCTGAAGCAAAAAGAAGAAAGGCTGCAAAAAGAAAAGCACAAAGAAAAGCAGCTGCAAAAAGAAGAAAGACGACAAAAAGATCAAAGACTAGAGCAAAGAAAGCACCAAGAAGGAAAGCTCCTAAAAGGAAAGCAAAACGCAAACCAAGTAAAAAATCTAAAAGAGCAAGAAGATAGCAAATCTACGCTTCATTAATATTGTATTACTCTACATTTTAATCCATGTCGCTTCCCCAAAAGATAACTGTAGAAATTTCTGAAATGCCGAAATTAAAAAATCCAAAGCTTGTTTGCGGTTTACCTGGAAGTGGTTTTGTGGGAAAACTAGCAGTAGATTATCTAATTGAGGAGCTTAAAGGAGTCCAGTTTGCAAACATATTCTCATCATCATTTCCACCACAAGTTCTGATTCAACCAGACGGTACAACAGACCTAATGAAAAATACCTTGTACTATTGCAAATCCAAAACAAATGATATTGTACTATTGGCAGGCGATGCTCAACCAGTATCTCCTGAAAGCGAATATGCCATGGCAGAAGAAATCGCAAAAATTTGTGAAAAACTTGGAATTGAAACAATCTATACACTAGCTGCTTACATAACAGGAACTTTTTCAAAAATACCAAAGGTTTACGGAACAAGTACATCGCTTAAAGTCGTCAAGGAATTTTCAAAACAAGGCGTCTTTACTATGAATAACGGGAGCATAACTGGCATGAACGGATTGATTATCGGGGTTGGAAAGACAAAAGGAATTACGGGAATTTGTTTGCTTGGTGAAACCTCTGGATATGTTGTTGATGCAGTAGCATCAAAGGCAGTTTTAGAGATTCTTTCCAAGATGTTAGGAATAAAACTTGACATGACCAATCTTAGCAAAAAGGCACAGGATACTGAAAAACTGATAAAAACAATTGAGGATCAGATGGGACAAAGACCATCTGGCGAACCATTGCCGCTGTCGCAACAAGATAAAAAATTGGGATACATTAGTTGACATGATAAGACGCGGGCCAATTGTCATGATAATTGGTGTACTGATGGTAATTGCAGCATTTGCAATTGTATATTCAATTATACCTACAACTGGAGCGAGCGAAAATTTTTTTCCTGCACCAGAAAACATGTTTGATTCTGTAACAGAAAACCAGAGAATTGAACCTGGTGCATCCTTTACGTTTTCCCATTCTACAGGAACGTCTCAGGTGCCTCTAATGTGGGGGCTACACATCGTGAATTATCAGCAAGATGACCATGTTTCTATTATAGTATCAAACATTTTTGGCGACAAATTTGGCTCATTTGATGAAGGGGATCCAATTTTCATAAAGTCATTTATGATACCAAAGGTCGATACCTATAGCTTTGATGTGGAAAATAAAGGCAAAAATCCGATAACTGCAGCCATGATGTTTACTGAAAATCCTGAAAAGTCAAAAGCACTAACTGACCCGAATTCAACATTTCACAAAAGCATAGTGCCATTAGCCATTGCTGGTCTTCTTGTGATTGTGGGAATTATTGTACTGATTGCTGGAATAATTCTTGGTGTAGTGGACTGGAAAAAAGGGAAGAATCAATCACGATATATCTAAAATTCTACTACGTTTAGCTTGCCGTATTTTCCTACATTCAGAGAATTTTCGCCTTTGAAGCTATTGATGTAGCCATTTTCAACTGTGACTTTGGAGCCTGGCTTTACCATTTTGATTTGAGCATCCCACAAAGTTAGTTTTATCTGACCGGTCTCGTCTTTTATTATGGCATCTGCAACTTGGGCCTGGCCCCCTGCCTTCAGATTTACAGTTCTTGGTTCGCTAATGCTTTCAATTGTGCCTTCTACTGTGTCAAGTTTTGTCATCCCGCTTCTGAGCTGGTTTATACTAGTCATCAGACAAATTTTTCATGTTCAAATAATAAATGTTTTGATATCAAGATCTGGGAATTTAATGGGTTTGATGTTTTGAAATTCTCCGTGTGTAATTTCGGGGTTTGAAATCATACTAAGCGTGTTTTGTAAATAAGAACGAAAAAAACGACCATGCCAACTCCTAGAGAACCGAATCCTGCAATTGCTGTTGTTATTATAACACTAGTATCAATAGGTGCTTTCATCAAATCTTTGATAATTTCATAAGACATCGCCATGTATGCACTTACTATGATTCCATAAAGAATCAATCATGTTTCATGGTTGGGCAACATTCAACCCTTCAACTTATGGCAGTTAAGCGTTGTGGGAAATTTTAGATGCTAGTTTGATAAGAGATTCTATTTTGTTCTGACTTAAATCTAATCTAATCCCTGCTTGTTCTACTGGTGTCTTTTTGATACTTCCGTGTTACAACTTCACCAAACTTTTGTATCCATCCTAGAATAGCAACATGACTAACTGAAATTCCATAATTTTTTTCATTGTCTAGTTACCTTTCCTGATTTCCAAAAATGGAACGCAGTGTTTTATTTATTTATTTTTCAAGATTTCCAAAATTGGCAGGCAGTGTTTATAACAAAAAAAAAAGATAAAATGTTAATCAATGAAAACATATCAAGTAGAACACAAAAAAATATGTGAAAGTGGAAACAAGGATTCTGCATTCTACAATTCCAAATTATATTTGACTGTCTTTACTGCTGTATTTGGAATCATAATCGTAAAAGCTTCTACCAATAATATCCATGTGACAAATTTTAACTCAAATGCAGTTTCTGTTATTGAAGAATCTTCAAACAAAGGAGCCGAAATTGAATAGATCAAAACTTGCAATTTTGGCACTTGCTGTAGTAATCTTAGCACCAATGATATTTGGTACAAATAATGCATTTGCACCATCTACATCGATCTCACTATCACCAACTAGTGGCGCTAGGGGTGATACACCAACAATATCAGGAGCTGGGTTTATTCATGGTGGCACAATCACGGTCACAATTACTGGACACACGGGTAATATTGCAACAATTACAGCAACAAATGGTGGTGCAATTCCTTCTGGCACGACAATTACTATTCCTTCTGATGCAACTATTGGTGTTGACACAGTTACAGCAACTGATGGTACTAATACTGCAAATGCTTCATTTACAGTGAATACTCCTGCAGCTCCAACTTTTAGCCCTGTTGCTGGAACTTATACTTCAACACAAAGCGTAACAATATCAACTGTTACAAGTGGTGCAACAATTCATTATACCACAGATGGTAGTACACCTACATCATCTTCGCCAAGTACACCAAACCCTGTTTCAATTAGCGCAACAACAACTTTGAAGGCAATAGCAACAAAATCTTCAACTGATAGCACAGTATCAACAGGAGTATTTACTATTAAGGCAACCAAGCTAGTATACACAGCAGGTACTTCACAAACACTCACTGCCGGTGTCACATCAACTATCATAACAGTACAAAGACAGACCGCTAGTGGTGTTGCAAATACTGCAGATCCTACTATCACAGTTGACCTTTCCAGTCCATCCTCTGGTGCAACATTTAGAGACACGGCAGATACAACAACTATCGCTTCAGTTACAATTCCTAACGGTGCAAGCTCTGCAAGCTTTTTGTATAAAGACACAGTAGCTGGCTCACCAGTACTCACATCTGCTGACCATGCTGCCGTATTGACATCAGCTGCAACTACATTTACAATCAATCCAGCTGCTGCATCAAAGCTAGTATACACAGCAGGTACTGCACAAACACTCA
>Ga0334722_10003450_pt1 | contig 17006 bp, 18 predicted proteins | sample C3_bottom_MG_FD_207210 | JGI IMG/M metagenome (GOLD analysis project Ga0334722, IMG submission 207210) | Sediment microbial communities from Yellowstone Lake, YNP, Wyoming, USA - C3_bottom | ecosystem: Environmental > Aquatic > Freshwater > Lake > Sediment | place: USA: Wyoming | collected...
CACCACCTGGGCCCCTGCCTGGTCTGGGGGCCCGGCGACATCGCCCAGGCCCACCAGATCAGCGAACACATCCCGGTCAGTCAGCTGCGGCGGGCCACGGAAATTCTCAAAAATTTTCTCAGCGGCGCCGGACTGTGATGGTCGGCAAAGGCGCCAAACCGGCGGTGCTCCTCTGCGATTACGGCGGGGTTCTGGCCGAGGAGGGCTTTGCCGAAGGGCTGCGCGCCATCGCCAGCCAGCGCGGCCTGGATCCAGACACCTTCTTCAGCCAGGTCGAAAAAATCATCTACGATTGCGGCTACGTTACCGGCGCCAACAGCGAGACCGGCTTCTGGGCCCAGGTCCGCCAGGAGTGCGGGATCAGTGGCAGTGATGGTGAACTGACCGGCGAGATCCAGCGCCGTTTCGTGCTGCGCCCAGAGATGCTGACCCTGGTTCGGGGTGCCAAGAGCCAGGGGGTGCGCGCCGCCATTCTCAGCGACCAGACTGACTGGCTGGAACAGCTGGATCGCCGCGATCATTTCCTGGCTGAGTTTGATCCAGTCATCAACAGCTACCACCTGGGCCACAGCAAGCGGGAGGTGGCAACCTTCCAGATCGCCTTGGCGCGGCTGGGGGTAGCGGCGGGCCAAGTGCTTTTTGTCGATGACAACGCCGGTCATATTGGCCGGGCCGCCGCCCTGGGATTACAGGTCCACCATTTTGTCGATGCGGCCGGTTTGGCCGCTGATCTGGCACGGCGCGGGATTTTTGACTTGTCGGATCCACTCGGAGACAGCCAGCCATGACCTCCTGGTTGCCCGCCTCCCTGGCCGCCTTGGTCTGCTTCGGTTTTTGGGGCTTCTTTCCCAAACTGGCCGTGGCCTACCTGGACCCGCGCAGCGCCTTGGTTTATCAAACCCTTGGCGGGCTGCTGGTGGGTTTACTGGTGCTGGCCTCCCTGAAATTTTCCCCGGCCTTTCATCCCAAAGGGGTGCTCTTTGCCGTCCTTACCGGCATGGCCGGGGTGGCTGGAACCCTGTGTTTTTTTGCTGCGGCGTCGCGGGGCCGGATCTCGCTGGTGGTCAGTCTCACCGCCCTCTATCCCCTGATTACCATCGCCCTGGCCGCTCTCTTCCTCAAGGAACCGCTGACCCTCAAACACCTGCTCGGGATGGTCTGCGCCTTGGCTGCCATCCTGCTACTTTCCACCTGAATCATGAGGCGTGGTATGGATGATTCCCGGATAGTCTTGCGGGATAGCGATATCACCACCCTGGCCGTGGACGCCATCGTCAACGCCGCCAATAATTCGCTCCTGGGCGGCGGCGGGGTGGACGGCGCCATCCACCGGGCGGCCGGGCCGGAATTGCTGGCCGAGTGCCGGACCCTTAAAGGCTGCGCCACCGGTGCGGCCAAGATCACCAAGGGTTACCACTTACCGGCTCGCTTTGTCCTCCACACCGTGGGTCCGATCTGGCAGAGCGGCGACCACGGCGAGGCGGAGCTCCTGGCCTCCTGCTATCGGCAGTGCTTTGCCCTGGCGGCACAACATAAGTTGACCAGCCTGGCCTTTCCGGCCATCAGCACCGGGGTGTACCGCTTTCCCAAGGCAGCGGCGGCAACCATCGCAGTGCGGGAAACCAGGGCTGCCCTGGCGGCCCGCCCGGAACTGGCGCTGGTGATTTTCGTCTGTTTTAATAGCGAGACTAGGCGGGCTTACGGAGAGGCGCTTGGAAACTGCGAACCGTAGGACCGCAAAAGTTAACGGCAAACGGTACGTTTGTGAGCCATATAACGACTGAATATCAAGCAGTTATTCTGACCACCCTGAGCCCTTCGGCAGGCTCAGGACAGGCAAGTCTAAGGACGGCCCAATCTTATTGTCCCATTTTGGGAGGGTTAAAACCCCACCTTTAGGTGGCAGCTTTAGCGTCTGAATATGCGCGGTAAGGGTGAAATGGTTGTTACGTTAGCATCTCCCTCACCCTAACCCTCTCCCTGAGGGCGAGGGAATTCTCCTTCTCCCTCAGGGAGAAGGTCGGGATGAGGGGGTTGAAACGTCTTCATTGGCACTTTACTTGCGGTTGTTAGTAACAATTGAGGAGCTGAATTTTAGTCGGCGCAGCCGACCTCGCCAGCTTTAACTGTTACGCGAATCCACGGGCTTTAGCCGGTGGAGTATTCACTTGTGAGATTAAGAACTTGAAAGCCTTACCATGACCTCCCCGGTAACCACCACCATCGACCTGGACAAATGCAGCGGCTGCGGGCAATGTCTGGTGGTCTGCCCGGATCGGACCATCACCATGCTGGCAGGAAAAGCCACCGTCACCGGCGCGCATTGCCTGGCGTGTGGCCACTGTCTGGCAGTCTGCCCCACCGGGGCGGTAAGCGTGGCCACCCTCGCTGCTGATAGTCTGGATTTTCACAGCTTTACCTTGGAACAGCGTTGGTTGCCCTGGGGGGAGTTTGATCCGGCCCTCTTGGTGCGGCTCCTGGCCTCGCGCCGGTCCTGCCGCAACTACCAAGAGCGACCAGTCAGCCGGGAGCTGCTGCTGGATCTGGTCAAGGCCGGCACCACCGCCCCATCTGGCACCAATAGCCAGAAGTGGACCTTCACCATCCTGGCGCAGCGGAGCCAAGTGGCAGAACTGGGCGGCAAGATTGCCGGGTTTTTCGCCAAGCTGAATCGGCTGGCCGCCAATCCCGCCGCCCGTTTGCTTTCGCGCCTTTTCGGCGGCGACGCTCTGGGCAAATATTATCGCCGTTATTACTCTTCCATCAACGAAGGCCTGCGGGAGTGGCAGGAAGAGGGGCGCGACCTGCTCTTCCACGGGGCCACGGCAGCCATTGTGGTGGGTAACCGCCCGGAGGCCAGCTGCCCGGCGGAAGACGCCCTGCTGGCGACCCAGAACATTCTGCTCACCGCCCATGCCTTGGGGTTGGGCAGCTGCCTGATCGGCTTTGCGGTGGCGGCCCTGGAACGAGAACCAGCCCTAAAAGATAGCCTGGGCATTCCCCGGGATGAGAGGGTGTACGCGGTAATTGCCCTGGGCTGGCCGACTGAGAAGTACCAGCGCTTAAGCGGTCGCAAGAAGGCGGTGATCAGGTTTGTCGGGTAATTTTTGGAGGAGGGTATGATGACGCACCAGGTTACGGTATTTCAGGTCTATCCCCTGCAAGTTGGGCAAAAGCTCAATATTGCCGATGGTCCCCGGCGGGGTGACTGGCTGGTGATCGGCCTTTCCGAGCGAAAGATGCAATTACGCTGCCCGGTTTCAGGCCGCGAAGTGGAGTGGGAAAGGTTCTGCTATTTGGTTGAGGAGCTGAGCCAAGAGGAATGGCCCAGCAAAGATACATGACAAAGGGCGTACGGAATAAGAGGCCTCAAAATTTGCCGAAAGTGGTAAGTTGGCCTGCGCGCCACCCCGCACTCATGCCGTGAGGAATGGTGGAATCGCACAAAGACTCAACAACTGGCAGTTACACCACGACAGCATAACAGGAGCAAAGAGCATGGCAGAATACGACAACACGAACACCGGGGTATTGTTCAAGAATAATCAAGAAGGCAACCCTTCTCGGCCCTGGTACAAAGGCAAGATCAACATCGAGGGCCAGGAGTATGAGCTGGCTGCCTGGGTGCGGGAATCGAAGAAAGACGGGAGCAAGTTCCTCTCCCTGAAGGCAACACCGGTCCAGGCTAGAGAGGGCCGGGAACAAGAGCAACCGCCGGTTGAGGAGGAGGTGCCGTTCTGATATGTAGGGCGATTAGGTACAGCGCCGTGGTGGAACTTACGGATTGCGCCTTACTCGTTCAGCAGAAATAGCGGCCCTTCAGTTCACAGGCGCCAAGCTCTGGACATTGCTCGCAGACCGCATAGCGGATGGCATCTTCGGCACCCCACAAGCCTGCGGCTGTTAGCTGGCATTTCAGGGTGCAATCCCGGCAGGAGACCGGCTCACCGGGCCTGACCAGCCGCCAGCCGGAGGCTGCGAGCACCGTCTCCTTGCGCCCGCTGCACTCGCCGCAAAGGTGCTGGAAGTGCTTCAGGCCATCGGTGTCAATCAGCTTCCAGGTCGGCATCAGTCCAGCGTTCCGGCGTGCAGGGCGGCGCCAATTGCCCCGGTCAGGTCGGGATTTTCCGGCACCAGGACTGGCACCCCCAACTTTTCGGCCAGGGTGGAGACCATAAAGCGATTCTTGGCCACCCCGCCGGTGAAGACCACCGCCTCGCCCAGGCCCAGCCGGTTCAACATATTGACCAGGCGATTGACCACCGAGAGATGGATGGAGCGGGCGATATCGGCCGGGGCGGCGCCATGGTTCTTGAGGGAAATCACCTCGGATTCGGCGAAGACCGTACACATGGAGTTGATCTCCACCTCTCGATTTGAGGCAAAGGCAGCCTCGCCAAACTCGGCCAGGGAATAGCCCAGGGAGGCAGCCATGATCTCCAGAAAACGCCCCGTCCCGGCGGCGCACTTGTCGTTCATCTGGAAATTGGTCACCCGCCCGGCCGGGTCCAGACTGATCACCTTGGAGTCCTGCCCGCCCACGTCGAGGATGGTTCGGCACTCCGGGAAGGCGTGGCGCGCCCCCAGGGCATGGGCCTTGATCTCAGTGATCACCCCTGCCGCGAAATGCTTGTGGGCCAAGTGCCGCCCGTAGCCGGTGGCGATGATCCGCCGGGGCTGGTAGCGCGCCAGCATAACCAGGGACTGCTGGTGCGGATCGAAGCCGCTTTCACTGAGCTGGAAGTCGGTCAGCACCCCATCAAGAAGCGCCGCCAGCTTGACGGTGCGGGAGCCCAGGTCGATGCCAATTAGCATGTTATTTTCCTCTTTGCCAAATCCGGCAAATTCCCTGCCTTGGGCATTCGCGGTCAGGAGACCGCTCCCACAGGTTGGCTGCGTTCCTTGTAGGAGCGACCTCCCGGTCGCGAATCGGCAGGCTTGGGCTGGCATAAGACCGTGCAGATTTCGCCATTTTTTTCACCCCCGAATCTGCTCCAAAAAGGCCTCGATCCTGGTCTGCAACTGGCCCACATCCTCGGGCGAGTAGTCGCTCTCGATGGATAGATACGGAATATTCTCCCGCTCGCACAGCTCCCGAACCTTGATCTCCTCGATATTGTAGGTGTGGCAGAATTGCAGGGAGTAGTGGATGATGCCTTGAGCCTTGGAGCTCTGGTACTCCTTGGCGATCTGGACGATGCGCTCGTCGTTGGGGGTGAAGCAGGAGCAGTCGATCTTCATGTAGCGGTCGGTGAGCACCTCCAGTTGGGCGTCCATACCGGGAAGGTTTTCGTCGATCAGATCCTTGAAGTAGCGGGTGCCGATACAGCTCTCCTCATTGACGATCACCGCCCCGGCCGTCTCCACCAGGTTGTGGACCTTCCAGTTGGGCAGGGCCATGGGGGTGCCGGAGATCATCACCCGGGGGGCGCCGGCGTCAATCACGCCCTCGCCCTTTTTGACCCGCACCTCCAATTCATCGCAAAGCTCGTTGACTTTGGCGGCGAAGCGCACCGGCTCATCATAGAAGGCAATCTGCTCGATCAACAAGGCATCCTTGCCGCTGATTGGGGCCGGGCTGGCGCCGCGCAGGGCGGTGAGGCGCTGGAGGGCGCGGCGTTTATCGTTCATCACCTTGATGGCCGCAGCCAGCTCAGCCTCGGAGATGGTCTTACCGGCAACCTCCTCGACCTTGGCCTTGAAGTCCTTGACCTCCTCGATCCACAGGGCCTTGTCGCGGGCCTTCTTCATCTGGGGGATCTCCATGACGTAGGTGGGCACCAGTCGGTCGAGAATCTCCCAGGTCTTTTTCTTGGCGTCACAGGTGGTCTCGCCATAGACAAAATCCACCGCCTGGAAATAGGGGCAGATCCGCCCGACCTTGAAACCGAAGGCGGACTTGACCATGGGGCAGATGTTGCGGGGCAGGATCTTCTCGGCATCGGGCACCGAGCCCTGGGAGCCGCCGCAGAGGCCGACGCAGATGCCACCGGCGGCGATGACGATCTCTTCGGGGATATAGACGCAGAAGGTGCCGACCACCGGCCGCCCTTCCGCCTTGGCCGCCAGTAGTTCCTTAACTCGACCGCCATGGATCTCGCTGATCATGGCGTCGAAATAGGCCATTTTCGCAGGCCGCTTGGCCTGGGAGAGATAGGTCTTAGTGTAGGCCTCGCCCAACATCACCCGGGCCTTCTCAAAGCGGGGCACATCCATGCCCAAACTTTCCCACATCTCCGGATAGGCCTTCACCTCAAATTTCTGCGCGTCCATAACCGCCTCCTGGGCAATTGAATTTTAGAGTAATTAATCAATGACTTAAGGAGAGTGAATCTAAAGGAGATGGCGAGCAAAATCCAATTGGTAATTCTGACTGGTAGGGCGCGGGTAATAGGCAAAAGGGATTACTGGTGGCTGATGCGGGAGGCAAAGGGGGCGGCTTTACCTAGGCCCAAAGGTCCGGGTCGATGCTCTCAAGGGCTTGGGTGGCGGTGGTGAAGGCGGCTTCGTCTTCGGCGGTCCAAGTGCCAGCCAGGCTGTCCAGGTCGTGATAGGTGGTGGTGCGCTTGGGCTTGTCAAAGCCGGTTGCCTCCTTGACGATGCCACGCAGGGTCATGGTGGTCATGGTCGCGCCTCCATTAAAGCGGGGCTGATATTCAACCCGGCTATTTTTGATATTACGTCACCGCATACCAGATCGTGCTATAAGTTGGCTAGTCGATAGCGGGGTAATGCAAGAAGGGCGACGCTCAACCAGGAGCGCCGCCCTCTTGCAAATCATAAGTTACTTTAGTGGGAATGTTGCGGCTAATTAAACTGCCAGTCCATCGAAATTTGCCTGTTGGCGCTGTCTGTGCCACTCATCCATAGAGACGCCCAACTACTAGCGGCCCCAAAGGTTGAGGTGTCAATCTGCAGAGAGGTTGCCCCCGTAGCTGGTTTAGTCTGAACCTGGTTGGATTTTACCCCATCCCACCAGTTGAGATCCGCGTGGTTTATAGCGGCACCCGCCGGATTGGTCCAGCTGATATTCAGTATGCCCGGGATATTTGCGGCGGTGATGCTGTGTGAAGTGGGGCTGGTGAGGGTGGGCCAAAGCGCCGCGCTGAGTTCGGAATTAAGGTATGGCCGTTTAGGGCTATAATCAGTAATTGTGCGTAACGAGGTGTTTGCTGTTGTGACCGTAGCCGCCGATTCGGCATAAAGTTTTACAGTGTATACCGCATTGTCGGGAATTGATCCAAGGGCGCTGTCGTCGGCAATGTAGTAATGACTGCCGCCGCTACCATTGGTTTGGGATGTGACGCTAAACCAGGTCTGCGGGAACTTGTGATCCATGACCACGCCGCCTACCGGCAGACCGGGTCCGGTGACGATGGCGGAGTTTACTCCTTGGTTGTAAGCGTAGTTATAATTGTCGTCCAGCCAGAATGAAAATCCGGTGCGCATCGTTGCGGGGCCCGTGGGCGGTATGGACTTGTGAGCCTCTGCTTGGAGATCAAAACCAAGCCATTCCCGGTTCCCGTATTCCTGCCATTTTGCCGAACTACTGTTGTAAACCATGGAATCTACCATACTGCCGACATCAGGCCCGCATTTGTAATTCACAGTTACCCAGTACCCTTTTAGGTAGGAGGTGCTGGATAGCTCAGAGGTTGTCATCGGGTGGTCGATAACTGCCGCAATTTTGCTACATGTGCTGTCAGGTCCATCACTGACAAAATCAGATAAATATTGGTCACGATTTTGGCCATCATGAAACGCATCAGTGGCGATATAAGGACCAATGGCGGTTTCTGCTTGGGACAGGGTGGGCTTGGTTGCCCCAGAAAATAAGGTTATTACCTTACCCCAAAGGATGTTTATACCTTCCAAATCGGTCAATCCGGTCAAGGTGTCGGTATTGTCGCTGGCTGGCAGCGGCGTGATTGGGCCGGAAATGGTTATATTATCGGTGGTTGTTGAGCCGGTTATCTTATTTACAATCGTCGCTGTGGTGCCAACGTATGTGATCCCCAAAACGTCAAGGGCTGCGTCTAGGCCGGTATTGTCGGCATTGAAGGCGCCGGTCATCAGATCTATGCTCTGGGCATTGGTAGCTGTGAGAACCGGCAAGATGGCGGCCTTTAAATTTTCTTTGGCGGTGGTGATATCGGCGTCACCGGCATGGGTTGTCACCCAGTTGTCATAGGCGGATTGCAGGGTGGTGCGCATGGTGTTAGCGACAATCAGGTCGGTGAAGGGGGTAATGTTGATTTGCCCCTCGGCTACGGCGGCGGAGTAAATCCTCACGGTAGTACCGTTAACCCTACCCTCGGCATAGAGAATGTAGCTGGCTGTTAGCGCTGAAACGTCCAAACTGAAATGGCCGTTGGCATCAATGGGGGCGGAGGCGGTTGCACCGTTCGCGCCCTTGACATTGACGATACCGACAATAGGCGCCCCCGCTGCAGCCGTGCCGGAAAGGGTGTGGCTGGTGCCGCCGCCCGGGGCAGGATCGCTCCCGCCGCTACTGCAACCTGCCAGTGTCGCCCCGACCGCTCCTAGTAGAGCAATAACCATCCACGATTTCCTATGCCATGACTTCCACATTGAACATTTTCTCCCTTTTGGTTTTTTTGGTGTAAACCACACCAGAATAGGCAAGCGTTGCGTGCCCCCTTACCCAAGAAATACAAGACTGTGATTGTGAATCAGATGACAACAAATCCAAACCAATAGATATCGGCAGAGTCTACGCCCACTCGCGCGCCGATGTCAATATGAAGGTGCGATAAGTTAAGCTGAGAAGTCGGGGCCAGGCGCGTAAGCGCCGTCAATAACCGCAAAGAGCTGGATTGAAGGGGAGGGGAAATGAACCGTACCGATGATAGCGTTTATTCTGTATGAAATGTCAGCGCGTCGGGGCAAAAAGAGGGGCAATGGCCCTTCACTTTTATCTGAGAACCCGACAAAAGTAAACACAGGGCGACGTTGATTTCGTCCTACAGCTCCTTGGCTATTCCATGCGAGTTTGTCTTAGCGAAATTTACAGATCATCACCTATCCATCGCCTCCGGCTCCTCAAAGAGCAAGCGCCGGGCCCGGGCCGAGGCCTTGAGCACTCCCACCGGGTCGAGATAGTCGTACACCCGGGGCAGTTTGTCGGCGGCGGGGCGGAGGATGCGGCCCACCACCTGGAGGATGCGGCCGCTGAACTTGATGGGGGTGGTGAGAAACAGCGCCCTTAAGCCCGGGCAGTCGAAGCCTTCGCCGATCAGCTGGACGGTGGAGATCAACACCTCGATCTGGCCGCCCCGGATCTTTTCGATCAGTGTGGTGCGTTCCTCGGCGGGCATTTGCCCGGTCAGCACTGCCAGCCGCAGTTCCTTGTTGACCCGGGTCAGTTCGTCGGCCAGGGCCTGGCAGTGGGCCACCCGGTCGCTGACCACCAGGATGGTGCCGGGTTCGCCCCGTTCCGCCTCGGTGAGGATATCGGCGCAGATCAGCCGGTTGCGCTCGCGGTTGCTGGTCAGGGCCTTCATCAGGTTTTGATAGTTGCCCCGGTAGTTGTAAGCGAAGTCGGTGGGGCGCAGCAGGTACTCAGGTTTCAAGACCGCGCCGCTTAAATGGAGGCGGGCGGCATCAACCCGGTGGGTGCGTTCGCCGAGATAGAAGTGAATCAGATCGGTCAGGCCGTCGCGGCGAAAGGCGGTGGCGGAAAGCCCCAGGGCATAGCGACAATCAAAGGCGGTGACCACGTCGGTGAAGAGCGAGGAGGGCACCCGGTGGCACTCATCGACGACGATCTGGCCGAAGTTTTCCGGCAACCCCGCCAGATGGTTACGGGCCGAATTGACGATGGCCACCGTCACCGGGCGGATGGTGAAGTGGCCGTCGCCGATCCTTCCTGCCTCCTGGCCCAGGAAGGTCTCGATCTGGGTGGTCCACTGGTGCAGGAGCTCCTTGGTGTGGACCAGGATCAGGGTGGGCTGGCGGCGATGGGCGATGATGGCCAGACCGATGACGGTCTTGCCGCTGCCGGTGCCGCTCTCGATCACCCCGAACTCGCGGCGCACCGTGTCGGTGAAGGCCTCCTGCTGGTAGGGGCGCAAGCGGCCCTGGAAGCTGAAGTCGACCTCTGGCAGGGTCCGGCGTTGGTCGATGAGTTTGGGGTCGCCTTGCAGCTCCCGGCAGAGGCCGACGGCGCGGCGGGCAAAGCCCCGGGGAAAGCGGAGCCCCGCCGTGGTTTCCTCGTAGAAATAGAGCCAGGGTTTGAGCTTTTTACCCAGCCAGCGCCCGTATTTTTGGGCGTCGCGGTAGGCGGGGTTGGCCATGGTCAGTTCCTTTTTCAAGGCGCCGAGCAGGGCCGGGGTGGCCCCTTGCAGCCGACAGTCGCCGGTGACGGTGAGGCTTAGTTCCTCAACCATGGCCATCGCCGTTTCCCCCGCCGTCGGGGGGGAATTGCCCCAAGCGGTTATTCAGCTTGGCCAGCTCCCGGGTCAGTTCGTCAAGCTGGCCCTGTTGTTGGTAGATGACCTCGTGGAGTTCTTCAATGGTCTGGTCCTGAAAGACCAGGCGGGTTTCCAGCTCGGTGAGGCGTTCGGCCAGGTGCTCCAAATTATTTTCCTCCGCCTTTGTCTCTGGTTTCTTTGGGATTGGCTGGCATCGCACCAATAGTTGATTAAACCTGAAATGGCAGTTGATTTGTATCCCTGATCATCAGCTGCTTAGTAGCACTGAATAATTCCCCTCACCCTGGCCCTCTCCCTGAGGGCGAGGGGATTGTCTCCTTCTCCCTTCGGGAGAAGGTTGGGATGAGGGAGTCTAATAGAAACCATCAATTAAACCTACCATTTGTAAGTAAATTCGTCATCCAGGGTAGGGCAAGTGGCATCCAACTACTTGTGATCAAAGGTGGTGATGCCGTGCCAATCCGGGCCCGGGGGATGGGTGCGCAACTTGGCGATCCGCTCCAAATATAGGCGGGATGGGCCATCCCCGGGGAGCATCGCCAGCACTTGTTGGAAGAGGGACTCCGCCTCGTCCCACCGCTGGGCGCGATGGGCGGCCAACCCCTCGCCAAAGAGGCGCAGCCCGGCCAGGGTTTCGGCGCGGGTTCCTTCCCGCCAGCCCGCCAGTTCGTATATGGTCACCGCCCGTTCCTTGCCCTTGACCCGGACGATGTCCAGGTCGCGGAGCAAGAAACGGTCATCCAAGGCCTCGGCGGTGAACTCGCTTAAGAGGATGGTGGTGCCGTAAATCTTGTTCAGCCCCTCCAGCCGCGAGGCCAGGTTAACCGCATCACCGATGATGGTGTAGTCCATGAAGGCCTTGCTGCCCAGATTGCCCACCGTCACCTCGCCGGTGTTAAGGCCGATGCCGATGGTGAGGTCGGCCAGGCCGGGGATATCCTGGCCCCTTTTCAGCTCGGCCAATTTCTCGACCATATCCAGAGCGGTGGCGGCTCCGGCGGCCGGATGGTCCGCCACCGGCAAGGGCGCGCCGAAGAAGGCCATGACGGCGTCGCCCATGAGTTTGTCCAGGGTGCCCTGGTGGGCGAAAACCTGGGGGATCATGGTGTCGAAATAGGCATTCAACAGCAGGCCGGTGTCACGGGCGCCGAGCTTTTCCGAGATGTTGGTGAAGCCGCGCAAATCGGAAAAGAGCATGGTCAGATTGGCCCGCCGTCCTTCCAAGGTGGTGGAGATATCGCCCTTGATCAGCTCGTTGACCACCCCGGCCGAGACGTACTTGCCGAACATCGAGGTGATCATGGCGGTCTTGCGGCGACCGATGGATTTTTGCAGGGTGACCCCGGTCAGGAACTGCAGGAAGAAGACGGCCAGCAGCGGGGCGATGTCGATCCGCTGCGACCATTTAAGAAAGGCCAGATGGCCACCACCGACGATGGCAGCCAGGGTGGCCAGGAGGATGAAAACCTCCCAAAGCATGCCCAGGCGGGGCAGGTAGAAGATTAATCCGGCCAGGCCGATGAGCAGGATAAGCAGTAACACCGCGCGGCTGCTGAGCTGGCTGATGAAGGCCTGGTTTAAGATGGTTTCGACGGCGTGGGCGTGGCAGGCCACCCCCGGTTCGTCCGATCCCTGCACTCCCTTTTCCATGTCGCCGAAGCGCCCGGCCAGGGAGGCGGACTCCTGCCGGAAGCGCGAGAAGGGGGTGGTGAAGAAATCCTTCTGGCTGGAGAGAGTGGAGCCCACCAAGATCACCTTGCCGCGCACCTTCTCCGGGGCAAAGGTGTTGTGGACCGCGTCGGCGAAGGAGATGGTGGTGAAGGCGGTGTAATCGCCGTAGTAGTTGATCAAGAGATCGGGATAGGGCAGACGGAGTTGCTTGCCAGGGGCGCCCATCAGGAAGTAATCGGCACCGGAAAAGTCAAAGTTGAAGTCAATATTGCGATAGCTCCGGGCCAGTTCCAAGGCGAAGGAGGGCAGCAGGTCCAGGCCGCCGCCGGGCTGGGGTTTGGCATTCAGGAAACGAATTTTGCGCAGAACCCCGTCTTCATCCAGGGGTACGTCGATGAAGCCGTCGCCGATCATTGCCGCCTGGAAAGGCGCCAGGGGGGCGATGCCCTCCACACCCTGGGCGGCGCCGACCCGGGCCAGGACCACGTTATTGCAGCGGGAAATTGAGGCAGCGAGAATTCGGTCGGCTTCCTGATCTTGATCCGGGGCCGACATCACCATGTCGAGGCCGATCACCTCGGCCCCGGCGTTACAGAGATTAGCCAGGGCTCCGGCCAGCATCCGCCGCGACCACTGGCCGCGCTGCCGTTGCAAGCGGACGGCGCTGTTCTCGTCCATCAGCACCAGGGCCACCTGGCCGGAGGCGCCCACCGGCCCGCGCCAGGAGATGGAAAGGTCGTAGAAAAAATTATCAGCGGTGGCCAGAAGCCCTTGGTGGTAGGTAAAAACGGTGGCCCCGATCACCAGCAGCGAACATAGGGCGGTGGCCAGGATCTGGCGGCGCAGCAGGATTTTGCCGGTCATCTGGGCCTGGACTCCTGGCGCATGCCCTTGAGCCGCTTCAGCGGGCCGGAACCATCAGGGCCAGCTGGTCGCCGGGTAGCGCCCCCTCGATCCCGCCGATGGGGCTGGAAACCACCACCACCACGCGACACTTCTTGAGGATCTGGGAGTTGGCATCCTCGGCCTGGAGTTCCAGGGCATCTTCGGCGCTGATCACCAGATTGGTCTTGGCTAGCCCCTGGACGTCTTTGGCTTCTTTGACGATGTAGCGGCCGCGTTTTTGTCTCCCAGCCGATCTTGCCGTCTCCGATTCCGCCGCCGGGGCGGAGGTGACGACGGGGATGCCCAGAGAGCGGAACTCGGTCTTGGCCTGGGCCGCGCCCACCCCGACGATCAACCCGGCCCTGGCCAGCAGCCGGTCGACCAGGCGGGAGTCAGCACGCAACTCATCGGCGGTGGCCATGGTGGTCACATAGCTAATCATCCCACGGTTGATCAGGGCCGCCTCTTCCACCTGTTTGACATCGTAGACCTCTTGCCCGGCTTCATTCTTGATCTTGGGGAAGAGCGCGGGCTGGGGGCGATCGTTGTTGGCCAGGCCGCGGGCGTCGATCAGCAGCCAGGGGTCGTCATCGTCGCCCAGATCGGCCCGGGGCTCCAGGTTGCGTACTGGCAAATCCTGCCAATCCTGCTCCTTGTTGAAATGGTCAAGCAGCTTGGCGGTAAGGCCGGTGATGCCCTTCATATCGGCGACCTTGACGATCTCGTAGTAGGGATCATCACCGTTTTCTACGTAGGTGCTCTTGAACTCTTTATCGTGGACGAAGGCCTTGAGGTTGATGGTTACCTTGCCGCGGCCCAGTGATTCCAGGGTGTGGGTGTCGTCCAGGTGCAGACCGGCCGCCAGTTTGATGATATTGCCCGAGGCCAGCACCCCGCCCACCCCTTTCGAGAGCGGCCGGTTGTTGCCGTTTTTGCTTATGTAACCCCGGCCAATACCGTAAATCAGGCCGTTCTGCCAGTCGATCCAGCCCACCGCATGCTTCTCAATGTAAGCGGCAAAGCGGGTTTCGTCGACGCTGGCCGAGAGGGCCGGCAGGCAGAGCAGGCACAGGGCGATCAGGGCGACGATGCGGGCCGGTTTGCGACAACCTCTTGCTCGGCGGGGCGATGTGTTCATGCTGAACCTCATTGGCCTGGGGTGGGGTTCCGGAAAATTGCAGAATTCATAGCAAGTCTGCCAATGCCCCTTCGACAGGCTCAGGGTGAACGGTATCGCAATCGACTTTTCCGATCACCCTGAGCCTGTCGAAGGGCGGCCCAATCTTATTGCGAAGCCAGCAACATTAATCAGGTCGGTAGCGAGGTGGCCTGATCGTAGAAATCGGTAATCTTATCCTTGTTCTCCGACTCCATCTGGGCAATGGCGGCGCGGGGATGCTGGTTCAAAGCCCCGGTGACCATGTAGGGGATGAAATAGCCCCAGTCGATCTTTTTGCTCCAAGGCAGCACCTCTGTTTCAATCACCTCGATCAGGGGCCGGACGTTGAACTTGGGGTTCTTCAAAAAAGAGATCAACAGCTCCAGGGGGCAGTTGCCCGCGCCCCGGCCGATGCCGTAAAGGGTGGCGTCCAGGAAGTTGATGCCATTGATGATGGCGGAGATGGTGTTGGCGAAGGCCAGCTGCTGGTTGTTGTGGCAGTGGATGCCGATGGCCTTGCCGGGCAACCGCTCCATGTAGAGCTTGGCCAGGGTGTCGACGTGTTCGGAGTAGAAGAAGCCGAAACTGTCCACCAGATAGATGATCGGCACCTTGCTCTTGCCCAGATCGGCCAGGGCCTCTTCCAGGTCGCGCTGATTGACGGTGGAGACCGCCATCAGGTTGATGGTCGTCTCGTAACCCTTGTCCATGCAGTGTTCGGCCAAGGCGATGGCCTTGTCCACCTGGTGGACGTAACAGGCCACCCGGATCATGTCCAGGGAGCTGTCGGCCCGCTGGGGGATGTCGTGGTATTCGATCCGGCCAATATCGGCCATGGCGGTGAGTTTGACCTGCTTTTCTTCCTCGCCGATGATCCGCTTTAGGTCTTTTTCGGCGCAGAATTTCCAGGCCCCCATCTCCTTGCGGCAGAACATGCCCTCCGAGCTGAGATAGCCGATTTCCATATAATCAACCCCGGCTTTGCCCAGGGCATGATAGACATTGCGGACAAAATCATCGCCGAATTGCCACTTGTTCATCAGTCCACCGTCGCGGACGGTGCAGTCGATCACCTTGATTTGCGGTCGGTACATTTTTTCACCTGTGAATTTAAGTACTATTTGAGTAACCGGCACTTGCCGGAATGCAACATTCTAACCTTTATCAAGTCCCTTGCCAATTGCCCAGGAAGGTAAATATTACCGGATTTGTCGTGGCTCGGGTAGAGCGGCCAGAAAACGGCGGATATTGGCGGCAACGCCATTCAGATCCTGCTCGGCCAGGGCCGCTTGCCCGAACAGGGAATTGCCTACTCCCACCCCAACCACCCCGGCGGCGAAGAAGTCCCGGACGTTGTTCAGATTGACTCCGCCCACCGCCACCAGAGGAATTTGGTCGAAGGGGCCGCGCAGTTCCCGCAGATAATCCGGCCCCACGGCGCCACAGGGAAAGACCTTGACCAAGTCGGCCCCGGCCGACCAGGCGGTATATACCTCGGTGGGAGTGAAGGCCCCGGCGATCACCGGAATTTCGCGACTTTTGGCCAGCTCGATCACCCTGGGGTCGGTGTTGGGGGTGACCAGAAACATCGCGCCGGCGGCCAGGGCGATCTCTGCCTCGGCGACGTTGCGGATGGTGCCCATGCCCAGGAGCTTGCCGGGTGGAACCTCGGGCCGACAGCGGCTGATAATTGCCGCTGCCCCGGGGGTGTTCATGGTGATCTCTAGGGCACTGAGCCCGGCCCCAAAGGCCTCCGGCATCAGCGCCTGGAAGAAGTCCCCGGCGATTCCCCTTAATATGCCGATAACCGGCACTGCCAGCTGCATAATCGCTCCCCCGTTTAATGAAGAGTGCAAGTAACCAGATTGGGGCAAATAAGGCAAGAGTCACGGGTCGGTGGTGGTTGTTCCTTGTGGTGGTGGTCGCCTGACCGCGCCTATCTTCATGAATATTACATAAAATCAATTCTCTCCTTGCCAAGCGCCCTGGCTTTTCGCTAATCTGCTTAGGTTGCAATAACCATATCCCGAGGGAGGAAATATGTTCAGTTCGAAATCCATGCCGCTCTTGTTGGTGCCGTTTCTGTTTTTGAATTTTGCTGAGGCCAAGGCCGCCCAGCCCGCCCCGATCCCCAAATTTGAAGCTGCGCAGCCCTTCAAAGGGGAGTTTGTCAAGGTGCCAGCGGGCTGTTTCCAGATGGGCGATACCTTTGGCGATGGGCAGTCGGATGAAAAACCGGTGCACGAGGTGTGTTTGGATGGTTTCCTGATCGGCAAGTATGAGGTGACCCAGGGGCAATGGCAGGCGGTTATGGGAAATAACCCCAGCTTCCATAAGGGTGATGTCTACCCGGTGGACAATGTCAGTTGGAATGATGCCCAGGAGTTCATCAAAAAACTGAACCAGCAGGGCGGTAAACAGTACCGGCTACCGACCGAGGCCGAATGGGAGTATGCGGCCCGGAGTGGCGGCAAGCCAGAGAAGTACGCCGGTGGTGACAATGCGCAGGCGTTGGCCTGGAATTCCGAAAACAGCAATTTGGTGACCCATCAGGTCGGGCTGAAAACCGCCAATGGCCTGGGGATCTATGATATGAGCGGTAACCTCTGGGAATGGTGTCAGGATTGGCGAAATGACAGCTATTACACCTCCAGCCCTGCCAAAAACCCCACGGGGCCGCCTTCCGGCTCAAGTCGCGTCAATCGCGGCGGTAGCTGGAATCTCGACTCCAGTTACGCCCGGGCCGCAAACCGCAGCTGGGGTGAGCCGAACAACCGCAGCTATTTCCTGGGCTTCCGCTTGGCTAGCTCGCAGGTCAAGTGATCTGAAGGTAAGGG
>Ga0334722_10003451_pt1 | contig 17003 bp, 20 predicted proteins | sample C3_bottom_MG_FD_207210 | JGI IMG/M metagenome (GOLD analysis project Ga0334722, IMG submission 207210) | Sediment microbial communities from Yellowstone Lake, YNP, Wyoming, USA - C3_bottom | ecosystem: Environmental > Aquatic > Freshwater > Lake > Sediment | place: USA: Wyoming | collected...
CAAGTGTCATCGCCGTGATGGCGACTGCGCTTTGGTTTTGCCTCTGCAACGCCTTGCTTCTTATAGTAGAAACTATGAACATCTGTTTCTGGATCATACTTGACAACTAAATCACCGACAGTAAATTCGTCACCGTGTTCTTCGACCATGTTAGCAAAGTTATTAACATCACCAAAAATATGTTCAATAACATCATCTTCTGTGCAATTACCTTGATATGATAGATTGGAATCGGAGCCTTCTGCCACACCTTGCTGACCCTGTGACACTGCTACATACGCAGGACCTGTATAACCTTCCGGATACTTGACAAAGTGTTGAATGGTTCTGTGCCAACCTTCTAATAGTTCATAACCTTTTGCGGTTTTTATTAGTAGCACTGGTTCTTTACGCACTCCACCTTGTTGTTGTGCTAATGCCGCCTGAGTGGCGTGTCTTTCTTTATCTTTAGGTATACCCATACCTAAATCACTACTCCCACCGGCACGACCTATCAATCGTTGTTTGGTCATTGAATCAAACATATCCATTGTAAATTTCATATCAGGAACAAGTTGCCACTTAGAGTTAGGAGTAAGTCCTGCACCTTGAACTTTTTCCATAACACCATTTTTAAGTGCGTCTGTGGGTAAATTACTAAAGTCACCTTTGTTGGGAACTAACCAATCTTTGAGAACATAATCGGGCCAAGTAGGTAATAGACTTTTTACATACTGTAACAGTCTGTCTCTATATTCGTTAATCTGCTCGGAGCCCTCCGCCACGCCTTGCTCATTTACTTGACCGGCGTTCCCAAACTTGCGATAGTATGCCAGTGAGGAATTAAATGCTTTCTTATACTCCGGATCATCCTTTGTCCAACCGCCCTTGTCCAATTCTTTTTCAATATGGCGAACAAGTGGCATCTCTGCTTTCAATAATTCCGGGGCACCCTCCGCCACGCCTTGCTCTGATGCCTTACTACCAGAAACATTTTTTGGTTCGTATCTGTCACCTGCAGACTTGACAGGGTGAGCAATAATCCCAGCAACTTTTTTAACACCGCGCTTGATATCGCCGATCAGTTCTTTGGGATTAGGTAAGAAATCTTTTGCAACATCTGATAGCTTTTCGCCCGGCTGTGGTTTTATGTCATCCCACACACCTTCACCGAGACTAGCATATTTAGAATGCATATATTCATTAGCTGCCCTGCTAGAACTAAATTTTTTGACAGTTACGCCGTTACTGTTTAATACTTCCCATTCTGCAACACCATCCTTGCCTGTGGCTTTTCTTACTCGGGGGGCATTTTTCTTCGTCTCGGTAACAGTAAGCGCATGTTTAGTTTTTTCTAATTGAGCAGCTAATTGAGAAAGTTTTTGACGAGCAGCGGTCATCAACACATCGTCGTTAAATTTTTTGCCGGCAATATAGATGTTATTGACATCTTTCATCTTTTGACCAATTTCTTTAAGTTTTTCGTTAAGTTCTTCTATTTTTGTTTTTTGTGCAGGAGACACTTTTTCAACACTGTATTCACACACACGCTTGGTAGTTTTTTTCTTTGCGGTCAGCGAAGCAATTGTGTCTTTCATCGAGTCAAAATCGTCGTTCCTGCCCTTACGCTGTGCGATTGCTGCGGCAAGTCTTGTTTTTACGTCACCAATGTCTTCATCTACATGATTTGACATCGCGCAGTTGCAGTCGTGTCCAGAATGATAATGACAATCTGAACTGTGCGTTTTGGTTTTTTCTCCGCAGTTGCAGTCGTGTCCAGAATGATAATGACAATCTGAACTGTGTGTATATTCTTGCTGATTTTTTTTAATAAAGTCGCTAGGTTTCATTTTTTTATCCTGTTATTATGTATTTAGTGCGTTTGGGTTATCTTACCTACGAAATCGTCCCCTGTGGAATATCCTGCGCTCACTCCCATTGCATCATATTGTTTTACCTTATCAGGGGTGAGTGGAGATTTTGCTTCTTCGCCGCCGCTAAAGTATCGAACCTCAACGGGCAAAAATTCCCAGCCTAACATTTTTGCTACCTTAATGCGGTGATTTCCTTCATTCACCCATGGCGTACCCCTATAATCAACGACGATTAACGGTTTATACTGATTGCCGCTGCTACCTAACGGTAGTCGATTGTGTGTCTCCATCTCATTTTTTAGCCAGGCAACAGAATCTTCTCTGGTCCGCCCCTGTTCGCCCATGACACCATCAATGAGTGACAGTAGGTGTACTGGGAATAGCACAGCCCGCGAAAATGATGCAGTCACTGGGCCAAAACGGTTTGGTGCGCCATAAGAATTTTTGCCATCTTCTTTACACTGCGCCTGTTGTCCCGCTAACCACCGACCCCCAGGGTTGTCAACGCGCAGTGTCAAAGATGCGAATTCAAACAATCTCATACTGTGTAAACGGGTATTCCGCTTCCCCACAGTTCCTTAGCCAAAATTGTTTTTAACATAAATTGCATAACACCATTTTTATCCATTTGCTTAACTCCGCCGATGCTGTGGTGAAGAGTATCGCTCCAAACCCAAAATTTCCCAGGTTGGATATTCCTAAATAGTTTCTTTTTTCTGCACAATTCTTTGAGAACTTCTAGCCCCTTGTTTATATCAACGGCGTGTTCTTCATCACTGCGCCCCTGATCTTTAGTGTGAGCACGAACCATAAAATGATTCATTATCGTAACATTGATGCCGTTGATAAGTTTTTCGCTTATTGGCCAATCTTCGCCTTTAGGAGACGCATTTATATTGATCGGACGAAATGTCTTTTTGTTTTGAAAGGTTGTGGCATCTTCATTAATTTTATGATCTGTATCTTTTGGAGTACTTGTTGGTTCATCGTCTGGAACGCGGACTCCGCCATAATACATTTCGGCAGCCTGGTGCCTTGAGACGTTATGCTGGCTTTGAATTTTGAGTATTTGTTTATCATCTTCTGCTGATTCTATAAATAACATCTTGGCTTTAGTTTTAGTATAATCATATAACTCATTTACTTCGGTTATATTTTTAGTGGTGAATTTATTGACTGATTCGCCAAAGTTAAATGTTTTTTCATTATTGGCATCTTTGTATTGATAAAAGTGAGTAGTGCCTGTTTGTTTGTGCCAGTCTGTCCAAACTCTTGCTGGACGGCCGTTTATAACTGTATCTTTAACGTTGTGGTTCCGCGACAGCGGCCCAGCTTGTTGGTTTTGCACATAGGTGACGCCGTTTAACTTTATATCATGAGAGTGTCTTTCTTTATCTGCTCGATCCGCTGCTACTGTTCCGGCACCCACTGCGCCAAGTAAAGCTGCCCCTGCTACTGCGCCTTTCCACCCTTCTTCTATTGACCCTTGATCAACGCCATTATCTATTTTCCAATCCCCGTGCTTGCTACCATATAAAGACAGTGCGGTCAGACATTTTTCGGCATCTTGCTGATTATGGAAAAATATATCTCTTTTTAAGAACACGATCTGATCAATTAAATTGCTTGTGTTGGGCCAAGTGGTATCATTTTCCAGAATAATTACGTTGTTATCTATGTGTATAACTTGGCTCGGCTGAACTATTCCTTCTAAGAAAATATTTTTAGATGAATTTCCCGTTTGCCAAGCAGATAATTCAATGACGGAAATCATATCGCCTTCATTGACATTATTTCCTGTATCAAATGAGGCAAATAAAGAAAGTACATTATTTAACGATTCATCTATAGTTACGCTTTCTGTTAGTTGTTTCCCTGCGGTTTTCCCCGCTTTTTGTGACATAATATTGTAGAATGTATGTAGTCCTACTTCCCCGCCTGTTTCGCATAAATGAGAAAATAATTTAAAATTTGCAGATTCCATATTCAATCTCTTACCATTAACTGTTCTGCCCATCGGGTATAACGTGCCAAATTCTTCCTCAATTTTAGTTAAATTAAGTTTTGGAACAGTTCGCATTGTATCTTGTAACTCTTTGGGTAAGTCGCCAAACTGTTTCTGGCTGACAGGTTCTCTAACTGTTTTTGTTGGTTGTTTAAAGTTTGGTGGTATACTTAGTTCATACTTCTTAATACACTTACCATTAACACAAACCTCTGCAACTTTGCCTTTTTGATAATTGATTAGCTTACCTGCTTTATTCTTTGCATGATCTAAATCAGTATACGGACCAGGAACATCAACCCCGTCTAGATTCACGGTGATGTTACTATCTTCTGTTGATTCTTCTACTACATGCACAGATAACTTTTCTTGCATGATCTTTAACACTGTTGAATCAAACTTGCCAAATAGATCTGTCACGATTTTCTTCTGAGTGGCTTCGTCTGCATCAGCAAATTGCGCTCTTATTTGGGTTGCGCTGTTTGCTGGCTTGCCCAAGACTTTGAAATTAAAGGTTGGAACGGTGGTAATATATCCATGCTTATCTAATGGTTCACACTGGTTAATGCTTGTAAATTGTTGAAAGTATTTGGGCCTACCGTCTTTCGTAGTAGATATCAATCCTGGTTCAAACTGGAATCTTGGGTCTTCTGCCATGTCTTTTTCACTTACAGCAAAAATCAACACGGTATTTTTTGGATCAAATCTTGCTACAAATGCTTTGGCTTGGTATGGCTGAGCATCCTGAATGATGTGAGCAGGATCAACCCCGGTCAGTGCAATCATCGCTTGCTTTTCTTCAAAATTAAACGGGGAACGAGGCGGATCTACCTTATTTGATGTTACAACATATACATTATCTGTGCCATACTCATTGCAGAGATGCTGGTAGACTGCTGCATGACCCCTATGAAACGGTTGAAATCTCCCAGGAAGAATAACGACTATTTTCTTTTCGTTTGCCTCAAATAATTCTGATATAAACATTCAAACTCTCACAGTATATTATATTTATGCATTTTAATAAAAGAGTCGATCAATCTTCGTTGTCATCATCTTCATCGTATTGGGTATAAATATGACCCACATTCTCGTCATATTTCTTATAATATGTCTCATTTGGTAATAATATACGAAACTTGGTTGAATATTTTAATAGCGCAATCAATACTTCGTTTTTATCCAATAAATCACACATAATATAATCAGTGCCGCAAGAACCTTCAATATCCTTAATCGTACTGTGTTGAAATTCCCCTGCCATAAGTGCTAAATGAAAATCATGTCTAAAACTGCAAATAATTCTATCATGGACTATTTTAGGGTGTGATAACCTGGCGTCCATAAAAGATAATTTTGATATATTTGCACAGTTATCGTCATCAATTGTCAATTTACACTTTTTGAACTTCAGACTGCCTTTCGTGTGCGAGTTATCCGGTGTCTCTTTGGTTGACCACGGAATCTCCGCATCTACGTGATTAACATAGAACGTGACCCCGTGTGATTTAAGTGCCCACATAGGTACTGTCGGATCTTCTAGGTGTTTCTTGTTAAAGTGGAAACATATATCCTCACACTTATAATTAATTGCAGACATGCTGTTTCTCCTTTTGTTCTAAGTGCTGCTCTTGTGCTTTTTTCTTTGCAACAGTCAGTAATTCTAGCATTTCATTCGCACGACGACGTGATCTACCTAGCCGCCAATAAATCTGTGGTGCCGTGTGGCCTGCTTCTCTTTGCGAATTTTTAATTGCGTTTTTATCTTCGCGAATATCCGTTGATACTTGCTTATATTCTGCCTTCCACTCTGAACGGAATGCAATGTATGTTTCGCGGCTGTTAAATGTTAATACGTTTGATGATTGTGTCATTTTGATTCTCCTTTAGTTAAATTGTACTTCATCTTTGCTGCTGTAGGATCTCTTGGCATTATATCTGTATAAAGAATGCTTTGAGAAATATCTCCGTTTTTCATTGTCTGTTAGCGATTCAGTCGTCAAGCTCGTGTATCCACGATTGTCGTCTGGCTCGAAAAATAAATGAAAACGGATATTCTGCTGTTTGAGTTCATCTGCAATACGCAAAAGCGCGCCTTCAGATTTGGTCTCAAGTAAAATTAGGTGAGTGGGTGTAGATGGAATACCAAGCTCGCGACCAGCCTCTAAGGAAGAGTGTGCGGCTTGAACGATTTGCTGTTCAATTGGTAGATCTGTTCTGATGATGGTGTATGCATAATTCTTATCTATAATCTATGACATGGTGTTACTCCTTTCTTAGGTCAAAAGAAAACCCAAACATAGAGAATCCATGATTGGGTTGTTGGTGCTACGTGAATTGTTTAAAATCTACAACATAATATTATTTATACTTTCTTTAATTGGTGAAGCTTTATTAATCTTGACAGTTTGGGTTGCCGGTGATCACCGCTGGTACCAATCTAGTGAAACTGTCAAACACATCGATTCTTAATTCTGGTGCGCCCGGTCGGATTCGAACCGACGATCACGGATTTAGAAGCCGCTGCTTTTGGCCAGGCTGAGCTACAAGCGCATTTTTTAATAATACACTCAGATGCACTAATTGTCAACTATTATTTAACCGTTGGCGGAACAACCGGCCCCCCGAGTTTGCTGAGGTCTCCCGCGAACTCGTGGGTACCAGTGTGATTTAGTAAGACTCGGCTATCACACCAGATATCATAACCAATAGCACTTGCTCTTCTGCAAAAAGTCCAGTCTTCTGATAGATAATGCCCCTTTTCGTCAATGACGCAGTCAAAAATGGCGTACATGTTTGGCTCATATTGCTTGCCTAATCCCACGTCATCTACGTATTTTGTGTTTGGGTGAGCTTCTATCAACTTTTCATATACTTCGCGCTTATACATCAAAAATCCTGTTGCTGCTGTATCGACAGTAAATAGTGGGCCTTGAATTTTAGTTTGTGCCTTCAAATTAATGTTGTAGGCGATCGGGTATGATTTCTTGGGATACATGCCTGCAATAATATCCTTATTTGCAGCTAACATCTGAAGAACAGATTCTGCCTCAAAGCGAATATCAGCATCAATAAACATAAAGTGTGTTGCTGCTTTATTAGACAGCATTTTAGCCATCAAATTATTTCTTCCGCGAGTAATCAAACTCTCATTTACCATGGTGTCGAGTGACCAATTAAGCCCTGCACGATTTGCCAGCAAGATAAATTTAATAAAACTTGTCATTGTTGATTCAAGCACAAGCCCGCCATAGCACGGAAGACCAATGTGCAGATGCGCCTTACTAAAATCGTATGGTGTCCCCGTTGATTGCGGTGGGTTATCTTCAGCATATTTCTTTTGAATCTCCCTAATCTGCTGAACCACATCTGTGTGTGTTTTTGCATTTCCGTCAATTTGGAATTTTGGTGACGCCATTACTGGTGCATCTTTTTTTGCTGCTGTTTTTTTCTTAGACATATTTCCTCTGTTAGTTATGCGTTAATAAGACTGAGTTAACTTGACCAGCAATAAAAGATACAATTACTGCCCGTATCCATACATGTTGTCCGTTAAAATTGATTAATACAGTTTGATCAATGACCGGAGTAATTCCGTCACCAAGCGTGGTTCCCAAAATGTCGTACCAATCCGTGTCACCGGGAGTAGCCACCAAACTACCTTGCAGTTTGAGGACGCCATTAAATCCGCTGGTAGTAGCATAAGATACTGTGTGTACTGGATTGGCCTGACCACGGTATCCGCACCCTTTTGTTTTCTCGCTAAACAACGGAAACGTCAATAATTTCCCGTCGCTACCAGTCGACGAAGTAGTTAACGACTGAAATAAAATAGCAGGTTGGTTTGCCATTATTTCTTCTCAACCTCGACCACTGCTGTTTTCCCGCATTGTTCCTCAACAAGAGATTCAATGACTGTCTGAATCGTATCTAATAAGGCATCATTGATTATTAACGGGGTATCCTTCAATCCGCCTGATTTAACGAGTTGACTAACTTTAATTTCGATTAATTCTTCTTTAATTGTTGCCATAATATTCCTTTTATCTATTTATCATAGTGTGGTTCAATAGAATATATTTTTCCTGTAAATTTCGGTGCAATTATCTGTAAAAAAAGAAGAATGTCGGTTGTATCTGAATAGAAATAACCAGATATATATGTGTTCCCGTCCCTTAACAATTTCTCTTTAACACCGGGCGAAACAAAAAGACTGTCTTGGTGATTATTTAAGTAACTTAATATCTGCTCTTTAACTTCTTTAGTATAAGAATCGCCGCGAATCATCACTCTATATTTAAATTTTGGATCTGACATAAAAAGCACACCGCCGTCTATTTTCTCTCTTGCTTCTTGATTTAGTGGGCGATAAAGATCATAAATTTGATCTTTAAGCTTTGCGTTCGATAAGATCGTGAATAAGATTTCTTCTGTATCGGCACAGATACTCATGTGCCGCCCTTCTATGCGTATCCTAATCTGTGTTCCATATTTTTTTGAATCAGTGTATATAGAATAAAGCTGTTTTGCATCCGCCGTTTCAATGCTGGAATAGCTACGACTCATGCTGTATGGCCGTTCTTCCTTTCTATATTTTACGTATTCGGCAAATTCAGTATAATTTCTACATCGGTGGGCATGGCGATATAGCCACACGCCACCAACGGTCATGTCTGCCTTAAAGGCATACCGGTTATAAAACAGTTTAGGCGTAGGAAGGAATTTGGTAACTGATAGTTTCTTCCAATTAATCGTTGCCACTGCGCCTTCTTTATTTTGGGACAGTGATATAGCCATTTTCGTCTATTAATGGTTGTGTATTTGCAGTTAGGGGAGATACAAGCGGAACAACAATAAATTCTGCGTGGTCGCCGACAATATCTACTGTAATAGTAGAACCCGCCGGAACAGGAGTAAACAAAATCTTCTTACTTAGTGGCACTTTAATCAGAGTATTAATTTTACGAGCCATTGGTCGAGCCCCCATTTTAGCATCAAATCCTTCTTTAATGAGATATTCAACCATTGCATCAGTTGGCACAATTTTAATGTGCTTATCGCTCAACAGTTCATTGACCTCACCAATAAACTTGTGGACAATTTTTGCAATGCTGTCATGATCAAGGCTATTGAACTTGCAAATACCATCTAAACGATTGCGAAACTCTGGCTTAAAGAAGTCCTTAACTGCTTTGTCGTCTTCGCCGACCCGTTTGTGATCACGCCCAAAACCAATTGCATTCTTTTCATGTTCAGATGCACCTAAGTTGGAAGTTAAGATGATAATTGTGTTCCGCGCATCTGCTTTTTTACCATTGCTGGCAGTAATCACGCCCTCATCCATTAACGACAGTAAAATGTTGGTAACATCAGGGTGAGCTTTTTCAATTTCGTCAAACAGAATAATCGCGTTGGGGTTTTTCTCAATCTCACCAACTAACAAACCACCACCAAGATTACTGTCATCATACCCTACATATCCTGGCGGAGCACCAATCAACTTGGCAACACTGTGCTTTTCTTGATACTCGCCCATATCGTATCGTAACAATTTCATGTTCAGATTATTTGAGAGTAGTTTTGCCAGCTCAGTCTTGCCGCAACCAGTTGGCCCGATAAACAAGAAACTACCTATTGGTTTGTTAAGTGCCTTCAGTCCTGCACGAGCAACATATATTTTTTCAAGAACCTCATCAACTACTTTGTTCTGACCAAACAGATGCTCGCGGATATTATCCTCAAGTCCTTCCAGAGAGGAGGTAACATGGTCTGAACCAATTTGATCAGCTGGTATTTTAGTAAACTTGCTAATCGCGTCAATGATATGACTTCTGCTAACTGTGTATGTGTCATTTTTAATACGCAACCTTGCACATGCAGAATCAATTAAATCAATTGCTTTGTCTGGTAATTTCTTGTCAGTCTGATATCGAACGCTCAAATCAACTGCTGCGTCGATCGCCGTATCATCAATTGTGCCTTTATGAAACTCTTCAAAGTGAGGACGCAATCCGCGCAAAATATCTTTTGCTACTGCGGCAGTAGGTTCTGTGATAGTCATACGATAAAAACGACGCATCAATGCACGGTCTTTCTCAAACGACTGGGTATATTCTTCCCATGTGGTGCTTGCGATAACTTTGATGTTACCCTTTGATAATGCAGGCTTGATCATATTGGCAAAGTCAACGGTTGATCCGCTTCCTTGGCCTGCACCACGCATCTGATGTGCCTCGTCAATGAACAGGATTGTTTTTCCTTTCATATCCAACGCTTTTAACACATCTTTAAGTTTTTCTTCAAACTCACCGCGATATTTGCTGCCTGCAAGCAAGGTGCTAATGTCAAGATTGTATACGACATAATCTTTGAGATACGGAGGAACCTCCCCGTTAACAATATGCAGCGCAAGACCTTCGGCGATTGCTGTTTTGCCTACTCCCGGGTCACCAACAAAAAGAACGTTGCTCTTATTGCGTTTTGCGAGAACTTCTGCAATTTCTTCAAGTTCTGCATCACGACCAATAACTGGGTCAATCTTTCCTTCGATTGCTCTTTCATTTAGGTTAACACAGTATTCTTCAAGAACAGTATCTGCTTTTTGTGCCATGGCTGCTTTATTTCCTTTCTTTTCATTATAATTTCTTTGATAGAAGCTTAATAAACTTTGGCGATCTAGGCCATATTTTGCATAAAAATAATGAGCATAACTATTGTTCTCGGCAATAATACTTACAAAGACGTCACCAACCTGCATACTGCTTCTTCCACCAAATAGCACCTGTGTAAATGCTCGGTTGAATACGCGCTCAAGGGCGTGTGTTCTGCGTGGTGCAACATAATCTGATTTTGTGCTTATGAGATGTGTTTGTTGATTCACATACTCAGTTAACTCTTTTGTGAGACCATCAATCTCGACACCAAAATCATTTAGTAATTTATTGAATGGTGGATAAACAACTAATGCAAGAGCCAAATGCTCGAGCGTAACATATTCATGAAATTGCCTTTTTGCATTATCTGTTGCGCCACTAACAATGATTTCAATTTCTGGATTGGTATTAATAATTTTATTCTCCTTTAAATATTTATAGCTGTTTTTATTGACTTAATTGTTTCTAAGTGTTCTGCTGATAATTTTTCTGGTATTACTACGTTAAGTAAAATAATTAATTTGCCACGCCCACTCTTATCCGTTGAATACAACCCTGCATCCGGTATGCCAAACTTCCTTCCTGGCTGAGACCCCGGCGGAATTACAACATTAAATACTCTACCGTCTATGTTTGTTACTGTACGCTCACACCCAATAATAGCATCAAAGCAATCAATTGTCAAGGACATTATTAAGTCGGTTCCTTGTTGAACAAATTCAGGGTGTTCCTTGACATGGAACTGCACATACAGATCCGCTCTTGGCGCGGTGGTAACAGCGTTCCCGCCAAGACCAGGATAGCGAATCACTGCTCCGTGATGAATCCCTCTGGGTACTTTTATGTTAACCGTTTCTTGATTATTTCCGGGAATAATGATGTTTAGCGTTTTGCTGTGCTCTTGTAAAGTATCAGCCAAGTCAAGAATTATTGAGATGCGAATATCTTGATTTTGTGGTGGTCGCCGCTGTTGAAAACCGCCCATATTGAATCCAAACTGCTGCCGCAGGATGTCAAACATTGCATCATGCATTCCATCATTCGGCCCACCAGTCATGTTTGAGGTATTGAAATTAAATTGCGGACGATTGACACCGTCAAGCTCCATATTATGCATTTCGCGCTTTTGGTCGTCGCTTAAGATATCATAAGCTGCTTGTATTTTTTGGAATTCTTGCGTATTGCCACCCGGGCGATCTGGGTGATGTTTTGATGCTAATCGCTTGTAGCTCTTCTTAATTTCGTCTGCGGTGGCTGATCGATCAACACCAAGTGTCTCGTAGTGATTCATAAGTAATACTACACTTAAATGAGACAAATGTCAAGCGATAGTATAACCAGAATTACTGTTCTGGATCTGCGGAAACGGCTGGTTTAACTGCTGGTTTAACGGTAGGCGCACTGTCAAATTTTGCTTGTATATTATTCGCGGATACTTTTTCCTGGGTTCTACCAAAACTAGATACACCAATGATCGCACCCATAGACAAGTGGTAAAGACCCCCACCAGATGTTGTAAGCGGAATCCACGCAACATACGGTGTACCAGTATAGTGAGCATACCAAGCAAAAAAGATTGTAGCAAACATAAAGTCCCATAAGCATACAATTCCATAGGACCATGCCATCATCGGGCGCCAATGATGTTGTAAAAAGGACTCGTCTGAGTTTCTTGTTCTAATTATTCTATTGTCTATCATATGAATATTTATGCAAAGTGCTTAATTTGGTGGAGTTGGCTGTAATCTATCAATTTCAAGCTGAACAGCACTAAAATCCTGCACCTGCTTATCATACTGATCAAGAATCATGTTAAATATTTTGACTTGTGTTCTCAGTAGAGTCATATCATACACGTAGCTTTTTGCAACTTTGCCCGGTGTTGCGACATCTTCTGGCGTTAGCGTATCTACCAGATAGTCAAATTTTTCCATTCGTGGTGGAGCAGGGCAAAAAGGAACTGCCTTATTAACATACACTATTCGTTCAGGCACTGGTCTAGTTGAACCAAACATGCCACATGCAGAAAGCATGGCTGATAATACTAAAAGCAATAATATATTTTTCATTTTTGATACCCCTTAACATTTGAAAGAAGAAAGACAATTGACTCATTGCAGGTTGCTGGTTCTTTTTGATTTAGTATATCTGCTAATCTCTGTTTTAGGTCATTGGTTTGTTGCAACATTCGCCCTTTAACCACGTCAACATCTGCTTTAGCTTTCTTTGCAGCTTTATCAGATAAGTCTAGTGATTTATTGGATATTATAATTGCCTCTTTGAGTCTACTATTGTTCTCCGTCAACACTGCGTTGTCGGTTGTTAGTTTTTGTATTTCTAAGGCCTTGTTTGCTATTTCGAGCCTAAGACTCTGGACATAAAATATTGTGCCAGCAACTAGCACTGCCCCTAAGATTAGCTTCCAGTTTCCCTTTAGTAATTCGAGTATTATTGATATTGGCATAATTTTATCCTTGTAAAATTTTTGTAATATTATCATATCTGGCTTTGCGATCGTCAAATCCTATAGCATCGCCTATTGCGGCAGTTTTGCGTCCGCGATTGATAATATCGCTAACACCGTCTATATCATTAACATCAGCAAAGATATTTAGATTATTTGTCACCCAGTACCAGCAAGCAGACTTGATTGCAACGTCCATATCAGTTTCTAATAGGTCGGGTGCATCTAATAAACTAGTATCGCCGTATATAAAATTGCTGAGAGCAGTATAGTTATTCTTGCCAGTAATCTGTATTGGTCCGCGACCTCGATATTTGAAGCCATCGCCGCTTGCCTCGTCGCCATTGCCCATTCTGTTTGCATAGACATAGTTACCGATCTTTTCAGGATTATGTGCGTATTGATCGGCGTTGGCTGCATTGAATCTCGCCGGCCAGGTTGCAATCAATGATGCCGCTTTATAGTTTAGATTTTCTCGCAAGCGCGTAAGATCGTTTGATTCGTGAGCACACTGAGCAAGAAAAGCAGCAACTCTGGAAATCGTGTTTATCTCATAAATTGGGAGGTTAATAGCGAGTGCAACAAACCAGCTTTCAACTTGCTTGTTGAGCGGAAGTATTTTTTCTAATTGCCCAGGTGTAAATGTAAAGTTAAATATCATAATATTGCCTTATTATGTATTTATACAAGATGTGGTGTATTATTTGATGCCTGCTGCGACCTGAATGTTGATAATTTGCAAATCGGTTATTTTAGTTGGCTCGACTTTAATACCAGATAACGATCTAAGATGATTCAGCTGGCTTGCTTCTTCTAAGCTGTCTGCGTTCTTCATCTCATATTCTTCAGATGTTTTGATTATCTTTTTGGTAAGGTTTTCTAAAGTAGCTGGTATAGATTTGCTCTCTTTATGATACGTAAAAGTCCAATCTTCTATTTTTTGATCAGTCAAATTCATCATATCCGTAAGCATATTATAGATATGTTCTGCTGCTGATGGTTTTCTCTCAAGTTCAACAAACACCAAGTAATTGCCATCAGATGTTTCTCCGCTACTAACATCTGCATCTAATGCCCAATCATAACTTTTTTCAATAAAACTAGCTAAATCTTCTGCTGGATCTTTACTAAGCACAGTGAAGTTAAGAACAACAATATCTTTATCATCGCCCATCTTGCTTCTATATGCATCAATTTCCATTGATGGCCGCACAAGCCTCGCCAAGTCAGACATCTCTAATCCCTCGGTGATGTGATTATTGTTCATACTTTTCTTGTCCTGTAGTGGATGATGAATCTATAGATGTTTCATCTTGATCAGCGCCTGTTTCGTATGCCTGGCCCAATTCTTCTAGATCCAAGCTTTCGCTCTCGACCTCAATTGTGCCTTTTTCTATGTCAGATATCAGATTTCTTGGCACAGTTATAGTAATAAGCCAAATAGGTACTTTTTTTGTTTTGGCAATCTTTGTTCCGGCCTTAAAATCATCTGGGGATTTTGGTTTTACTGGGTACTCAAGTGTATCTTTTTTATAAAGAACTTGACAATTGTAATTTAATAACTGCTCGCCGCCGCGAGGATCTGGCATTAGTTTGTATGGGAACATCCAGACAGTTGTTACAAAGTACTTCTCATATGTCGGGCCTTCGACTAGTTCGCCTAATTTCCAGTTCTTAAAGGCATATACATCCAATGAATCTATAACTCTTTCGATATCCATTAGTGTCGCCAATGCACTATCGCTCATGTATATATCTTTGGTATTTTCTAATGCGTCTTTTATGGATTGGCTCATGTAGTTATTTCCTGGTCCTGTATTATACTATTTAGTTAAAATGGAAAGAAGATACATTTAATGGTTTTGGGCAAGTCTATTATTTAGTGACATTTAAAAAATATATAAACGCAGTTATTGATATTTGGGCAAGAACATTAAATATTTCTATAAGTTAATTATTAGCTTATCACTTAAAGGAGTAATACATTGTCTAGAAACCGTCGAAGCACCCATAAAATGCAAGGGCAGGAATACGAATTTATCATACCGCAACAAAAACCAACTAGAGGAGGCAAAAAACACTCAGAACTAGATAACGTGTTTAGTTTTAAAACCTTTGTCGAACAAAGAAAAAATGTATCTTTATACCCAAAAAGCGAAAAACAAAAAGAATATATCGATATGCTTCTTGATTCAGACAAAAAGATCGTATTTGCTACTGGTCCGGCGGGCACAGGAAAAACAATGTTGGCTGTTCAGGCAGCAATCAAAGCGTTAAAAAACAGAGAAGTTAATAAGATTATAGTAACTCGCCCAGCAGTTGGGGTAGATGACGAAAAACACGGCTTCCTTCCAGGAACGCTGCTAGAGAAATTAATGCCGTGGGCAACCCCGATCATTGATATATTTAAAGAATACTATTCTCCAATAGAACTTAAACGAATGCTAGAGGATGAAACACTTGAATTGGCTGCACTATCGCTTTTACGTGGCAGAACCTTTAAAAATGCATTTATCATTGTAGATGAGGCACAGAATACCAGCATTAATTCAATGAAAATGGTATTAACGCGTCTCGGCGATAACTCTAAGATGGCAATTACTGGCGACTTAAACCAGCACGACAAGCCGTTTGCTAAAGATAACGGGTTTAAGGATTTTACACAACGGTTAAGCAATAATACAAGTAGTTCTATATGCATGATAAATTTTACTGGGGTTGATATCCAGCGGCACCCAGTAGTTGAAGAAGTACTTCAGTTGTACGGAGAAATATAAGCAAAAGTTAAAACATAGTTATCTTACCGGCAAAGAACGAACCAACCAAGTAATCATCTTTGCCGGTTTTATGAGGCGCCCATACTACATTTTTGGCATAGCCAAATCTCAATTTTACTGACCATATTAGGTCTTGGCCCATATAGATGATAATGTTAATAACGCAAGTATATATTATCTGTTGTGTGATAAATACATAAGTCAGCTAATGTGACTTAGGTAAGTAATGAATATAGAAAATGCAAATGATATTATATCTTGGGTAGTCGGAATACCATCAATAGGTGTGGTTATTGCCTATGGAATCTCGATTATTCGTCGACGAATCTCATCAGATATGAAAGCAACTGGAGAAGATAAAGAATATACCAGTATGCTAGAAACATATAAAACTGAGAGAGATGAGATAAAAGATGAGCGCGACAGAACTATTACAAGAATGAATATAATTGAATCAGAAAGAAACGATGCAGTAAGTAAAGTGGGAAAATTAGGTGCAGAAGTACAATTCTTGTCTGTACAAGTTACTGAACTTAAAGTATTGGTTGAGAAACTGGGTGCAAGCCTAGAGATGTCTCGAGCTGAGATTCACACCTTTGCCGTTGAAAATGCCAAGCTTACCGCCCAGGTAAACTATTTAGAAGAAATTATTGAGCAAAGAAAAACCCCGCGCGATACTCGTAGCACAAAAACCCCTGGGGAATAGTCATTCATGTTCTCTTTATATTTGCAGACATGTTAGCCCCACGTCAATAAAAATAACGTAGAATCTTCCTCATTTTTAAAGCTAATGCTAGTAAGATGATGTTCCCAGATCTGTTCCTCTATCCCGGTGATTGCATTTATAACAACACGCGGACCAAGTTTATCTCTGCACCACACCCCGTATAAAAATAAAAATATCTGATTAGGTTTTAGGTCAGATGTTGGTGGATATAGGTAGATTGTGATCATTTTCTATCTTTATCGTCGGGATATTCTGCCCTGAGTCTTTCCATTGTCGCCTCTGGGGTATTGTTTTCCCAGCGTCGCAGACGTAGATTAACTGCTTTTACGATGTTATCAAGTAAACCAAACAGCACATTTGCTATTCTCCCGGTTACCGCGCTAAATGCGCCCATAATTATCGCAAGTATGATGGGAATAAGAAAAAATAGCAGTAGCAAAATAACCCGTATAATTATACCTATAATCTTGCGTTTGGGGAGATTGACGAAGTTGTGTATTTGTGTACGAAGCATGTGCTTTAGA